>Ga0316630_10000031_pt1 | contig 35072 bp, 58 predicted proteins | sample OWC_May_M1_C1_D6_FD_207658 | JGI IMG/M metagenome (GOLD analysis project Ga0316630, IMG submission 207658) | Wetland soil microbial communities from Old Woman Creek delta, Ohio, United States - OWC_May_M1_C1_D6_A | ecosystem: Environmental > Terrestrial > Soil > Wetlands | place: USA: Ohio...
AGAGATTTGTGGACCGATTGTAAATAACCAAGACGTTGACTAACAGGACATTGACTGAGAGGCGATCTATGGATACCGCAAGAAAAGTGTTTGTGCTGGAATTGGCCGGATTGCATCGTGAGAAAGTTTTCAAGCGACTGTGCAAACTGCTGTCACGACTGCGTTCCAAAACAGGTGATGATGTGGTTTTTGTGGCATTGTTAGGCGAAGCGTTGGCGCGATGGTCTGCAACCGCAATCAAAAAAGAGGACTTTATGCAATTGTTACTGGTGGCCGCCGGGACTGGTCGTGAACTGTTTGGCGAAGAAGTTGACACAAAGAAGAACACCACGACGGAAATAAAGTCTAGAACTATTGGAAATTGCTAGCAAACAAAATGCTTGACAAGAACCTAAAATGTGCTATACTCGGAGGTGTAAAATGCAAACACGGAGAATTGTCATGTGCAATGAGTATGTGGATTGTGGCCGTAGAAGTGATGATGGCCTAGAGTTTTTGGATGATTGTATTGAGGAAGAGGCGGAGCGAATTCTTGGCCCCAACGTAGACGATCTGGAAGATGGTATCAACACAATACGTCGGTATGCTCAACAAGAGCTTAGGGATAAGCGATATTATCAAAACATAATCTGTAAGTGCGACATCCGTGAGTGTGCCGCGCGCGCCGTGCTATCGTGGATGGATGATTGCGATATTGGAGGATCAAATGATTCTACTGAATAAAAACGGACTTCCTACTCCAGTATTGATGGCAATCCAGCAATCCATTGATGGATACGACCGGGGAGATTGCGAGTTTACAACGACCGAGTTAATCAAATCGGCGTATCATTGTAGGTTGAAGAAAGAAAACTACGCCACACTAGAAGTAGAGGCCGACGAAAATTTGGCATCTATGGCCGGTACTGCGCTGCATGCAGCTATTGAATGCGCCGCAAGAAAAATAGATGGTGCTGTATGTGAACAACGATATTATGCGGTCATTGATGGACACAAGATCGGCGGCAAGATCGACTATATGTGTGGGTCTGCGCTGTATGATTGGAAAGACACAAAGGTTTGGGAGTCTGTTTTTGAGCCGGATCATTACAAGTGGACCGCCCAGATGAACATCAATCGATACATCCTCAAACAAAACAAAATCAACACCACAAAAATGATTGTGTGGGCCAGATACAAGGACTGGATGCCAAGCAAGGCCAAGAACCCAGACGGTTACCCCGGTCATCACCATGAACAGGTTTTGATTCATGCTTGGAATGATGATAAAACATTGGCATATATTAGAGAAAGATTAGCCGACCACCTATCGGAAAAACCAGAACCATGTGCCCCATGGTACACCGGAGAAAAGCCTACGCTGTATGCCATAATGAGAGAAGGAAGAAAGAGCGCCCTGAAATTGTGCGCCTACGAGACGGAGGCTCGCGGACGCATGGGGGAATACGGAGGGACATATATTGAAACACGTCCAGGTGGGAAGTTTATGTGTGATGGGTATTGCGACTGTAGACACATTTGTCCAGAAAATCGAGGTGCGTAATGATTATTGTGAATTCGGTAGACGAGATACGGTCGTGGGGGTCTGACGGTGGATACTTTGTTGCTCCATCGGGGGACAGGGTGAAACTCGGGAACTGGGTGAAACTCGGGGACGGGGTGAAACTCGGGGACGGGGTGACACTCGGGAACTGGGTGACACTTGGGGACGGGGTGACACTCGGGAACGAGGTGACACTCGGGAACTGGGTGAAACTCGGGAACTGGGTGACACTCGGGAACTGGGTGACACTCGGGGACGGGGTGAAACTCGGGAACTGGGTGAAACTCGGGGACGGGGTGAAACTCGGGGACGGGGTGACACTCGGGGACGAGGTGAAACTCGGGGACAGGGTGAAACTCGGGGACAGGGTGACACTCGGGGACAGGGTGAAACTCGGGGACGGGGTGAAACTCGGGAACTGGGTGACACTCGGGGACGAGGTGAAACTCGGGGACGAGGTGACACTCGGGGACGGATTTTCATCAGTTGATTTGGCCGAGTTGTTCCGCGTTGTATATCGACAGACAAAAACACACATATTTTGGAAGTGGGTGACACGGGAGCGGATGAGTCCAAATTTTGATGGAGGCACGCCATTGAAATACGAAAAGGGGAAGATTGTAATAGCCGGTGGGGATGTCAACGATCAACAATGTGCCGAAGGGTTACATGTTTTGAGATATGGACTACGCCCGGAATGGTGTGGATTGTGTGGTGCCGATCACGATTTAATGGCACTGGATGTAGAGGTAAATTCAAAAGACATTCTTTTTGCTGGTCTTCCTGGAAATGATTGCAAGTTGAGAGTGAGAAAACTAAGGGTTCTAACGTAGATTGTTCTAATAAAAGTGGAGGTGTTATGGAAAAACAGAGAGAAAGAATTGCGGAACTATTCAATCAGGCATTCGGACTACTGCGTACACTAGATTCGACCATAAAGGAATACACGGCCAAAGAAGACACGGCCAATCGGGCCAACAAGGATACCGCGCCGTTTGATGTGGCCGGCGGAATAAAGAAGTTGTGGGCATATGCAGAGTCTATGCACTATTCCAGGGATAGATGGACCGATCATGTAAGGCGAATCGGAAAAGGAAAGCGGTCTACGGAATTTTCAGAAAACGAATTCGGAGAGTTGTCCGACGCTGTAGCCAAGGACATAGACGGTGTGCGCAATGAACAATAAAGATGTGGTATTGTACGGGGCTGGTGGTGAAAGACTTGCCAGGTCCCCAGAGTGGATAAAGGATCTTCCCGCCGGGCAGATCAACATTGCGGGACATTGGTGGGTGGTTGATTCTGTTATGATAGATGGACTGTGCCTAAAATATGTAGGGCCATCGAGAAAATTGTTACGAAAGAAATCACGATGAGAACGTCTGTTGTGGATACAGAACGGGCATTGCTCGGATGTGTGCTGGTGGATAACAAAGTGTTGTCAACCTGCGATTTTCTTGAGCCGGGAGACTTTGAATTGTCTTCACACAGAGAAATATTTTATTCCATGCAGCGGCTCTATAGGGACAATAAACCGATTGACTACTTGACCGTAGAACATGAACTCATAACAAGGGGTGCGATGTCATGTACAACCGTGTCTTATATAACAGCACTTACAGATGAGTGTAGTTCGACTGTTATGGCGGAGGAATACGCGAAGATTGTTCGCAACGCATCGACCGCCCGCAATCTCCGGCAGGGATTTTCCAGCGCGGCGGCATCTATTGAGACCGCTCCCAGCTTTGATGATGTTGTGGTTGTTGCCCAGCAACAAATAGATAAAGCATCGGAAAGAATATCGGGGGCAAAGATAAACGATTACGTGGAGGCATTTAACTTGCTAGAAAAAGTACAATGTGGAGATGTGGCCGGGTTTGTGCCGACTGGAATTGTGGGCCTGGATAGATTTGCTCCAGGTCCAGACGAATTTTTGATTATTGGAGCTAGGCCAAGTACAGGAAAGAGTGCCATAGCAATGTACTATGGAGATCAAGTATCGAGGCAGGGAAAGAGAGTACTGTATTTCAGTATCGAGATGGGAATGGATGTGTGTTTGTGGCGTAGAATGAGTATGGAAACGGGTATAGAGTTTAGAAAATTCAGAACAAAGGGTGGACTACAATCCGAAGACTGGTCTAAGATTTCTGGGGCAGTTGACTGTATAAAGGGAAGAAGTCTTGACATTATTTGTGGCAAGTCTAGCCTATTTGAAATATGTGCAGAAACAAAACGACAGAACACAAAGAAAAAGGTGGACATGATTATAGTGGATCACCTCCACCTCATGAAACATCCTCGGGCAGATAGGCGAGATTTATCAATCAAGGAATCACTGGACGTACTCTACCGAATGGGTAAGAACCTTGGTGTTTGTGTGGTCATGCTTGCGCAGCTAAATCGAGGCGCAGAGGAGGGTCGAGAGCGGGAGCCACAAAGCAAGGACATACGTGACTGCGGAGCGGCTGAGGAAAATGCGGATGTGATCTGGTTGCTTCATAGGCCGGACAAGCGCAATGAAGAACCAGAAAAATCCATGACTGTATTGTGTGACAAGAACAGGAACGGAGCGACGGGGAGGGTTATACTTGATTACGACTATGAATGCGGGAGGTTTCAGTGAGTTGGTATCCAGACAAGAATGGCCCGTGTATGTGTGGAGATCCGTGCTGCAAGTCTTGTGGACCAGCGCAGGGACTTTATGAGTGTAACGAATTATGTGAAGAATGTGAATTCAGGGAAGATTGTGACGACTTTCTAACCAAAAACCAGGAGGAAAAATCAGATGGCAAATCGGCTTGATGTGTTCGTTCTTGGCAATCCGTACAAAGGAAAAGACGGGAAAGAACATCGGGAATGGATGAAGGTTGGCGTGGCGTTTCAGAACAAGGACGGCGAAGGATTCAGTGTAATACTGCACGCAATTCCAGTTGACGGAAAGCTTATTATGGTACCCCCCAGAGAACGCGGCGTGCGGGGTGTATACAGCATCAAGGGCGATGGACGCTCGGGCGATGGATACTCCGGCGGTGGGTATTCTGGGGGCGGAAGCAACCAGAAAGATTCGAACGTGCCATTTTGATAATGCCACCAACAATAATTGGGATTGATCCGGGCGAGCATACAGGGATTTCTGTGTACTCGGAAGCAAACAAATCGTGGACGGTATACGAAATGGAATTCAAAAAAGACAACTTGCGACTTGTTTGGGATGCGGCAAGATTGTTTCTTGATAAGTATTCTTACGGATCGTGCTGTGATTTTCATCTCGTTGTGGAGGCACAGTTTATGCAACACAATCCAGCTGTACTTATTTGGTTAGCACAAAGTAGGGCTGCCTGGGAGTGTGCAACGTGGCAACGAGGGGGAGAGTCCACTATTGTATTTCCGTCTACATGGCAGGCGCATCACCACATATTCAAGACCCCAAAGAAGGACAAGATAGAAAAATTCATCGAAATAGCATCGGGTATTACCGGACTGGCCCGGGCAGTATTTTCTCCGGATACTGCGGCGGCAACGCTCATGGCCAAGTGGTATCTGGAAACCGGAGGAATGGGCAGGAGAGATCTCGACATTCAAAGAAGGAAGGCGGCAGATGAGAATAGAGATTGACCGTAAAACAAGTGAGCCATTGCCGGAGAAGCGACTGCTGTTGTACGTGATCTTGACTGCCATTATCACTGTATTGCAGGGCAAGGACAAGAAAGAGGCCGCACTCGCCGAAGAGTGGATTGAAAGCGATGAGGAATACACTGGATCTTTTGTGCAGTATTGCGACCTGGCAGACCAAGACCCCGGATGGATCAGGAGAAAGATCAAGGAGGTCAAGTTGCGGGGACTGACCAAAAAGATTTATCACGCCAAGTATGATGAGACTGTACCATGCCAGGGCATGATTGGTGGATGGCTCGGGGGGCTGAGCAATGAGGGGCTGGATAACTTTTCTACACAGATGGATAAGGCATGCGCTAGAAAGTTTCCGCGGATATTTTCTGCCTGGATGTGCGGAGGACTTCGAAGAGACAACAAGTACGTGAAATATGTCAAGCGAATCATGAAAGAGGTGGAGTGTGACAAAGATCAAAAAACTATTTCAGTGGATGAGTGACCATGTTTATGTCGCTTGTATCATTGTCGCTCTTGTTCTTTTGTCTTTGGTTTGTACTTTCCTTGGTTTGCTTGGAGTTTTTAGGAGGAACTCCGATCGCCCTTTTGCTAGCCCTGGGGAAATCGCTAGCCAAAAAGAATCCATTCAGGAAAAAACCGAGCAGGCGATTGATGGCCTTGAGAGAAAGAAAGAAGAGATTCTTGGAAGAAACCCGTTCAGAAAAAGAGGATGACACATGGAAGATCGGGAAGGATTTTTAGAGTTCATGCCCGTGGTGTTGTGTATAGTTCTAATGGTATTTCTCATACACACTTGTTGTTCTGGATGCGCAACGGCTCCGGTAATTCCTGCGCCAACACCGTCTGCTGAGCCGTGGAAGATTATCGTTGATGGATGCAGGCCAAACGAATTGCCCCCGGCAACACATACGTGTACAGATGCCAGCCTGGCCATTACCTATGACAACCTTGTGCTATTGCAATTCGGACTGGACGAATGCAATACATGGAGGAACGGGGAGCGCAAGGTGTGTGAACTAGACCTACAGGCCAAGGACTGGACCATTTACGAAAAGGATCAACAACTTGATCAGTGGTTTAGAAAGTGGTATATTACCATTCCACTTGGGTTGGCCGTTGGGGTTGGTGTTGGTGTGGTGATAGGCGTAGTTGCAGAATAGGAGGAGTGTTCAGTTGACGCATGGATAAAGAACTATAAAGAAATTGGAAGAAGTAATGGATACACAGAAAAGGCAATCGAGGAATACGGAAATCATATTATCTATTGCAAAAAGATTTTATCACGTTTTTCAAAGCAGGAGAATAAACAATGAAAGTATCCCAATCAAATTCTGAAAGAATAAAGTTTAGTGCGGTACTTGATGAGTCTGACGTGCGTGCATTGCTGGTTCAATTGTTTGGGGATGATATATTTGAATCTGAAGACTGGAGCATCTCCATTTCTCCATACAGATTTACAAAGGGAGAACTTGGTGATATTACACTATTTATCGAGGCGATAGTGCTCAGAAAGAGGGCGTCATGAAAAGAATTTTGGCCTCAATTTTGGTGTCTGTTGTAATGGCGTGCACTATTGGGATACTGGTGTTCTTTGTTGTGGACATTGTTTCTGGGTGTGGTGGTTCTAACATTCCAGAACACGAGGGACAGTATGCGGAAAACGAAATCATCGTATTGCATTGTTCGTCCAAGACATTTATGCAGATGCCCATAAGCTCTCTCACGAAATACGAAAGACCGGCGTTGCTGTTTCTGCATACAGGTTGGTGTGGTCCATGCAAGGTAGAGTCCGGAGAGATTGCTGCCCTCCAGTTGCGTCATCCCGGGGTGACGGTCATCGATATATTACTAGAGGACGAAGAACGCAACACAAGCCCCGCAATGCTGCTTGATTGCTCGTGCAAGAACAGAGCTGCAACACTGGCCGGGGTAGTGCAGGCCATTAGGCCCAAGGATTCCTTGATAACAACCACACTGTGTGGCAATAGGATACCTTGCAATTTGGTAATAGGAAAAGATGGACACTTGCATAGGGCCATTACTGGCTGGGATTACTACGCCATAGAATTCACGTTGGAAGAAATGGAGTAGCCATGATTATTTACTTGGCTGGAAAATATAGTTCCGATTCAGAACTGGAGCATACCCGTAACGTAAATAGGGCGAGAACTGCCGCCATTGAATTGTGGGAGGCCGGGCATGCAGTCATTTGTCCGCACTTGAATTCTCTAATGTTTGAAAAGATGTGTGATGTTAGTTACGATAATTTTCTGTCTGGTTACGTAGAAATAATGAAGCGGTGTGACGCGATTGTGTTGCTTCCGGGATGGCAAGATAGCTTCGGGGCAAAGACGGAATACGCCGCGGCATTTTCCGCTGGAGTGAAATCATATGAGTGGCCGAAATATCCAGGTAAGGAGTAGTCATGAACAGGGTATTGGTCATTGGTGATATTCACGAACCTGCATCTCGGCGTGGGTATCTTGAGTTTTGTGCGGAGATGAGAGAAAAATGGAAGTGTAATAGGATTGTATTCATTGGAGATGTGGTTGATAGTCACGCAATATCTAGGCATCCAAAACACCCGGAGTCTCCCGGGGCTTTAGATGAATGGGAAATGACAATTGAGCGAGTATCGAGATGGAAAAAAGTATTTAGACATGCGTTTGTGTGCATTGGAAATCACGACGAGCGATATATTCGACTTGCAATGACGGTGAGTATACCCTATCAGTACATGAAAGACTATAATCAGATTTGGAGAACGGAAGGATGGACTTGGGACTATGAAACAATTATCGACAGCGTGTATTACTTCCACGGAATCAACAACGGTGGTGACCATCCTGCGTACAACGCTATGCGTAAAATGCTCATGTCTGTCGTTATGGGTCACAACCATACGGCAGCCGGTATCAAGTGGCTCACCTCACCCCTGGATAGAGTATTTGGAATGGACGTTGGGTGTGGAGTAGATGACAAGCATCTTGCATTCGAGTACGGCAGGCACATGAAAAGGCGCAGTGTGCTTGGTTGTGGCGTTGTGATTAATGGGGTTCCGTATCACGAAATAATGCCCATTGGGCCAGGGGAGAAATACCATGACGGAAATAGATAAATCACTTTTGTTTGACCGGGCCTGCGGGGTTGATACATTTACGCTTGTTTTTGATGGCTACAAGGGCGGAAACAAAATTGTGTACTATGGTGCTAGAAAGGTAGATTATTCATTTATTCTGTTCGGGCATCTTCCAGAAGAAAATGATATCGGATGCGACAATTCCGAGAATGAATTGCGAAGTTTTTTAGAGTCGGATAATCCAAAGGTTTATCCGGGATGGTTGGACACAGAAACACTATTCCCCACCGCGATGATGAAATTTGATGGAGATATAAAAACGCTAGAAGCTTCTCCCGCGGAGAAATGGCCAAAAAAATTCGCACTCAAGTTGGACCCGGACTTCGCAATAAAGACCGGGGTCAAGGCGTCTGTGATTTTTGTCAACTTAGAACAAAGCAATAGCTTTTTTGTGGTGTATTCTAGGCGCTATGATTCATTTGATGGACCACGGGCAGACGAGCTTGACAGTTATCCAGTTCGTAATATAATTTTTAATTCTATCGCATATGGGATAGAAGAACAAGTTCATATTGTCAATGCCAAAATGCCCAAGAACAATGACGGACTAACCCAGTGTGCATGGTGCAGTGCTCCCACTCGGGACTTTGGTGCTGTTCATGGTGGAATAGCTATGGGTAAAGTGTGTACCAAGTGTGGAAAGTAGAGGTGTTTTATGGATTTCAAGAACATTCCAGAAGTATGCCACTGTCCAATATGCGACGAGATAGACTACAAGTGTCCCAAGTGTCACACGTATCAGTCTGATGTCAGGGGACCAAAGGACGGGTGTGTGGAGTGCAATGATGACTTCTATACAGAAGAATACGAGGAGCAAGAAGAGGTGAAGCCGTGAAGATATTTTTTGTAATCATGATTGTTGGTGTTTGCATTGCGGCGGCACTTGGAATCTATTCCGGACTTGAACGGCAAGAGTCAATCAAAGAACCGTCTTGGATTTCTGATGTATGGGCGCAAGCTGAGAATCATTATTACGCAGAAATAGTCTTTAGGAGATGGCGGGTATTTCCTCGTTCGTCAATATGCAAAGCGCCAACGGGGAATGACCACGCTCGCGGGTGGGTAGTTGAAGAAGGTGACCGATGAATGACGTTTGCACAACTTGTGGTCTAAATCACTTAGAAAAACGGCTGGCATATGAACATTATAAAAAAATAATGGATGTGCCTGACAGCAGAAAAGGAACTGATGTTGATTATCGCAATTATGCAGTGGTCTGTTGCAAAGAATGCAGGACCGTACTTTGGCTAGAACACAAAGTTTCCATGTTAGATAGTGTAGAATATCTTAGATCAATAGCAGCAGAGGTGACCGATGAAGACGTGCGGTGATTGTCCATTGCTCGATGAGTGTAAATTTGTTTTCGAAAGAGAACGGACGGTCGAGAAATTCTCGGACAAGACCGAATGCGTCCCTCGTCGCAAGTGGCGGGAGGCGGAGGATGCGGGTTGTGCGAAGCTGTAAAAATATGCCATGTTTGCCAAGAAATTCTCGACACAAGAGAACGATTCAAGAAAATAGAGGACAAACTGGAAGACCTAGAGGTCGCCATGGACAAGGTTTGTGGGTTTGCATGGGATGATAACCCCATGGTTACCGTGGTTGAGTTCAAAGTCGTGGAGGTGAGAAATGAAAGACTTGATTGACCGTTGGGAGGACACATCAGACGAGGTGCCACTAGATAATGTAGGAGTTGACGCGATACTGGGTTTGTTGGGACTCAATCAAGATGAAGCAATGAAAAGATTGCTGGATCGAATCAAGCGGGAAGAGGTGAAGGAATGAAATGTAGCGAAAGATACATTGCAGGATGGAGAAAGTGCAGACGGGAAGTAGTGAACCTGATTACAGAAAATTTTGGCCGGTTTTTTTCTGAAGAAGAACTTCGAATCAGGCTGGAAGTCAGAGAACAAGTGATCGCCATGAAAGAACCAAGCATACATGAAGAGGTGAAGCCGTGAAGAAGATAACAGAGATTGCCTGGACCGAATTTGTTTGTAAGGCACGCAATGAATATCAATTCCAAAAGAACATCAAGATTGCCATAGGCAATGATTCGGTGCGTGAATGGTTTGTGGAATTCGGTCAAGGAACATTTCCTGTGCCACTGGAGTATTGTATTAAGACCGAACTTGATAACATCAAACGGAAAGCAGAACACGATGCTGCAATTCAGTATTTGGCAAGGGCTTTTTATTCACACCATAGCCAAGCAAGAGGTGACCGATGAAGACGTGCGGTGATTGCGAATTGTACGAAACCACTGAGTGTCCGATTTATCATTTTGAAGAATTTGATCCATTTGAGGGCAAAGTTGAAAAATACAAACGCGAGGGATATTTCAAAAAAGAAGAATGTCTCCCTCGTCGCCATTGGCGGAAGGCGGAGGAACGGGCGGAGAAGGCAGAAAAGGATTTGATAGAACTAAGGGCATATGTCAATCCATTGCCTATTCTTAATTGCACTTGTGAGGCTTGTGTGTATCTTAGTAGAAAACAGAAGGAGGCCGGGAGATGCGAGGAATGCGGAATAAAGCACAAGCCAGGAGAAAATACTCTTTGTAGCAAATAGGAGGCCGGGAGATGACTGAGGACACATCAAAAAATCGTCCATGTATCGAATGCGAATATTGTAAACGAGTAACTCCAGATAGGTATGTTTGTATAGCACAATTCCCGTCGTTGCCGTTTGGTTATGGATTGCACGAAATGGAATCACCAATGAAAGATGAATGTAATTTGCGTCGTGACTGGAGAGAAGCGAAAAACCAAGCAACACAAGAAGAGGAAAAAAACAAAGATCTCGGGTTGGGTTACCAGATTTTGCTACAGATTGTCAAAGCCAACGATTTGTTGCCTGAAAACTTCTTTGCGCCAGAGAAGGGGGCCGGGAGATGATGGGTGGCGTGGCCGCGATCTTGAGTTTGTCTGTATTGATTTATCTGTTTATAAGCGAGATATCTAGCATGAGGACGCGAATCAAGAAAATTGAGGATAAACTGGAAGACATAGAGGTCGCCATGGACAAGGTTTGCATGTTTGCGTGGAAGCGTGTTGACCGATGGAACAAGGAGGGGTAGAGATGAAATGCGGGGAGTGTAGATATTTTAGACGAATAAAAAGGACACCACAGTATGGAAGGTGTAAGTTATTTGTTTTTAGCGGCGAACCAGATGACATATCGGAATATGAACCTTCTTGTCAGATGGAGCGTTACCGCCGGGTCACCAGGGACGAGATCAGAAGACTGAGAGCGTCATTGAAAGAATTGATACAACGTATGAAAGATTTCAGTCCAGTCACTATCGAATATCTTGATGGTGGAAAAATGATTGTGACCCTAAAAAGAAAGGAGGAAAAATGATTCCAGCATTTCCAAAGATATTCGCATTGGGAACTAGATGGGTCGCTGGTATTTTTGACTCACCCGTAGAGGTAACAGAGAAAGTAGATGGTAGTCAATTTTGTTTCGGAAAAGTAGAGGGAAAATTGTATATGCGATCCAGGGGCGCAGAAATACATCCGGGGTCTGGAGATAGGCTATTCAATCCGGCCATAGAACACGTGCAATTTATAGAGAAAATACTGCCAGACAACACGGTATTTTACGGAGAGACGTTGTGCAAACCAAAACACAATACAATAGAGTACGAACGTGTTCCCACTAACAACATAATGTTGTTTGGCGCAATGAAGACAGACCTTACATTCCTTCCGGATCTCGACGAATATGCCCTTGTGTTCAATGTTGACAGGGCACCCGTATTGTTTAGTGGAATGATTACAGACGTTGATATGTTGTATAAAATGATAGACAGAAAGAGCTACTTGGGCAAGGCCAATATCGAGGGAGTGGTGGTAAAGAACTACAAGAAGGATCTGGTTCTTGGTGAATGTATAATTCCGCTGATGAGTGCCAAACTGGTATCAGAGAAATTCAAAGAAGTGCATGCGTCGGGATGGAAAAAAGAACAAACGTTGTACGGAAAGATCGAAAAGCTGAAGGAGATGTTCAGAACAGAGGCCCGGTGGTCAAAGGCCATACAGCACCTTCGAGAGTCTGGGACGCTAGAGGGTTCGCCCAGGGACATCGGACCACTCATCAAGGAAATACATCGCGACGTGGAAGAAGAGGGATGCTGCGAAATAAAAGAAGAACTGTATAAGATGATTGGCAAGTCCATTGTTGATTCATCTACATTTGGGTTTCCAGAGTGGTATAAAAAGCAGCTTGCCAAACAGTGTTTTCCAAAGGAGGAAAAATGAATAGGTATAAATTTTTTGCAGGGTTGTTATTGGTAGTGGCATGGGTGTTGTATGCGTGTGGGTCCGGAGGAGAATCCGACTATCCGTCCGTGGCGGGAATCTATGAAATAACAAACGGAACAGACAGTATCGAGATCAGTGAAGAAGTCACAGACTACGATATATCAAGTGCAGTATTCGGAGTATCTCAGAACGGAAATGCCGTTACATTCCTTGGGTGTGTGGGAGTACTCATCGGTGGAACTTTGTCATGTGAGGGTACGGTCGAATGGGAGTATTCCTACGGGGCCAGATTGTCGGATGTGTATGGGTCTGTATCATTCGAAGAGGTAGACGGAACAATGACCATGTGTACCGAGGATCTTGTGTTTTCAACTTCTTTTGTGGACGTCGGCATGGAATCCACCGAGAAGATCAACTTCGTTGCCAGGAGGATTTACGAATGAGCACATACTGGAGGCCAAGAAGGTGTACTGGGGTGAACCATGGTGGACTATAAAGAAATTCCGAACCCGTCGTCGGGAACCGCACAGCCATTAACCCCAGAACTATTTATGCGAGTCTACAGAATCTTTGGATACGCCAAGAAACGTACCTATTCCTGTCCCGAGTGCATATCCTGCGATAAGTGCGATCTCGCCCGTCTCGACGAACTTACTAACGACGAGCAATCCGAGAACCGTAATGGCCACGCTAAGAATGGAAGCCCGCAAACGGCGGGAATGGATAACGGCGACCTGCTGTTTCGTTATTAGCAAGTCTATCAAAATACCTAAACCAACGTAAAACAAGAACAAAAACACGCCTGACTCCAGACGGAGGTTCTTCTATTTCACCCATCTCGAATGTCTCCAACCAACCTCTACGTGAACAAATCCCTTGTCTGGGTATTTGCCAATTCCACTGAACAGTCCAGTTTTTTCTGCAAGTTCTGCCAACTGGTCTACGGTAATCCCTGCCACCACAACGTCTGCCGCACATGCAACCATGTGCCTGCTATTCGGTGACGAGCCAGGAACGTCGCTATTGTGCTTCGGACATCGGAATCCACTGTTTACCATTACCGGCATGTCACAAAGCGTTCTGAGGGCTTCTAATCCATCGAGAAGCCTACTGTCAACGGGGCAGCATCCGCACCCACACTTGCAGGCAAACTCTGCCCTGGAAAAATGTGGACTCACTTGTTCGTTGATAATGGACATTAGACCACCATCCTTATGACTATTCCAGAGATAACAGCTATAATGGCACTAGCTATGTATTTGATCGTCTTGAACTTGCTTTCCAGTACCGCCGTCTTGGTCTGTAGAGATCCGATTAACTCTATGATTTGTCTGTGCTCGTCGTGGTTTTCTTTTCGAAGTTCTCGAATATCTTCTTGAACGCTTGCCATGTGGTCTGTCCAATTCTTCAATCAGCCACGCTAACAGCTTTCGGTTGTGTCTTAGAAGATTGTAAACTACTGATTGAACGTGATAAATAAACTCGTCTTCATCTTGATCCGTCTTGAATCTGTAACAAAATCTCAACTGTATGAGTGCGTGTATGATTTCGTGAAAGATGGTATCAACATCGAATTCTCTAATGTCTATGACCTTATCGCACGGATCCCAGGTTCCGAGAACTTTGTACCCACCGAAAGAAAGATTGGGAACAATACGCACCGGAATGATTGTTCCGTTGATGTTTATATCGACAAGGTGATTCATGTACTATATTCCCAAAAAGCTTCTCAATTCATCATTTGTGCTAAACAACCCATAGTTGCCTGGCTGCATCATTCTTTGAGAAATGCCCAATAGACAAAACGAGCTCCCGAATAAACCGCCACCACTGTTGCCAAACCAAACATTTCCATCAACATAAATCTCTTTGTCGTCTACTTTTGAAACAATGCCGTGTGTTACCATGTCTTCCATTCCCCCGGGGTTGCCGGCAACAAAAACCACGTCTCCCACGTCAGGGTTGCTGGAACAAATATCCGCTGGAGTAAGAACAGATCCGGAGGGAACTTCTTCAACAACAAAGACAGCCAAGTCCAATTCGGGAGAGTCCTTTATGTGTGCGGCTATTCCCAGTGTCTTTCCGAATTTGAACATAAACCGATCTGCCCTGTTATTGAACTCATCGTAAATGCAGTGGGCTGCGGTAACTATATGTGGAGTCCCGCCGAGAAGAACAACCACTCCGGAACACCGAATTGTTTGACCGTCCATCATGGCAATGTTATAGTCTGCAAGATTGTGGATATTCGGCTTTTGCGGGATTAGAATGTTGAAGCCATAGTGAACATCTCCCGCCGCAGAACGGTAGCAGGATTGTGCACATCCGGCAACAAATAACACAGCAATGGCCGCAAGAGCATTCTTCACTTCGCACCACTCTTTCTACGCCTTACTTCTTTTCCACATATACCACACTTCTTGCCAAGAACCTGGATGGTTCCACAACCATCGCATACCACAACGGTCGTTCCACTAACCCTGTGGGTTCGCTGGCGTCTCAACACTGGCCTGTGGATTTTTAGCAAAGGCATGGATTCCCATTCCAACCAAATTGCCACCAACGGCAGTCAGAACGCAGAACGTAGCCATGTACGTCCAGGCGTCTTCGGTGATAAACTTCACACACAAAAGAACGGTAGACACCACAAATACCATGAGTGCCATACCAACCTTTACTCCGCCAAGTGCTTCCCACACCTTGTTCATTATCTTAGCCGCCTTCCAAATTTGGTAATGTTGCTCAGCTGTCCAATCTTTTGAGGTCCAGGGCCACCGGCTGGATTGCCGGGGATATTCGATGGATTACCTACTCCGGGAAGCGGAGTGGTTGAATCTCCAGGGCGGTTGTTCATCAAGCCGGGTCTATTTCCCAGATCGCCCCTGTCGAGTTTCTGAGACGGAAGTCCGCCAGTAGGATTACCCGGAATACTGTTTGACACACGAGGCTCTTGACTGTCAACGTCTGGAAGACGGTCGGGGCCGTCCGGCATTCGTTCCTCTTGGGGTGGTTGACTGCCAACGTCTGGATTGCCCGGAGCCCTTGTTGACTCGTTGTTTCTGGACCCCATAAATCTCCTGAGTGCGGCCAGCATACTTGAACTAAAATTCGGATTCATCTATTTCTCCCTGCACGCCCCGGCGCATCCGTCGGGAAATGCTTTTGTGTCAAACGCACACCTTGGACAATTGCCCCACCACCCCGGATTCACATCACACGGGGTGCAAATCTTGCGAAGTTCCTCGACAACCTTGTCTTCCACTTGCAAATCGTAACACTGGTGTTCTATATTGTCAATCAATACAGAACAACCAGTCGGAAGTACTTTGCTTTTATTGATGCACCTAACATTGGCCACCTTGCCCGAACACCACAACAGTCTCCAAAGCGACTCGCTGGATTCTTTTGACGAATCTATTGTTCCCGTTGGCGGTTCCGCGGATTTTTCCACATAGCACGCACAAACATCGCCCAGTTGGTTTTTACTCAGGCACTTCGCGTCCTGAACATCGTCGCATTTCCCCTTGAAAAAAACCGTAGCATCTGCAACTGGAAGTGGTTTGTATTCCGCCACTACCGAAGAATCGTCTCCGAGTCCAATCACCAGTCCTCCGGCTCCGGCAGCAGCCAGAATTCCCAGACTCAATAGCAATGATTTGGCTTGTCCCATTGTCAACTCCATGTCAACTTATTCATTGTTTTTCAGTCAACCATTACTGTGTAGCACGTCGTCGGATGACTATATTCGACAAGTTGCCCCTTAGGGGTCCGGAAGAAGATCCCAACGTAATGGTTGTATCTATTGTGGACTGCAGCGCAGCTCCGCCAGTGTATTGGCTTCCAAACGCCACCCCGTTGAGGCCTCCAGAAATGTTACCCTGAACATATCTGGTACACTTTACCGAATGTTTTGTTGCGGCAGCCCAATCCGTAGCAGTCACCGCCTCCGTTGCCTGTCTCAGAGTTCCACCGCCATCATAAAAATTGCATATTAGATTGTCCCCATTACTTTTCCCAAGAAGAATATCATTCGCCGCAGTAGCCCCGCTAAAGAAAAAGTCGTGTCTAATCCCGTCGTTACCCGGCCAGTTGCCGAAGAAATCAAAGCTCACTTCCCATGTTCCACCGCCAGTAATGGGGTTGTCGGCTATGCTTACATACATCGCATTACATACGGCCGTGGCATCGGCGTCGCTTGTGCAAGAACATCCATGGGCTAGTGTGCTTACGGAAGACGCAACGGCGGTTGGAACATCGATATAAACAGTTCCAGCCGGGGCGGCTATTGTCCACTGCAATTGATAACTTGACGTTCCAGCATTCCAGGTTGCCGCCGCCAACAATCCGGCCGATGTAGTAGAATCTGGAACAATCGACCACGAAGATGACGGGACATCGTTATATAGATTGTCAGTAGCAAGGGCACTTCCGCACGCCTCGGTATCCCATTCAAGAATGTCCAGCTGCACATTGGGGGCCGAGGACTTGACAAAGTTTTCCACGTACAAATCGGCCCCGATTCCCGTAGTCAGACACGCAGAGGTAATGGTTGCCGTAGAGGTTGTTCCGGTCAGTACAATCTTCAAAGATGAAGATCCGTTTACAATACTATCTCCGCTGTATGAATACGCACAGTCAACGGCGCTTGATCCATCTCCTGCCGTCTCAACAATTGTGTATCCGCTGGGATGTCCAGCCGCCGCTGTCTCGCAAATAGCAGATCTTTGTGCTATATTGGAAGTTGCCGGACAACCGTTTATTCCAGACTGGTTTGCAGCCATGCTTCCAACCATACTTTTGTTGGCACTCATTCTAATCAAAAATGGCTCAACCCCACTGGACGCCGGGGCCACCATCAATCCCGGACAGGTGGCACAAGTGGAAGACATCACGTTTCCGGAGTTTGAAATCATTCCATTCCACGCCTTTGACCAGGCCGTAACCTCTGTTGACGTAAACGCCTTTCCGGGAATATATTCTAGGTGGTTGATTATTCCAGTAAACGCAGATCCGCCGGTAGCGTTTGACGCAATAGAGAACGCATCTGCATTGTCATATGCCGGTCCGTGGGCGCTGGTTGTTTGGGAGACAGTCAGATTATCCACATACGTCTCAATGGTGCTTGTACCATCGCCAACATATGTATAAACTCCGATTATAATTGACATTCTTCCAATCGCAACAGAGTTTGACTTGGACGCCGTGGATTGTCCAGACGCAGCACCGTTGTCCGTAATAGTGGTGACTGATGCAGCTCCGTTTAGATACATTGCCCATCCTCGGTGTGTATCAGACGCAATCCACTTGGCGGCTATGTACTGTGTGCCGGTCACACTCATTGGGGTAACAACAGCGATAACCGTAAATGATCCTGATGGGTTAGTGGCACACGTCGCATCGGCACAGGTGTAATAGTCGTTTCCGTCAAGCAGATGTCCGTATCCGGAAGTTGTCGTGGGTCCGTCGGGCCAGGTAATGTCGTTTACTCTAACCGGATCAGATGCCTTGGTAAGCACAAACGCCCCCGAGCCCCCGGCGGTTATGGTTGCACCGGATGGGTCCTGACTGAAGTCAAGTGTCATTGTTGGAGTTGTTCCAATAGATCCCGCGGTTATGTTGCCGCCACCACTTTTGTTCAGCAAATAATGTCGCACAATCCCGGAAGATGGGGCCGAAGTATCCCCCACAAACAGCAGACTTGCGTACAAAAACACCGCAATTGCTAATGCAACTTTGTGTGCTTTCATTTTATCACCTAGTTTCTTTTCATCCTGATAAACTGTACCCATCCAGATGCGGTAGACGGCCCAATGTATGCAATCTTGGGACCGGTAAGTCTCATCGGTTCAGTGGTCTCTCCCTCCATGATGAGCATTCCGTCTTCCGTGGTAACCGGATATACCGCCGTTGGATTAGATCCCTCTTTTAGCATAACACTTCCGCCACTGGCCTTGATGATATACTCTGCACCAGTAACGGGAAGAGTGTATTGCTGACTGGTGGAGGTGATATTCAGCACGTTGTCCGCAGCCGGAGCCAGGTCAGGAGTTCCAGCATAAATTCTACCATGAGCCATTTGATTCTCCCTATTTGTTTTTTATCTTAAACAAATTTTCAAGTCGTTTCCCAAACATATCAAACAACAAATTCAAATCTCCAGATTGTCCAGTTATTTCCTTGCGCCTTCTCTGTATTTCCGAGATATTTCTCATTGCAGCTTGATTTATTGTCCTCTCGTCTAGTTTTGTTCCGGATATTCCAAATGCCCAGTTAATAAAAGAATCAATAAATTCTTTGTTTGGCTTTCCGTATCTGGACATCAACGAATAAAACGGGACCTGATCGGAAACCATCTTGTCCACCGTCTTGTCTATTTTGTATTTCATTGTTGCTGCATCTTTTTGAAAAATTCCAAGCTCATCAACCAAAAGACGCCTTGCGGGTTCGAGCGAAGAATCGTGTTCAATGAATGACAGTACCGAATCTATAAACCCGGGAGCGTCTATGTATCGATCTCGGTCCGCCTCAATCGTTCGTGGTTGAAATCTCATATTGGTTGCCGCAATACTCACGAGTCCCTTTATGATCGGCTGAAAAGAATCCGCGATGTCCGCCGCAACGTATTCGGGATGTGCGGTAATCACATCAATCATTGTGGTCATCGGAACAAGACCGCGGCCCCGGGCATACCGGATCTCTCCGCCAATTCCAGCCATGGGAATGGGATAGTCCTGCATCATTTCTGAAAGATATGGCAACGTTTTCCAATACTCTTTTTTGTCAGAGTCTAAAATCTGTTCGTACAGATGAACAAGTCTCGAAACACGTACGGGATCTGTTCTCAACACATTGAACCACAATCCCGCGGCTTTGTAGAACCAATTGGCAAATATCTGCACCCTTCCAGCCTGTTCTACAAACCGAGGAACTTCGGATGCGTTAAAGCAATACTTGGCCACATCTCCCATGGCATCTTTCGGTGTTGCCCCATCCTTGAGCGCCCGAATATAGGTGGCAAGTCGGAAGTTGTTTTCAGTAATCGTCGCCACCGAGCCAACGGCTTGCTGAACAAGATTCTTCGATCCAAGTGGATTAAGCGACTGTAGAAATGTGGGGTCTTCACCTAGTCTATAAACAGATGAAATCTGTGATTGATTTTCTCCGCCATGATCCATCCAGTATCTTATTGCATCAACCGCTTTCGTTTTTCCCCACGTTGCAGACTCAATGTACTTTCCGGTATTCCCCTTGGTAAGTTCGGTCAGGGCACCACTGAATGCTGGATTTGTTCCAAGTTCTACACCAATTCTTTTCTGAGAAACCGCGGCATCAAAATAGTCCTCCATCTTGACACCCCTGGCCCATCCGTTGATAAGATTCCCACCAATGATATTTCTTACCGCATATCCAGGCCTGGATAACAGTGCGGATCTCGTCCACCAGCCAGTAAACCCCCGAGAATACTTCTCAAAATCAACCATGTTTTTAGGGTTGGTTATTCTCTCAATGAACGCGGCATCCTGTTTGGGCATATAAAACGATGGTTTTCCCTCAAGGTGTTTAGAGTTATAAACAACATATCCCCTCTTCGCAATCGGCCCACCTTCTACAAGTTGAAATGTATTTGAAATCATCTTTTCCATTTCAACCTGCATTCTTGCCCTTGCACTTTCTTGGGATCTTATGTCGATCAGTTTTGCCGGATTCAACTCTACGTTTTTCCAATCCGTAAATCCGGCCCTATGCTTTAGAAATCCGGGAGTCGAGGCCTTTGCTCGAGCCTCTTGCAACCGCCTGTCCATGATGTCGCCAGCATATTCAGCCCTTTCTGATGGAACACGCTTCATGTAGTCGTTCACTTTTTCCAGGGGAACTCCGGCCTTTATATCGTCGCTTGCCAACTGGCTTGTGAATTTCTCAACAACTCCCCACTTCTTCGGTGCTTTTTGCGCCAATATACTTTCCACTGGTGGGGGTTCTATTCCTTCCGCCAGAAGTCGTTTTGAAAACGCATCATATTGTGTTGCAACATCTTCAAGAGACTCCATCTTGGGAAGATCGTGTTTCCAGTGGGTTATTGCAGTTTGTTTTACGCCCTCTGGCCCCATCTTTTCGGCAACCTTGGCAACCCTTAAACCCGCCTCTTTTGTGGCCCGAGCAGATCCAAGTATCTCTCTCACCGCGGGAACGATTCCCTCACTGGTCCCGGCACCCCACGGACCAATCCACTCCTTCACGGACGGAGGAAGTTTTTTGAACAACCCGGATATTGCAGATCCTTTCTTGGTGGACCCGATTGATGGTTTTGACTGCAACAATTTTCCCACAGCCAAATCCGCACCAATTGCACCCATCTTTGAGAAAACAGATGGCTCTTTTCCTGTAATGGCTGTTTCTGCCAGCGGAATAAACGAACCAGGAGTCGGAGTTTCCTCTTCCAGGGAACGCATAATCGCCGTTCCGGTTGGATTGAATGCCCCCTCCATAACTCGTTTAGAGGCCTCACGATCACTCGGCTGAACAACCCCCGTTGACTTACTGGAAACTATCTTTGCGACGTCTTGTGCGGCCCGTAATGGCTCGCCAAGTAGCTTGAACGGGGCCGAGGCTACCGCCATAACGGGCTTTCCGAACTTTTCCTTCAGGTGTTCTGCGGCTCCCTCGGTTTGTATTTTCTGCTCAAGTTTTGAATATGATTCAGATAGATTCTTTATTTCATCCTCAGAAAACCGCTGGAGACGTTCTCGGTCAGAAATCATCTTTTCCAATTTCAACTTATATTTTTCCAGCGGATCTCCTGCCCCAAAAGACGGACCACTCGTACCAAGTTGGGGGCCTGTTGCGGAATTGATTTTTGCCTGTAAATCAAGTATCTGTGCGTCGAGAGAATCTAGGCGCTTTTTTGTTGCGTCAATCTTTGAGGCGTTGGCGCTCTTTGCCGCTTCAAGTTTTCCTGTACCCTCTGGTTTGATTACGTTTACATGGGATGGATTCTCTCCGGTTCCATATACCGGAGACTCCGAGAGTTGCTGCATTTTGTTTCCAAGATAAGGACTTTGTTTTCCAATTATCCTGGACGAAACGCGTTCGAACACTGGCATGGTATATTTTTCTTGAAGTTCTGTCTTTTTTTGTCCGAATTGTCGCATCGCGTTTTTACCGGCAACCCGAGCAACCGGTTGAGTAACAGATTCTACGACCTTTGTCCAAACAGACTTTTCTTGTTCCGGATACAAATCCGGAAGATCGGAAGATGTATCACCAGGAAATATATCTGGAAGATCTTCGTTGCCGTGTCCCGGTGGAAATATGTCTGGAAGCTTTGGCATGTTTATTGTACGTCAAATCCGCGTTTCTTTAGTTCTTTTATGTAGTCTTCTGGATTTTTCCAGCCAAGCGACCTGGCCTTTTCAACGGCCACATCACGACTAATTCTTTGACCGGACGGGGACAACTGTTCTTGCCCCGACTGATTGGGGGACACCTTTTTTGCGGGTCGTTGCTCTGGTGCCTGACCGGATATACTTTCCACGGCTCGCGCAAAGGCATCTAGTGCCCCGGGATCGCTGGAGAATTCACCGGCCCTTTCAAGCATCTGCCGGAACGGGTCGTTTTCGTCTTTGAACCTAGAAAGCAACGAACCAATCTTGGCTCCGCGTATATCAGAGGCCACCCGCATTCTATCCTGCGCACTAAGTTTCGCTAGAGCACTGCTAAGTTTTAGCCTTTCCATGTATGGAGCAAAGTTCTGGCGCATTTGTTCTGTCTGAACCGATGTTGGTGTTCCATATCCGCCAAATCCGGGCTTTCCATAAACCGTTGCGGCCTTCGTCGCAAGACCCATCGGAGTTGTTATGTCCTCTGGTGGCTGTGACATAATTTCGCTCAGCGGCCTCTTTGCCCTCTCTGTTGCAGAGAACGATCCCTCACGCAGTTTTCCTGGAAATAAAGAACCAAGCGATTTCTTCTTTGAAAAATCAGCAGCCCCAACAGTTGGTTCCTTTAGTTGTCCACGCCCAACATCACCCTGTCTCGCAAACAATCTAGCCAAAGAGCCCTCTTGTTCGGGTCTTGTGTGTCTCGGAGTAAACGCAGTCAATTCCTCTCCAAGATTGATACCCTCTTTTGATGCGCCCTCCAATGCTCCCGACTGCGCGGCCAGCTGCATGGCGGATTGTTTTTCTTTGTTCGATGCTCTTTGGTTTTCGGCCTGTACCGCAGGAGACATCAAACCGGGCTTTTCGGAAAACATCTGCTTGATCTTTGCATTGGCAAGGCGTTCTTCTGTTCTATTCCTATCTTGCATTGCCTCTACTTGCCCAGTCTGATTTTCAAGTTCTGTGTTCTTTACTCGCTGAGCGTAGTCCCGTTCTTCATCAGACGGTTCAGATATTTTCTTTCCAAGAAATTTATTCAGCGCATTGCCCGCCACCTGGCCCACAAACTGTGGAATCATGGCAATCAATTGCTTATTGAAAGCATCGTCTTGCAGGTCTTTCTGCTTCCTCGCCAACCATCCGGGGCGACCAATCGAGTCTCCCATTCTGGCCATTGCATACTCCTATTTTTGAATCCGGTTCTTCTGCTGCCCGGTCAAATTGAATCCACCGCCAAATAACTTACTCTTCGGCATTAGACCATCGGGCGATTCGTCTTCCGGAGCTTGATCCTGTAGCAAATCAATCTCATCCCGGACGCCATCTCCAGCATCTTCGGCAGAAGACAGCGACCCAATGGGATTTCCACCAGCCCCACCGGTCCCGCCACCTAAAAACTTGGCGATAGCAGATCCCACATTGGACACAATCCCCGGCAACGCGGCAGCCAGCCCCTGCTTGAAACTTGCCACGTGTTACTCCTTGCCCATAAATCTGCGAATCGCAGTGTTCTGGTACGGCTTGAGCTTGAAGTTTGCCTCCGGCTTTTCGGGTGTGGGTTCTTCATCGTCGCCGCCAAGAATTCCGGACAGAAATCCACCAATCGCTCCAACGGCAGCACCGATTCCGGTTCCTATTCCGGGATATATTCCAGAACCAGCAGCCGCACCGCTTGCCGCCCCACTTGCCGCACCTAGCCCTGATTTTTCCCACTTATTCATATCAAGTACTCCCTATCGTTTTTCACAATACAGATCTCGTCCTTATTCGGTGGGTTCGCCTTCACCCGATTTGGATGTGGTGTCTTCGTGCCATCCACGATAAAAGTCATATACCCACGTTCTACCACCAACGGAAATGTGATCCCCGTCTCTGCCGTGTTCTATTTTTTGTCGAATGTTATTATCAAGAAGTCCAGCATCAAGCAAGTCGGCCTCAAATGTATCAGATCCGCTATAGTATTCTGCCAATCCCGCAGCGCGTTTGGTTTCGTCTTCGTCTGGACCATATCCCCTGCCCGATAGTTCATCCCATGCCGCCTGAAGATCGTTCATCATATCCGGAGGCATCGAATCTCCGTATTTCTCAAGCATTGTTCCCAGCACTTGAAACTCATAGTCGCCAACATCCGAATGTTCCATCCAGTTTTCACCGTATTTGGTGCGCTGTTCCAGTATGTATGCGAATTCTCCAAGTTCTTTCTGTATATCCCTCTCAAGCTTCATTCCTCTTTCTTTCAGGGCCATCTCGAACCTGGCCATGGTCATCATTCTACTCATGTCAACATCTTTTCCTTCTTGCTCAAGTCGATACAAATGATCTGCCATGTCCTTGGCAATATCTGCATCCATTACCTTGCCCTCTTTGGAAAATTCATTCATAAGAGTAGCAAGTTTTATTTGCATATTGGTGCCAAACTCCATATTGGCCTGTGCATATTGCTGCATAATGGCGGCCATTTCAATTGCCTGCTCATGAGACAGAGCCATTCCCATTTCTGCAAGTTGCTCATTTAGCACCATTAGTGACTTCTGATACTCCGTGGAAATTCCCATCTTCTCAAGTTCTCTTGCGAATTCAGTGCTTGCAAGATCCTTGGCTTGTTCATATTGCCGTTCAGATCTTCTCTCCCCTAATAGGGTATCAAGAAGACCCTTGTTTTCTTGCCACTTTCCTTCTTGAAATGCCTTTAGGGCGCTTGCAACGTCTCTTCCCTCTTGCCCAAATAATTGCCCCTGGGCGGCAGAAAGCATGCCGCTACTTCCAAGACCGCGAGAAGCATACGCCTCTGCCTGGGCCGTTCTTGCCGCATCGTATTGAGCCTCAAGTTCCTTACGGATCGGATCAAACTCTGACGTATTGTTGAGAGCATCTAGCAACTGCTGTATTGTTTCGTCATACTTGTGAAGTTCTTCGTCGTCTTCCGCGGTATCGGCTCCAGATTCCGCCGCCTTTCGGTCGCGCTCTACCTGTCCCTCGGTTGCGGTATCTTCGGCCAATCGATCCAGGCCCTCTTCATCTACGGGAGAATTTTCGTCTTGCGTTGCCAGGTCTTCGGGGGCAACTTCCGGAACGACAGTTCCAGCATCTCCCTCGTCTGCAACCTTCACATCGCCCAATTCCTTTGTTCCGTCGGTAGGATCAATCTCATTCTGTGCTGGAACTCTGGCGCTTTCTCCACGAGAAAACTCAGCCGTTCTCTGTTCGTCCATGGGAACCGGGCCAGATGGTTTTTCCGATTCGTTGCCGATAAACTTACGAACTGCGTTCTTTACGGCAGGAGAATCAACCGCGGTAGTTCCGTCCGGGTTTAGCGCGGCCTGACTGTTCACCGGCGCTTGCTGACCAGAACTACCACTCCTGGATGTAGACCCCTTATCTGTTTTTTCGTACTTGTATCCAAACAAATTCGTGGGCATCGAAATCTCCTAAGATGGAAGCGTAGTGAGCATGTGGTTTGCGTAGAATGTCAAGTTCACCACAACACCGGTAAGACTGTTTCCTCCACCAATTGTAAACTCCAGGGAAATGTCATCTCCCTGAGAAAAGCTAGTGTCCGAAAGAGTCATAACGTAAGCCGTATTTGCGGCAGAGATGGTTTTGGCCGCAGTGACAGCAGAACCGCCATAGTTGTAAAGCCCTACATCTCCACCCGTGGAAATTGCCGTACAAATAACCGTGGCCCTAGCCAGGGTACAGGAGCATGGAACAATATAGTGATCATACGCAGTTCCCACCGCAACCGCTCCGGCGAGTGTAACTTCTCTGCGAAGCGTTGCTGTGAAAATTGCATTCGGCTTGTCGATCGCTGCGTTTGGTATGTACCTGCTTCCAGTTGGAAAATTGGTAGAATCTAATGAGTTATACGCAGAAGCAACATTCGTAAGTTCTCCCGCAAGATCCGATGGATTCACAACAGATCCGCCAGAATATGTTGGAGCTGTGTATTGTGGCATTGCTATCTCCCTACATCCGAAATAGTGGTAGACGGGGTTTGCGTTCCCGTGGTTTTTAGGTTTCCAGAACTATCTATTGATAACACCGATGTATAAAAACTAGATCCACTTGATTTGTATTGCAGGTACAAAGTATTCGTAGAAGAATCGTAATAAAACCTAAACGGACCCATTGACAACCTAGATAGATGCAAATACACATTTGAAAATTCAGAATCAACTGGCTGATTTCTGTGGGTTCTTGTTTTGGCCGGTCTGGGTACCATTATCTGGACACTCCCATTTCTCTGTATCCGATCGTAAGTCCACTGAGTTTTAGCCGTGAACAACTCTTCGCATAATACCTGTCTGTTCCGCTGGAATACAAATAGGTACCAATGTTTGTAATCACAATTCTAAAGTCCTTACACAGCAATCCGCTATTCGAAAAAGAAAGTCTCTGCTCTCCCTCACTCGCGAAGGTGAATACCGCACTATTTGCATTTCCACCAGTTGTGTACGCCCAAACACAAGCAGCATTGCCGAGTACCTCATTCGCGTTATCGTACATTGTTTTTGTCATTCTCGGAAACGAATCTTCCGCAACAACAAAATACCTTCCGGGGAATGCAGAGGTGTCAATGCTTGTGGTAAATTTTATTTCAGAGGCTGCCAACCCAGAAAGACTTGCAACCGTTAGAGAATCCGCAAACTTGTAACAATCAAATGACTGAAAAACATCAACCTTATCCCCGGCCGCAAACGGACAGGTGCGATCTAGGTTTTGCGTTGCAGAACTTGTGGCGGTTGTTATGTTTGCAAATTTCCCGAATTTTCCAGCAAGTGCAGTATCCGTCTTTCCATCCAGTACCGGTCGAATAAGGATGTCCCAATCTCCGGTCTTCACGGCATTTACTATGACATTTCTCAGAAGTACTATTTTGTTGTTTTGTGCTGGAAGATTATTTGTTTCAAGTCTCCACAAAATAGGATTATCAGCAGTAGCTATAAGGGTTGACTGGGTATCATATTCATTGCCGTCCAAAAATACTCCAATTTGAATTCCGGCACCGGGAGTAATAGACCCGGTGCGCAAAACCACACATCCCTTTCCGATGTATCCATCAAGAAATTCTGCAAAATATACTTGCGTGAACGCAGTTGTGGAAACTGGCGACGTAGAATTTCTGTCTAGCTCATCAACAAGCGTGGCACCCCATCTGTAAATTGCAACGTTGTCTATATCGTAGACAAAAATCTGATTTGAATAACTCGACGCCGTTCCGGTCAAAACATTTCCAAAAAACAAAACACGTCTCTTGATCGGATCGTAAACAGTCCACCACTTATCGGATTTGGTACTCACCCGTTTCCAAATGTCAACAAGCGCCAAAGAGCTTATATTTGCAATGTTACCGTCCTTGATAACACATAGCCCACCAGGAGAAACAAAAAAAACACCCTCCGGAGTTCCAATACAGGTATCTCCAAAAATAGCGCCAACCGAATCCGATAAACAATCTACACTCCAATTCCCCCCCACTCCGTCTCCCGAAATCACGTAGATTGAATTTTCCTTGAATACATACAAAACGTCCTGCGTAGCAACAAGGCCCGTTATTCTGTCCCCACCACCCACATCAAAATTGTAAGAAGACGGCCAGGCATTCGCAATAAACACACCAGAAGAATCCGGGGCACTAAAAAATACCGTTCTCGGATGTTCATCTCCCCCGGCCATAAAGATACGTTCTTTGAATTTTGCCACATATTTACAAATTGGAGGATCGGTCAAATAAGAAACCGACGAATCCCCGGCATCAATAGAATCCAAAAGTCGAACGACCGGCCTATCATCCCCAAACGTGGTCCTGCTTCCGCTCGGAATATAAATTGACGGGCAAGATTTTCCGTTACACAAAACCTCACAAGGAAGATACAATACAGACGAATTCGTAGTCGTTGTTTTCCACAAAGCGTTTACGTGATTTATCCGTTCCGACGTTCCATCGTAATCATCATGCAAAAATGATATTTGAACCGCTGCACTGGATGGTTCGGTCCCCGAAAAGGCATATCCCCTATACGTTGACCCATTATTCAAAAACACATAATGAGGAGTTCCGGAAAGAATATCTCGTGAACTATCGGTTCCATGATATGGATAGTTTATGGTAGATCCAAACTTGAACGCGCACAAAACAGAACCCGTTGTCCCAACTCCGGTAATCTGCTGTATCCCTGGTCGCCTGGTTATATAATCACCAGATATTTGCAGGTTGCACATATCACGAAACGACCCGGGAGGAGGATTGGGTCCCTGCCAGATCCCTCTCCAGGGTCCAGAAAACTTCAGCTCTCTAATATCGTTTTCCACTATTCCTACTCAAACAAATCCGGATCGTAGTCCATAAAATTGTTACCACGACCAATGCGATTGGAGTGATTCATCAATCTCTGTTCGGCCTGCATCAAAAGCTCTTGAAATCCACGGATGTTGGGACTTGCCTCCATCAGCTTGGCGTCAATCGCCGCTCCCAAAATAATACACCTTTCCACAAAGTCGGGCATACCGGTGGTATACGCGTCTCCGGCCAACGGCTGTGGACCTGCCTGTACGTGCAGCCGCAAGGATTTGGCGCTTCCAGGCTTGGGACCTAAATACAAACGATTCTTTATGGTTACCACTCCGGTTGTAATAGACTCCACTTTCTCGAAATACCAAAAACACGGACTCAACGACGTGTAAATTGCCGGATACGATACCTTCTGCAATTCAACCAACGAAGTAGCCTGTTGCAACTTGGGTCCTGGCTGATAGTTCGTCCTGTCCTCAACGAACAAAATGCTCTCGATGTCTCCGCCGGTTGCGGTAATGTCGTAGTATTCGGCGGATGCAGTATAGGTTATATCCTCATACTTCCTGCCAAATTCTGGGTTTATTTCGGTGTATGCCCGATAGTAGTGATCGAAAGAATTTTGAATAAAATCGTTTAGTACAGCATCAGACCAAAATTCTGCGGTGGCCTCATTGAGAAGTCTTCTAACCTTTGCCCTGATAACGGAAAGAGCACTGTTACTCATCCATTCCTACCTGCGAACTTCTGAAACCTCTACCCCAGACTCCACAAGACGCTTCTTGTTTTTGTCAAAGGCATCGGTGGCCAGTTCTAACAACCTTGCCTTGTTACCCAAATGATTGGGAGACGGACGCTTTCCAGTCATTGACTCTATGTACTTGGACAATGCCTCTTTTTCCCAACTATCCGTGGGAACCTCAATAGATACCGAAGCAATAGACGGAAGCGCCTCAACCGAACTCACCACTGCGGCGGCAGGCACCCCAGAATCAATTGCGAGGTCTTTGGACGCATCCAGTTCTCTAAGCTCAGCAAGACCTTCGGCGATGGCTTTCTTGCCTTCCTCGGTGTTGTAATCAACTAATAGGGGCCTTTTGAATTCCTTACTCCGCGGAACAAAGCGCCCGCCGTCAACACAAGAGGGATCGCAGAACCGTTGTGCGTTGTCTCGTCTCCTGGGATCTGTACTTGCCATACATTCCAGCCACTGCTTTCTTTCAACTGCAATCTGAAATTGACGATCCTTGAATTGTTTTTCCGCAAACTGAAGAATGTATGTTCCCATTCTCTTTGACATAACACACTTTACGAGAGCAGGAAACTTGAAATTGCTGAACTCGAAATCCGGACCCGGATTAGGATTCACCAGTACAATTATTTCTTTACGATCAATCTCTGGATGAAGTTCTGCCAAATTGGTAACGTCTTGCATCGTTTTCTCCTAACGCCCATCAGGGCATACATTGAATCTCGATTATTCGAGATCCGCCTATTTGAAATCCCTACCCAACTCGTCCCGTCTTTTGTGGGCGTAATCTGCTGGGTTTTCCGCCTTCACCGAAGAAAGATTGAGTCCGTCAAACGACTTCCTGAAGTGCCAATATCCCACTTCTTTTGCCCAGTCTTCTGACAACTGCCGAACCCTGCGCACCTTTTCGGCGTATACGGCCTCTCTCATTTCCCGGGGAGATGCCATCTTTACATCCCGGTGTGCATGAAGAAGATAAAACCATCGGTCATCAAGTTCGGATGCTTGATAAATCGGAACAAGTCCGAATGTTCCAACCCTGGATTTTCCCAAACACAAGTCTTCATCTATTGTGTCGATCCATGGAATCTTCTGCGCAATATACAATCTTTTGGTGGGATCTTCATTCTCCACCCCAATGATTGTAAGATTGGGATCAAACCGGTAAAGAGCCCTTCTTACGCTTTCATGCACATACATGGCAAATTCCTAGTACCGTTCCATCACCGCAATAAAGTGCAACGCCCCACCACTACCTGGATCGGTAGCAGTCCCGGCCTGAAGTATCTTTATAACCAGTGTTTTGGTAGACGCCGTATATGAAGCAATCTGTGGGTTGAAATCCCCAGCAGTTGCCCTCTCTACCCCGGGATAACAGGCAATCAGGTTCTTGTACTTTTTATCGAAAACAATCGTATACGTGTGATATAATCCCACGGTAGCCGTAAAACCGTATCCGGTCACAGTACCCCCGCGAGTTATTTTCCCGGCCACAAGTGCCGTCTTTCCCTCGCTCACAACCGGACCAGTAGAAGCAACACTCGACATTTTATTCTCCTATTTCTTGTGAATCCTATTTCTTGTAAATCCTATTTCTTGTAAACCCTATTTCTTGTAAACCCTATTTCTTGTAAACCCTATTTCTTGAAAACCACAAACCAATGAACACTGTTATTTGCACCATCTGTTACGTCAGTTTCCGCAGCAGTCGAAAGAACAGTTATTGTCAAAACTCCAGCAGAAAAACTTGTGGCCTGCGGGATTCTGTCTTCGGCCGTTGCAATCATAAGTTCCGCGCCAATGGCAACAACCTCACCCTTCTTGGCGTATCCAGGAAGAGTAACCGTATATGTTCCTGCCGGAGTAGAACTCTTGGCAACTGTAACCTGATCGGACGCAACAGACTCGGAAGCAGACACGGCATCAACCCCGGCAACCGGTCCAGTCAATCCAGAAATTGCAGTTCCGGGAGCAGCAATAACGTCTGCCGCAACAAGTGTATTGGAAGTTGTTCCGCTTGCGGCCAAAGTAATAACAGCACCAGAAATTGCCGCCACGTCCGCAACAACCTGCGCAACAGTTGTGGTGCTATCATTGAAGTGAATAACAATTCCACCAGCAGATCCCGTTGCACTATGCTGTAGTCCGGGAACTGTCTCCTGGTCGACCTCGTCAGTTGCCGATGCAAATACATTTGCACCAGTTCCCGCGGTATGTACCGCCAAAAGAGTGCTACCACCAACAAGTGTCTCAAAGTTTGTAACCGTAGTTACTGCATCTTCCAACACAAAGATTGCATAATCCGCACCCTCATATAGAGCACCAGTTCCAGCGCCAGCAGCATTGATAATTGTTATCAAAATATCAGTACCCGGAGTTGCGACCTCAACAATTGTGTCTATATTGGCAGTAACACCACCGAGATCAAGAGTCCCTCCGTCGTCAAGCATTTGCACAGTAAGCGCATCACCGGCGGTTCCGGCACTTGCGGCAGTAAATGTGAAAACATTGGTTGCTGTAATGGTAACAGTACCAGATGACTTTACCCCCGTAACCCCAGGACGAAATGATCCGCACACAATCTCGAACGGACCACCATCTCCTTTGAATCTTCCTTGCATTTTAATTTCCTCTCAAAAAATAAAAAGATGGAAGGAAGGGAGGAAAACCTCCCTTCCATCCAGTTTACTTACTACAAACTTGCACCAGTGTAACTAATATCCCTAATCACGGCAGCCTTTTTCCTGTTGGTGCAATACATCTGCACGGTCCAGTTGAAATACTGCTCATAGTTGGTTTTGTTGGCCACGGTGCGCCATTGACCCGCAGTGTCATCAATCGACAAGGGAGATGCCTCTGCGATAGTAAGACAGCTTGGATCAAACATGAAAATGTACCCAGGACAACGATGATCGATTTTGATCGGAATGTTCACTCCATTGATCATCAGATCGAATTCTTCATATCCGGGCTTCAGTTGACGAGCTTGATACATCAAGAAGGGTTCCATCAGGGCAACAACTTCCCGATGAACATCAAAGTTCATGAAACACACCAGATTCTTGGCCTGTGCCCGACGACTCAATACCCCATAGACACGATAGAACAGATCCGTGGAAAGAGCACGAGCATTTCCGCCATTGCCGCTGACATACGACTTCCATTGCGGATACGTGGTCAAGTCGATTCCCTGGTTGTAGATATTGGTACTGGTGAAGTTCGTCACGGAAGGTGCCAAAGTACCATCATCAAACAACGCCGTCAGGCCCTGTGGTCCACGGAATGACGGGTTTGCGGCAGCACCACCGGTGGCCTGAAGAATAACAGAACCGTTTGCACGACCACCAGAACCAGAAGAAGAGTCCGTGGCGAAGTGTTGTACAAAGTATGGGGCCGTAGTTCCCTCAAGAGTTCCAGACGCAGCATCACTCATGGTGATAGAAGTATCACTATTGATGCTCACAATGTTCTTTGCGGCGATCATCTGAGCATCGGCTTCTAGCAGGTTAGAGCAAGAAATAATACTCATTCCCTCGGTAAGCCAACGAGCACCGGGATGACACGCAGTAGCCGTTTCGGACTGAACCAGGGTAACAGTAACGGTAGAGGCCGTACTGTGTTTGGCCAAAATACCAATGCTATCACCCCAGAAAGCTGCAGCGGCTTGGTTCTCAATGGATCGCATAAGGCTTTCGCTCTCATGCTTTACCATGTCAACAAAACCACCCTCGCCCTGTTTTCCAAACTTGATAGCCTCAAGAGAAAGACCAATGCTTCCCTTGAATCCACGGTTCCACTCTACGGTTCCCTGAATGCCATTGGACGCACCAGCAGAAGCAACATACCCATCTTCATTGTTGGCCCCACCCGAATTCACATCATACAGATCAACAAAAAACTTGATGAATTTTCCCGCGGGCTTGATTCTTTGAACCCGACCCTTTTCCTTCAAATATTTGAGCAGATCAATCTGATTCATGATCAGACTGCTCATGTTCTTATCGTAAAACTCTTTTAGACTGTTCGACCAGCCGGTGCTTGCCCAAGTAGCAGTCGGCGCATAACTCGCGGCGGCATTCGCCCCCATCAAACGACCCATGATTTACTCCTCGACGCCCATCTCCTCAGCTAGTTTTTTAAGAATTTCTTCATGTTGCGCAGCAAAATCCTCGTAACTTTTCGGCTCTTTGCGTTGTTGCTCGGGCCTAGATGGAGATCCCTGTGTTCTCGATACAGCAGGATTCGGATTTGTAATACGAGCCCTTCCGTTCGATCTGGCGCTAATAAGCGCTGCCAAATCTGAGGCTGTTTTCATGATATTCATCTTGCGAAGATCTCCGTTGTTGGTGTAAAATTCCGCAACAATGTGTCTGCGCAAAACCTCGTTGGCCTTGGGATCTTTGAAGATCGGTAGCTTCTCTACTGCCGAATTGGTTTGGCTTTCAAGATACCCATAAAGTTGCTCACTCTGTTGCGCTTCTTTGCTTGCTCTGTCGGCCATCGCGAACTTGTTTTCAAGCGCGCGAACCTTGGAGTCATGGGAATCTTTTAGACCCTTCAGAACGTTATAAAGATCTTCCTGCGTTTTCAGTTCGAAATCCTTGGCACTATCTGGGATTACGGGCTTTTGACTTGATTGACGTTGTTGGGATAATTGCCTCAATTGTTGGGCAATCTCCCGTTTCAATTGACCCAATTGACCAGAAAAATGTCCAGAAACACCCGCCAACAGCTCCTCAAGTTCGCGTCTTGTTAGCGAAGGACCTTGCTCTTGCGTCTGCTCCTGCGACGATTGCCCCTCATTGTCCTGGGATTCTTGTCCCTGCTGCTCGACTCCAGACTGGTCGGCAGACTCGTTAGACACCTCGGAACTTACCGTTCCTTCATTTTCGAATTCACTCATTGCTTTCGCTCCGTTTTCTCGTCGCATTCAACGGCGACTGCGGGAATGGGTTGAACAAAACCACAAGTGGAACACGTTATGGTTCCAATAACAATTTCAGCACAAAAATAAACATCCTTCCGTTTCTTCATCTTTGTTTCATATCTTCCGGGTCCGATCTGTTTGGCAAGCTTGAATTTGCAATTCGGACACACGATCCACAAAACCTTTTTACCATTCGATTGTTCTTCGGTAGCGTTCATGCTACATTCCAACCTTTGCCGATGTTGCTGGCGGTGATGGATTTTGTTGTTGTTGCTGCTGATTTCCGGGAGTGGGTACACCTTCCGCGTTTTCTTTTCCGGGTTCGCTTCTCTGCTCCATGTCTGTACTTGATTGAATAATGTCAGAAATCAACTTCTGGCCCTCGGGAGTTCCGGCAATGTCGGTACTCGACACATCAACCCTAACCTTCGGGGGTTCTTTCTGCGGTCCGCCCAATTGTTTCTTGTGGGACTCAATGTGTCGGTAGTGATTCTTGGCCGACGGTGGGGGGACGGGACCTTCTTCTTGTGGCGGCTGTTCCGCGCCCATCCCCGGAACGGCAGAAGAAGATCCGGGTGCTGGCATTTCTGTACCAATTACGGCTCCAGATTCACTCATTTCCCCACCCTGCTGTTGCGAAATCATTTCATGCTTCTTGGATTCTTCCATAAGTTCCTGTATGTATCGGTCCCTAAGTTCGGGTCTATTTACATACGCCTCGTGCTCTTTTATGTGTACTTCATGTTTGTCTGACGGGAACGGCTCGAAATACGCCTGCTCCAATCGAGCATTTTCAAGTCTAGCATTCTGCACGTGTTCAGAATCTTTCTGGTACAATTTCTGAACCGTGGGATGTGGGTATATGCTCCAGAACGCATCGTCATCCAAAAGTCCAATTGACTTCATGTAAAGAGCATTCTGTCGCATCGATTCTTTGCTCCACTGAAGCTGCGAAGCAATTTCATAGTTCACATTGCAATTGTCTGTCAGATCTTGTTGATTGTACTCGATAACCTCTGCCTGCATGTTGGACCCAACAATCGAAAGTACCTGATCTCCCTCTTTGTTCTCCTGAACAAATCTCAGGGTATACTTTCCGCACAACTTCAACGATTCCTGAAAACACCGAATCTGCGGGGCCAGTCTTG
>Ga0316630_10000032_pt1 | contig 34587 bp, 47 predicted proteins | sample OWC_May_M1_C1_D6_FD_207658 | JGI IMG/M metagenome (GOLD analysis project Ga0316630, IMG submission 207658) | Wetland soil microbial communities from Old Woman Creek delta, Ohio, United States - OWC_May_M1_C1_D6_A | ecosystem: Environmental > Terrestrial > Soil > Wetlands | place: USA: Ohio...
CCACGAATCGACCTGTGGATTTTCCTCAAACACATCCGCCAGGCTCGCGCAAAACACCCGCCGCCTCACGCCCTCGCGCCTTGCCGCGCGATTCCATGCCAGTGGCTTAGCCCAGTTGCTGTCGCTCGTCCTCTTCCGCAGCCCGCTGGGACCCCACTCCACTCCGAATCGATTACCATACGTCTCAGCATAACAGTGCTTGCATCCGTCCGAAACCTTCGTGCATCCCATCCACGGATTGAACGTATGATCGCACCACGAAATCTCAGTATGTTCTCCCATTGCATTTCCCCTTTCTCCCATCCCCATTCAACCGATTCATCCAGCACCCCAGCGCGAACAACACCTCCAGCGCCCCGTTCATGCTCATCCGCGCCATGTGATTCCGATATGCCACCGCCATTGCCAAACGATCCGCCTCCTCAATCAGCAGCCGCGGCTCCCCCTCCGGCAGCATCTCCAGCACTTCCCGCCATTCCCGATTGATCTCCGTTCGGATCGTCATCTTCCGCTCCATCATTTCCTCAGTGTCTCAGTGATTTTCGTTATGTAGTTCCAGAAGTTCCAGAAGTTCCAGGTCGATTCTAGAGAATGATTGAATTCGAATGGTCAAAAAAGGTCAGAAAAGGACAATAATCACTCAAACACGTTACAATAAAATGAATGAACTATCTGGAACTACCTGGAACCGCTGGAACACCTGGAACCGCTGGAACACCTGGAACTGCTCACTGCTCACTCAATTCATACCAGACATTATTCCCCTGCTCCGTCCTCACCACCAGCCCCGAACTCACCAGGTCATTCAACCGCTCCAGCGTGTGCCCCTTCGGCTGCCTCACAAAATCCGCGATCGTCTGCAGCATCGCCTTCTTCAACGGCGCCAGCGCGTCCAGTATCTCCTGCCGACGCTGCGTCATCCGCAGCCCAGCGCCGTCTCCCTCGTAATTCCACAGCCCGAACTCCTTGTCGAAGTTCAGCAGCAGCGTCGCCTCGTCGATGTCCCGGCCCGTGATGTTCAACGTCGCGCCCATCTTTCCTCGCTCCCGATACAACCCCCACATCACATCCGCCACGCCAGCTTTCGCCACGCTCCCGTACACATCCCCGATCGCATCGCCGCTCTCCTGGTTCGTCGCCTTGCTCTGGTGATCGATGAACATCACGCACGCATTCCGATTCTGCGCCACGCTCTGCAATCCCGCCAGTGCCTTCGTAATCGCCCCGGCATCGTTGCTATCCGATGACCGCATGTGCATTCCGATCGCCTTGCTGAACGTGTCGATCACCACCAATTGATAACCACGCTGATCGATCAGATACGCGATCCGATCGGCCCCGCCCTCCAGCAGCCCGCCGAACTCCTGCATGAACGTCTCAAACAACACGAAGTCGATCGCCGTATCCGCCGGCCACATCTGCTTATGCGCCCTGCTCTTCAGCCGCCGCGGATGATCCTCCAGCGCGAAATAGAGCACCGGCCCCGGATCGATTACCTTGTCGAACACGCGCCCGCCTGTGGCTTTCGCGCAGGCCACCTGCATCATCAACCAACTCTTTCCGCTCTTCGGCCGGCCGTGAAGAAATCCCATACCCGCCGGCAGCATCTCCGGCACCACCCACACCGGCTCGGGCCAATCCGTCTGCATCACGTCGAGCGCCCGCATCAGGCTCGAATTCCCGTTCAATCGGCTGATGGCTGCATATTGCAGCGCCGTCACCCGGTTCGCCACGTCCCGCAGCGCCGCGATCTCGTCACCGCTCTCGTCATACGCCAGCACCGCCGCGTCATTCAAAATCGCCAGCAGCCCCCGGCGGATGCTCATCCTCTTGACGATCCGCGCGTACCCCTCCGCATTGATCGCCGTCGGCGTGTGGTTCATCACGTCCATCACCGCCGCCGCCCCGCCTATTTCCTCCAGCTGCCCGCGCGCCGCCAACTCCCGCGTCACCGTCACCAGGTCCAACGGATCCCCGCGCCCGCGCACCTCCAGCGCCGCCTCGTACAGCCACGCATTTCTCTGAATGAAAAAATCGGCCGGAACCAACACCCGCGCCACCCGCTCGATTGCTTCCGCATCAATCAGGATCGATCCCAGCGTCGCCTCCTCTGCCTCGATCGCCGTCGGCGGCATCTGCTCCAAAACCACATTTCCGTATCTCACGGTCGTCACCTGGTTCGCCTGTTTCATAATGATTCCTAACCTATTCGATAAGTTCTACACGAACAATATCGGCTGAATAATATCCTCTCCGAGTGTTTGAGGTATCAAGACATCTCCACGCGGTTCAGTTCCAGTCCATCCATTCGGCCATTGATTTTTAGCAATCAACTCTAGAATTCGATCCTGTTCCTCTTCGTTGATCAAATCTATTCGTTCACATCCTAACCGCTCGGCCTCCGTGTTGATTTTGTTTTGCACATCCAGCACGATAGATAAACCGTATCGCCGCGCGTCCATCGTAAGTGGCCCTTTCCGATTCGGGTTACTCGATAATCGGCCATCTTTCAGCCGCTCGCCGTCCTTCTGTAGCCGAAATTTGAACCCCCGAAGTTCCTCATAGAGTATCCTCAACCGTTTGAGTGGTTTTAGGTAAGACCATTGCTCCATTTTGAGAATATAGTCAAGTGCCGTGTCCTTTGTGGCAAGCGGGCATCCAATGCAGCCCGTTCGCGCGTTAATCTCCTCTGCTTCTTCTCCTCCGTAGACCTCAGCGACCATGCTCGTCGGAAATCCATGCGCGGGCGCAAACAACATCAACCAATCCCACACGTGGCAGACACGCCAATGTAGCAATGGCGCCAGCGTATCAGCCACACTCGCGGGTGTCGTTTCCTGAAACCAGCCTTGTCCGCATTCAGCGCCATTGCGTCCGCACGACAAAGCGATTCTTTGATCACGCACCGCGCTTTCACCGATACGAACGCCCGTAATCATCAAAATTTTCTCGCCAGATTCCTCATGTAGCGCTTTGAGCGCGTTGACCATCGGCTCTACCTTGATTTGCGGTGTACACCATCGCAGGGTGTTATTGTTCGGCGGAGGCACGCCGCGACCAAACATATAGACGAAATAACGATCGTCCATCTCCGGTAGAACGACCTTTGTGTTGACTCCGCGCTGAGAGAGATCGGATAGCATCCGCATTGCTCCAATGTGCAGCGGTGGTAATTCTTGGCGCGTGTCCGCATAGAGCACGGTCAAAGACTCAGGACTAGAAATGCGACCTGAGTCGATGAGATGCTTGATAATTGTCACTGTAGCCGTGCTGTCCTTTCCGCCACTATAAGCAATCGACCAATGACGATACTGTGTGGCGTAGGCCTCCAGAGATTGAGTCGTCAACTCTATTGACTCTGCAAGTGTAAGACGGCCATCTTCAAACAAACTAGGCTGCTTCATAATGATTCCTTAATCGACGATTGTCCAACTCGATACAAAAACGGCTTCATATTCTTCTCGTTCGACGTTCTCTGCTGAAGAACCATCCCGCGCCGTTTCAACTCCTCCATCAGCAGCACAAACGTCCCGTCCGTCAGCGCCGCCTCGACGATCTGTCCCGCCATCACCATGTCTGCCAGCATCGCGATCGTCTCGTTGCTCGGCCTCGTCCAATGTCGTCCATCCGTCTTCGCGTTCATCATTAAGCGCCTAAGGTCTATTAGCTGCTCTGGCCGGACGGCCTGCCGCACGATGGCCGGACGGTGGCCGGACGGTGGCCGGACGGATGACCCTGCCCGCCGTGCGGCCTGCATTTTTCTCGGGGAAAACGCGTCCGGCCCGTCCGGCCAGGCCCGTCGTCCGGCCACAAAATACCATCTAAAAGGCCTCCAAGGCCGCACGCAGTTCCGGGCTGAACTTGCGAGATCGGTTGACGTTCTCCGCCGGATCAAGCCACTTCTCTTTTTCCAGACGGACGGCCAGAGCACGGACGGGGCTGCGGTCATTGTCGGCGATGCCGAACTCGACCTGCACCCGCCCCACCCCGAACCGATCGCCGTGCTCGACCGACCACTTCAACCACTCCAACTCCTGCGCGCTCACTTTCAATGCTCGCTTCTCCGATACGGCCTGTTGATTGATGACCTGCTCACCGGCGGGCCAGTTGGCGATTTGATCCAACTGCGTGATGTCGATGAACCAGCTCTGCCCCATGATCGTTTCGTCCTGACCGGGCAGGCGGGCGCAGAACCGCCCCGGAACGTGCGGCAGATATTTCGCCTCGTTGTGTCCCTGCCCCAGCACCGCCGCGCTCAAGCCGGTCTCGTTCGTGCGGAAACACAGACCGATGTCGCCCTGGCCGCGAATGCCGGTATCGAGCGTGTCGGCTTTGGGATTGACCGTGCTCATGATGAGCCGGATCCCGCTGCTGCGCGCCTTGCTCGACAACCTCTTCAACGGCGTGATGAAGTCGTTGCCCTCCTCCAGGATGATGTCCACAAACTCGTCGATGAACACCACCAAGAACGGCAGGTGCTCGCCCGTTTTCATCTCGTACTGCCGGGCGTTGAACACCTTGACGCTCTCGAACTTCCGGCGCCGATCGTTCATCTCCTCGACCACCTGATCCAGCAGATTGCTGGCGTCGCTGCCGTCCCGCGCGACCGGCGCGAACAGGTGAGGGGAATCGTACCAATGGACGAAATCGCCCTTGTAGTCCGCGAGCGCGAACTGAAATTGCTCGACCGGGTTATGCATCGTCAACGCCGCCAGCGCGCAGTGCATCCAGGACGTCTTGCCGCTGCCGCTCGCTCCGCCGATGACGATATGCGTCTGTTGGGTCAGGTCCATGCACTGCGGCCCTGCCGCCGTCACGCCGAACGGAATGCTCAGCGGCTTATCGCCGCCCAGCGTATTCTCAAATGCGACGAAACTCGGGAGCCTCACTTCTGGGGCCGCCTCGACGACCGTATCGGATAGTGCGATGCTGTACGTCAGCCCGACCTGCGGCGTGAACTGCGCGCGCACGCTCTTGCGGGCCACGGCGCTCAACCGCGCCGTCACGTCCGGCTGAATCAGATCGCTGATCGAGAGATTGCCCAATCTCCGCGGATCCAGCTGGTAGACCAGGTGGCTGCGGTTGATGATGGCGTAGCCCTGGAACCGGAGATATCCGGGCGGCAACCGCTTGCTGGCGAAGATCAAATCGAGTTGCGTCAGCATGTCGAGGCCCAGTTCGTCGATGCGCTGCTGCAAGCGCTCGCGCATCGTCAGCGCGTGGGACGCGGGCGAATTAGGAATGATCGCTCTGGCTGAAGTAATCACCGAGACCCTCATCTTCGACAAATTCAACCGGCTGACCTGGCAGCCGCTCACGGTCGCTCAACTGGGCAGGCTCAGCGCTGGTCGGCGTTACGGCCCTCGATCGCGCCGATAACCGATAACTGACGATCGCCGTGATGAGCAGCACCAGCCCGAACGCGACGCGCTCGGCGGTGCGCTCCGATTGATAGCGATCGGCCTGTTGTCGTATCTGATCCTCAGCCCGGATCTGGACCTGCTGCGTCACCTGTCCGGCAGACGCGACGACGGCCTGCGCCGTGGCGACAATGGCCGGCGCCGCGGCGTGATAGGCCGCGGACGCCTGGCCCAGATCGCTCACCGCCCGATCGATGTTCTGGATCTGGCTGGTCAATGTGGCCTGCGCGGCGACCAGGCTGTCCTGGCTGCGGCCGGCCAGTTCGAGCGCCTGCTGGCCGAGTCCGGCATTGATCGCCGCATGCGACTGATCGATATTCGCCTGTGTTTGTTGCACGGCGCTCGACGATTGATTGGCGACGGCCAGAGCCCGGGCCGCGGCGTCGCGCGCCGCCTGATCGGTGGCCCTGAGAACGGGCAGTTGAGACTCCAGCCCGGCGGCCTGCGTCTGCATCGCGACGACCGTCGCGTTGGGCGTGGGGACCGTCTGCGCCTGGCTAATCGCGCCGGGCCACAGCAGCATGGCCGCCGGAATGAGGAGGAGTGCCATCCATCGATATTTCATAAGCCTAAACTCGCCAGCCACTCTTTGGCATCGGATTCCGTCACGTCCAGCGGGATCATCGCGCGCGGATTCTCTGGAGGCGGATCGGGTTTCGTCACGATCGACGGCGCCGGCTGCCCGGCGTGGCCGTCGTACCACGTCCTGAAGATCCGTTCGGTCATGCGGCTGCCCATCTGCCAGGCCAATGGCCAGGACAGGAATTGAGCCAGGCAGGCGATGACGGCGACCATGAGGAGGGTATCGCGGTCGAAATTCTCGAAGACGAGTTTCAGCAATCCTCCCGCGATGGCCAGCCCGAACAGCACGCTGGCATACATGCCGATGTTCCTCAAGAGTCTTTCCCGGCTGGGCTCAAATGTCGTCTGCATAGTGCTACCTCTCCAGCTGGTGATCTATCATCGCCTTGAGCGGTAATATGGCCTTGGCCTTGTCTCATCGTCGTCGCCGTCATAGTTCACGATCTGTTTTGATGCACTCGACCGTGATGCGCCCGCTAAAAATGCGCGCTCCAGCGGGTTGCTGAGTTGCGGAATGGGCGCGATCACCTGGATCGCTTCTACGACGACTTCACGGGTTGCTATCGTTTGCAAGCATTCCACTGATACGCAGTCACTCATCCCGCAGTCATCAGGCCAGATGACCCAGGCCAAACCCATAGCGCGATCCACCTGCGAAACAATCCCAATTACTTTCGAGCCGCGAGTTATCACGGCATTTCCCTTTTCAATTCTGCTAGACATGTTGTCCTCCTGAAGGATTCGTTACCCGTTTCTGTACCGCCACTCGTTGCCGCACGCCATGCACTTTGCATACCTCAATATCGGGATCAGTCCACGCCAGACCAGCTTATGCTTGATCCGCTTCCGGCACTTCCGGCAAAACGCTGTGATATACTCGTCGTGCTCTTTCATTCCGATTAGATCCTGTTCCGGTAACGCGCCTTACGTGAACAATAGTCAGTCGTCTGGCGCGGGATACGCGGAGAGCCATGCGCGCACTTTGTTGATGTCCTGCGCTAAAGCGAATTTGTCAGCGGGAGTATCTGAAAACTTGCCATTCAGAATCCACCGTTCGCAGTAGTCCGCCAACCTGAGCATCAACTCACGCTCTTCCGAGCCAAGCGGCGCATTGCCAGAGCCTTCCAGCGCGGCAGCGCGCAGTTTAGCGAGTTCGACTCTGGCGTAATATCCCAGGGTAAGTCCAGCTGAATCATCATCCCATAATCTTAAGATTGAATCCAATGCGCTCATCATGCACTCCTGAGTGACTAATCCCCATTAGCTGCACTACGCCCATTTGTTGAACCCGCACTCGGCGCATTGCCCATCGTCAGCAGAACCGCGCGCGCCCAGTTTCCCGCCACAATCCGGGCATTCGTCGTTACGAACAGCATTCACCCTCTGCTCATGATACAGCACCGCAGCGTGTTCCTTCAACAGGTCTGGTGTCGATTCGAACTTCCAGCGCAGCGCAGCGATGTCGTCTGGCACAAAGAACTCAGAAAAGGTCCCTTCAGGATCTCCGACAAATTGGATCGCAACTGCATCCTGAACGACTTGATCATTCTCATCGCGAGTCGCGCTGTCCAAATAGACCATCTTCACCTGGTCGAGATTGATCAACGTGTCGGCCAATCGAATGAACTCATTCATCACAGAACCTCCACTCCGTTTCCGTTTGCATGCACTCTACCGGATGCCTCAAGTTCCTTCCGGTAGTTGTAGATCGTCTGCCGGGTCACACCCACCACCCCCCCCAACTCCGTATCTCCAACGTGCGGATTGTCACGGTAAGCGTTAAGCATAGCGTCAATGATGTACGCTTTCTTGGCAGCCCGCCCGGCCTGCAACCTGTCAACCAAACCGTCAATAGCCGTGTTGTTTGACACTTGCTGGACACTTGCTTGTCGTCTCGCTTGGCGTTCCGCTTTACGCTCCGCCTTCTCCCGCTCCTCCTGTCCTCTCTTCCTCTCTGCCTCGCTTTCAATCCGCTCCAGCCGGTGCTTGTGCTGGCTGCGCAGCGCGATATTGATCGTCCCCACCAGCGCCAGCACCGGAAACACCGCCGGCGCGATGTGCACCAGCGCCACGTCCATATCCAGCACCACCGTCAGCCCGATCGTGCTCACCAGGTACACCGCCACCATCAGCGCGGCCAACCAGAACGGCGCGCGCGGCTCCCCCTGCGGACGCCGCGCGTTCCAGTCCCACAACGTCAGCGCCGTGCTCGTGCTCGTCAGTCCCAACCCCTCGATGATGAGTCCGGCCACGATAGCCACCGGCAGCGACCACGCCAGGTGCTTCATCGTCGCGTTCGCGACTAATACCGCGCTCGGGATCGGAGCCAGCCACGGCACCAGACCCGCGATCACGTCCGTGATCCGAGCCTCAAACGACTGTTGTACAGACGTTGCATGCTGCTGTTGTACAGACGTTGCATGCTGCTGTTGTACAGACGTTGCATGCAACGTCTCTTCTGCATTCTGATTCGTTGACATCTTCCCCAACCTCACGTATACTATGAATGCGACACGGTTCCCCAACCAACCTCGCACGCAGAGGCCAGGCCACACACCTGGCCTTTTGCGCGCTATCCTATTCGTCGAGCGGAGATGGCGCACGCACCGAGGCGAATAGATCCTTGTTCCCCGTACAGGTCGCCGCGTGACGCCCCAGCGCTTTGAAAACCTTGTGGCACTTCGGGCACTTCACGCCGCGAACCTTTCCCGATTTTTTTTCAGCGGTCTTCCGGGATCGTTTCGCGCCCGTCGTGGCGTGGCCGGTATCAGACCATGATTGACGGACTCCGTTCCACTTCGATTTCTCCTGGCGCAGCGCCTTCTGGAACGCGCGCGGGTCCACCAGGATCTTCGCGATGTCGTCTTCGTCCAGCGTGACAACCAGTTTTCTCGTCGTAACAATTTCTTCAATCGGTTCAATGTGTAACATGCAGTTCCTTTCCTATCGTATTCTTGCGTGAATCCTCTCAGTGCCCAAGTGACTCCACCAGCCACACTACCCATCCCCACAACCACCCCGGCCCGCGTCCGCGCGCCAGCGCCTCCAGCGCCCTGTTCAGCGCCTTCAGCTCATCATCCGTCATCTGCGTCCGATCCCGCAACTTCCCCAACTTCTCCGTGTTCAGCCTCATCTCTCATCCCGGTTCACCAGCACGATCGACCTCGCCCGGTTCCGCCGCCACGTCACATACCCCGCCTCCCGCAATTGCTTCAAGTGATACAGCACGTCGCTCCGCGATGTCATTCCCATCATCTTCCGGATCTCCTCGTACGTCGGCGCGTAGTGCGCTACCTCGATGTAACCCCGGATCAACGTCAACATCTCGCTCTGAATGCGGCGGCTCATGTCCGTCTTCATGCCGGCACCCGCTGCCCGCTCATCTTGCACCACGTCGAGCGTCCCGCCTGATGATGCCGCACATAGTACGCCGCCAGGCTGCGATCATGGAACGTCGGCCGCTCGATTTTGCACACCGGGCACAGCGCCGATGTCGTTCGCGTCTTCTCGTTCAATTGCTCCATCTGTTGAATCATGTCTCATCTGCCGTTCCGATCGGGCCGGGATGGGCCGGCCCGATCTTCATTTCCTCTTCCGCCGGGCGAAGTGATCAGCCTCGCCCGCCGGTCGTTTTCGTTCCCTGATCTCCAGAATTGTGCGTTAGCCCAATGTCCGATCGCTCACCTCCTCGTCCGTAGGCCCGCAGCTCGAACAACCCGGCAAGCAACTGGCCCTGCACACTCGCAATCTCCGCCAGCAGCGCGATCCGCAATTCCTCATCCTGCGCCGTGATGGCCCGCCGGTCCAGGCTGATCGTCGCCTTCGCCGCGTTGATGCACTCCTGCAACTCGGCCCGCCAGCAGTACCCTCCGACCTTCCGCTGCGTCATCGCCTGCCCCTTCCGCACCCCTTCTCATCCCGTTCCGATTCATTTCTTGACCTGCCCCATAATCCGCTTTATTCTGTCTTCGTCGTTCCCATTCGTACAGACGTTGCACTGCAACGTCTCTAACACTCATTAGCTGCACATCGTATAGACGTTGCACTGCAACGTCTCTATAGCGCCTTCTCTCGATTCGTCAACAACCGATGCATGCCCAGCTTATCCCCGATCCGGTTCACCGAATCCGGCAGCCCGGCCACCTTCCGGCTCGTATAGATCAGCGTCGTCGCGATGTTCGCATGCCCCAGCGTCCGCTGCACTTCCTCAATCGGCGCATTCTCCGCCAGCATCTGCTCCGCCAGCCCGTGGCGCAGGCTGTGCACGCAATATTTGCCTTTGATCTTCGCCCGCTTCAGGTACATCTGGAAGATGCGGTTTACCTCGCTGATGCTGATCGGCGACTGGCCCGGCATCCACTCCGCGTGCAGCCGTTGCCCCCGATCGCTCGGCGCCACGAACACGTAATCATCCGCCCCGATCGTCGCAGCTCGTCCCGCCGCGATCAGATACGCCTCAATCGCCTCCCACACATACGGACTCACCTCGTCCTTCTTCCCATCGACGTGATGTTTCCCGCGCCACGTCTGCCACACCCGGCCGTCCGAATCGACCTTGAAATCACCGTACTTGGCGGTGCGGATCTCGCTGTTCCTCCGTCCCGTCAGCGCATACGCCGTCAGCAGCGCAAAGTGCATCGCGCCTTGCACCGTCTCACGCGGAATCACTTCCAGCATCCGATGAACCTCGTCCATCGACAACCCCTCGCGCTCGAACAGGATCTCGAACTTAGGACGCTCCACCGCGCTGAACGGATTCACCCGATCGAACAGCATCGCCTCCACGCCGTCCTGGTAGATCGGCCACGCCGTCGCCCGGCGATAATACGAACTCAAGATCGCCAGCGCATTCGCGATGCTCTTCGGACTCAGCGCCTTGTCCGATCGCGTCTCGGGCTGCAGCACCTTCCCGCGCTTGCCGCGCCGCTCCGCCCGCCCGATCGTGTGCTCCTTGTTTTCAAGTCGGATCTTGTACGATGTCGCCGCCCGCGCGTCTACCGTCCACGGCTTCACCGGCGCCGCGTCGATAATATTCGCGATCCGCCTGGCCCGCTCCACGTCCGTCTCGAACGGCATCTGCGCGAAACGATTGGCGTAACCAAAAAAGTCAAGCCACACGTCCCAGTATCTGGCTTGACTCCGTTTGCTCTGCAGCCGATCATTGTGCCACAGCCACGCCACCGTGAACTCAGACCAATACTGCACCTGCTCGATGTACGTCCGCTGCTGCGCCTGTCCGTGCGCCCCGGACACCGTCACCCCGTCTCCAAACAACGTCAGCGCCGTGCCGGTTTCCTGATCCACAATCAAAGGCAATTGTTCCATCGCGGTTCCCCATTCCCTGCACCGCCTACCCCTCTTGTCGAAGAGGGGCAGGGGGTCAGGTCTCTAGCCAACACTCTCCAGCCCGCGCCTAACACCGGCGATCGTGGCTGGATTCATAGTTCGCTTATTTCGCTTATGTGTAGAAGTGGCCTTGTTTCCGAGGTTCTTCAGAATCTTTCCGTCCGGGTCGGCTCGGAGTGACCATTCCCGGATGATAAAGCGAATGGCCGCGCTGTAATCTGTGCTACCGATGCGCTTCTGTACCGCCTCAACGATCGCGTCATCTTCCTCGAACGTGACGATATTATGTGTACGCTTCCCGGTCATCCAACTGCCTCCAATCAAATTTCACTGACAAATGTCAGTATAGCACAACATGGCACAACTTGTCAAGAGGCAATTTTAACTGACCATAAACAGACTTGTTTGGAGTAGGATGTTACCCGATGGCAGGTACAGTTGATTTCAGTCAATGGCTTCAAAGGGAAATCGAACAACGTGGTTGGCGTCAATCCGATCTTGCTCGCCATTCCGGCATAGATAGTGGGTTAATCAGTAGGATTTTGAACGGAGAAAGAAAACCGGGAATAGAAACCTGTAGGGCGATTGCTCGCGCCTTTGGCCTTGCAGACATTCAAGTCTTGGATATCGCCGGCCTGGCCACCAACCAGGACCGTGCCAAATTCAGCCCGACCATCGAGGCAATCGCCATGATGCTGAACGATCTCCCGGAGAGTGACCAAGAGGAGATCCGGGCGATGGTGCGTGTCAAGTTCGAGCGGATCCAGCGTCACCACGGAAAGGTCAAGCCATGAATGACTGGCGGGATTATGAATTCAAGGCCGTACTGAGTGCGCTGACGCCTCTCGAACAGATCAGCGTGTTCGTCGTCGTCTCCGCGCGTTGGGTATGGCGTTATGTGTTGCGCCGGAGGGCGTGGATCGTTGTGGACGTGTACCCGGTAGTGCATATGTTGGGATAGTGCGGATGATGCGGCGGGGGAGAAAGAACCTATGACATGAAGCGCGTGGTCGAGATGACTTTGCTGGTTGCCATCCTGGTAGGTTGCAGCGCGCCGGAATCCATAACGCCGGCGTGGACACCCGAAGCGCAAAAGCCGGCGCGTGTCACGCTGATTCCTGATGATACTAGCACTCCGACCTACACGCCGGTTCCGCCGACACGCTCCGCGACACTGACGGCCACCGCCACGTGGACAAAGACTCCGACGCGCACCGCAATCGCGACGGAAACAGAAACCGTCACGGCCACACGGCGGGTCACCCGCGCGCCGACGCGCACCATCGGCCCGACGCGGACTGTGGGACCTACGCGCACGTCACGTCCGACGTCCATACCGACCATCATCCTGCTGCTGACCAACACGCCGACAAACACACCCGAGGTGATTATCATTCCGCCTGCTGACACGCCGCAGGCGCAAGCGTGCTGCAAGGTCTGCACGACCGGGAAAGCCTGCGGGGACAGCTGCATTGCAAAGAACAAAACGTGTCGCCAGGGTAAGGGCTGTGCCTGCGATGGGTAATCTCGGCCGATAAATTGTGATGCTAAGAATTGTTAGCTACACTAACGCATTATTTCTTGAAAACCGTCCATCCATCGGCTGCGCAAAATGCCTAGAAAACCAGTCATTTTATTAGCTGTGCAAACTGCACGATGCAGCGGAGTGATGGAAAACATTAGCTAACCAACCAAACCGGGGAACCGCGCCGCATCAATTTGTCGCACCGCGTAGCCATTCGGCTCCCGCCATCGGCCACCGATGGGGCAGGGGTTCACTCTTTTCGATGAACGTCTGTTAACCGATGGGTTCCTGGTTCGAGTCCAGGCTGAGGAGCCTACATACTCAGTTCCCGCCCCGCGCGCCCTCCCGCACCAACCGCGCGCCCAATGGCGGAAATCGCCTGGCTCTCCGGTTCGGTATAAAAAAACGCCCGTTCCCCTGTGCAGCTAATAGGAATTGGCGTCTCTACCAACCGGAGAACCATAATGTCCGCACTCACTCTCTCTCAAGTCGTCGAAGGCGCTCTCCTCGCCGCCGGCGCTCGCCGCCTCAGCGACAACACCATCCGCGAATACGCCCACTATTATCGCAAGTGGCAGTCCTTCTATAGACCGATCGATCCGCCCTTTGCCTCGATCGACCTGGACCAACTGAACCGCTTCATGGCCGGACTGTCCGATCTATCCGCCAAAAGTTGCAGCAATGTCCGCATTTCGCTCTTGTCCCTCTACCGCTGGGCCGTCTCGTTCGGCCTGGTCCAGACCAACGTCGCCCGCCAGCTGGACCCCATCAAGGCCGAATCGCGCGCCATTCACCCCTTCACCAGGACGGACGTTCAGGCGATGCTGTACGCCGTCGAAAAGTCCAAGCCCTATATCCGGCCCGGAAAAGCCTCCTGCAGCCACACCACGCGCCAGGGGACGCGAAATAAGGCCATTATTTACCTGCTCCTCGACACCGGCTTGCGTTCCTCCGAACTCTGCGATCTCCTCATTCGCCATGCCGACAAAAAAAACCTTCGCCTCAAAGTCTTCGGCAAAGGTTCAAAAGAGCGCATCGTCCCGTTCTCATCATCCACCGCGCTGCACCTCTGGCGCTACCTGGCCACGCGCCCCGATGCCGTCCCGGATGATGCCCTATTCGCCACCGCCACCGATCGACCGCTCGACAACCACAACCTATACCACGCCCTTCAACTCATCGGCGATCGCGCCGGCGTCGTCGATGTGCACCCCCATCGCTTCCGCCATACCTTCGCCATAAACTTCCTCCGCAACGGCGGAAACGTCTACACCCTCAAGGAGATCCTCGGCCACGCCAGCCTGAAAATGTGCCTGCGCTATCTCGAACTCGCCCAGGCCGATGTCGAAGCCAACTACCGTCCAGCCTCCCCCGTCAAAAACTGGGGACTTTGACCCCTCTCCTGCCCGTGTCTGCGTAGGGATGAGGTCATATTGACTTACACGGAAACAGGTATACAATAAAACTAGGCCGCCCAGTGAGGGGCAGCCTAGCATGGAGGTCCGCCATGCGGATCGCAACACCCGGCTCCCGCAGCGCGTGAAATGACCGAAGAGGTTTCGCGCTCTGGGAGTCGGTCGTGTTATAGCAACTTCGCCATGTTCGTGGCGTGCCCGGCCTCCAGCACGGCCACAAACGCATTCGTCGTGTCGAACACGATCGCGCCAACGTCCGCGGCGACGATGCCTTCGTTCCCCTTGTCCCCGGGTGGCAGTGTGTTAAGGTAATCGAGCGCCGTCCATTGCCGCTGGCATTCCTGCAAATTGACGATCGCCTCCCACAGCTGGCGGTTCAGTTGTCTCACTTTGGTAATGTACTCTGCGTCTCGTTGTGACTGTGCCGACATCGTAATCTCCTAATTGAAGTGCAATATCGCCAGCGCCAGCACGTTCGTGCCGGCGCTTTTCGATTCGAGAATATGGCCACACTCTTTGAAGTGCGTATCCGTGCCGGGCAGGCCGCTGCCCGGATTCGCCGCGCCGATCGCGCGGCCATCCGTATCGGCGGCCAGTAAGATTTCTCCGTGCGTTACCGCCACGCTGTCCTTGATGAGCACCTGGCACACGCTGCCCGTCATCCACACCCACATGTCAGATCCTTCTGCGACTCCCGCCTCCTGAATCACTCCGATCGTGTCGTACTCGTTCGCGTTTTTGATGACCTCTCGATCAGCCGTTGTAGAGCACGACACCAGCGTTCCCTTCACGCTCGTTTCACCTGTCCGATTGGTCATCTTCAGCAGAAACCCGCGCTCGCTTGTGCCGGTATCGTAGCCCATCCCAACTGATAGCCCGTGATGAATCAGCGAAATCGTCATGTCAGGAATCCTAGATCGCGCAGCGCCCTCACGACCTGCGCCAATGTGTAGCCGTCAAATGTCGTGCTGATGTTCACCGCCTGGCCGCTGTTGTACACCGTCGTCGCACCTGTGTGGCTTGTCGTCGGCTTGGCGATGTTGGTCGCATTGTGCGGGATCTCGATCGTGTTGGTGACGTCGGTACCGAGGTTCGCCGTCATCCGCGTCAGCGCCAGGGCGATCGTCGCCGTGCTCGATGGCACCGCGATTGCATATTCGCCGCCGGACAGTTCGCTCAGATAGATCGATAGTCCCGACCCTCGCACGCTGATCACCCGGCTGCTCGTCGCCGTTCCATTCACCGTCATTCGGCAGTGGCTCACGATCACCGTTGCGCCATTCACGTAACAGTACAACGCCGGACTAGTCACCGAGGTCGGATTCTGCTCGATAACACAATCATCGAGCACGATGGCGCCCGAGGTGGCCAGCGTCAGATACACGCCATAATTTCCATCGCTCCCTCCGCTCGGCACCACAAACCGGCAATTCCGAAACGTCGCATTCATTGCGCCCGCGTAGGATAATGCCACGCAACATCGGTTATATGCGTACAGATCCAGTTCAAACTGGATCCCGTTGATCTGGATGCCTGCAGTGAGCGCGTCGGTTCGGTTGAAAATAGCAATGCTCGGTGACGAGGTTGGCTGAAATAGCACCGTCCCCGGCACCAGCGCCATGATGTCCACGCCATCCACCAGGCCAATGTCCTTGTCGGTGTAGATGCCCGGCATCATCACCACGCCGTAGCGGTTCGTCGCGCTCGCGTCCGTGATGCCTGCCAGCGCACTCGTGAGCGTCGTATAGTCCCCGGCGCCGGACGGATCCACGACCACCACGTTGTTGTACTCCGTCGCTTGCCCGCTGATGGTGGCCATCCTTTTCGTGCTGGCCAGCGTCAGCGTTCGCAGCGCGTCTGCGTGTGGATTGCTTCGCCCGTAGGGTTCTCTCATAGCCTAACTGCCTTTAGCGCCTCTACTGCCGATCCAACTTGAAACCGATTTCGCCGTCCGGCAGCATCTCGACCTCGTCCAGGTACACCCATCTTGGATCGTGCTGGACATTGGTCGTCAGTGACCCCGGCCCGATCGGCATGTCCTGCCACAACGCCCAGCCCGGCCGCGCCAGCCACGGTTCAATCTCTCCGCCGAACACGCTGTACAATCGTCCGTCGCGCCGGTAATACGACAGTTCCTGCGGGATTGCCTCGTAATTCAGCGCCCGGCCTGCGTACACCCCGATGCCGTATCGTGCCCCGCCGGTCGATCCGGCCAGCGCGATGTCCGTCAGCAAATCCCCCAACTTCAGCGGGCCGCGATCGTCTACATAGAAATCGGTGGTGTTGCTCTCAATAATCCCGCTGATCACATACGTGCTTTGCAGCGCCAGCAGCGCGCTGACCCAGTCGCTGCAGGCGTCCGTGCCGTGCAGCGTCGTGTAGATCCAATTTAGCATGGCCCAGTAGCCGCAGAACGTCATCCTCAGCGTGTCCTCTCGCGTCTGCTTGAGCCACGTTTGCGAACTGTCCGGCGGCTGCGGATTGGCCCACGCTTTGTCTAGCAGCAGGCTCTGGCATTCTGCATTCGCGTCGCCGTTGCTCTTTCCTCCCCGCAATAGAACTTCCTCTTTCCGTCCGTGCACTGCGATCGAGGCGGTATCGGTGTACCATCCCGTTTCCGCTCGATGCGGACCCATCTGAAATACCAGCGCGTCCACATTGATGGTTCCCGCCGCCGCCTCTGAATTGATCACCACGGTCACGGTGCCGGCGTAAATGTTCGTGTTCGGAATCTCGACATCAAAGGCGACATCACCGGTTTGACCGCCCGTGCTGAAGAAGCACAGCGACGCGCCGGTATCCGTCCGATTGACCGCGATCCTCCAACTGCCGCTCGTGACCTTCATGGCCCCCCGGAACAAGTACTGCCGCCCCGCGGCGATCGTGATCCCCGTCTGCACCGTCGCGCCGCGCAGGACCGTATCGGCGACCACGATCTTGATTGAGTACGTTCCATGCGTCGCCCAGGTCGCATCCTGCGTGATGCTCAAATTGGCATGCGCGCTCGGGTAGGCCGTCCACGTCCCGCTCTCTCCGCTGCCGTTCGTCAGCAGGTTATTCCCGATATTCGTGTAGATCGATCGGATCGCGTTGGCCATCGTCATCGCATCGCGGACGAACACATCACTCCCGCGCGTGTATTCCATCTTCATCAGCGCGCCGCGCCAGGTCTCTTCGCCCCCGCCGATCTCGCGGATCTCCCTCAGCAGCCCGAATTCAAAGAACTCGTCCAGCCACGGCTTCCCCACGTCTTTCGCGCTGATCTCCGCCGTGCCGATCCAGTATCCGCCCAGCCTGCGGATCGATCGTCGCCACGTCGGAGCCAGCAGCGCGCTGGCCTCCATGAAGGTGTTGTTGTCGTCCAGCAGCGCATCATACAGCGTCAGCGTGATCATTGGCTGCCTCGCAGCGTCAGCCAGCGTTCAAACACGTTCAACGTGATGGTGGCCGTCGTCACGATCGAACTCCCCGCCGATAGGTCCTGCGCTGCGAACACCACCACGCCGCTGCCCGGCTCCAATCCCCACCGGCTCGCTTCTGGATTCAATGGGAACATGGAATAGCCCAAACTGGAATCAGCCGCGTGCGCGACAATCTTTTCATCCGGTCGCTGGAAGGCTTCCAGGAAGAGGTTCCCGGCTCCCCAGTCGATCGTCGATTTGAGATGCAGATATCCGTCCAGCGATGGGATCATCACCAACCCGTCCATGATGAGAGTCCCGCTGCCCGCCGTGCGTTCGGCGTCAATATAAAGGTCGTTCGCCAGGATGTTGTAGTTGGGTGGATACGGGAAGACGGGTAGATCGACTTCGCCCAGTGGGTATAGTTTCCAACTGCTGCTGTCGATTCTCACTCGCGGCCGCACCACGTAAATTCCACCGGAACCCGTCTTCATTCTCACGCGTGAGAACGTGCTCCCGTCTGAATTCTTGGCACGCAGTAACACCTGATAGCGTCCCACCTGGTCGCTTCGATTGGCTTCCGCGCCTTCCGAAATGTTGATCACGATTCGGTTCGCCATCGTTGCCACAGTCGCGAATGTCGTAATCACGGTGTAGCCGCTCTTGGCAGTGGCGTCCACATTGGTCGTCCCGCCCGTCGTGTCGCTGTAATAGTTGATCGCGTTGTGCAGGTCCCACCAGGAATCGAAATTGGCCGGCGTCACGCCCAGTCGGCTCGATTTGACGCCCGCCCAGATCTCATGTTCCGATCCCGATGAATCGACCTTCAACCGTGCGATCCGCGCTGGGACATCGCCCGCCACGCCCGAATAGGCCACGGTCCCGCCCAGTAGGTTCACGCTGCTGCCCGTGATCGTCTTGTGTGCGGTCGCTTCCCAGGCCGGCGTCCGCGTCAGTCCCAACTGGTAATCTGCCACGGTCGGGCTGGTGGCCACCGCGAACGGGCTGTGCAGACCGATCGTCGGGCTGCGCCGCGCCGAGAGTATCATCGCCTGGCGTGCATTCGTCTCGTGTGCCTTCTGGGTGCGCAGCCACACCGACTGGAAATAATCGAACTCCTTGCACTGTCCGACTTCCCTGATTTTGTCGTCCAGGCTCTGCAGCTGCGTCGCCAGGTTGTCATCCGATGTGCCCGGAATATGCAGCGCGATCGCTTCGTCGATGGAGTTTGCCCCATCGCTGGCCACGGCCGGCGACCAGCCTTCTTTCACCAGCCATGACAACAGGCTCAGGCTGCTCACATCGACGGTCAAAGTGTAGATCGCCGCCACCTCATTTTGTAGCACCAGCGTCAGCTGCTCAGCCATATCGTCCTCTTGACCTACATGTTCGCGGCGACGTCCTGCAAGCCTCTCAGCCGCAGGTCTTCCAGGTACATCCGCGTCGCCAGCGAATCATAAAAATTGTTCTGATACTGGTTCACGATTTGCTTGCCGCCAGCGCCGCTAATAGACTTTATCGCCTCTGGCGGGATCGGCTCTCGACCGTAGCGCTGCGCCTCGCTCAGCACCCATTCGTTCGGGTGCAGCAGGAACATGCCGCCGGGCCCGGTCGGACCGCCGCCCTGTCGGCTGGGCACTTTGTGTGTCCCGCCGCCGGCGCCCTCGGGCATCTCGCCTTTGGTCTCGATTATATACGTCGTCTTAACCGTCGTCGGCACGCTGGCCCACGCCGCCGTCAAACCGCTCACCGCTGTTTGCTGCTCGCCCACCGCCGCCGTCGTCGGCTTCACCCCGACCTCCGCCAGCTCCTGCAGCGTCACCTTCCCGTCCTCCGCGATTTGCGGGATTTGCTCCGTGGCGTTCACGTAATCAAGCAGCCCGATATTTCCATCCGCAAACGCCTGATTCAACAGGTTCTGCGCATCCGCCATCGCCATCGATTTCGGCGTGGCCAGGTCGTACTTTAACAGCACCCGATCGATCGCCAGGTTGTATTCGTCCTGTGTGATCGTGCCTTCCTTATACGCCGTGTTGATCACGTCCAATTGCGCCTGCGCCAGCATCTGCGTCGCCTGCGCATCCGTCGCCGTCTTCAGCGATTGCGCCAGGCTCACATTTGCCGTGATCGACTCCGCGATCGACGCCCGGTGTGTCGCCTCCGCCGCCGCCGCCGCTTCCGCCGCCGCCTGCTGCGCTTGGTACTGCTGCACGTTGTATAACAACTCGTTAGAATAATTGCGCATGACCGTCGTGTGCGTCTCTGCTGCCGCCTGTGCCTGTGCCATCGACTGTACCCGCGCCGCTTCCGCTGCCGCCGACGCGCGCGATGATTCCGCCGCCATCCGCGAAGCGTAATCGACCTGGTTGATCGCGATCAGGTTTTGCTGTTGCGCCGCTGTCAGCGCATACGTGTTATAAGCCGCATTCGCGATCGCCTGGTTCACGCCCAGCGGTCCGGCCATTGATTCGGCCATCCCGCGCAGGCCGTTGTTGTAATCCTCCAGCGTCATCTTCCCTGATATCAGGTCTGCCTGCATCTGCTGCGCCGTGGCCGAGAACGCCTCCGCCATTTTCTTCGGCGCTTCTACCATATCGAGCGCTGTTCCAACGCCTTCAGCGGCGATCTGCTTCATCCCGTTCAACAAATTATTTATCGCCGACTCTGCCCGCTTCATCTTCCCCGCCGTCGTCTCCGATGCGTCGCCGAGTTTCTTCATCTGCTCCTCGGCCTGCTGCAAAAATGCTTCGGTGAATGCCGAATTAGCATCCATCCCGCTTGCCTTCAACTTCGCCAGCCGCGCGTCAAACCCGTCGATGCTCACGCCCAGCTGGTCGAACCGCATCGTCGTTTGGTTGGCCAGCGTCAGCACCAACTGGTTCATATCCATTCCCAGCCCTGCGGACGCTTTCGATAACCTCACCACCTGGTCGCTCGTTTTCGCCAGACCTAGGCTCATCAGGTCCGTGCCCATCTGGATCTGCTCGGCGTCGCTCAGCATGCCCTTCGTCGCCGCGGCCAATTCATTCTTCAGTGCATCCGCCGTTGTCCCTATCGACACCGCCAGCCGATCGAACCGCCCCCGCTGCAACTCCAACTGCGCGCCCTCCTTCGCGAAATCCCACACCTTCTTCAGACCGCCGATCGCCTCCTGCGCGATCATCACCCCGCTCTGGATTTCCGTCAGCGTCATGTTATAGCGGCGCTGCTCCGCGCCGGCATTTTTCTGCGCCGCGCTCACGTCGTCCAGGTCTCCCTTCATTTTCCGCAGATCGCCCTGCACGGCCTTCAGCTCCGGCCCGGCCTGATTCTCCGCATCGATCACAATCTCTAGCCGCGCTTGTTTCGCCATTCTGACTCCTGTCTCCTACCTACTGTCTTCTGACTCCTGACTCCTGTATTCTTTTCTTATCATCAATACCGCCTGCACCGTCTTCCACTCCTGCGGATGCGACCGCGCAAACGTCACCATATTCGTCGCCTCGCGCCAGCGGTGCATCGCCGTCCACACGTTGTAAGCCGCGTACATCCTCCGCATCAGCGCATACGGCTGCTCCAGCGATCCTCCCGCGCGTGGTGGCAAATAGCGATGCAGCCAGTCAAACGCCAGTCTCAATTCTCGCGGCAGCGCCGTGTGCTCCTCATCCTCGGCGTATTCAGCCGCCGCGAGAATCACTCGTTTGGGACTTCTTCCGCTGCCCGGTATAAGGCGTTCACCTGCCCCGCGCACCATTTTGCCTGCGTGCGCTGCATCCCGTCCACTTGTTCCGGCGCGCGGATCTGTCCATCCGGTGTCACGATCAATTCAATGATCCCGGCGATCAGCGCCGCCCGCAGTACGTTGCCGTTGTCGTGCACAACCGACTTGCCCGGCGGCTGCTCGATTACCGCCTCCATCATCCGATCGACATCGCCCTGCGTCAATTCCTCGGCGCTCTTCAGCACCATGCGGATGTTCAGCGCCTTGTGTATCTTCTCGTCCATTAAGACGACCACGTAAGCGTCGAGCACGTGATGGTGAATGATGTCACCACATAATCAGGCTTCCCGGCCTCGCCCTCGATCTGCGGCGGACTCATGATCCGGCCCACGCTCGTGGTGAAATACTTCCCGGTCCCGGCCGGATAGACCCGCAGCCACACGTCGGACTTGTTGGTATAATAACTTTCCGCCAGGAAGAATCCCTCAGTTGCGCTCTCGCTGTACACCACGCCCACCTCCACCGTGCGTTCTGCCGCCGCGCCATAACCAACCAATGGCGTCAGCGTGCCGTGCGTGTAGGCCTTCGCCGTCTCGATCTCGCCGCCGCTCGTCGTGATCTTGTTCGTGCTCCCGCTGATGTCCGTCTTGTACGTGAAGGCTGCATCGGTCGCGATCTCGACCTTGCAATCTTCCCAACTCATTGCACCCGTTGTCTGTGTCATCGTTCGATCTCCTTATTCTGTCTTCTGGATTCTGTCTTCTGACTTCTGGCTTCTTCTTCCTACTGCACGTACTCCGCCATCCCGGCTCCCACCAGCAGCGCCGCCGTCTCAAAATCGATTGCCACCGCCGGGTCGCCTGGCTTGCAAATGAACAACTCGTTCTGATCGTTCCAGCCGCTAAACGGTATTAGCGCCACTACCGACTTCAACACCTTGATCGACGTTCCCTCTTGCCGAATCACATTGCGCTCCGGCCACAGGATCACGCTGTCGGGCCGCTTGTGCCCGCACAACACGCTCGTGTCCGCCATCTGCCTGATCCCGTTAGCCCGCGCCCACTTCGCCAGCACCGTATCACTGTCTCCGCCGTCATCATTCTCGCTGCGGATCTCGTGCCGTTCCAGCACGCTCCGCCGGATCAGCGTGCAGCCATAGCCCAGCCCGCTGCACTCGATCACCTGGCCGAACAACCTGCGCCACTCTGACTGATGCGCCGAGTAAGATTGATACGTCACGGGGTGTGTGATGTTCAGCACCGGCCCGCCGCGGCGGAATGCATAGACGCCGTACACGATATCGGCCTCGACCGCCGCCAGCTTCTCCAGCGCGTCCGGCGGAACGATCACATCGCTCTCCACCGTGAACAGCGCGTCGTATCCGCCCGCCAGGAACATCCGCTGCGCCTTCTGATAGTTGTAGACGATGTTCAGATTCACGTTCACCGTCTCGGGATTGTCCCGCGTCATCAGCCGATCCAGCGATCCGCTGTACTCCACCTTCAACAGCGCCTCCAGCGTCTCCGGCTCCAGCCGGTACGTTGGCGTGAACATCAACACCCTCATCACGAAAACCTCAACACCACGACCTCGTGTCGATACTCCCGGCCCTTAATCTTCACCGGGTCCACGGTCGATCGCGCCTCGTAACTGATGCTGCTCCAGTATGCGCTGTTGCGATTGTCCGATAGCACCTCGGCCAATTCGCTTTGGATCGGACTCAGCATCGATTCGGAATCATCCTCGCCGATCTTCCCATCTGCCGTGGCGTACACCGCGAACGCGTGCACTGCCAGGTAATGCGCGCGCGGCATGAACCCGCTGCCGTGCGTCAGCTGCGTCCACTCCGTCCCGGCCTCCGTAATCACTAACACCGGCGACAACGTGCCCCAGTCCGCCGTCTGATGGTCATACACCGCCGCGCAGGGTTTCCCCGATCCCTCCAACGCCGTCTTGCACAGCCCCGCGAAATAAACCCGCAGCGCCGCCCGATCACTGCTAATCATCTTGTCCTCTCATCCTCTTGTCCTCTTGTCTTCCCATCCTCTTATCCTCTCTTCCTCCCCTCCTCCTGTCTTCCCTTCCTCCCCTCCTCTTGTCCTCCTGTCCTCTCTTCCTCCCATCCTCTTGTCCTCCTGTCTTCCCTTCCTCCCATCCTCTTGTCCTCTCGTCATCCCGTCTTGCTCACATCCTCCAGCATCAGCAGCCGGTACTCGCTATCCCGCCAGTCCAACCTCTGCACGATGTGGATCGGATATTCCACCGCGTCCACCACCAGCCGGTCACCCTCGCGGATGTCGTGGGATCCATCCACGAGGGTGTACAGTGCGCGGTACGGCACCTGCGTGACCAACTCGCGCATACTGTCTGGTGTGTTCGGGTCCAGCGGCATGCAGTGCAGCCCCGTCAGGTACGTCGTTGGCGTCCCGATGTGCAGGCTCGCATCTGCCGCCGGCGCCCGCTTCGTGCTGGCCGTCTTCGTCATCATCTTATCGATCGACGCCATTTCATCTCCGTAGAGACGTTGCATGCAACGTCTCTTCCATGTGCAACGTCTGCTGTGCAGCTAATGAGCATTATTCGCTGTCCTCCAGCGTCTCCATGAAATCCAGACTGATCACACCTGCCTCCAGCGTGCCCGCGCCAAGGCCGTATTGAATCTCAAGTTTGGACCGCATCCGCTCCACACGCTTGGTGACTTGCAGCATTAACTGGCTCAGACTTTCCGATCGGCCGTTCGCGCTGATGTCCACGTCGTCGAAGTTCCCCTCGATATTCTCCATCAGCCGGAATTCGGCCATGTCCAGCAATTGATCGACGTCGGCTGTTGCCACCGGCGCCAGGTCCGCATCCGTCACATTCGTCAGGCTGGTAACGGTGTAGCTCATCTGGCGCAGCGCCCATCCGATCGGATCGTTCAGATCGGTGTTCACTCCGCTGTGCGTCGTGCCGTCCAGGTCTGCCGCCGTCATCAGCTTGCCGGCTCGCTTGACGAGCACTTGTTCGACCTGCGCCCGTGTGATCGTCATTCCTTCTTGCTCCGTTTGCGCAGCGTCTTGCTCTCGATCGGGACTTCCGGCGCCTCAACGGCTGGCCAGATCCCCTCGTCGTCGCTGTGCTTCTCTTCCACGATCGGCTCCGGCTCAGGTTTCACCTCTGGAGGACTCTCATCCAGTGGCTTGCCGTTCGCATCGTGATACGTCCCATCAGGACCAAGATATCGGCCGCCCGGAATCGTTTCGTCCACTCGATCGCTCACATCTCACCTCAATCCTGGCCGGGAGAACTCGCGCCCTCCCGGCCATTCTGGCTCCTGGCTTCTGTCTAGTACGTCGTCAGCGTCGGATCAGCATACGTGGTGCTGGTCGAGTAGTGGCACGCGCCATTCGTCCGATTCCACACCCCGATCCCGAATTCCGCTTCCATGTACTGCGCCAACAGCGGATAGTCGTCGATTTCTGCCGCGATGCGCAGGCCCTGCAGCGACGTCGCCGTCCGCTGCCGGAATGCCAGCGGCTTGTTCGGCGATCCGGAATCCCACGAGAAGTAATACCCCGCCGGGACCCACGGCTTCACCCACACTTCCGCGCCGGAGAACACCCCGATCGCGCGATTGTCCAGCCGGCTCACATCCAGCGCCACCCGGCCCACCGTGCTCGTGCTCGCCGATACGACGCGCGGATCGACGTAGGCCACGAACCCGCTCAGCGCCCGCACGGCCGCTTCGTTCGTCGTGCAGATCGCCACCTTCACATTGTTGCCGTGACCGTGCTCGATCACCGTCTGGATCGAAGCGGTCAGGTTCGCCGCCGTCAACGCCGATGTCGATTCAGCCGTGAAGTGCGTGTGCGATGCTCCGTCGAAGGTCTCGCCGTTCGGCCCGTTTGGAATCAACGCGCTGTCAGCGTTCACGAACCGCTTCACTGCCAGGTCCACGTTATCGACCAGGTGATCGTTGAACGTGTAGTTGCTCGACAGGAATACCGCGCGCTTGATCTCGCGCTGGATATTGCGCAAATGCGCCGACTCCGCCGCCTGCGTCCGCATCGCCAGGTCTGCCGGCGACGCCGTTTCCATGAACTTGCGTGTCCATCCGATCGAATACTGGTACAGGCGCAGCGGGAAACCGACCGACGATCCCGGCTGCACGCGCTGGGTGGGCGCGCGCCCGTACTCGTCAACTTCGATCATTTCCCCGGTCGCGCTCGACCCGTAAATCCGCTGCCGATCGGTGGTCACTTCGCAGATCTCGCTCAACATCTGCGTCACCAGCGCATTGTGCGCTGCAATGTCCGCGTCCAGAATCTCGCGGATGGTGTTCATCCCGTAGGCAGCCGCGCTGCTGAAGCGCGCCGCTAACAGGGTGCTGATGTCATAGGTGCCGAGTAAAGTAGCCATGTCTTGTCATTCTCCTTATGCCACTCGGTACCCGAGCACAAACACGATGCAATCCGGCTGTGTTGCGCCGGCCGCGGTCGTCACTCGCAGCGATCCACCGCCTGCGATTTCATAGTACGCGTCGTTAATCGAGGTGCAACGCACCACGGCCTGGTCCGACCCGCTCACGTCCATCGCGTTCGTGATCGCATTGCCGGCATTGCCCACCGTCAGCGTGCAGCTCGCCACGCCCGCGCCCTTCATCACCACCCAGGCGTCGATCACCCGCGTCTTGTGCGTCAGCGTGACGTTCTTCGCGCCAACTGCGCCCGCCGCGATAATCACCGGATGGATCACCGGGATGCCGCCGATCACCTGGTCGTCGGCTACAAACTTCGTCACCAGCCCCGTCAACCCGGCGCCGGCCGCGCCCGCTTCGATCTTCGCCTCAGTCACATTCGCCGCCAGGATCTTCGTTGTCGTCACTGCGTTCGCTGCCAGTGCCGTCGCGTCGATCGTCCCTGCGCCCACGGTCGCGCTCGTCAACACCGGCATCACGCGCACGACCATGATATCCGTGGCATTCAGGCACACCGCGTAACCAAACGCGTCGCCCGTCGTCGCTCCATCATCCAGCCTGCCGGCCGTTGCTCCCAGATACAGCATCGCGCCCGCCGACAACCCGCTCGACGCGTAGCGAAACCGTGCCCCGACTCCAAACAACGTCACCTTCTCACCGGCCACCGCGGCGCGCGCCGCGAAGCCAACCACCTCGGCCGCTTCATTGGCCGATGTGGCATTGCTCATCCATGCCTTTCCGTCGCTCGTCTTGATGTAGCACGGCGCTGCGATGTCAATCGCCTCGCCCGCCACCAGATCCGGAATCTGCGGAATGTGTGTGGCGCTGCTCAGATCAAGACTTGCGTCGCTTGATCGCGTGATCAAACTCATCGTAAGCCTCCTGCTTTAGATGCTGGAATAGCCGCCCTCGCGGCGTTTCCGTTCAAGTAAATCATCGGTCGGAGGTTCGCGCCCCTGCGTCTGCTGGCCCGGTCGCGGCGTGCCCTTGCCATCCGGCTTGGAGCCGTTCGCCAAATACGGTCGGTCCTTCAGCAGCGCCTTCAGCGCGTCCTCAACGCCCGTCGCTTTCCCATCGGACGTCATCTCGACCCCCGACAGATCCGCAAGCAGATACGCATCCGCTGGATTGAGGAAGGCCAATTTCGTGGCCGCGCTCTCCACGGCGCTCCGCAGGCGCAGCGTTTCCACTTCCTTCTCGCGCGCCTCTGCCGCCGCCTTCGCGTCAGCCAGTTGCTTCTGCAACTTCTGAACCTCGCTCAATTCAGCCTCTTTGCGCTTCTTTTCCTCAGCCTCCAACTCGTCCAGACGCTTGCGCCGATCGGCCGCTTCCTTGTTCGCGTCCTTCAGCGCCTTCCGCATCTTTTCAAGTTCAGCCTGCACGTCCGTCAGGTTCGGCTGCTTCTGCTCTTCCTCTTTCGTTTCCGGCTTTTCGGGCATCCCGCCCGCTTGTTCTTCGGCCATCTCGGCCCTCCTATTTATTGCTTAGCTAATAACCGTTATCGCCTCATCGCGAAGCGTTCACTTCCTCTTGTCCCCTTCTCCTCTTGTCCTATCGTCTTCCCTTCCTCCCGTCCTCTTGTCCTCTCCTCTTCCCTTCCTCCCGTCCTCTTGTCCTCCCGTCCTCCCCCTATCCCTCCACGAACCGATACCCCGGCTCCACGCCGTCATACTGCACGTGCCACCCTATCGCCCGCTCAGCCGCGCTCCACCTCGGCAGCCTCTCCTTGAACACCTTCCGCTCCCCGTGTGCCTGGCTGCGGATCGGATAATGCCGCCTCAATAATTTGTACGGGTAAACCCTGCGTCCCGGGAATGTGACATCGTGTCCTCCGGCATTCCGCAGATCCGGCGTCACGCCCGGCAGTTTCTTCCACGTGTCGCACAGCCACCCCGGATCGTCGGTGTAATGCCCGTTGAACGTCGCCACCGGATCGCCCACCGTGAATGAATCATCAGGCGGGTCAAATGCCCGATGCACGAAAGATAGCGCGTTGTACCCCAACCGATCGGCCTCTACCAACACCTCCATAAATTCGCGCCCATCCAGCGTGTCCAGGTAATGGTCCGCCCCGCACAGGCTGAACCAGTCCGCCGGAATCTCAGGCAATTTCGCCTGGAAGAAATCCAGCATCGCTCCCCACTCGAATGTCTCGATCGGCTGCTCGGGCCAGCGCTGCACCACCACGCCCGGCTCGCTCTCCGCGATCTCATAACTGCCGTCCTTTGACCAATTATCCAGCACGTACACCCACATTCCGCGCCGCGTGTAATGCCGCAGCATCGCCTGCAGAATGTCCGCCTCGTTATACACCGCCATCAAAGCCGTCAGCCTCATTCTGGCTCCTGGCTCCTGTCTCCCTCTTACGCAATTGCTCTAAAAATTGGCCATCATCCTGGTTGATCCAGATGGTAACCAGCCGTCACCGCCATACCTATTGCGATCTCTCAATATGGACGTCTGAAGATACAGCGCAGCCTCTGCCCCACTTTCCGCAGGACAGGTCATAGACCAAGTTGCATCTTCATCGCAATCCCACGAATTCTCTCCCTTACCTGGATGTGGAATAGGGGTGTCCGGTGTAATATTGGCTCGGATTATCCTTCTGGGCCAGTGCCAGCGAGGTCGTTTATACGTGCTTTCAAAGATGCGCACCGTGCAGGGATATGGCCCTTCTGGCATCCCAACAATGACCCGCTCAGTATTGATGTCTCGTGTACTGTAATCATATTCGCCGAGAAGGATGTCAACCGGACAGATTGAAAAACTCCACCACTTTGGGTCACTGTTATTCCACTGCATAGGGTCTTCCCAAATCGAAACATGAAGTCGGTCATCATGCCACGACCAACCGATCTGTCTCTGTCGCTTCCTGGAATGGAACAGTCCCTCCACACCTATATAGATTCCAAACAGATACGGAATGTTCACGGCCAGCAACACACCGTTGTCACTGTCGCCATATCCCATATTGAGATGCATCAGACACAGGTGTGAACGCTTACCAAATAGCCATTCCACGTGCCACTCGATTCGCTTAAACATCAGCCAGGCCCGGCCATGCCAGAATCTGCTGCCCTTGGGTCGATAATGCTCATCTTCGTTGAGATTTTGACTAAGGATTCTCATTGCTGCCTGCTTTCCTCCATGATTACTGATAATTGCCTACTGACCACTGACAACTTTCTGCAACTCATACACCGCAAAATCACCGATCTCGCTGGCGTTTTCTTCCATCACCGCATCGATCGTCTTCCACCCGATCTCCGCCGCGAATCTTGATTGCCGTTCAGTGTCCATCAGGTACGGCCCATAACTCGTGTCATTCCCGATCACCACGCGCAGCCCGTCATTTTCTGCGGCGAGCGCCCACGACGCCTTGAACCGCTCGCTCTTCGCATCTGCCCCGCGCGAATACGGCACACTGATCAATCCCTTGCGCAGCGCATAAAAGAAATACTTTCGCTGCTTCTCGCTCTTGAACGGCTCCCCGTACACCTCCGCCCGCGTCAGGCTCTTCTGTGCCGGATAAACGCTCAACTTCCCCTTAAGCGTCTCACCTGCCGCCAGCAGAATCGATTTCAGGCCCTTCAGCTGCTCCAGATCGCTGATCTTCTTGACCAGCTCCTCCATTCCCTCAATCCTGAAATTCGCCATAGTTCACCTTCGACTTGCGCTGTCTTCCCTTCCTCTTGTCATCTTGTCTTCCCTTCCTCTTGTCTTCCCTTCCTATCTCTCCCTTACCTTCGGTTCGTATCTCAAATTGCAAAAGCACCCCGGGTGCGCCGGTGGCGGCTCCGTCCATCCGTTCCCGCGCTCGTGGCCCTGTCGTGGCCGGCAGATCGGGCACACCTTCTGATCCATCTGCGTCTCCCAGATCGCCACCATCTCAATTCCCGCCGCCTTGATCTGCTGGATGATCCCCGTCTCGCCCTCCACGCTGGCCCGCGTCACCTCTGTCGTCGCGATCAACTTCGCGCGCTCTTTGGCCGTCAGCATGCGCAGCGTCCCATCCTGCAGCCGCACCGTCAGATCCTGCACCTCTGGCTCAATCAATCGCCGCAGATCTCCGACCGTCTTGCCCTTCTCCGTGAAGAAATCGTCGAAGATCGTTTGCAGCCGCTGCTCCGTCGTCGTGTTGATCTGCCTCACGAGTCTGAACGAATACGACCGTGCCCACTTCGCCGCGTTCTCATTCGCCGCCGTCCAATTGATCTCGATCGGCGATACCGCTACCATCTCCCTGGCGCTCTCCAGGTACACATTCATCAGGATCGGCTCGAACCTATCACGCCAGCCGTTCCCCAGCGCATTCCAGAATGACATCGGGATGTTGGCGGGATTCGGCGGATTGCCCATCCACTCCATCATCCTCTCGGCGTTCGCCTGCCCCACCAACTGAAACGCCCGCCGCAACTCCGCTTCCCATCTCGACCGCCCCGGCAATTCAGGCATCACACCGCCTGTACAGACGTTGCATGCAACGTCTCTTCTGTCTCATCACCTAACATCCCTTAATCCCTCTTCCCTTCCTCATATCCTCTTGTCCTCCCCTACACTACCCCACCCTGCCCCGCCAGCCACGTCGCGTAATACGGCGAACTCATCACCTGCTGAATCTCATCCTCCGACCACTGCGCCCTCCGCAGGAAGATATCCAGACTCAATCCCGTCTGCGTCGCCGTCCGCGCCGCCGTCCAGAACGCCTGCTCCTGTTCGATGTCGTCCATCGGATCAGCCGCGAACACATTCCGCGCCCCGATCGAGAAATCCAGATCTCCGGCCTTGTACGAATCCAGCGAGAATCCTCTGAATGCGTCGTATCCTCGCATCCCTGCGATACTGATCGCCATCTGCAGCGCCCGCTTATTTCCCTCGTCGTAATTGATGCGCCGCATCAGCACCTTGTCGCTCACCCGCTGCCTCGCCAAACGCAGCGCGCGCCCGCTTGTATCGCCTCCTGCCCAGATGTCGTGCTGAAGCTCCGGCAGATCCCGTTCTAGTTCCGCCAGGATCCCGTTGATGTGCTCCAGCGCCGCGGCGATGTCCAACGGCGCCACCAGTGGCGTGGCCGTCGCGCCTGCCGGCCCGTACACGATCGGGATCTCCTCACGCCACGGTTCTGGCGCGTCGTCGCTCGCCGCCGTGTGTGTCGTCTTCACCGTCCCGCTGGGTTTGCTCACTCCCGTGAACAACCACGGCGCATCCACCAACTTCCGCACCTGATCGCTGAGTTTGCTGGCCTGGTCGTCGATCTCCCGCGCCTTGCTCAGCACCGGCTGCATCTCTGCCCAGCCCCATTGCAGCCCCACGTCGTTGTGCTTCACCAGCACCATCGGCACGAACCCGTATGGCTCCGTCCATTTCGCCGTGTCGCCCATCCACGGGTACAGCGCATCGTCCCGGTAGGTCGTATACTCGATCGCGTCCGATCCTTCTTCGCGCTCGCACACCTCTTTATATCTCACCTGTCGATCGCTGTTCTCCGGGTCCGTGCGATACTCCTCGATGATGTAGCCCTTGATGTTTCCGAAATTGTCCGTGGTGATTTCTTGCAGCGCCCCTGGGTGCACCAGTTGCAGATACACCTTCTCCCGATCGGGCGCGTCCACCACCTGCAGCACCACATCGCCCAGCACCGCCCCCCACAATGACATGATGTCCTTGCGCGCCATCCAACTCGACCACTCCCACACCTGTGCGATCGCCTCGCGGTGCCGTTCGTCATCCGTCACGATCGGCAGCGCGCTGGGCACGCTCGATCCGTCGCCCGCGCCAGGGTCCAGCGCCCCGCCCATCAGGTATGCCTGCCAGAAGATCCCCAGGCGATTGGCAGGATTGTAAATGTTGCGGATGGCCTTATACAGACCGTATTGAGCTTTCACCTGCGCGGACCATGAATGCACGTTGCGATAAGCCGTGTTCTCAAACAGCGACCACAGGATCGCATACCGCATCTGCCGCGCCGCAAACGCTCCGAAGTCGGACGCCGCTTGAGCGTCCGCGCTCATCCACGCCTCACGAAACGCTTGTACTCCTGCCATAAGCCTGCTCCAGATTGATGCCATAGTTCATTGTAGAGACGTTGCCTGCAACGTCTCCTCTATCCTCGATACCCCGCCATCGGACTCTCCCCGATTTCCATCCTCTGCACCAGCGCCAGCTTGTTGAACGCGCTCGCCGCCGCATCCACCTGATCGTCGTGCACGCCCGTCGGGAAATCCGTCATCTCGCTCAGAAACGCCCCAGACCACGCCGCGCGCAGCACTCGCACATTTCCCCACTCTGCCTGTTTTGACAGCGCCTCGGCGCGTGCAATCTTGCTCCCGGTGGATGGTTCCGCGTCCACGTCGAATCCCGCCAGCATTTTCACGAAGTCAACCGCCTTGTCTTTCCCGCTGCTGCCCGGCTCCTGCTCCGTCCAGATCTCCACGTCGCCGTATCGCGCCCGATCCTTATGCGCCGTGTCCAGCACCACCCGATCGCGCTCGCCGCTGCTCCACTGTCCCCTCACCACGTCCTCGATGAACCATACCCCGTCTGCATACGCCACCAGCACGCCCGCGGTGTAATCGCCGGCGCCGGCCGTCGCCGCCCGGTCCCACCAGCGCACCCGCTGCGCATTCCTCGGAACCGCCTCGCACAATGGCAGCCAATGCTCTTTGAACATCCCGCCTTCGCGCGCCTGCGGTCGCTGCTGATACAACGCGTAATAGTCTCGCGCCATAACGCGTTTTATATCCGCTAACTTTGCCAGGTCGAATCGATCGGGGCACAGCGCCGCACCCACAGGCCTTCCCAGCGGATCATTCTCCTCGGCCTCTGCCGGAAGATTCACCACCGTCCAATGTGGACCGTCGTCGCTAGCCAAAATGCGGCCCGCCAGATCGTCCTTGTGCCACCTGGTCATGATGAGCACCATCGCGCAGCCTGGCTCCTGTCGTGTGTACAGATCGTTCGTGTACCAGTCCCACACTCGATCGCGGTAAGCCGGGCTGTCGGCCTCCTCCCGGCTCTTTACTGGATCGTCGATGATGATGAGATCACCCCCTTGCCCGGTGATGCCCGCGCCCACACCCACGGCCCGCAGGCTGCCACCGCTCGGCGTTTCCCATTCCTCCACCGCCGATCGTTCACTGCTCAATCCTAGCCGCTCCTCGACGATCCTCCGCGTCCTTCTGCTGAACTTATCCGCCAGCGTCTGATTGTATGCCCCCACGATCACCCGTAGGGGCGTTGCCTGTACAGACGTTGCCTGTACAGACGTTGCCTGTACAGACGTTGCCTGTACAGACGTTGCCTGTACAGACGTTGCATGCAACGTCTCTACCCTGCTGCTATCCTCATTCAATTCCAGCCTGAACGCCGGATACCGTATCGTGCACAACTCGCTCTTTCCATGCCGAGGTGGCAGGAAGATCATCAACTTCTTCAGCGTCCCAGCCGTCACCGCGTCCAGCTGCTTCCGCACATACACCGTATGCGGCCACTCCCAGTTGAACATCGGCGACACCGCCTGCAGCCACCGCTGAAAACGATCATCGCTTGTCGGGCTGCTGCTGCGCATCACCAGCCGCTGCAGCATCGCCCGCTTCGCCTGCGGCGGCCAGGTGTGCCAGTTCCCGCTCAATTGCTGCGTCGAGAGTGTCATCAGAAACCGTCAACCTTCCCGTCATATCCAGCGCCGAGCGTGGCTTGTAATCCCCGCTCATTTCCAGAAACAACTTGCGATCGTTGTGCGCGCTCGGATCGTGCGTGCTGGCCACGTCCACCAGCGCGTACAGCACATCCGATCGATACCGCAGCAGCGGTTCCGCTCGAAACGCTTCCACCCTTGCATCGATCGCCGGATTGCTCTTGCGCCATTTGTAGATCACTTTGTCCGACTTCAGCCCCAATACCTTCGTCGCCAGTTCCTTCAGCGTCGCCGGCCATCTGCGCTGGAGCGGACTTGCCGCCCAGGCAATATAGACCGCCACCCGCCACTGGTATCCCTCGTTTCGCAGATGCGTATAGTCAGACCACCATCCTGCGGATTCGTGGTGATTCTCAAACGCGTCGAACGACTCTCTGCTTTTCGACTGTCCCGGCGTCTGAATCGGCGCAGGAAAAGCCGTCTCGGCTTTCGTTCGTCTTGTCGTCGTTCGCCGCGTCTTTCGCTCATGTGGATTCGTCGTCTTCTTTCGCTTCGGCATCCTGCTTCTGTCTTCTGACTTCTGTCTTCTGACTTCTGGATTCTATCTTCTTCCCTTCCCAAAAGTAGAAAAAGTCAACTTCTCTATTTCAGCCGCATCCCGTTTCCAGAGCCATAGCGACTTGTCTATGCGCAATTAGTTGATCGCATTGATGATCGCGCGCGCCTCGCTGGCTTTCAATTTCGCATCGTTCTGAAACATCTCGAGCTGTCGTCTGTCAGTCGTTGTCGGCATGTGACTCTCTGGATTCTCAGAACAATCCTCCAGATGTGTCACCAATAGTAGCAGCCCATCATTGATGATTTTCAGATCGTGCGGTTCCAGCGTCAGCGTGATTTTTGTCTGAACCATTGTTCCTTCTTCCCACTTGCAGATGTTGCCTGTACAGACGTTGCACGTACAGACGTTGCATGCAACGTCTCTCCGTCCCTAACTCCCATTAGCTCCCCAAATTCGGATACACCGTAAACTCCGCCACATCCGAATGCCACTCACCCGCATACAACACCACGTGCGCCTGCAGATGCCACAGCCCAGCCACCGACAG
>Ga0316630_10000034_pt1 | contig 33626 bp, 39 predicted proteins | sample OWC_May_M1_C1_D6_FD_207658 | JGI IMG/M metagenome (GOLD analysis project Ga0316630, IMG submission 207658) | Wetland soil microbial communities from Old Woman Creek delta, Ohio, United States - OWC_May_M1_C1_D6_A | ecosystem: Environmental > Terrestrial > Soil > Wetlands | place: USA: Ohio...
CCCCGCCCCGCCCCCGTCCCCGTCCCCGGACCCGGACCCGGACCCGGCCCCGGACCCGTACCAGTCCCCGTACCCGTCCCCGTACCCGGACCCGGACCCGGACCCGTCCCCGTACCCGTACCCGTACCCGTTCCCGGACCCGGACCCGTACCCGTACCCGTACCCGTTCCCGGACCCGGACCCGTACCCGTACCCGTCCCCGTTCCCGTACCCGTACCCGTCCCCGTCCCCGTACCCGTACCCGTCCCCGTCCCCGTACCCGTCCCCGTCCCCGTCCCCGTCCCCGGACCCGGACCCGGACCCGGACCCGGACCCGTACCCGGACCCGGACCCGTTCCCGTACCCAGTCACGCCAGCCACGATGCACCGTCCAGGTTCGATACAGCGGCGTCAGTGCAGGGAATGACTTCGATCGCCTCGGTCAGCGTGATCTCGGACACGGTCTCTGATACCCGAGATCCCGGGCCTACTCCCCGCATAGAGATTTCGTGCAGGGTATTCGCTCCCTTCCAACTCCAGATCCTTCGAGCCTTCGAGAGCACGCACTCCTTCCCTTTGCGTGATACAAGGCGCCCGTAGTGCACACCAGCGCTGTAGGTTCGGACGATGACTGCGGGACACTTCTTCTCGGTTGTCTTCTTCACGTTTTGCTTCCTCCATAAATTCCCGGGAAGGCCAATCCTTCCCGGTAGACACAATCTCCCTACCCTCTCACGCAGCCGGCAGGGTTCGTGCCAGAACTCGTCATCCCGCGACCTGTAGCTGACTCGGCGCGATCGTCGAAAGCAGCCGTCCGACCTCTTCCGCTGCGGCCAGAATCACCTTGCCAGCAACAGGCTTCCCCGCACGGTCTCGGCCATCACTCGTCTGTGAAACGTAGGCCGGATGGTTCTCGAGCCATCGTCGCAGGTCGTGGAGGTTGTGCAGCGCGCTTTCGGCAAGCTGGCCGGCGTCCTTAGCAATCCTTTCCTCGCTCGCGTTGCACTTGAGGCCGATCTTGATCGACTGGACTGCGGTTCCGATCGAGAGATCGATCAGTCTTAGGTCGCGGCCGGGTACATCGCTTATGTCGGTGTTGGCCAGGAGCTCCGACAGCGCGACAGTGCATTTCGACAGTACATTGATCAGCTCAACCGCCTTCGACATTGCCGTCATGGTGTGTCTCCTATCCTCGAACCGTTTCGCGTGGGAACGCCAACAGAAATTGAATGTGCGCCTGGGTCAGAATGAGCCGGTCTACGTCGAGTGCCGTACCGGCCACCTGCTCGGCCGTGATCTCGGTCAGAACTTGCGCATGGTGTGCCTCCTATCCCCGCACCGTTTCGCGAGGGAATGCCAACAGAAACTGGATATGCGCCTGGGTCAGAATGAGCCGGTCCACGTCGAGTGCCGTACCGGCCACCTGCTCGGCTGTGATCTCGGTCAGGACCTGAGCTAGGAACTGGCGCCATTGCAGGACCGGCAGAACAAAAATCTTCACGGTCGCCCCCTCCGATCGATCAGCAACTCGTAGGCACACCACGCAATCAACGCGATTCCAATCCAGATGAACCAATTGTCATACCAGGTCATAGCATCCCCTCGTAGCAGGTTCCGGCATGGCAGGCCAGGTCGCGCACTGACTGGCCAATTATTCTCGAAAAGTGCGCGAGCGCGACAGCAAACGATCCTGAAGCTTGGCCAGCCTTTTGGGATTCATATGGCGCCATCGCGAGCGACACATAGATCTCTTCAAGCGGCCGAAGCTTTTTCCCGCAGCGGGCGCAGATGGCGTGGTCGTCGTCTTGGGCTAGGTGCGTCATCTCGTTCCCGCCATTTCTCGCGCCATCTCAAAGGCGCGCTTCCATCCGACATACCGCCTGATTGCGATTCGGAGTCCGGACTGCCCGTCCCGGATCAAATCCAGAGCCCGGCACGGTTTCCCGGCGCGCATCCGGTCTACGAGAGCCCGGACGATGCGCTCCGTGTTCCACTTCCCGCGGGCGTTGTGCTTTGTGGTCGTCCTCTTGTGACCGCTCAGGATGTTGCGTGGCTCCGTCTCGCCCCAGCCCTCAGCAATCAGCCGGTCCAGCTCGGCCATGCGCGCAGCTCCATCCGCGTAGTACCCGGAGCCGCGAAGGTCGAAGTCTTTATAGCTGGGGTCGAACGCGCGGGCTAGCATGAAGTTTGATCCTTTTCGACGATCAACACAAGAGCGACGCTACCATCACGCAGCGGCGCTGTCAAGGGGTCCTCTTGAATTCCGCACTTGACATCTGCGATCGGTGCTGTCATCATACAGCGCATGGACCCAAGAGGACCAAAACTGCTGGACCGCTACCTCAAAAGACACGACGAAAGTCAGCGCGCGTTCGAGCGCAGAATCAAAGTGAAGCCGGGGACGGTGTGCCGGTACATCAGCAAGGTTCGATCCCCGGGAGGGCGTCGAGCCTCCATCATGGATGAGGCTACGGGCGGAGAAGTCCCCTACAGAAGTTGGTGGTCTACGAGGTAGCGCATGGATCTCGAGACGATCCAGGTCGACCGAGCGGACGCCCAGATGCTGGAGTCGCGTTGCTGGCGTCTACCTAGGAATCACCACGACAAGGACACCTGGGACGTGAAATCAGACCATCCGGTCCAGCTCCCCACCATCCGTGAACACTGCATGGGCTGCGGGAAGAAACGGAAGCGCAGTAAGTTTCAACTCTATTGCAACTCGTGCGGATTTCGAATTCGACGAACAGGAACGTACGAGGGCCCGCAAGACTTCTTGGTGTGGAAGCTTGGCAGGAAGACACGAGTAAGCGACATCGTCAACCATGAGGAAACATGACCCGGACCCGACAACGGGAAAACGCGGAGTTTTCGGCTACCTTTCTCCGCTACAGTCTCCAACCGGCCCCGCGGCTCGCCGGTGATTGTCGGGAGAGCGAAACAAGTCTGGCGGACCCGGTCCCCAAGGCCGACCGCTCGCGAGATCAGACCTGGCCGGCAAAGCGTGAGGCCGGCATTTTACTGCGGGGTGGTCCAGTGGTAGGTCGTCGGCCCCATAAGCCGAAAAACGCCGGTTCGATTCCGGCCCCCGCAATTACACGCCGTGAACTGGAGTCTCGGCCATGACCTATCTCGTGATTACTCTCGTCGTCATCGCCGTCGCAGCGCTCGTCGCCTGGGACCTCTGGCGCAGCAAAAGGAAGAAGACCGCGCCGAGGGCTGACTTCTGGATCAGGTTGGTGGGACTCCAGGCTGCGCAATTCGGGACGCTCATCACGGCCGACGGCATGTCAATAGCACAGTTGGTGGACCACATTGAAGCCTTTGTTGGCCAAAAACTCACCCCCGTGGTCGTGGTCGTCCGACCCAATCCGATCAAGCTGCCAACCGGCGGAATCGCAGCCGGTGTCTACCACTCGACGAAGAAGGGCTGGGACCACGCGTGGATCGAGATCTACTCGTGGGCCGCGCTGGCGCATGAGCTGCTCCACCACGCGAGCGGGCTCGAAGACACGCCGGAGTTCCGGGAGCTCTACAAGCGATTTCAGATGAGGACGAAATGAAGAAGATCCCTTGCCTGTTCGAACGCGATTTCTCAGACCGACAACGGCCTGTCCTGCTCGATAAGGTGACACCTGGATGCGAATGGGTGCTAGCCGGGGGAGGTGTCGCCACCCGGAAGTGGGATGGAACGGCTTGCGCCATCATCGGTGGCCGACTCTATGCGCGGCTGGACTGCAAGCGCGGGAAGGTTCCGCCCCCCGACGCCATTCCCTGCTCTGATCCCGACCCTGTCACTGGACATTGGCCGCACTGGGTGTTGGCGGATCGTCCGGAAGACCGGTGGATTCGGGAGGCACGCGACAACTGGGCCGGGACTCTGCTTGACGGAACCTATGAGGCGATCGGTCCCAAGATCGGGACAAACCATGAGGGCGCCTCGGATCACTTCCTTCGACGCCACGGTGATCAGGTGATCGAAGACTGCCCGCGGGACTTCGAGGGACTCCGATCTTTCTTGGGCGCTGCGGAGATCGAGGGGATCGTCTTCCACCACCCAGACGGCCGCATGGTGAAGATACGGCGTGATGACTACGGGTTCAAGTGGCCGCTTAAGGGGACGAAATGACTACCACTAGGGACGACATCAAAACCCTTACGATGCAGTTGCTGTCTCAGGCTCTACTGTATGTTCTTGCGAACACTGGGTGTGTAGATGGGTTTTTGTATGGTTTTTCTTTTGGCCTCCTATTTGTGTGGCAGTTGTGCTTTCTGAAGCGCATTTATGTTGACATCCGGGCGCTCCTTGCCGTGGAGAAGGAGCTGACTCGGGCCAAGATCCAGGCACAGAAATGGGGAACACGATGAGCGTTCTGTTGGTAATTGCCGCGATCGTTGGCTGTTGGTGCCTTGGTCTACTCCTAGGGTGGGCGCTGGAGATGTCAGACGAAGCGCAACGTCAACGCCGGATCAAAGACGCGAGGTTGCTGCGGAACTCAATTGAGGGGCCGGAGGACAAGCCGTGAGCGACAGGGCCGCCGACAAAATCTGTAGCACTTTGGTGTTCCTGTTCTTCATGACCGTTTTCCTACACGCATGTTTTGGGTGGCCATGATCACCTTCACCGTCCCCGGGAAGCCCTGCAGCAAGAACGAGACCCACGAACCCCGGAAAGGGAAGGGCGGAAAAGTCCGGCTCTCGGACGCGGCTCAAGACTTCTGGGCGCGGGTCCAATGTGCTGCGGTCCAAGCCATCGGACACGAGCGGTGCCCGCTGTCACGTAACGTCGCGGTGGTGGTGACGAGCCATTTCACACGTGACGCGGACTGCGGCGCCTCGATCGCGCTCGTCAAGGATGCGCTGCAGGGAATCGTCTATCGCAACGACAAATGCGTTGTCTTCGAGGCAAGCTGGAAGGGGGCTCCAGACCGAGATAACCCCCGGACAGAGGTATCAGTCTACCAGGTCGACTTGACTGCGGGGATGGTGCACGTTCTGATACCGGCCGATTGTGCGGTAGAGTTGCCGAGCTTGGAGAAGATGCGGCGAACCGGCGAGAAGCCTCCGAAGTTTGTTTCCTCGAGGCGCGACTATCGAGGCTCCTCCGCCTGGGAAGACGCCCATGAGCCGCTTCCAGTCCCGGGACGATATCCGGACGGGATGTGATCCCGTTTTTTGAATCGGCCAATTTTCCCCAGCCCTGCTAGGTTTCCGAAAGAAACCGGATTGATTTTTCGTGGCTCACCGCGAGTCACGTCTGACCGCTTTACCCAAGATCGGTCCTAGTCCCAGTCCGTATCGGTGCGAAGACGAAGATCGCGAGCCATCTCGGCCTCTGTGTTTCGATCGCAATCGACTGGAGGCGCGGTGCCGGTACACGCCTCGAGGATTTGGCGAGCTCGAGCAGCCGGATCGTTCCCGAGCTGGGTCAGGGTGTACGGCGAGACTGTTACCCGCAGCGGCACCCGTCCACTCGGCCTAGGTCCTCGAGGTCCAAGCGGGGAGAGGCCCACGCCTCGTTCGCGCTGGGACCTGTGACCTGTGCATAGGCCACGGCTCACTGCGTGGTGATGGCATCCGTCATATCTGCACTGCATGTGTACCTCCTATAGGTCGCACTCTTCGCAGTACTCACCCTTCCGGGCCCGCTGGACTTTTTCGCAGTCTGTGAGCGGCGCCTGATCTAATGCCTCGCGGAAATGACGGTCACAATAAGTGTGTCTAGTCGATCCAGGTGTGTCCTCTATGATCACTTGTGTCGCTGGTGTCATCGTCGTCTTTCCCTCCCCGGCTTTCGCCGCTTCGCTCCCCAGTAGAGAGCGGAGCCGCGGGGCGATCCGGAGATCGCCCGGGGGTGAATTACTGGGCCTCCTTGATTCGTTCGACAATAGCGGGACGTTTACCCCTCCAGCAGAGCTGACCGCACTCGTCCACAAAAGCCTCGGGCGTCTCCTTGGGATCGTAGCTGTAGACGATCCGCGGAACCGGCAGGCTCTTGCTCTTGCGGTTTCCTCCCGCTTTTCTCGCGTTGTTTGCGGCGGTCAGGACCGTATCACCACAGCCCCAATAGTCGGGGATCAGCACGATGTACATACTCCACTCCTTGTCCGGGCTCCACTGCCCGCAGGAATCTCCGACCGTTCGGCGACTCCTGTAGGCGCCCCCGGGTGGGGGCGGAGAGAACTACCGGGCGAAGTCACCTCGCAGGTAAGCGATCCGGAGGGCCGTCCCTTCGGGGGTGCTAAGCTTGAGGTCCGCAGCCTGGCCGGCGCGGACTCCGGCGTCCCAGCGCGCCGCCACCTCGGCGGTCGTGTAGATGCCGGACCGGATCGGGCCATTGCCGTGGTCCGTACAGGCATCGCACTCGCAGTACGGATGATGCGCGTGCACAACCCTGCAGGGTACGCCAGCAGCGCTGAACAGCTCGAGGGCGCGCTTGTCGGCTACATCATCGTTCGGTTGGGGGATCAGGGTCGTCATGGTCTCTCTCCTCTCGGGTCCGTCTCTCTGGCCCGCAGGGTCCTCGGAGCACCTCCGGAGATCCTGTAGGCGCCCCTGTGGAGGGGCGAAGGGCTACACGTACTGGAGATCCCACACCTTGTGCTCACCCTTGGTCCCGCGCTCGCCCCAGGAGGCTACGATCGTCTCTTCGGCGTCGTCCTCGGCGCAGGCGACGCCTGTGTCGTAGTCCTCGCCGGTGTCGGCATGGCGGCACCGGATCGTGCCCATCGGATTTGTCACGACGCTCGACTGAACGGACTGCCAATACAGCTCGCCACGCTGAGCCGGCTCCGTGTCAAGGGCGATCGTGGCAATGATTTTTGGGGTCGTCATGGTCTCTCTCCTCAGGGGTCTAGCGCACCTGATTAGCCGCAGCCGAGCCCGCCCGGTCGGCCTCCGACTGGCTACCCCCCTCAACCAAGACGGCCGCACGCGCTTCTCGTGCCGCCCTTGATCGCCGAGCTTTCAGGGCGAGAGCCGAGGGCGATCTAGACTTCGCAGCTGAATCACATGCAGTGCATATTGGGTGCTGGCCATAGTGAGTCATGATCTCGTCTCCGTGGGGGTTTGTGTTGCGTTTCATGGTTCTAGGTACTGCAATCTATCGGCCAAGTCACGCTCTAATAAATTCGGGTACTTAAGCCGCGTTTCCTATGGGTATTTTGAACCTCAGGGTCAACAGAGATGACCCACCCGGTTTGTGATTTCATCCCATTCGGGTTGGGTCGTCAACGAAAACCCTGGGGTGTGAAATACCCATACCGGACAACAGGCAACCATGCGAAATTGCTAGGCCAGCTCATGGCGCGCGGATTGCAGTATCTGGGAATATGAAGCGCATGACAACCAACCCGGAGACGAAAATGGCGACCACCTACGTAGCAGCGATCGACGCGACGAACCTCACTGGCGCCGTCTATGGGATCGGCCACACCCCCGCCGAGGCGCGCGCGGATGCGGCCCGGTACGGTGCTCATGGGCCGTTCGGCTACGCGACGATCACGTTGGCCGCTCGCGAGTACGTTCTAGAGCACGGCGGCGCCCCCTCCCACGATCTCGTGGTCAGGCCGAGCACCGTGCACCTCGCCACCCAGGATCATCTCTGGCAGTAGCCCCGCCCTCAGGGTGAGCCTGGACACTCCAGGCCCGCCCCGAACGCAGGACCAACCCCAGGAGCCGCCATGGAAACAACGATCTACGGAACGGTATTTCCCGAAACAGAGATAATAGAGTCGATTTCGTTCGGAGGGAAAACCTACTCAGTCGTAGAGTTGTATCTCGGGGAGCGCGGTAACCCTCCTCGAGGATTCATGCTAGATGATGGGACCTACGTCGTCGCCGACTCGATCGGCGGCAAATGGGTACATGGGGGTCGAGCGCCTGGACTCCCCGAAATAGTCGAAATCACCTGGTAGCACAACACCCATCCGAAAGGCACCCCATGCCCCCCACAACACCCCCTCAGACCTCCCAGAACCCCCGCCTAGCGACGATCTCGGCCCAGGCGGCACATATCCGCGACCTGCTCGCTCAACTGCGCCGTGACATCGCCGAGGACCGCTCGCGTAGGAACATGGACGACATCCGTCGACTTTCATCGACCGCGGCCATGTGGGTCGACTGTGTTCGGGGTATGTGATGCTTGGCCCGGTCGATGCATATGCTGAAAGCAGTTGGGAGGCCGTCCACAACGGGTGCCTGGCCTACGACATCACCCACAATCAGGACCTTATGGCCGCGATCGCGCGCGAGGACGCGGCTGGGCTCGCGAAGCGGCGAGCGAAACTGAAGGCGGCGCAGAAAAAGCGGCGTCCGCGCGCACACAAGAACGAGATCGGACGCCGGTACGGGCTCCTAAGGGTGGTGGCGAAGAGCACAGAAAAAGTGTGGTACGGCGGCGCACTATGGGTCTGTATCTGTGACTGCGGGGCCACCCGGACTGTCCGCGGAGTCGCGCTCCGTAGCGGGGATGTCAGGAGCTGCAGCCGGCTGCGTCACCCGCGTGGCGTCGAGGGTCGGTGATATGTATGGGTCGCGACCCCAAAACATATCCCAGAATGCCTCCATGAACGGGTCGCGGTTTTTCTCGGCGAATTCTAGCATCGTCAGTTTTCGTTCGTCTGCCATATTGGACCTCCAATCATTTCTGGCCGCCCGCAAGTCCCCGCGCGCAAGTCCGTCAAGGATCCATCTTCCTCGACCCTGACCGATTCACCGAGTTGACCGAGCCAGATCGAGCCGGCCAGGGCGTGTGCTGGGAGCCAGTCGGCCTGCGGCTGCATGTGGATGACCTCGCGCATACTCACCTCCTCAGGGATTTCCCCTTCACCTCGACATACCTGCCGCATTCGCGCAGTTTGTCCCGGAGTCGTTCACCGTCGGTTCCATAACGCGCGAAAAAAGGCTCGATCGGTAGGTTGAGGGTGATCCAGGTCTTCCGCCGCCATAGCGATCGGCGGTGTAGCAGGTCCAAAATGTTCGCCAGCGCCCATCCTTTTTCGTCGAGCGGCTCGGCGCCGAGCTCGTCGACTACGAGTGCGTTGGTATTCTCGAGGTCGGCCCAGAATTCGGTGTCGTAGGTGCCATGACGAACGAGATCCATCCCGAGCACGAACCGAACTGACCCAAGAGTCTGCCACGCAGCGACACAGCACGCGATTGTTTTGCCGACCCCTTTGCTTCCGCCGAGGATCAGGATCGTTTTGTCGTCCTGCTTTGAGAACTCGATCGCGACCTTGAGCGCGTCGGTCTCGAAGTGGTCACTCAGGTGGTCAGCGGGCGCCCTTGGAATCCGCGACTCCAGGAGCCGGTTTGCGGTCTCGAGTACAAGCGCGCGCGCCCGGTCCTCACGCAGTTTCGCCTCGGCCGCTTCCCGCTGCGCCTCCCAGTCCGCGCTCCATTTCGTCTCACACTCGTCCCGGTACGCCTGATCGGACTCGTACCGTAGTCGGTGTGCCTCGACCTGGGCCCGGATGTGCGGTGGGACGATGTCGCGGATCGGGGTGTGGATGGACCTCATCGCGATCTCCGCTGCATCGGGGTTGTGGCGGCGCGAACCTTGGACCATCCGCGGTGACGGCGCTGATCGTAGCAGGCGCGGGTGACGCCCCATACAGCCAAAACCCGCGACAATGGTTTAGGCTGACCGTCGACACGAATTGTCGCGCGATTGACTCTGCACTCCCAGCAACCCTTACTTTTGGCCCGCAGTCCCCGTAGTTGCCGGAAAAATGTTCCACCACACAACTCGCAGCGGACACGGAATGCTCGCTCTTTGTGACCGGACGCGTACAGGACCGGGGGCAACTCCTGGATGATGGTCCAGAATCCGAACTTGTCGCCGGGGGAAATCTTGAGCTTTCTCATATCGGCCTTTCTCCTCCAGTGAATGCGGAATCGGGATACGCGGGGGCGAAGGCGAGCTTTTTGGTCTCGCCGTTGACCGGCATAGCCAGGTCGTTCCATTTCGCCGCGAGTTGGGATACGCTTGAGCATCGGGCGTAACCGGTAGCCGTGATTCCTTTCCTCGCGCGGCCGCGGAACTCGGCCTCAGGGATCGCGAGCAGGGAGTGCAGCGCTTTCGCGTCGCGGGCCCCGAGCCATCGGTACTGTGTCCCGATCGCCGACACCCATTCCTGTTCCCAGATCGCACGGAGGGGGGCGAACCGGGGATCCGTCTCTTTGGTGGTCTTGCGCTCGCGGGCGACCTCCATCGGGTGGCGCTTCTGACTGGACACTGACTCGACACTGTCCGCCGAACGGCGGCCGGTGTCGTCCGAGTGGTCGCCGGTGTCTGCTAGTGTGTCGGAGGTGTTCGCGCGGGACCGAGACCGAAATTGGCGTTGCCGTTCCGCGGACGTGCAGTCCCGGAACTTCATGAGGTTCAGGACGATGAATCCGCCATCGACCCGCGCAACCCGGCGCCCGCCATACGCCTGCGTCTTCGAGCCGGTCTCTGGTTCTCCGAGTCGTCTAAGTGCCTGGAGTCCTACCTGTATCCGATCGGGACCGCTTCCAAGGTTTGCCGTCCGGGCGACTCCAATAGCGGCACCTCGAGCGAACCCGTAGTCGCCAGGAGGAACACTCCATCCTGTCGGCTCGTCAGTAATCGGGTCGAGTTGAGGCACCTCTTTGTCGAGTTTGAACGGCCGGGCAATCAAGCAACAAGACAAGAACACCTTCAGTTCTTCCCAGTCCGCATCCCAAATCGTCGAATACAGAATCGATTCGTCCAGTTTCATGAATCCCATGCGCTCACCACCTCCGTAACAAGACCGTTACGCTCAACCGTTACGGGTGTCAAGCGTTATGTGACAGTAACGGGCCGTAACGCTCCGTTACGCCTGTAACACACAGAAGCAGAAGCAGAGGCAGAAGAGAGATGCAGATGAGAAGGAGAGGTTTCTGGGACGGGTTGTGAGCCAAGAACGGCTTGGTGGCATTCTGCGGCTCTGTGGCGGACGGCGTTGAGAGCACTTGAGCGTCTGCGTGACTGAGGCAATGCAGACTCCCTCGTCTGTGCTGTTTTTGAGCGCCCTGGCTAGTAGTTGATCGGTACAGACAGACGCGCTCGATGTTCGCGCTTCTCGCAATGAGTATTACCACGCGGGCAAAATCGCGCGCATGTGACGAAAGTCATATGACCCATTCGTGTTGTTACTTTCGTCATATGTGTTGTCTTAGACACACTTGTTTGCCAATTTGGCAAAACGACTCGTTCTTGACATTTTGGCAAAACTGGGGTAGTGGTCTTGACAGAATGGCAAACGGCGAGCCCAAACAGTCCGGGCGCCTCACCTACAAGCAGCGGAGATTCTGCGCTGAATACCTCAGAGACCAAAACGGATGCGCGGCTGCGATTCGTGCGGGGTACTCCGTAAAGGGCGCAACGGTCGCAGCTACACGTCTGTTAGCCAATGATAATATTAGGGAAAACATCGAAGGCCGCGTACAGAGAGTGGAGAAAACGGCCGAAGTAGAGCTTGATGTCGTACTTGTCGAGCTCAAACGTATTCTCCTCGCTGACCCCTCTGTCGCGCTCAACCCTGCGGGTGGAATGCTCCCAATGCGGGATTGGCCGCTTGATCTCCGCCGTGCGGTCTCAGGGATGGATGTCGAAGAGCTTTGGGCTGGTCGCGGGGAAGATCGTGTCCAGACGGGAGAGATCAAGAAGGTCAAGTTTTGGTCCAAGACGCACGCGGCCGAGCAGCTCCTTCGGACACTTGGGGCATTCCACGACCGGGTTCAGGTCGACGTGACCAGTTATACCGACCTGGTTCGAGGTCTCGGGAAGACTGACGAGGCTACGCCAGCCCTCAAGGAACAGCCGGAAGCCGGGCAAGAAACTGCGAACAGCGAGCCGGTAGGGGTCGAGTCGCCGGCTGAGCGTCCGGACGCGCCTGGGGGCCAACCTTGAGCGATCCCGCCATCCTCGCAGCTCAGGAGAAAATGCGTGCGTGGCGCGCGGATCCGATTCTGTTCGTCCGTGAGGTCTTCGGCGCCGAGCCGGATGCGTGGCAGGCGGACGCGCTTCGGTTGTGTCGCGATAATCCCCGGGTCGGGATGAGCGCGTGTAAGGGGCCTGGGAAGTCGGCTCTACTTGCTTGGATCGGATGGTGGAACCTCGCCCTTTGGGTAGACGCACAAGGGATCGCAACCTCAATAACGGGCGATAACCTTCGCGATAACTTATGGAAAGAGCTATCTTTTTGGTATTCTAAGAGTGCGCTACTCCAAAAAGCGTTCGTCGTCCGTGGTGAGAGAATCGAGAACCGCGAGCGGCCGAAGACGTGGTGGCTCTCCGCGCGTTCATTCTCCCAAGACGCGGATCCCAAGGCGCAAGCGAACACCCTCGCCGGGCTACACGCGCAACGGGTCTTCTCTCTCCTTGATGAAATGGGCGAGTACCCGATCGGGGTGCTCGATGCGGCCGAAGGCCTCTTCGCGGTCGTAGGACAAGAGGCACATGTCGTCGCGGCTTGGAACTGCACATCAACCCAGGGTGCAGCTTATGAGGTCTGTACGCGGCGTCGGAACCGGTGGGAGATCGTCTCGATTACAGGCGATCCGGATGACCCTAAACGCTCCCCCCGGGTCGACATTGAGTGGGCTCGACAATGCAAGCTCGACTGGGGCGAGAACGATCCTCTCTACCTCGTCAACGTAAAAGGCGAGTTTCCACCGCAGGGCTCAGACAAACTCCTGGGTCCGAACGACATCACGGCGGCCGAGCACAGGGATGCGTCGCCGGCTGCGTACCAGGAAGAGGCGATCTTGTGGGGTCTCGACTGTGCCCGATTCGGGACCGATGAGAGTGTGCTCTACAGGCGGCAAGGTCCGATCCTTTGGACTCCGACGAAGTTTCACGGGCTCGATGGCCCAGCGCTCGCGAACCAGGTGTCCGCGGTCATCCGAGCTGATATGGCGAATGCGCGCGTGAACCCGAACAAACGCGCGCCGGACTACATCTTCGTTGATGTGACGGGCATCGGCTCGAGCCCTTATGATCATTTGAGGCTACTCCAGTGGCAGTATTGCGTCCCTGTGGATTTTGGCTCCTCGGCCGATGAAGAGCAGTTCGCTGATAAGCGCGCGGAGATGTACTGGCGCGGGGCGCAGTGGATCAAGACGCAAGGGTGCCTGCCGACTGGAAGCGGGGAGCTAGGCAAGCAACTCTGTGAACCCTCGATCACCTGGAAGCAGCGCGGAAAGCACACCTGCCGCGTGCTCGAGAGCAAAGAAGACATGCGCAAGCGTGGCGTAGGCTCGCCCGACACAGCAGATGCGTTTGCGCTCACGTTCTACACAGCGACCCCTGTACGTCGCGACTGGGCGCCCGGGTTCGTCGGCAATGTACCCGCGTCCTATGCCGCGCAATCAGCCCGCTGCGCCACAACGTACGAGAGGAGCCTGTAGATGGGTGGATCAGGCCAGAGTTACGAGGAATGGGTCAAGGCGGGCCGGCCGAGTCAAAGCGGGGTCAAGCTGACTAGCGGGAAGACTTTGAGCCCAACGCAAACCTACTACTCGCAGATGGACGCACAGGCGAAGGCGGATGCAGCCGCAGCCGCGAAGATGGCCAGTCCCGACTTGAGTGATGAGACGATCCGCAACGCAATCCTGGCCGAGCGGTCAAGGGCGCTCACGGGAAACAGCCGGAAACGGGCGTTCGCTGTGCGCGGGTCTACGTCGTACCTAGGAGAATGAGCGATGGAAATCCTTGATGGAGCGGTTGTGGGCACTGCAGAGGAATGGCGGCGGGTGGCTGATATAGCGACTCACGACGATCACTCGAACCGCAACGACTCCACGGTTGCGGTCATTGTGACGCCACGGGGGTGGGGTGTGGCCGCGATCGACAACAGGATTGCAACAGTGCGCGGCAAAGACTCGTTCAGGATTGAGCTACGAGGATCTATAGCTACCGTTGTGAGTCTATTGTCCAAAGAGTGTGAGCCTAAGATCATCTACAGGGGTGAGTGTAACAAATGAGCACCCAACGGCTCCCAGGCGAGAGCGAGCGCCAACGCATCATGCGCCGGTACGGCGAACTGAAGGCTGTGCGCGCGCAATGGGATCCGCACATCCAAGACATCGCCGAGAACATCCTTCCCCGGCGATTGAGGCTCAATCCGCAGGGAGAAATCAACCGAGGCTCGAAGCTGAACGGGAAGCTGCTCGACCCGGAACCGCTACACGCCCTGCGCACCTTGGCGGCCGGCCTTATGGCGTCGATCACGTCGCCGGCTCGCCAATGGCTGCGCCTTACTACGCAGGACCCCGAGCTTGCCGCCTGGGGGCCTGTGAAGCAGTACCTACATGAGGTAGAGGTCCGGCTCTCACGCATCTACTCGATGAGCAACTTCTATCAGGCGCTTTCGGATGGTGTCTATCCAGACATTGGCGCATTTGGCACTGCGTGCATGGGGATAGAAGAGGACCCTAAGCGCGTGCTCAATTGCGTCTCGATGCCCTGGGGCGAGTACTTCCTTGCGTGCAATGGAGGAGGCGAGGTCGACACATGCTACCGAGAGATACCATTCACTGTGCGGCAAGTGGTCACGAAGTTCTGTCAGGACGGGAACCTGTCGAGGTTGAGCAGCTCGGTCAAGAGCGCATACTCGAGGGGGAGCTACGAAGACGTGGTGCTCGTCATCCACGCGATCGAGCCGAACGACGATTTCTCAGGCGACATGATCGGACCGCGCGGGATGAGGTGGTCGAGCGTCTGGATTGAGAAGGGGGCCGAGGAGGGGAAGTTCCTTCGGAAGTCCGGCTTCAATGAGTTCCCGATCGTGGCGCCCCGTTGGTCTGTGACTGGGACCGACGTATATGGTCGCGGGCCCGGGATGGAGTGTTTGCCGGATGCGCGGGAACTCCAATTCGAGACCTCCCGACGCGGCCAATTGTCGGACAAGATCACCGATCCGCCAATGAAGGCGAGTCCCACATTGCGTGGGAGCCGAGCGACTCTCATCCCCGGCGATGTGACCTATTTGCCAGAGGGGCAGAATGCGGTCTTCGAGCCGTCCTATGTCGTCAAACCTGAGGCGATGAGCGAGAACCGGCAGACCAGGGCCGAGCTGAAGTCCGCGATCCGGTCGCATTTCTTCGCGGACCTGTGGATGCGAATTCTCAATGACGATCGACTCCAGCGGGCCACGGCGGAAGAGATTCGGGAGGGTAAGGAGGAGCTCATGCTGCAGCTCGGCCCTGTGCTCGAGCATTTGAATCCCGAGCTTCTCCGGCCCTCGATCGATATCGGGTTCGCGATCGGACTGCGGATGAACCTGTTCCCGGAGCCTCCTGAGGAGATCCAGGGACAGGAGTTGCAGGCCGAATTCATCTCGATCTTGCACCAAGCCCAGAAGGCGACCGGGCTTGTGGCCATTCGGACGCTCTGGGGCGAGGCCGCCAAGATCGCGCAGTTCAAGCCCGCGGTTATGGACAAACTCGAGGCGGACGCGACGATCGATGAGATCGCGGACATCGTGGGGGTCAATCCGAAGTTGGTGCTCGACGATGAAGGTGTGGCTCGCGTTCGGCAGGTTCGTGCACAGCAGGAGTTGGAAAAAGCGCAGGCACAGGAGGCTGCGTCCATGGTCCAGGGCGCGGCTGCGCTCGGCAAGACACCGGCTCCTGGCCCTGACAACGCGCTGGGCGCCCTCCTCGGCACCATGGGTCCGATGGCGACTGCTGGGCTCGGGCAGGCCGGAGGGTTGCCCAGTGAGACATGAGCGCGCACAAGGACCGCTCGGAGATCCCGAGGTTCAGGGACGGCTCAAAGAGTTGGGCGTCAAGGTCGATTCACAGCAAGCGGCCGATTTCGACGCGGTCATGAGGATGCCCCAGGGCCGGCGATTTTTCTATGTGCTCGTCTTCCTGATCGGCCACCTCGAGTCGCCGTCCTACGACAATTCCGGCCAGTCGATGGCTTTCCGCGAGGGTCGGAGGTCGGTAGCCATCGAGCTCCGCGACTGGGCGCTCGCGGTGTGCCCCGACCTTTGGCTTGAGATGATCTCCGAGCAAATCTCCGCCGCGCAACAGAAGGCTGAAGAGCGGCGCAACGCAGCACGAAAAGAGGAGCAGTCAACATGATCGACCCGACGAAACCCCGCTGGGCTCAGTCCCCCGACGACGCCGCGGGTGCAGGTGCAGCAAGTGGTGCAGGTGTAGTACAGGCCAAAGCGGCCGACGCGGTTGCGAGTGTGACGCAGCCGGCTGGGCAGGCGGGAGCCGGCGCCAGCAAGAAGGACGGCGGAACCAGTGCGCAGACGAGCGAACTGGGTTCTGGCGCTGCCCAAGGAGATGCCTCCAAGGGTGGGAAGGCGACGGGCGAAGCAGCTGACAAAGATGCGGGCGGAGCTACCACTCCAACCCCGGTCAAGGTCCAGCTTCCGGAAAAACTGCCGGACGGCGTCACCGTAGATCAGGACTTCGTATCAGGGTTCGAGGTCGAGGCCGCGAAAGCGGGACTCGATTCATCCAAGGCCAGCGCCCTCGTGGCTTGGTACCTGGAGCAGCAATCGGCCCAGACCACGAAGATTGCTCAGGACATGGAACGATGGTCGGCCGAGAACCGGGCGACACTCGCGAAAGATCCTGAGTATGGCGGGACGAAGCTCGCAGAATCGAGAGCGGCAGTGCAGCGGTGCCTCTCAAGGTTCGATCCTAAGTCCGAGCTCAAGACACTACTCACCGACTGGCACCTCGACAATCACCCTGTCGTAGCGAAGGCGCTCGCCTCCATTGGGCGCGCACTCGCCGGGGACAAGTTGAGCGTCGAGGGCGAAGGCAAGGGAGTGGTCGCCTCGAGTGAGGCCAAAAGGATGGCGAGTCTATTTCCGTCACACGAGAAGTTGAGAAAGGAAATAGGTGAGTAATCATGGCTTCTGTCAGACTGACACTCTCGGAGTACGCGAAGTCGATGGACCCCGATGGCGCACAGGCGCAGATCATCGAGGTGTTGAACCAGGTAAGTCCAATGGTGCAGGACGCGACCATCAAGGCGTCGAACGCACTGCTCGGCAACACAACCACGATCCGGAAGACTCTGCCGGCCTTCGCATCAGTGAAGATCAACCAGGGCGTGGATGCGTCGATCAGTGTGACCGAGCAGAAGGTCGACACGATCGGGATGTTCGAAGGTGCGGCTGAGACGGACGCGCGTCTTCCGGGCATTCTCGGGATGGCCGACTTCGAGAAGAGGCGCCGGCAGGACCTCCTCGCATACGCCGAGGCGGCAGTGCAGACGATCCATCAGTACTTGCTGTACGGATCGACCCTCACCGATGAGGCTGGTTTCGACGGGTTCATGCCCCGCATGGACGCGCTGAATACAACCAACCGGCAGAACTCGATCGTGCAGAGCATGGGTTCCGTGACTGGTTCGGACGGCTGCTCGGTGCTCGTGGTCGACTGGGGCGACAACGCCTGCAACCTGCTCTATCCAAAGAACAGCGTTGCCGGCCTCGAGACGATTGATGAAGGCAAGGTCCGGGTCACCGACTCTGACAGCAAGGCCTTCATGGCCTACCTGACCACCCTGCGCTGGAAGATCGGTCTCGGCGTCGACGACAAGCGGCACATGGGCCGGCTCTGCAACATCGACCTGTCCGATTCGCTGCTTCTCTCCCCGACGCAGGGCTCTCTGTACCGGGAGCTCACGAAGCTGCTCAACCGGATGCCTCCTCCGGGAACCGCGAAGAGGGTGCTCTACGTGCCGCTCGAGCTCTATACGGCGTTCCATCTCCAGGCCATGGAGAAGAGCAACCTGGCTCTGTCGCTGCAGGAGTACTTGGGCGTCTTCGTTCCGCACTTCCTGGGGAATCCGATTCGTCAGGTCGAGCGGATGGCGGTGAACGAGTCGACGGTCAGCTAAGGGGACCGCCAAACAACTTTCACAAGGAGAAACACAATGATTCTCGACTTCATGGATGAGTTCACGACAAGCGGCGGACAGGCTGTCACTGCCGACGCAATCGGTACCAAGGTGAAGGATGCAGGGTCCGGAAACACCCGGGACCTGGGAAGGGGTGAGGCGATCTACCCCTACATCCGGATCACTGCGGATGCGGCTGCAAACCCGACCACTGGCGAAACGGTCGACATCGTCGGCGCGGACAACGCGGCTCTCACGAGCAACGTGGTCGTCCTCTCGACCACGTACATCCTGGCCGCAGCGCTGACGGCCAGCTCCGTTCATCAGATGGCACCGCTCAAAGGCAACGTTCAGAAGCGCTACCACGGGTGTCGCTTCGTGAACACAGGCGGAGCTCCGAGCACTGGGAAGTGGATCGTCGGACTCGTCGACAAGAGCGCCCGGCCGCAGAATGAGGAAGCGCAGCTGTAGTTGGTGGGCCCTAGGCCAACCAGAAAGGGAAGTATGAGAGCCAGATACCTGATCACGGAGCACCCTGGGGCCTACATCCGAGGACTCGGATTCTTGGTCCCCGGCCGGTACTTCGAGGCGCCCTCGGACGACTACGTCCCCGCACGTAGCTTCCAGGCGCTGAACGAGGCCGGCGTTGCTGGGCTGAAGACGCTCAAAGAGCGCCTCTTGGCGAAGGCGAAGGAGTACCAGGCGAAGGCCGAGTCGAATGCGCTCACGAGCGGTCGACGTGAGGCCTTCGGCGACGCAGCGGCCAACCTCGAGGCGGAAGCAGAGCGGATCGTGCTAGAGGTGGTCGGAACCCCGAAGGAAGAGGTGAAGGTCACCCCGATGGTCTCGCTCAAGGCGATGGATGAGGCCGAGCGGGGAGTGAAGGCGAAGCGCGCAGCGGATCGGCAGTGAGTTCTGATGCCCGGGGAGGGGCGACTCTCCCCGGGTTGAGGTGTCGAGCATGGCGGCAACCCTAGTCGAGATCTTCAACCGGGCGCTCACTAAGATCGGCGAGACGGAGTTTTTGACCGTGTCGACCGGGAACACCTCGATCGCCGGCAAGACCTGTGAACTGCACTGGGCAGACATCCGAGACGAGGTGTTGTCGGACTTCCCGTGGCCGTTCGCGAATCGACAGAAGGCGATCGTGGTCGACGCGACCGAGTCGCGCACGGGTTGGGAATACGCCTTCACGCTTCCGACCGACTTCCTCATGGCTCGGTTTCTGCACACACAAGACACCCGGATTGCGCTCGTGGCGCCCGAGAGCCGGGACGCCTACGAGATCGCGCTGAACGAGGATGGGGACGGAAAGTTGCTGTTCTGCGACTATGCCGCGGCCGACATCCAGGCGCTGGAGTACACGGCACAGGTGACGGATGTGACGCTCTACTCGGCCGCGTTCTGCGACGCGGTGTCATGGCGACTCGCGGTTGAACTGGCGCTTGCACTGCCGAAGGATGAGCGGAAGGCGGGGGCGGCTCTGCAGATGTACAAGCAAAAAATCCTCGAGGCGTTCGCACAGCAGTTGCGTGGCAATCGAGAGGACTACGAACCTTTGGAGGGCTCGGGAATCCGGGCGCGCGAATAGTGCCGATCGTTCGACAGACCTCTTTTGCGGGTGGCGAGCTCAGTCCGGAATGGCATGCTCGAGCCGAGCTGGACCGGTACAAGATCGGCGCGAAGTCTCTGCTGAACTACCTCGTAGCACCAAGCGGGAAAGCTCCAAACAGACCCGGCTCCCGGCTTTGCGAGTGGGAAACCATCTCGGATTTGGTCGCGGTTCGGCTGTCGAGCAACGGCGCCGTTACGTCGGTCGCTGGAACATCATGGGCCGCGAAGACTCTACCCTCTACAGCTTCTCGCTACGCTGTCGGATCGAACGGATACCGGTTCGTGACCTCTGGTGGTACCGCGGCCGTGTGGGAAGTCTCGGACGATCGAGGTGCTACCTGGACGACCAAGACCAAACCGGACACCAATACGATGTATCGCGTGTTCTGGGACGGTGGATACTTCCATGCGGTCGGTGAGACTGGGCATATTGAACGGTCCGTCGACGGCGGCGAAACATGGACCACTCAGACGATGAGTCCGGGTGTTTCGCTTACATCAATCACAGGTGGTTGGTTCAATAGCATTTACGGGTTGGTGTCGATTGGCGCATCCGGAAAGTTTTTCCGATCAGTCAACCGTGGTGTGAGTTGGGCATCAGGCAATTTGCCACGAAACGCGACTTATAACGACATCGCGTGCAACGGCGCGGGGATGATGATTGCCGTTTGTAGCGGGTACATCGCCAGATCTGTCGACAACGGAGCGACCTGGACAGAACAAGCTTTGACCGGTAACCACACCTGTGCGATCTACGCCTCTGGTTATTGGTGGATCTTCGACGCATCAACAAACGTGACCTATCGGTCGACAGACGGAAAGACCTGGACCGCTGGGACCAAACCAAACACAGCCACCCCCAACAACGCCGTGTGGACTGGGACCTATGTGGTGGTGGCGTATTCGACTGGATTCTTCTACGGCCCGGTCGACGGTTCCTCTTGGACGGCGGTCGCGGTATCAGGCGACTGGCGCGGAGTCGCGACCCTGCATGACGCCTCAGAGACAACTCATCCCCGTCTAGTCCCGTTCGTCTTCTCGGATGAGCAAGCGCTTGTAGTCGAGTTCCGGGGCGGCGCGATCAGGTTCCTTGAGGATGGCGCTTATGTCGAGGCGTCTGGGGTTCCGTACGCGATCACGTCGCCATACGCCGAGAGCGATCTGCCGCGCCTGAAGTTTGCGCAGATGGGCAACATCATCACGATCACACACCCGAGCTACTCACCTCGGGAACTCGTCAGGACGGCTACGAGTCCGCTCACTTTCACGTTGACGGCGATCGCCTTCGACGCTCCGGCGTGTCCAATCACATACGACGATCAGGATCCAATAGTGGTTTTGGGATTCCATCAATCTACCGTGGTCACTGGGCCGACCAAGAGATGGATTTGGTGGTTCACATGTCTCTGTGAAAGCTTGGACGGTACCAGGCAATGGGAAACGGCCCCCTATACTGGGACAATTGCCTTATGGGACTACGACGTGGCGGCCTGGAGTCCCAGCACAACATATGGGCTCGGGGATCGCGTATCGTCGCTGGGAACCTATGTCAGCCTATTGCCTGGAAACGTAGGGAATCCTCCCGCTACCAGTCCAACATTCTGGGCTCTCGAGGCCGAATACGGGAACGGCGTGTGGGGAGGTGGGTCAACCAGGCCATACGACACGGACGGACTGTCACTGTCAGAGCAAGAACCGGTGCTCTGGATATCGGGGATTGCGCAGCCCACAACCCACAACATTGTAGCTCTTTGCGTATACAGGGGCCTGAGCGATGTGGTTGGGTTGGTGTATCAGAAAAAATGGTGGGTATGGACTGGGAGTCTTCTGCTACAAGTTAACGACTTCGGAGAAATCGATCCAGACTATCTGACCCGGCCGCCAAAAGGAGAGAACCCTTTCAATGTTCTTGATGAGGATCGGGTGGTTCTAAGGACCGAAGATCCGGCAACGGTTGCCTATCAGGATGAGCGGCTCATATTTGGCGGGACAGCCGAGCGCCCAAATTACCTGTTCATGTCTCGAGTCGGGGACTGGAAGAACTTCGATCAGTATCCGATCGTGAAGGATGATGATTCGATCTCGGTCGGACTCGCCGGCCGGCGCTTCGAGGAGATCCGGTCTCTTCTTCCTGGCCGCTCCCTGCTGACCTTCACAGCCATGAGCGAGTGGGCGGTCGATGGAGGTCAGCCGGATCAACCGATGACGCCCACAGCCATCTCCGCGCGCATCCGGTCAGAGCGCGGCTCGACGTGGCTCGATGCGCTGAAGGTCGGCGATGATCACGCGCTCTTCGTGCAGCGCAAAGGAACGGTCGTTCGGGATCTCGCGTTCGACGGCGCCGCGGGGACGTACGTCAACGGCGATCTATCCCTGTTCTCACACCATTTGTTCGTCGGAAAGCAAGTAGTCGATTGGTGCTGGCAAGAGGACCCGTGGTCGATCGTGTGGGCGATCTTGGATGACGGCTCCCTTGTCACCTTGACCTTCATGCCAGAATACAAGGTTCTGGCGTGGTCTCGACATGTGCTCGCGGACGTCGGAGTAGCCGAGTCGATCTGCTCGATCCCTGAAGGTGAAGAGGATGCGGTCTATGTGATCGTCCGGCGCGGGTCCATTCGATCGATCGAGCGATTCGCCACGCGGCAGGTGACGAGCGCAACAGAGTCCATTTTCTTGGATTCCTCGGTGAGTTACACCTTCGGGACCGCCACCACGGCGATCACGGGGCTCGATCACCTGGAAGGTCGAGTGGTGTATGCCGTGGCGGATGGTCTCGTTCAAGGTCCCTTCACGGTCGCGTCCGGCGCCATCACGTTGACTACAGGCGCCCTGCGGGTTCACGTCGGTCTGCGGTACTATGCGGACTTCGAGTCTCTCGACGTTCCCCCGGGGGAAGGGAAGACGCAGCGCAAGGTCGTCAAGACCGCCTGGGTAGAGCTCGAAGCATCGGCGGGGCGCATCCAGGCCGGCGAAGATTTCACGTCTGCCAAGTTGCAGACGTGGTCAGGAAATGAGGCCGATCAGGTATCGGCCGTCTCTGGTTTGAAGACTGGACAGGCCAGGATACCGACGATCTCCCATTGGAATCATGGGGGTCGTGTTTGCGTGCGGCAGAGTGATCCTTTGCCTTGCACGATCCTTGCAGTCACGCGGGAGGTGGAATATGGTCAATGAGGCATCCGGGGCACACGGTGAAGTCTTCGAAATCCTAGACGGGTCCCCGACCGAAATCGTACTGAGCGCAACTCCGGGGACTTACGCGAAGTGGATCAGTGGATCACAGGGGCTCATTGGTTCCCAGGGCCTAGTGAAGTTCGAATCGAACGCGCTCGACACGTGGTCGGCGCTTACTCGGTATCCGGTCGGATCGGCCGTTTCGCACGGCGGACACGACTGGACATCCATCGAAGCCTCGTTGGATGCTTGGGCAGTAGACACGACCTACGCGGCCGACGCTCTTGTGAGCAAAAATGGAGAGGACTACGTGAGTCTTGCGGCGGACAACGTCGGACACGATCCCGCCGAGGCTGGGAGCGATTGGTGGGCGCTCGGCAATCTGAACCAGGAGCCGACCGCAGAAAGCACCTATTGGACCGACAACGGTGAACGTGGCGATCGGTTGGTCATCCAGGAAGGCGGAGCCGGAACCTACCGCGTATTCGCCAACATCAGCGCCGAGGGAGATCCGCCAACCACGTTCACTTGGGGGGTTCACAAGAACAACACCCTCGTTCTTCAGATGCTTTCCAGCGCTGTGGCGGTCGAGGGTATCCGGTACCCGCTGACTATCACGGGCTTGGTTCGCCTCATCCCTGGGGACTTCCTGGAGTTGGCGGTATCTGGAAGCGCGGGCAGCGAGACCGTCACCATCTACTGCCTGGAATTCTCAATCGAAAGGATCTCCGAGGACTGACATGGTTCGCGTCCGACCCCACGCCGCCCTTGATGGTCCCGAGCTCGCTCGACGTATGCGGGTCCGGGACTGTGATGAGGTGTGGGCGTCGGACCATCAAATTCCCCTGGAAGCGATCGAGGTCGCATGCTGTGTCAGCGAGTTCGTCCGGACGATCGTAATCGACGGCGAGATCGCGGCCATGTTCGGGGTTCGCGCGATTCGTCCAGAAGTGGGCATCATCTGGCTGCTCACGACCGACACGGTTGACCGGAAGCCCTGCGCATTCTGGCGCACGATGAAGACCGAGCTCCTCCGGCTCCTGAGAGTCTATCCCGCGCTAGCAAACATGGTCGACGCGCGCTACACGCAGGCCGTCGAGTCGCTCAGGCGCGTCGGGTTCACAGTGCATCCCGCGGAGTCCTATGGCGAAGACGGGCTACCGTTTCATTTCTGCGTCATCCGGAGGTCCAATGCCAATTGCACAGGAGCGAGCGCTCAAGGCGGTCGCGTCGAAGATGGCCAAGAGCGGCAAACTGAAGAAGCAAAAGGGCGATACCTCGAAAGAGGCGCGAGACCGCTTCGTGTACGGCGTCATGCGCAAGAGCGGCTGGAAGCCGCAACGTGAAAGGGGGTAGGTGATGGGCGGCGCGGGTCTAGTCCAGGTCGGAAGTCAACTGCTCGGGAACATGCTGGGCGCCTCAGAAGAGGCTAAGGCGGCTGGCCAGACGGCTGCTCAGGCTCGGCGCAACGCGGTCCTGTCCGAGTACGCGGCCAAGGATGCGGAAGCTCGTGGCGCATCGGAAGCGGCGGCCATCACTTCGAAGGGGACTCGGACGATCGCTCAGGCTCGTGTCGCTACGGCTGCGAGCGGGATCGAGCTCGACAGCCCGACCGCTCTGAATGTCGCGAGCACAACCCGGGCCTACAGCGCCCTTGACGCCCTCACGGCGAAATCGAACGCGGCTCGCGAGGCTTGGGGGTACCGTTCAGAGGGCGAGCAGTACACGAGGGCCGCGAAGCAGGCGAGCAAAAAGTCAGAGTTGACTCCGATGTCGCTCTTTACCGGTCGTAGTGGGGGCTTCTGATGCCTCGAGTCCCGATCATTGACGAGCCCTCCCTTCGTTCGGCCCCACTCCCCTCGTTCCGGCAGAATCTACGGTTCGAGCCCGGGCAGGCTGGGCAGGCCATCAAGGCTACAGGGCAGATGGTCGGTCAGGTCTGGAATGCGGTCGCCGAGGAGAAACAGAAGGCGGACGCGGCTCGAGCGGTTGAGGAGTTGGGGGCGTTCACCCGAGAGGCCGATGCGGAGTTGTTCGACCCCACGGTAGATGAGGCGTCGAAGCAACCCAAAGGCTACACCCTGAAGCGCGGCAAGGTGGCGTTTGCCGACCGGGACAACACCCAAGGCCGGATCGACGCGCTTGTCGAGCAGCACGCGGCCAACCTCGTGAACGATGATCAGAAGGCGGCCTTTCTGGCACAGGCGCGCGAGAAAGTCAATAGCTACTCGCGACAAATCCAGGTTCATGCCGGGCGCGAGGCCGAGAACGCGCAGAGCCAAGCCTACAAGATCAACCGGGAAGCCGGGCTACAACACGTCGCCAGCTTCGCCGACGATCCGGCTGGCAGGACTGAAGGGATCGAGTCAGTCACGGCGGCGGCCGACGCAGAGGCTATCACGCTTGGACTGGACCCGGAGGCTCGGGAGAAGTGGGTCAGGATCGCCGAGACGGACGCTAGGGTGTCCGCGCTCAACTCCCTACTCTCTCGCGGCAACATCCGGGAAGCGGAGTCCTTCTATGCCGCCTCGAAAGACAAGCTCGGCGACAAAGGAGACCGGATTGCGCGCCAGATCGAGGAACTCCGGATCGCCAACGTGGTCGAGCAGAAGGCAAGCGAGATCGTCGCTGCGTCCCTGATCCCCGGCACGTCTTGGGCGGCGGTCGGAAAGGCTCAGGCGGCCGTCGAGGCGATGAAGGACGTGAGGCCCGAGGAGAAGCAGAAGATCCGGCAACTTGTCGAGCACCAAGTAGCGAAGCTCGAGCAGACGCGGACGGACGCGGCCGAGCGCTACATGTCTTATGGGCTCACCGTCTACAATGAAACGGGGACCCTGCAGTCGCCGGCCATGGCTCCTGTTCGAGCGTGGTTGCTCGACCCGGTGAACGGAGCGGCAAACTACTGGCAGAGAATCGTCAACGTCGACGATCAGCGGAAGGCGTTGGGGCGGACCTCGAGCGCCGAAGAGCGCCGAGCTCAAGCTGAAGCAAACGCCCTCGTTCGCGCCGAGTACCTAGCCCTTCCTCCCGGCGTTCAGGTCCGGACCGACATTGATGCGAAGTACGCCGGCCGAGCCGATGACACTACTCTCTACGACTTGAAGCGCATTCAGAACGCCAGCAAGAAAGTGGTTGACGGCGGCGGACTCGCAAGTGAGACGGAGTTTCAGCGGTTCGCCACGAAGGCCGCGAAGGATGCCAAACTCCCAAAGGACGTGGCGGCCGACTTCGTCATGTCGATCGCGGACTGGCGGGTCAAGTATCTCGAGGACCATGACGGTCAGGAGCCGACCCGTGCAGAGATGAAGGCGGCGGTCGCCGATCAACTCTTGTTCGGGGAGCGCGCCGAAGGCGAGGGAGTCAAGGGCTGGTTCCAACCGAACCGATACAAGTTCCAGGCCGAGGAGAAGGGCGAAAAGTTCGTCCCATTCCCGGCCGAGGAGCAACCGTACATGGGGGCAAAAGCCGAGCAGTACCGGCAGACGGCGGCCAACAAAGAAGAGCTCGGGGCGGTTCCGCTTCCGTCCGCGCCCTCTCCATCGGTCCCTGTCGGTCCCACGGCGGCGCAAAAGGCCGAGATCAAGGCTACCTTTGAGGCCCGCGGCAAGAAGCCCACAGAAGAGCAGATTCTTCGGGTGTGGCGCGCTCGGGAGGGCATTGAATGACGCGCTCTCTCGATGACGCGGTGGATCAAGTCCTAGCAGAGGACTCGGGAGCTCCGGCCGGAGGCGGCGATCTGGGTGTCACGGAGCCCCTTCCGAAGGGACCGGTTACCGAACCTCTCCGGATGGTCCGCGAGCCTAAGGGCGCTCTACTTGAGAAGGCGAAAGAGGCCGCGCGATCGGCTAGCATGCAGGCGGTCGATACCGAAGTCCAGAAGAGTTCCCTCGATGCTGCGGTCGACAACGTCATCGAGGAAGATGAGTCAGCGCTTGACGGGCAGATCGGTGCGTTGCATGAGGCGAGTCTGACCCGGAACCCAACCGATCACGCGGCCGTGCTCGACATCGCGAAGCGGACAGGGATCGGTGCCGATATCGTCGAGCAGAAGTTGCCCGAGTTCCGCCAGAAAATGCAGGCGGCAGGGTTCGACGCGAGGAAGTTTCGCGAGGACAATCCGGCACTTGCTCAACTTCTCCTCGAGAACCCGGAACTCGGTCCGGTCGCGTTTCACGACAAGAGCATCCCAGTTCTGACCCAGGCCCTTCGGTTCGCTGGTTCGTTCTTCCGGCCCGAGATCGTGATGGGGACCGAACCAGTCCAGACGGAGGCTGGCGAGTCCATCCCGGTGGATGTGACCAAGGAAGGGCTGCCGACCTACCCGACTCCGACAGGCCGGAAGGTGTTCCGTGAAGGGAAGTGGGTAGAGCAAGAGCCGATGGTCGAGAGCCCGCTTGCGACCGATGCCAGCGCCGCTGGCCCGCGCCCGGGCGATCGCCTTCAGCGCATGGTCGCCGAGACCTTCGCGCAGGGACAGAAGACGGTCGAGCTCGGCCGGCTCGGGTCGGAACTCATGGACCGGCGCAAGATGGGGCTCGATACCTGGGACCTCGAGAAAAAGGTCGCCGACATCCAGAATCAGGCCGGCCAGCGCTGGTACAACGCGGGGCCGTTCGAGCAGCTCGCACTTGATGCAGCGGAGCTCCTACCCTCCTCGCTGTCGGCCCTCAAGGGCGCAGGAGTAGGAGCGGGCCTAGCGGGCGGCGCGGTCGGAGCGGTAGCGCTCGCGGCTACAAAGAGCCCGGCGATTGCGGGCCGTGCGGCCTTGAAGGCGGCGGCGGTCGGGTCGCGGCCTGGGGTGTTCCTGGCCGCAAGAACCCTAGAACGCGGGACATGGTACCTCGACAATCTTGGCACGAAAACTGACGATGGGAAGGTAATCCCTGAGCCTGTCATCCGCGGCATGGCGGAAATGTATGGCATCAATTCGGCTCTCATAGAGACCGCATTTTTCCCGGCCGCCATGAAGATGTTTGGTCCAGTTGGCGATGCGATGGCGGCCGGTACCGGGAAGGCTTTCTTCGCGGGACTCCTTCGGAACCCGGCAGCACGGCAGGTTTTTGCAGACTTCGCCAAACGCGGGCTTGGCGGAGCGATCGCGGAAGGAAAAGAGGAAGCCCTTCAGAACGTTGTGGGCGACGCGATCGGTTGGATGATGAAGGTCTACGCGGCCTCTCCCAACCTTCTCCCTTGGAACGTAGTTCCCCAGAAAGCCGACCCTGTCGCGTCGATGGAAGACGCGATCGCGGCTGGTACCAAGGCGTTCAAGGGTTCACTGATCCCGGGCCTTGCGGGCGGCTCGGTCAACCTTGGCACTACGGTTGCAATGGACATGTACCAAAGGGACCTGGCGCACGCATCCGGCGCGAAGGTTGCAGCGCTCGCGCAGGTGGCCGAGACGAGCGAGACCGCTCGGGCGGCGCCGCAGGTCATCGCCGAGATGGTCCAGCGCGAGACTGAGCGGAGCGGCGAGAAGGTCTCTAACCTGTACGTCGATGCGCAGGCCTTCGATCGGCTCTTCCAGGGCGGCGAGCAGACGAGCGAGCAGGCCATCGTCGAACTCATGGGCGAGGAGGGCCCACAGAAGCTTAAGGAAGCGTTGCAGGGCGGCAGCCAGGGCCGACTCGAGATACCGGTCGGCGACTACCTGGAGAAGTGGGGCGGGAAGAAGATCGCCAAAGCGCTCGCCGAGGATACGACCACGCGGCCGGGCCTGCTCACTGTTCGCGAGCAGGTATCGCAGGACAAGGAGATCGAGACCCGTCGCAAGGCGCTTGTGGCCGAGTACACGGCCGAGAACGCTCCGGCGCCTGAAAGTACGGCAGAGCAGCGGCTAGTCGAGGCGGTAGGCGCTCAACTCGCCAATACCGGCGTCTACAAGCCGGCCGAAGCAAAGCAGGCCGTGTCGCTTACAAGGGCCTTCCTGCGCACTCAGGCCGAGGTCGCGGGAGTCGACCCGGACACCCTTTTCAGCGACTACGCCCTGACGGTCGAGCGCGAGTCGCAAGCCGCGCGGCCGACAACGGCCCTCACCCAGCAACCTGCCGAGCAGATGGTGCCCCCTACGGTCGAGGAACAGGACCGGGCTCGGTGGGCCGCTCTTCCGGCCACACAGCGCGAGCGCGAGATGTTCATTGACCCTGGGACAGGGCTCCGGAATGAGCGAGCTTTCGCGGCCATGCCGGCCGATCCCTCGCGGCCGATGGTAGCTCACATCTCCGTCGAAGGTGTGAAGTACGCGAACAAGGCCGGTCATGAGGTCGGGAACGCGCTCTATGCGGCGGCGGCTCATGCGCTCGCTGGGGTCGTTTCGGATGTGGCGAAGGTCAAGGGTGACTTCGCGGTCCGCGTCAAGGATGAAGCTGAGCTTGCGGACATCCTGAAACGCGCGAACGAGGCCATGCCGGCGCAGGGGTTCGCCATAACTGGAGCGCTCGGGTCCACATTGAAAGAGGCGCAGGACGCGAATATCGCCCAGAAGACGGCGGCCGAGGAAGCGGGAACGCGGTCGGTGCGCGGAAAGAGGCCGAAGGGGCTTCCGTCTCGTTCATTCCGAGAGTTCCTGCGCGAGGTCTGGCAGGGCCCGCGGCCGGACGTGGTCTCGGCTCACCTTGCAGCCGTCGAGGGTACGGTCATTGACTACACCCTAAAGGCCGCGTTCCGGGCTATGCCTGAGGAAGAGAGCTTCAAGGCGGTCCACATCGACCCCACGACCGGGTTCCTGTCTCAGCAGGGCTTTAAGGCGCGACCGGCAAAGGCTCACGTCGTGTCGCTCGATCTGAATAAGCTCAAGAAAATCAACAACCTGTTCGGTGACGCTGGCGGAGATGCGTTTCTAGCCGCATTCGCAAAAACGGCCAGGAACCTTGGGGTTCACGACTTCGACTTCGCTCACTTCTCGGGTGACGAGTACGCGGCCCAATCGGATGACCCGGTCCTTCTCCAGGCCCTCATTGACGACCTAGGCGAAAGGTGTGATAATGTAAGCGTCAAGATGCCGGACGGTACGATCCTGAAAGGGATCACGTTCGGATACGGGATCGGGGCCGACTATGCCACAGCCGACAAAGCCGTCGAAGCCCACAAACGCCGGGGAGTGGGACGGGAAAGAAAAGCCCGTGGCGATCGTGATCGGAGACGAGGAAATACCAACCGCGGGGCTCTCGGCGGAAGAGTTGAGCAAGCGGCTCGAGGCGGCGTTCGCGAAGCTGGATCGGAAGATCTTAGCCAAGCGACGGCGATAGGCCCCCGGCTCGCGCAGCCCGCCTACCACGGCAGTCCTCATCGGTTCTCACGGTTCACGCTTGATCACATCGGGACAGGAGAAGGCAACCAGTCGTACGGGTGGGGTCTGTACTTCGCGGGCCGTGAAGACGTGGGGGAACGCTATCGGCGTCGCTTAGTAGGTCGTGGTGCAGAAGAGGGCGAGGAGCGGTTTTCAGGTGTCACTTATAAAGGACGGTATATCGACGCAACTGTTCCGGCTGCACAGTTGTCGGCCGAAGATAGTGCAGTCATACAATACGCTCTCTCGAACAACAATCTCGCCATAGCGCTCGAAGAAGCACGAGACATGGCGAGGCTCACTGACCTAAAACGCGATCGAGAGGTCGTCTCGGTCCTAGAACGATTTGATTCAACGGGAGAGATTTTTGGTCAGGTTCGGAAGGAATATGGACAGACCTATAAAGTCGACATCCCGGCAGACTCGGAATTCCTGTCCTACGACAAGCCGATCTCCGAGCAGTCGCCCGCGATTCAGAAGAAACTCGCTCCGATTATGGAGGCCGTGAAACAGCACCATCTCGCTGGCATCGCGGAATACGAAGGTAGCGAAGAATACGAAGAGGCGGCCAAAGAGCAGATAACCGGATTCTCGGTGTATTCAGCGCTCGAGGATGATGCGCGGTCGCAGGGGCCGTTGACTGCCGAGGCTCGCAAGACTGCACAAAGCTCGGCCGAGGCTGCATCACGCACACTCCTCACCCTCGGCATTCCCGGTCTCCGCTATCTCGATCAGGGCTCCCGTGCCGCAGGTGAGGGCACGCACAACTACGTCATTTGGGACGAAAGCGCAATCAGGGATCTGGAAACCTTCTACCAGGGCGCGCGCGGCTACGTCGATCGCATGCGGGAGGGGATGAAGAAGATCTTCCGCGTCGTCCTCACCGACAAGGCCGACCTGTCGACGTTCCTGCACGAGTCGTCTCACGTCTTCCTCGACGTGATGGGGGATCTCGCGGCCCGCCCCGAGGCGACTGAGCGACTGCGGGCGGACTGGGCGAAAACACTTGAATGGCTTGGCGCGAAGGACGCGAGCGAGATCACGATCGAGCAGCATGAGAAGTGGGCCCGCGCGTTCGAGACCTACCTCCGCGAGGGCAAGGCTCCGAGCGCGGCGCTCGCTGGCGCATTCCAGCGATTCAAGCTGTGGCTGACCCAGATCTACCGCGCGCTCGCTCCTGGCGATCTCGATGACGAGATCCGGCAGGTCTTCGATCGCATGCTCGCCACGGATGAGGAGATCGCCCGTATGCGTCGAGCGATGGGCGCGGAACGGTCGCTCTTCCGGACCCCCGAGGAAGCCGGCATGACGGCGGCCGAGTTCCAGGCCTACCTGGACTCGAAAGAGAAGGCCTTCTCAAGGGCGACCGAACAGACCCAGCGCCGAGTACTCAAGGATCAGATCCAGGCGACGCGGTCCGTGCTGAAGGCCGAGCGCTTGAAGGCCCTAGAGGACGCAGGCCGCGAGTACGACGCACGGACCGAGGTAGTGGCGGTCGCCTTCCTAAAGGATGGCCAGGCGGGCGAGAATGAAGCCCTGAAAGCGCTCCTATCTGAAGCCGGAACGAAAGTCGGTCTCGACCTCAACGCGGTCTCGGCTGTGGTCGGCGAAGACGTGTTGAAGACCGCCTTCCGCGGGCTCACTGAAGCGGGTGGCTTGGCTCCTGACGAGCTTGCGGAGATGGTGGGCGCTCCGGACGGTGAGACGCTCGTGAAGGCGATCGCCGAGCGGCCGGACAAGGTCGAGTGGTCAAGGAAGCGTGCGGATGAACTTCTCGCCGAGCGCGCTCCTGACCTGGCGGCCGAGCAAGAGCGCCTCTCGAATGCGGCGGCCGAGGCGCTTCACGAGGAAGGGAACTCCGACTGGCTCCTGAAGGAATGGCAGGCACTCCGGCAGCGACGCGGCGGCGAGCAGGGGCAGGCGCCGCTTGAGGCGATCCGACTCGCAGCGCGGGACATCGTCGATGCGACTCCGGTGGGTCGGCTGTATCCCGGGCGCGTCCTTGCGGCGGAGCGCTCGGCGGCCAACAAGGCGGCCACGGCGGCGGCCAAGGGTGACTGGAAGCTTGCGGCGGTCGAGAAGCAAAAACAGGTGCTCAACCACTACCTGCACCGCGAGACGACCAAGGCGCTCGAAAACCGCGACCGACTGGAGAAGCTCGCCGGCAAACTCACCGACCGGAAACGGCGGGAAGCCATCGGAAAGGGCGGCAAGTCCTTTCTTGACGCGACCGACACGATCCTCGAAGCGCTGGGGTTCAAAGAGCCTGAGACGAACCAAGCTGCGTTGAACGATCGCGCGACTACTCCCGAGTGGATGAAGGCCCTCGAAGAGCAAGGCCTCCTCCCAGCGTTCGCCGGGGACCGTCTCTCGGCCATCCTATCGCGACCTCCCGCGTCCTGGCGCGACCTCGCTGTTGCCGACGCGGAGATGATTCGGACCGCGCTCTCTCAGCTCTGGACCGCGGCCCGGGACGTGAACCAGGTGATGTTGCTCGGCCAGCGCGTCCAGATCGAGGAGGTCATTCGGCAGATCGGCGAGGATACCAAGGATCTACCGAGACAGCCACGGCCCCCGGCTTCCGACTCGCAACGTACGGTCTGGTACCGCGGGAAGCAACTCTGGCAGGGCATCTCAGCGGCCTTGCTCGATCCCGAGCAGATGTTCCGCGACATGGGCGAGACCGCTCGGCGACTATTCTGGGACCGGTACACGGAGCAACGGGCCATTGAAGACGGTTTGGCCGAACACGTCCTGAAGTTCTTCATGGAGAAGTGGGAAGCCATGCCGGGCGAGCTTCAGGCCAGGAAGCACGACCTTCTCCCGGCCTCGGAACTCGCGAAGCTTCCATACCCCGACGACGTGCGGCGAGACGGCGCTCTACGCGATCGGGCTTGGATGTACATGCTCGCCCTCAACATGGGCAACCGGTCGAACATGGAGCGGCTGCTCGGCGGCTACGGCTGGGATGAGCAGACGGTGCGCGCCTTCCTGGCGAAGAACATGAAGTCCGAGGAATGGGACTTCGTCGAGGGCGTCTGGAAGCTCATGGATGACGAGCTCTATCCCGCCATGGCGAAGCAGTACGAGCTCGCGAACGGAGCCAAACCGGACAAGATCGAGGCGCTCCCGTTCGTGCTCCCTGATGGGCGGGTGATCCGGGGTGGCTACTTCCCTGCTCGCTACGACCCGATCGCTTCGAGGCTCGGCGCCGAGCAGCGCGAGGAGGCCCTTACGAAGCTCAACGCTGGACCGTCCGCGCAAGCCACCATCATGAAGAGCTTCACCAAGGGCCGCACAAAAACCTACACGGACGTGATCAACCTCCAGTGGGCCGAGGTGCCGCGCCATGTCGCGCAGGTGATCCATTACGTCGCCTTCGACTCGTACATCCGAGACGCGGGCCGTGTGCTCGCCGGAATGCAGGGTGTGGTGGGAGATCGCTTGGGCGAGAAGTACTACACGCAGATGAAGCAGTGGTTGCGTGTGGTGGCGTCGCCCACGGCCGAGCTCGATCCTGAGCACCTTCGAGACGTGAACTGGTTCCTTGGCGAGCTTCGGTCTCGGTTCGTGACTTCTACGTTGGGCTTCTCTCTTTCGGTCGCGGCTGGCGACCTGACAAACGCCTTCGTCGCGATGGCGGGCGGTAGGACAAAGGCGCGGTTCGCGCTCCCGGCTGTCGTGATGGGCCTC
>Ga0316630_10000036_pt1 | contig 32083 bp, 30 predicted proteins | sample OWC_May_M1_C1_D6_FD_207658 | JGI IMG/M metagenome (GOLD analysis project Ga0316630, IMG submission 207658) | Wetland soil microbial communities from Old Woman Creek delta, Ohio, United States - OWC_May_M1_C1_D6_A | ecosystem: Environmental > Terrestrial > Soil > Wetlands | place: USA: Ohio...
TTGGTCGCCGAGCTCCGCACCCTCCTGGAGAACTCCTTCGTGCGCAACATCGGCGAGCTCGAGTAGACGGGCCGGGCGACGGCGCGGTGGGCGCGGCGGTCCACTCGCTCGGTGGAGGGCCCGAGAGATGTGGCGGTGGCTCGTCATCATCGCGCGCGATCGGCCGGAGCTATGGGTGACCTGGGCTGCCTTCTATGGCGGCGCGGGGAGGATCGAGATCCTCTTCGATCGGCGGCAGGGCCACACGGGGGCCGGGTGGCGGAACGGGCCCGATCGCCGGGCGCGGCTGGATCGCGAGGCGGAGCTTCAGGCGCGCGGCTTTCTGGTGATTCCCCGGCCGGACCTCGTGGGTGCGTCCCGCTGAGGTGGAGGCTGCGACAATGAGGCGACCAGGCATGGGGGTGACCCATCCACGAGCGGCGCGGCGCGCGGGGATGCTCGTCCACGGCGCGCTGGTCGGCCTTGCGCTCTGGGTCGCCACCGCGGCACTCGCCGCAGACACGCCACTCGGTGACCGCGTGATCGATCACGTGACCACCCTCAAGGGGCGCACCACCATTCCCTCGAGCTACGCTCCGGTCGGACTCGCGTGGGTGGCGCAGTTGCCCACCCCGGAGATTCGGACCGCGGCCGACTTGGCGGCGGTCGCCGATGTCGAGAACCACGCCGTCGCCTTGCCCGGGTACGTGACCCGCATCCTTCCGGTCCCCGTCCGCCTGGGCGACCGGGGGACCACCCCCTGGGAATTGTACCTCCACCTGCGCGTGACTCCCCCGTCGGCCTGCGAGTACCACGACGACCCCCGCAATGTCGTGGCGGTCGTGACGCCCCCGTTCCAGCCGCCCCAGACGGAGTGGGACTTCGACGTGCTGGCGGAGCTGTGCCGGGTGCCCACCCGCGTCCGCGTCTCCGGTTGGCTCCTGTATGATCCCTTCAGTCGGCCGCAGGTCGGGCGCTCCCGAGTGTCTCCCTGGAGCATCCACCCGGTCACCCGGCTTGAGGTGTGGGACGAGAAGGACCGCGCCTGGAGGCGGCTGCCCTGATCACGCCAGGCACCCCGGTCAGCTTCGCGGACCCGATCCCTCATTCCGCGTTCCCGTCCCCGACGCTGTCTATGGCGGGCAGCGTCCGCTATGTGCGTAAGCGGACCCTCCCGCCCTTCCACGGGCACAGCGGTTCAGCGCCGGTCGCCCGTCCCCGCTAGCCCAGGAGAGGACCCGCTGGGAGCATTCCCGCGAGCGTCCGCGGGGCGTCTGGGCGTCGGCAGGCGACCGGGTCGCTCCAGGCTACCACAGCGGCCGGTCGCGTTACCCGCACGCCCCCGCGCCCTCGGTGGCCCTCGCCGTTTTCCGGTTGCGCGGGGGGTTGCGTCTGATGCTATGAAAGGACATCGTCTGCAAGGTCTATCCACATAAGCCTTTCTGCTTGCCTCTCCTCATCAATTCCTCATCAATTCCGTTGCAAAGGTCCGGGAAAGCCATTAGGCTAGGGCGTCAAGCCAGCGAGCGCGACGTGGCGACTCACGGACATACGCCATCTTGCGAGGGGATCAGGCCACTCGAACATGATCCAACTGTTCCACGTGTACAAGACATACGCTCGGGATGTGGAAGCCCTCGTTGACATCAACCTGCAGATCGAGAAGGGCGAATTCGTCTTTCTGGTGGGCCCCAGCGGAGCGGGCAAGACGACACTGCTCCGATTGATCTTCCGCGACGAACTCCCGACCTCGGGCCAGATCCTCGTGAACAGTCGGAATGTGGTAAAGCTCCCCGAGCCGAGTCTCCCGAGCCTGCGGCGCAGCATCGGGGTCATCTTTCAGGACTTCAAGCTCCTGCGGGACCGGTCCATCGCCGACAACCTGTCCCTGGTCTATCGAGTCCATGGCGTCCCGGCGGCCGTCGGCAAGCGCAAGGTGGCGTCCGTGCTGAAGATGGTAGGCCTGAGCCACAAAGCGCAGATGACGCCCTACCGGTTGTCGGGCGGCGAACAGCAGCGCGTCGCCATTGCGCGGGCGTTGATGAGCGATCCCCTGCTGCTCCTCGCCGACGAGCCGACCGGGGATCTGGACGCCGACCTGGCGCTGGATGTCATGCGACTTCTGGGCGAGATCCACACGAGGGGGACCACGATCGTCGTCGCCACGCACGACACGAATCTCGTGCGGGACCTGGGCCGTCGGACGATCATGCTTAAAGGAGGGCGCGTCGTCGAGGATCGCGCGTAACGCGCGCCTCCGTCTGCGACGCGAACCATGGACCGTCTCCGATACATTGTTGAGGACGCCCTGACGAACCTCCGGCGCAGCGGCTGGGGAGGCGTGGCCTCCGTCGGCACGATCGTCGTGTCCTTCGTCATCGTGGGCATCTTCCTGATCATCACCGGCAATCTCGGCGCTTTGGTGGCCGATTGGAAGGAGCAATTTCAGGTGACGGTGTTTCTGGAAGACGGCATCACGGTGGACCAGCTCGCGCTGCTCCGGAAGCGCGTGCAGAGCGAGCGGGCCGTCAGGAGCACGACCTACACCTCCAAAGCGGAGGCCCTCCAGCAGTTCAAGCGCGAGATGCAGGGCAAGGAGTCGCTGCTGGAAGGGCTGGGCGAGAATCCCATCCCGGCCTCCTTGCAGCTCCGCGTTCACGAAGCGTACCAGACCCCCGAGGCGCTCAAGCAGCTCACGGCGTCGCTCGGTCGGCTCGAGGGCGTGGAAGACGTGATGTACGGCCAGGAGTGGGTGGACCGATTGAGCTCCGTGATTCACGTGCTGCGTCTCTTGGGGCTGAGCGTGGGGCTGGCGCTCGGGTTGGCCTCGCTGCTCATCGTGAGCAACACCATCCGGTTGGCGGTCTACGCCCGGGCGGAGGAGATCGAGGTGATGCGCCTGGTGGGCGCGACACGGCTCCACATCCGGCTTCCCTTCGTGTTGGAGGGAATTATCCAGGGAACGCTGGGTGCCGGCCTGGCTCTGCTGTTGCTCTTCGGCGCGTACCGAGCCACGTTGTGGCAGATCCAGATGACTCCCGGCCAGATCTTCGGCATGGGAGTCGGGAGTTTTCTCGCACCCCACTGGGTCGTTCTGATGGTCGCCGTCGGGGCCGCCGTCGGGGCCTTCGGCAGCCTGATTTCGGTCGGGCGGTTCCTTCGCGCGTGAGAGGCGGACGGATGGCATTCCCCCGACGCAGCGCAGGCTGGGCCCACGTCAACGCGCGACGTGCAGGATGCCTGATTGCCGGCGCGGCGACGCTGCTGCTGGCGGCGGCCGTCGCCCTCGCCGGCAGCACCGAGGGCAAGAGCCCGCGATCCCAAGAGAGTCGGGACCAGCTCAAAGAGGTGCAGCGCGAGCTGGGTCGGGAGCGCCAAAAGGTCAAAGACGCGCGTCGGAAGGAGGAATCCCTCTCGCGCGAATTGTCGGCCCTGGAGGACGACCTCAAGAACAAGACGCGGCTGTTGAAGGACCTGGAAACCAAGCTACGCGGAAGCTCGCAGCGCATCGCCAAACTGTCGCGGGAGATCGACGGCACCGATGCGCGACTTCAACGCAGCCGGACGCTCCTTCGGCAGCGCTTGCGCGCCATGTATAAGCAGGGGAGAATGGGGTACGTCGGGGTGCTCCTCTCGGCGGATGACTTTTCCGGAGCCGGACGGCGCCTCAAGTATCTCTCGGCGCTGGCCGCCCAGGATCAGCGGCTGATCAAGGCTTACAACACGAGCCTGACGGACCTGTCGGAAAAGCGGGCCGAGTTCGCCCGGTACAAGAAGGAAGTGTCCGAGGCGACCGGGAAGGCCGCCGCCACGCGCAATCAGATCGTGGAGGAGCAACGGAGGTACCGGGTCCTGCTGGCCAAGGTCCGCGAGGACAAGGCCGGCCACCTGGCTGCCATCAAGGAACTGGAGAAATCCGCCAAGGATCTCCAGTCGCTCATCGCGCGACTGCAGAGCGACGAGGAACGGCAACGACGTGCCAGCCGCGCCGCACCGAAGCGCGAGGGAGCGCGCGGGCAGGGCGCCGGCAAGGAACCGGAAGAGTCGCTGGACCTCCCGGACGACGGACGGTTCGAGCGGCTCCGCGGGAGACTCCCCTGGCCGGCGAGCGGGACGCTGGCGTCGACCTTCGGGCGGCAAGAGCACCCTCGGTTCCGCACGGTGACGTTCAACCGCGGGATCGAAATCACGGCCCCGCAGGGACGAGATATCGTGGCGGTGGCGGAAGGCACCGCCATCTACGCCGACTGGTTCAAGGGGTACGGACGCCTGGTCATCCTGGATCACGGGAGCGGCTACTTCACGCTGTACGCGCACGCCGCGGACATCCTGATCAAGACGGGGGACGCCGTTTCCGGCGGACAGGTCATCGCCAAGGTTGGAGACAGCGGGTCGCTGGAGGGCCCGCAACTGTATTTCGAGCTGCGGCACAAAGGAAAGCCCCAGGATCCGCTGACCTGGCTGCGGTCCCGCTGATCGCGTCGGGGACGCTCAGAGGACGGCCGTCGGGCTCGGGGCGGACCGGGGAGCGGGTTGGCCAAGGAGCGAATCGGCGGCACCCGGGCTGTGCGATGCGTTGGGCGGTCACGCCATTCACCACGGAGGATTGATGCATGCTTCCCGAACGTAAGACCCGTTGGGCGAAAGGATTCGTCGTCGTCATCACCCTGGTGCTTCTGATCTTCACCGGAGGCGTGCAACACGGCACCACGGCGATCGAGGATACCTACGAGAAGCTGAAGGTGTTCACGGAGATCCTCTCGCTTGTGCAGTCCAACTATGTGGACGACGTGAACTCGAAAGAGCTGATCTACGGGGCCGTCAAAGGGATGCTCGAGACGCTGGACCCCCACAGCTCCTTTATGCCGCCCGAGGCCTTCCGCGAGATGCAGGTCGAGACCCAGGGCAGCTTCGGCGGTTTGGGCATCGAGATCACGGTAAAAGACCGTATGCTCACGGTGGTTGCCCCGATCGAGGGCACGCCTGCCGACCGAGCCGGGATCCATCCGGCCGATCGGATCGTCAAGATCGAGGGCCAGATTACCAAGGACATGACCCTGATGGACGCCGTGCGCAAGCTCCGCGGCCCCAAGGGGTCCAAGGTGACCATCAGCATCCTGCGCGAGGGGCAACTCGAACCCTTCGATGTCACCCTCGTGCGTGAAGTGATCGAGGTCAAGAGCGTCCGACAGAAGGACCTCGGCGACGGGATCTACTACGTGCGCATCGCCTCCTTCCAGGAGCGGACGGCCAAGGACCTGGAGCGCGCACTGGAGCAGGCGCAGAAGAACGGGACCAACTCCCTGATCCTGGACCTGCGGAACGACCCGGGCGGGCTGCTGAATCAGGCCGTGGCGGTGAGCGACATGTTCCTGGACAAGGGCCAGCTCATCGTATACACGCACGGTCGCCAGAAGGACCAGGAACTCCGGTTCACCGCCGAGCATGCCGGGGGTTTCCCCAAGCTGCCCATGGTTGTGCTGGTGAACGGAGGCTCGGCGAGTGCGTCCGAGATCGTGGCGGGCGCCCTGCAGGACTGGAAGCGGGCTGTGATCCTGGGGACGAAGACTTTCGGGAAAGGCTCGGTGCAGACGGTAATTCCGCTGTCGGACGGCTCGGGTCTGCGGCTGACGACGGCCAAGTATTTCACACCAAAAGGCCGGTCCATCCACGGCTCCGGAATCATGCCGGATATCGTGGTGGAGCTGCCCAAGCCGGAGGCCAAGCCCCTCACGCCGGCCGAGCAGCAGGCGCGAGAGCAGTTGCTGCAGGGGAAATCCCCGCGCGACCAGAAGATCGGTGATCAGGAAGGCGAAGGGATCGAGATCGGACGCCGCGACGTTGCGGAGCCCCAGAAGGATATCCAGCTCCAGCGCGCCATAGAGATCCTGAAGGCGACACGCATCCTGGAGAAGAACGGCGCGCCGCCTGCGGCGGCCACCAAGGCTAGCAACTAGCAGGCTGCTGAAAGATGCCCATGCGCTGGGACCCACTTGCGGCGGGCGGCCATCCTGCGGATCGGTACCCGGCGCTCCGCCTTGCGTCTGAGCTTTTTTGAGCAGGCTGAGGTGGAACAGGTATTTCGGCATCCTCCTGCGGGAAACGGGGCGCGACAGTTCGACGGTTCGGGTGTTCGGCAGCTCCAGGTTACCGCCGAACCGTCGAACGATCGAACCACCCAACAGTTCCTATGCATCTGATCCTCGGCATCGAAAGCTCGTGCGACGAGACGGCTGCGGCCGTCCTCGAGGACGGCCGCAGGCTGCGCAGCACGGTGGTGGCCTCCCAGGTCGAGGTACACGCGCCGTACGGCGGAATCGTGCCGGAGCTGGCCTCGCGGCGGCACATCGAGGTCATCACGCCGGTCATCGAGCGCGCCCTCACGGACGCCGGGATCACGCTGGCCGACGTCGGCGCCGTCGCGGTGACCGCCGGGCCGGGATTGGTCGGATCCTTGCTGGTCGGCGTGTCCGTGGCCAAGGCCATTGCGTATAGCCGGAAGCTCCCGCTGGTGGCGGTGAATCACCTGGAGGGCCACATTGCCGCCGCGCACCTGGACGCCCCGAACCTGGCCCATCCCTTCGTGGCGCTGGTAGTCTCCGGGGGGCACACGCACCTGTATCACGTCCCGGCCGAATGCACGTATCGCCGGCTCGGCCGGACCCGGGACGACGCCGCAGGCGAAGCCTTCGACAAGGTGGCCAAGCTGTTGAGCCTGGGATATCCGGGCGGCCCCGTCATCGAGCGCGAAGCCGAGGGCGGGGACCCCGGGGCCATCGCGTTTCCGCGGGCCTCCGTCGGCGACGGCAGCCTGGATTTCAGCTTCAGCGGTCTCAAGACGGCGGTCGTGCACTACTTGAAAGGTTACGGCCCCGGCGCGCGGCCGGCGGGGGTGCCGGGTCCGCAGGAGATCCGGGACATCTGCGCCAGTTTTCAGCAGGCCGCGGTGGACATGCTGGTCGAGCGGCTGATGCGGGCCGCGCGGGAGATCGGCGTCGAGCGTCTGGTGGTGGCGGGCGGTGTGGCCTGCAACGGGGCGCTGCGTCGGGCCCTGAAGGTCGAGGCGGAAGCGGAGGGGTTCGACCTCTTCATCCCCCCGCCGGGTCTCTGCACCGACAATGCCGCCATGATCGCCGCCGCGGGAGCGGTGCGCCTCCAGCGCGGCGAGCGGGCCGGCTGGGACCTGAATGCGTCGGCCGGTTTGCCGCTCGCCTGAGGACGGGATGGCTCTTCGACGGATCGTCACGTACGGTACTCCGGTTCTGCGGCAGCGCACCCGGGAGGTCGCGAACCTGAATGGGGAGCTTCAACAACTCATCGACGACATGGTGGAAACGATGTACGCGGCACCCGGTGTGGGGCTGGCGGCCAACCAGGTGGGCAGCACGCATCGTCTCTTCGTGGCCAATCCCGCGGACGACCACGATCCGTCGAAGCTGCTCGTGGTGATCAACCCCGAGATCGTGGAGAGCGACGGCGAGTTTGCGCACGAGGAGGGATGCCTGTCGATCCCGGAGTTCCGCGAGGAGGTCGGGCGCGCGCGTCGCGTCCTCCTACGAGGCCTTGATCGCCACGGAAAACCGATCGAGGTGGATGGGGAAGATCTTCTGGCACGAATCTTTCAACATGAGATGGACCACCTAGACGGCCTCTTCTTCGTGGATCGCCTCAGCCCCGCCAAGCGCGACATCCTGGTGCGAAAACTCAAGAAGATCTTTCTCCACCCCGCGGCCTGAGCGCCTCCCCCCGCTTCGCATGCGGCTGCCGCTGCAGGTGCGGCGCGCTTCGCCTCGCTCGCCGTTTCACACCGACGGAGAACCTGTGCCGCCGCTGACACACCCACCCTGCAAGACAGGGGACGTCCATAAAAGTATAAAAGATTTTCTCTCGATCTCTCTCGGGATAAGACTTTTATACTTTTATGGACGTCCCCTGTAGACACGGGCGAAGCTCTTCAAGGCAGCCGGAGCGCGACCCACTCGCGGAAAAATGGGTCGGCAAACCGATATTCCCCGTTCGCCTTCGTAAGAACCTGTTCCTTCAAGAGCTGCCGCAGGGATGTCTGCACGGAGGAATGGGAGCCAAGGCGGTGCGAGGTGAGGAATTCGCCGGCGAACACATTACGGCCGCCGGAGCGGGCGATGGCCTGCAGAACCTGTCGCTGGTGCAGCGAGAGGCGATCCCAACCGGCGCTGAAATGGGGGGCGTCCTGTTCCACGATGCCGGCGATGGCGTCGCCGATGTCCCGCTCCGTGATGCGATCCGCCTTGCCCGCCCGCAGTGTCCATAACTGGTGGCACAATCGCTGGACGTTGTAGGGGACGTCGTCGGCCGCTGCCAAGACGGCGTCCCCCACCTCGGCGGAGAGCCGCAGGCCGCCTCGCTTGAAGCGGACCTGCAGGAAGGGGACGAACTCCTGCTGGGAGATTGGACCGAGGGCCACCATGCGGCCGAACTTGTAGAAGGGGCTCCGTTCCCGGCTGGCCATGTCCCGGAGTGCGCTCTCGCGCGAGCCCGCGAACAGATAGCTGACGTGTCGGTGGGTTTGAAAATGCGATCGCATGGCCTTTTCGAGGCCGGCGCCGGGAAAGCGCTGGATCTCCTGGAACTCGTCGAAGACCAGCACGAGGCGGCTCTTGCGCTTCTTTGCAAGTTCCTCCGGGAGTGCCAGGACCTCTTCCTGCACCGCCAGGATGCTGCGGGGCGAGTTGCCGATTTCCAGGGAAAGCGTGGGCTTGCCGCGCGAGTCCGTCCCGACCTGGGGACGCAGCTTGCCCAGCAGGTCTACGGCCAGACGCAGGACCCGTTCCGGCTTGGACTCGACCCCGCGGAGGACCGTCTGCACCGTGAGCTCCAGAAGCTGCGCGGCGGTCGTCGCGCGGAACACGTCCACGTACGCGGTCAGGAGGCCCTGGGCGCGCAGCCGGCCCAGCAAGGTCAGGATGAGGGATGTCTTTCCGTAGCGGCGAGGCGAGAGGAGAAAAACGTGCTGGCCGCCGGCAAGCTCCCGCCCCAGCTCCGCGAGCTCGCGCCGCCGGTCGGCAAAATCCTCCCCGCTCACCACCGAACCGAACCGGAAGGGGTTCTGCATGACGCCTCCGCCATACGCGGATCAACATTATGCAAATCTGCATAATGCAATTGAGCATAATATACGCATGGCGGCGCCCCGTGTCAAGCGAAGGATGATCGGGGGAGGGCTGACAAGGGGAGCGCGAGACAGGGCCACACCCCATCTTCCACTCGGCTCCTTCTTTCGCGATCCCCCGTGGCGACGCGGCGGTGAAACGGGGTCGTCCGATTCGGGCTACGAGGCGGTGGCTGATGGAACGGGGCAGGAGACCCCGGTGCCGCCCAGGCCGCAGTAGCCGCCGGGGTTCTTGGCCAGGTACTGCTGGTGATAGGCCTCGGCGTAGTAGAACTCGGGCGCGTCGGCGATCTCGGTGGTGATCTCGCCCCGACGGGCCGCCGCGAGGGCGGCTTGATAGGCCGCGCGCGAGGCCTCGGCGGCCGCGCGCTGGACGGCGTCCTGGCAGTAGATGGCCGACCGGTACTGGGTCCCGATATCGTTCCCCTGCCGCATGCCCTGGGTGGGGTCGTGTTTCTCCCAGAAGATGCGGAGGAGCTCGTCGTACGAAACCGCCGCCGGGTCGAAGACCACGCGCACGACCTCGGCGTGGCCCGTCCGACCGCTGCAGACCTCCTCGTACGTGGGATTCGGCGTGAAGCCGCCGGCGTAGCCGACCGCGGTGGAGTAGACGCCCTCCCGCTGCCAGAAGCAGCGCTCCGCCCCCCAAAAGCAGCCCATGCCGAACAAGGCGAGGGACATCCCCGCCGGGAAGGGCGGCTCCAGCCGGTTCCCGTTCACGAAGTGGGCCGCAGGAACCGACATTCGCTCGGCGCGACCGGGAAGGGCATCCGGGGCCGTCACCATCCTTGCCTTCGCCGCGAAGAACCGTAACGCCATGCAACACCTCCTCAGCGAGCCGTTGGCCGCGCGATGACAGATGACATCAGGGCGAACGCAACGACCGTTCTTTCTCCGTGAGGGCCGAGCACGCGAAGATTGTAGGATGGCAAGGAGGCTAGGGCAAGGCGTCGGCAAGGACTTCTACGAGGTGTTTGGCGGGGCGCCCCGTGCCGTGGGCGATCTGCTGGCGGCAGGAGACGCCGGCAGCCACGACTTCCCATTCGGGCCCCTTGGCCTTGATGGCGGGGAAGAGGCGGCGGTTTCCGATGGCCAGAGACATCTCGTAGTGCTCCTTCTCGTAGCCGAAGGAGCCGGCCATTCCGCAGCAGCCGGAGTCCACTTCTTCCACCCGGGCCTCGGGCAACAGCCGGAGGACCTGGAGGCTGGGGGTGGAGCCGACGAGGGCCTTCTGGTGGCAGTGACCGTGCAGCAGGATAGACGTGGCCCGGGAACGGAGCGGCAAGCTGAGCCGTCCCCGCTCGTGGAGACCGAGGAGAAACTCCTCGATCAGAAAAGTTCCCTTGGCAAGCTGCTGGGCTCGGGGGTCGTCGATCAGGTCAGGGTACTCGTCGCGGAACGTGAGGATACAGCTCGGCTCCAAGCCGACAATCGGGATGCCCTGCTCGGCGTAGCGGTAGAGTCGGTCGACGTTGTACGCCGCGTTCTCCCTGGCCTGCCGGAGCAATCCCTTGGAGATCATGGGACGGCCGCAGCACTTCTTGTCGGCCAGGATCACCTCGAAGCCGGCCGCCTCCAGGACTTTCACCGCTGCCTTGCCGAGCGCCGGGTAATTGTAGGTCGTGTACGTATCGCTGAAGAGAACCACCTGGCCGCGGGTGCTGAGGCCCGTTGCAGGACGTGTCCCGTGCCGCCCGTTGTGCTGCGCGAACCAGCGCGGGAACGTCTCGCGGGCGAAGGGGGGTAACTGCCGCTTTGGGTGGATGCCGAAGAGGCGTTCGAAGAGCCAGCGCGCCGGAGCGCTGCCGGCGACCCAGTTGGAGAGCGGAGCGCACGCGCAACCCAGTTGGTTCAATTTCTCGATGTTGGCGAAGAGTCTGGCGCGAAGCGGCGTGCCGTTCCGGGCGTAATACTGGGCCAGGAACTCGTACTTCAGCTTGGCCATGTCCACGTTGGACGGACACTCGGCCTTGCACCCCTTGCATTCCAGGCAGAGGTCGAGGACCTCGTACAGTCGCGGTGATGCCAGCGCCTCGGCGGGTAGACGACCGTTGATGGCCGCGCGCAGCGCATTGGCGCGGCCGCGCGTGGAGTGCTCCTCCTCCAGCGTGACCATGTAGGAGGGGCACATGGTCCCCTCCAGCTTCTTCTTGCAGACGGCGGCGCCGTTGCACATCTCCACGGCCCGGTCGAAGCCCCCTTCGCGCGCGAACCTAAAGAAGGTCTGGACCTGGCGCGCCTTGTACTTGCCGCCGTACCGCAGGTTGGCGGTCATGGGAGGCGCGTCCACGATCTTGCCCGGGTTCATGGTCCCCTGGGGGTCGAAGATCGCCTTGAGTTCACGGAAGGCGCGATACAGGGTCGGCCCGAAGAGCTTCTCGTTCCAGCAGGAGCGGGCCAGGCCGTCGCCGTGCTCGGCGCTCATGGCGCCGCCGAACTCCATGACCAGATCGCTCACCTGCTCCGCGATGGCCCGCAGTTTCTCGACCTCGGGGTCCCGCTTCAGGTCGAGGATCGGCCGGACGTGGATGCACCCCACCGAGGCGTGTCCGTAATAGGCCGCCTCGGCGCCGTGGGAGCGCACGATGCCGTCCAGGCGCTTGAGATACTCGGCCAGACGCTCGGGGGCGACGGCAGTGTCTTCGATGCCCGCGATCGGCTTCCCGTCCCCGATCATCCCCAGCAGGAGCGCCATTCCCGCCTTGCGGACCTTCCAGATTCGCTGCTGTTCCTCGGGCGTGACGGCGCGAGTGAAGGCCGTACCGATGCCCTGCCGTGTCAGCCGCGCCTGCAGGCCATCCAGCTTGCCGGTGAGCTCCTCTCGCGTCTCGCCGTAGTATTCCACGAAAAGCAGGGCGCCCGGATCCCCCTGGACGAAAGTCATCTGCCGCGCGTACTCCAGCGACTTGCGGGTGAGGTCGAGGATGTACTTGTCGGCCAGCTCGATGGCGGTCGGCCCCGTCCTCAGGATCTCGGCGGTGGACTCCAGGGCATCGGTCATGGTGCGGTAGTGGACCACCATCAAGGCGACCTGGCTCGCCTTGGGGCGCGGCTCCAGGTTGATCTTGGCGTCCAGCGTGGTGGCCAGGGTTCCCTCGGAGCCGACCAAGATCCGACTCAGATTGAACGGTTTGCCGTTGACGAACTCGTCCAGACCGTACCCGCCCACCCGGCGCAGGATCTTGGGGTATCGGGCGAGGATCTCGCCGCGGTGGGTTGTGACCAAGCGGTGGAGGGCGCGGCACAGTTCCGCTTCGCGTGTCTCGGCGGTCAGGATGCGTGCAAAATCCGCGTCGGACAGCGACCGCGCGGCGAGCGTCTGGCCGTCGGGAAGAACGACGGACATCTCCAGCACGTGCTCGCCCGTCCGCCCGTACACGATCGAGCGAGCGCCGGACGAATTGTTTCCGATCATGCCGCCAAGCGTGGCGCGGTTGCTGGGGGAGACATCGGGCGCGAACCAGAGACCGTGGGGAAGGAGTTGGGCGTTCAGCTCGTCGAGGACGACGCCGGGCTGGACTCGCGCCCAGCGCTCCTCTACGTTCACCTCGAGGACCCGGTTGAGATATTTGGACAGGTCCAGGATCACCGCCCGACCGATAGACTGGCCGCAGAGGGACGTGCCGGCGCCGCGCGGCAGGATGGCCGCGCCGTGCCGGGCGCACACCTCCACGGCGGCGATGACGTCATCGGCCGTCCGGGGGATCACCACCCCCAGCGGTTCGATCTCGTAAATGCTGGCGTCGGTGCTGTACAGCACCTTCGCCATATCGTCGAAACGGATCTCGCCCGCGAGACGCTTCTGCAGGTCGCGGATCAAGTCATCCACGGACCGCTCCACGCCAATGTAAAACGGACAACCGACAATGAGAAACCGAGCAAGACGCGAGGGAGAGAGCGGCGGCTTGATTACGGTCTTCCGCGCTCATTGATCGGTTGTCGGTTGTCGGTTTTCCATTTTTCATTGGGAAGGCCATCATGTTCCGGTCCACCCCAGGCGATAGATCGCATTCGTGGTGGCGATGACCATGCGTCCTCGGTCGTCGAAGGCCAGCCCGACCAGGTTCTCGCCGGTAACGACAAGGCTGGCCGACCCGTCCGCGGCGATCCGGAAGATCCCGCGCTCTCCGCGGTGGATGGCTGCGACGAAGAGCGTGCCGTCGCGATCGAAGGTCAACCCCTGCGGTCGGGCGAGATGCTCGAAGCACCGCGACACCGCCCCCGAGGCGTTGATCCGGAAAATGGGGTCGTCGTTGGACAGGGTAGGCGCGGTGACGTACAGGTGGCCGTCCGGCCCGAAAGCCAGATGATAGGCCGCCACGCTGGGCGGGAGCTTGGCGAAGCGGCGCACGGAGCCCTGGGGCTCCACGGCGTAAATTCCGCCGGCGCGGTCGCCGACATAGAGCGTCCCCTCGGGGTTGAAGGCGATCCCCGTGGCGATGCCCAGGCCGTCCGCGACGACCTCTGTTTGGCCGGGGCCGGTGACCTTGCGGACCGTGCCGTCGTTCCGGCAGGAGATGAACAGCACGCCGGCCCCGTCCAGCGCCAACGCCGTCGGATTCATGAGGTCGCTGAGGTAGGGCTCGGCGCCCCCCTGCGGCGGGATCCGGAAGACCGAGACCCCGTTGGGTGCGGCCTGACCCCGGCTGCCGCTGAAGGTGGTGATGATCCACCCCTCTCGATCCACGACGGGATTGGCCACGGGATGAAGTTCGTCCGCCAGCTTCTCGGCCACCTCGAAGAACGGCCCACGGCTGGCGCCGTCGGGCCAGACCACCTGGAGAAAGCCGGAGGTCGCGCCATCAGGGATGGGAACGATCATCTTGCCGAGGGATGCGACGAGGGGCCGGCTTTCCGCGTCGTCGAACCGAGGTGTGACCTGGCCCAGCTCGGCGGTGCAAAGGTGTTCGCCGAAAATCGTCACCCGCCCGCCTTCGACGCCGGCCAGGGGGTGCACCCGAGAGATGCGAGGGGTCGTCACAGAGCGCTCCTCTCACAGATTACGGCTCGCCAAGACACTGAGGACCGCCCTCGCGGCCGATGCTCGCGCCGCGGGCGCCGCACGGACCGGCCGCACGCTGCCGCGCCTCGTGTCGTTCCGTCGGGGGTAACCGGTTTCACGATGCCCACTTCCGCGCAGCGCGATCCAGCAGCCGTCGCAACCGAGCCAGGTTCCGCCGATCGGCGGCCACGAAATCCTCGTCCTTCGGGGTCTCCAGGATCATGGGGACCGTGCGGAAGCGCGGGTCGTTCAAGAACAAACGGAACGCCCCCGACCCCAGGCATCCCGCGCCGATGTGGGCATGGCGATCCACCCGACTGCCGAGCCCCTGCCGGCTATCGTTCAGGTGAATGGCTTTGACGCAGGCGTGCCCCACGCACGCCGTCAGCCCCCGCATCGTCTCGCGGTAGCCTTCGGGAGACCGGATGTCGTACCCGGCGGCAAAGAGGTGACATGTGTCCAGGCAGAGACCCACCCGATGCGCGGCTTCCACCTGTTCCAGGATCGCCGCAAGCTGCTCGAACCGGTGGCCGAGGCTGGTACCCTGGCCCGCCGTGGTCTCCAGAAGCACGCGCACGCGGTGCCGAGGCAGGGCGGCGTGCAAAACGTTCAAGGCCTCGGCCACCCGAGCCATCCCGTCCGCTTCGCCGGCCGAGAGGTGGGATCCCGGATGGGTGACGAGGTACGGGATTCCCAGGCGCTCCGCCCGCTCCAACTCGTCCCGAAACGCGGCGACGGATCGCTTCCAGACCGCCGTGACCGGCGCAGCCAGGTTGAGCAGATAGCAATCGTGGGCCACGACGACGCCGATGCCCGTGGTTTTCAGGTTGGTCCGGAAGGCATCGACTTCATCGTCGCCGAGCGGTCGGGCCCGCCATTGCCTATTGCTCTTGGTGAAAATCTGAATGGCGTCGCACCCCACCTCGCGGCCGCGCAGGGGCGCCTTGTCCACACCCCCCGCAATGGACATGTGGGCCCCCAAGGGAGGACCCACGCGGCGCGACCGGCGGCCCGGGGTCACTGACGGACGCCGTGGAGCCATCACGTTTAATTCGTACTCCATCGCCCGCAGTCGGTCACGCCGTACCGCTCGGCGAGGAGGCGGCGAAAGCGCGGCAAGTATATGAGGTCGAACGCGATTTCTTTCCCCGGAAAGAGGCGCAGGGCCGCGCCGCGGACGGCGGAGACCATCTCCTCCGCTGCAGCCAGATCCATTTCAGTCTGCGCAATCACGCTGAGGGCCAGATGCACCACCGTGCGGAGTTGCCGCACGCGGCACTCCTCGTCCTCGAGCTCTTCGCGAGTAACCACGCGTCCCCCCGGGAGTGCCTCGGAATATAACAGACCAAGCAGGGGTTTCCAAGGAGGAGCGGGGAATAACGCTTGCCGCCATGCCGCAGGCTGCCTAGAATGAGTCTACGGAGCTGCGAACCAAGACGGAGCCGGACGAGGGGGCGGTCGATGGAACCCCAGGATCTCGACGACATCACCCTTGTGAGCAAGGACGAGGCCATTGCCGAGGTGCGGCGCTGGTTGGAGACGGAGAACGTCGATCCCGAGCGCGTCTTCACGCAAATGGGGGATCAGGTCATCCGCTACAAAGACCTGGTCGCGTGCCTGGAGCAGGACACGCCCGACGGGAAGCTCTTGCGCTTCGCCATCTCGCGGGGCCGCGTCATGAAGTCCGAGCGGAGCCGGGCGCTCCGGCAGCTCCTCGATATCGCGCCACCCCCCGCCGGCGCCGGACCACAGGCCGACCCCGCGCCCTCGGAAAACACGACACCCTCTGCGTAAGGGAAAAGTTCGAGCGAGCCGGCGGGAGGATCGCCATGGTGACCACCCTGAAGGATGCGTTGAGCGCGTTGACGGCGGAGGGCGACCTCTACGAGCGGCTGCCCGATCGGCGAGTCCGGTGCTACGCCTGCGGGCATCGCTGTCTCATCCCCGAAGGGCGGGACGGCGTCTGCAGGGTTCGGTTCAATCGGGACGGGGTCCTGCACGTTCCTCATGGATACGTCGCCACGTCGCTGCAGCTCGACCCGGTGGAGAAGAAGCCGTTCTTCCACGTGCTCCCCGGCGCCGCGGCACTCTCTTTCGGCATGCTCGGCTGCGACTATCATTGCGGCTACTGCCAGAACTGGCTCACGTCGCAGGTGCTGCGAGACGCGGAGGCCGTCGCCCGCCCCAGCCGGATCACGCCCGAGGAGATCGTGCGATGCGCCCTGCAGCATCGGGCGCCCATCGTCACCAGCACCTACAACGAGCCGCTGATCACCAGCGAGTGGGCCGTGGCGGTTTTCAGGCTGGCCAAGGCGGAAGGCCTCAAGACTGCCTACGTGAGCAACGGCAACGCCACGCCCGAGGTGCTCGAGTACCTGCGGCCGTGGCTCGACCTCTACAAAGTCGACCTGAAGGGGTTCAACGACGCGAATTACCGTAAGTTGGGGGGGAAGCTGCAGACCGTTCTAGACACGATTCAACTGCTCGTCGCGAAGGGGTTCTGGGTCGAGGTGGTGACGTTGGTGGTGCCGAATTGGAACGACAGCGACGAGGAGATCCGGGACATCGCGCGCTACTTGGCGGGGGTCAGCCGGGACATCCCCTGGCACGTGACGGCCTTTCACCCCGACTACAAGATGACGGATCGGGCCTGGACGCCGGTGAAGGCCCTCACGCGCGCAACGGAGATCGGCCGCTCCGAGGGACTGCGCTACGTCTACGCCGGGAACGCGCCAGGGCGGACGGGATCGTCGGAGAGCACGTACTGTCCGGGTTGTGCGACCCTGCTGGTGGAGCGAGTCGGCTTCCGCGTTTTCGCCAACCATCTCGACGCTGGGGCTTGCCCGCGGTGCCGCACGACGATTCCGGGGGTGTGGTCCTGACCTCCTGCCGAGCCGCCCAGGCCGTGTGGTCGGACGCAAGGCCCGGAACTCGACCAAAACCGGATGTAGCTGGCCTGTCAGATCTTCTGGCCCTCGCTGGCATCGGGGGCGGGTCCGGAAACAGGCTCGTCAGGCGGAACCACGCCCGGAGAAGCCTCGCTCCAGTCGATGGGCGGGCCGCCGCCGCCCGGCGTCTTATCGGACCGGCGTTCGCGCTTCTCCTGCTGCCGCGCCTGGCGAGTGAGTTCCTTCCGCCGCTTCTCGCTCTTGTGCTGCCGCGATTTTCCTGCCACGTGACCTCCTGCGGTAACTCCCCTGGCGCGATCATTCAGCGCCGACAGCCTGTCAGGGGGTCGTCGTTTCTCATCATAAACACGCTGCAACCGTCTTGACGTGACCTTACCAGAAACCGAGGGGAGCCGCCAGCCGAAATAACTCGCCGGGGGCAGGAAAGACGTGCATCTCAGACGGGCCGTTTTGGTGGTACACCGCTTCCCAAGTGATGGGCGACGCTCGCCAGCGCCAGACCGACTCCCAGGACGAGATACAGGGTGAACAGATCCGAATGGGCGAGGATGAAGGTGGCCGCCACGGGGCCGAGTGCGTTGCCGGCGAAGCGGGCCGTGTTGATGAAGCCGATGGTCTTCCCCTCCGACCGCGTGGCGAGCTGGGCCAGGATCAACGGGAAGATCCCGGCAGCGCAGCCGGTCTGCACCATTCGGATGAGCGTGAATGTCACGGTGTCCATCCCGAAATGGAGAAGAACTTGGCAGATCGAGGCGCCCAGCGCGGTCGCCAAGACCAGACGCGCGGCCGCGACCCTCCCCGCCAATCGGCTGAAACCGTAGGACCCTGCCACGGCCGCGATCCCGTACGCGAAGACAATGGTCCCGGCGGTCACCAACCCGTGAGACTCCGGGACCTCGAAGCCGCGCAAGATTGTCGGCAGGACGCTCGGGAGGAAAATGATGTGCATCGTACCCACCAGAGACACGAGCCAGGCCAGCCAGATTTGGAGACGTGGGATCGGCGCCGCCACGGTCTGTTTGGGCCGAGGCGGAATCCGGCTGAGCGCGAGGTGGCAGAAGAGGCAGACCACGAACAGCATCAGGCCCGACGTCAGGAAGGCGCCACGGAAGCCGAAGGCGGCGGCGGCCATGGCCCCTAGGGGCGGCGCGAAGATCTGGCCGAGCGTGAGAGCCGACTGATAGACGCCCATGCGCCGTGCCATCTCGTCCTCGGTGGAGACGGCGGCGACGATGATCAGCCCGATGGTCGAGATCCCGCCGAAGAACCCCTGGACGACTCGGATGGCGAACAACAGGCGGAGATCCGTGGTGAATCCCATCAGGATGACGAGGATGGCGTGGGAGAGCATTCCGCGCTCGAAGAGGCCCTTGGGGCCGAAACGGTCGGTGAGCCGCCCCCAGAAGGTGGAACCGAAAGTGGCCATGGCCGGTGCGGCCCCGATGATGAGGCCGAGCCAGCGCAGCGTGGCGGCCTCCTCGAGCGTGCTGATGCGGTGCACGTAGAAGGGGAGAAACACCAGCATGAAATTGAGGGCGAAGGCCAGGAAGAACTGCGTCGTGGACACGACGACGAAGTCTCGGCGCTTGACCCGGCGCGCTGCAGCGGTGTCGGGCATGGGCGCACTTATACCAATCCTCTCACGCTGTGTAAAGGAGCCCGGCGCACGCCTGGCCGGGACTCTACCTCGATACCTTCTGCTGGTTCAGCTTGACACCGTGTCAGGTTCGGGCTATACGCGGTGTTTTGGTGCCGCTGAAGAGGCTCTGGGGTGGAGCCGGCTGGCCACGCCGCCCCAAGGCATGCCAACCGCCGAAGTGTGTCATCCGAGGAGGAGCACCGTATGCCCCTTCCTAGCATCGAAGAGCTGATCGCCCAGCTGGAGGCAAGGAAGCGCGCCATCCGGGCCGGGGGCGGGTCGGAGCGAGTGCAGAAGCAGCACGAGGCGGGAAAGCTCACGGCGCGGGAGCGAACGGCGAAGCTCTTCGACCCGGACACGTTCACCGAGTTGGACATGTTCGTCGAGCACCGCTGCACGAGCTTCGAGATGGAGAAAACCGTCGCGCCCGGCGACGGGGTGGTCACCGGGTTTGGGCGCGTCAACGGTCGGTTGGTGTATGCGTTCGCGCAGGACTTCACGGTCATCGGCGGATCGCTGGGCGAGATGCACGCCAAGAAGATCACCAAACTTCAGGATCTGGCGATGCGCATGGGGGCGCCCCTGGTTGGCATCAACGACTCGGGCGGGGCGCGGATCCAGGAGGGGGTGGACTCGCTCTCCGGATACGGCGAGATCTTCTTCCGAAACACGCTGGCCTCCGGCGTCATTCCTCAAATCTCCGTGCTGGTGGGGCCGAGCGCCGGAGGTGCCGTCTATTCGCCCGCGTTGACGGACTTCGTCTTCATGGTCAAGGGCATCGCCAAGATGTTCATCACCGGGCCGGACGTGATCAAGGCGGCCATCGGGGAGGAGATCTCCCCCGAAGAGTTGGGCGGGGCCATGACTCACAACCAACTGTCCGGGAACGCGCACTTCGCCTGCGACACAGAGGATGAGCTCTTCGCCACGATCCGCTACCTGCTCTCGTTCCTTCCCCAGAACAACCTGGAGGACCCACCGCGGGTGCCCGCAGCCGACGATCCGCAGCGGGCGGCCGAGGCGCTGGTTCACCTCGTACCCACCGTGCCCTCCAAGCCCTATGATATACGGGACCTGATCGGGCACGTGGTGGACCAGGGCGAGTTTCTGGAAGTGCACCGCCATTTTGCCCAGAACATCGTGGTCGGCTTCGCGCGGCTGAACGGCCAGTCGGTGGGAATCGTGGCCAACCAACCGCGGATCATGGCCGGGTGTCTGGACATCAACGCGTCGGACAAGGCCGCCCGTTTCGTGCGTTTCTGCGACGCCTTCAACGTGCCGCTGGTCACGTTGGTGGACGTGCCCGGGTACCTGCCGGGCTCCGCACAGGAGCACGGCGGAGTCATCCGACACGGGGCCAAGCTCTTATTCGCTTACTCCGAGGCCACAGTTCCCAAGCTCACGCTAATCGTCCGCAAGTCCTACGGCGGCGCCTATCTGGCCATGTGCTCCCGTCACTTGGGGGCGGACGTCGTGTTGGCCTGGCCGCAGGCCGAGATCGCGGTGATGGGCCCCGAGGGTGCCGCAAACATCATCTTCCGGAGGGAGATTCGCGACGCTGCTGACCCCGAAGAGCGCCGTCAAGAGATGATCGACGACTACCGGCAGAGATTTTCCAATCCTTACCAGGCCGCCAAGCGCGGCTATGTGGATGCGGTGATCAACCCCAAGGATACACGCCGGACTCTGGTCGCAGCGCTGGAAATGGCGGCGACCAAACATGAGCAGCGTCCCCGCAAGAAGCATGGTAACATCCCGCTCTAGGTCTGGAGGTCTCGGTCGGAGGCGGCACATGGCAGAAGCGACGGGCAAGGGGAGGATCGGCGGCGACGGCGTGCGTTGGTTGGCCGTGGTCACGTCGGCGACGAACGGAAGGACCAGGCGCACGATCCGCTGCACCATCACGCCGCCGGCGACGGCGAGCGACGCGGCGCCATCTCCGGCGGCGACGGCCGCACTCTCCGCGGCAGCCCATGTCGTGTCCGAGCCTGCCGCCTCCACGGGTCGGGGCAGGCGGGGTTTCGGGGAAACGCCGTGGGCAATTCTGGGTCGTCTCGATGCGGTGGGGTCGGATGGCCTCTACCGGTTGCGCGTACAGGCGAGGAAGCGGCCGATGACGATGTTTCGTGTGATGATCGACGGGCAGGAGTACGAGGTGACCGTGGAAGAGGTGCAGCGGTCGGCCGCGCCGCACGGTGCGGTCCGGCCCCCGAAAGCCACGAAGACGGGTGGACTCGCGGCGGGTGCGGCATCCGGCGGGGAGCGCGCGATTCGCTCGCCCATGCCGGGAAAGGTTCTCGCGGTCAACGTCGCGCCAGCGGACGCAGTGGATACCGACACCGTCCTCCTGGTGTTGGAAGCCATGAAGATGGAGAACGACATCCTGGCGCCGGCGGAAGGCACCGTCACAAGTGTTCACGTACGAGCCGGCGAAACGGTGAACACCGGCGACGTGATGATGGTGATCGAGTAGCGGTGAAGGCTGGGAGAGTCCCGTCCCCCGCGTACATTGGCCCGATGACCTCGCGTGGCGCTCCTCGCGTATTCGAGAAGCGCCGGGTGGCTTCTCCCGCGGTATGTCTCGGGCTCGGCGGCGTTGAGCCGCCGCGACACGCCGGGTGGAATCCGTGACACCGCTCGTCCTCTTCTTCGCCCTGGCATTCCTGGTGTCCGTGGACGTCCGGATCCTGGCGCCGGTCTTGCCCTCGATTTCCCTGTCGCTCGGCTCCACCGCAGGCATCGTGGGGCTGGCCATGACCACGTATGCGCTTGCGTACGGCACGGGGCAGCTCGTCTACGGACCTCTCTCCGACCGCCTCGGCCGAATCGCCGTGGTGCGCGCAGCCGGGCTGGGCTTCAGCGTCTGCACGGTGCTGTCGGCTCTCACCGTGACGCCGCGGCAGTTCATGCTCGTCCGCCTTCTGGCCGGGGCGTGCGCCGGCGCGATAATCCCGCTTACGCTGGTGTACATTGGAGACACGGTGGCCTATGCGAGGCGCCAGGTCGTGATCGGCCGCTTTTCCATGGTCACGTCGGCTGCGCTCGCGTTCTCCGCCTCCGTCGGCGGCACGGTTGCCTACCTGGTCTCGTGGCGAGTGATGCTCGTAGGCTATGGACTCTTGGCGCTCGTCCCGGTCGGTTTGATGTGGCGGCTCGAGGCCCCACGGCCAACAGACGCGTCGGAAGGCGGTGGGCGCTTCGCCGACTTCCTCAGCGACCGCCGTGCCCAGTTCGTGTACGTCGCCGTCTTCTTGGAGGGGTTTCTGCTCTGGGGCGGAGTGACCTATCTGGGCTCCTTCGGGACCGCGCGGTACGGGTTCGATCAGTTCTCGGTAGGTCTCCTGATCGCCCTGTTCGGCGTCGGCACCATGGTAGGCGGTTCGCTGATGGGGCACATCCGACGCCGGGCCTCCGAGAACACGCTCGCCGCCGTCGGCGGGACGCTGATGGGCACGGCGTTCCTCAGCCTCGTCCCGCGCTGGCCGTGGGCGATCTTTGCGGCCGGCATGCTGCTCCTCGGCCTCGGCTTCGTGGGGTTGCACACGACGCTCCAGCTTCGGGGCACGGAGATCGGCGGTGCGGCCGCCCGCGGGAAGGCGTTCTCGCTCTTCGCTTTCCATCTGTTCGCAGGCATGTCCACAGGCACGGCGGTCTTGGGCCGCCTGGTGGACACGGGACTCTATGAAGCGCTGTTTGCCATCGTGGGCATCGGCTTGATCGGCGTCGGTCTGGGCACATCGCTCGCGCCCCCGCGACCCGTGCACTGACACTCATCCTTCGGATGCAACGGCATGATCCCGGAGAAGGTAGCTGAGGTTTTGAAGAGCCACGGGCTGGCGGCGATCGAATTCGAGCCGGGAAGCACGGCCACATCCCAGCTGGCCGCGGAGCGGCTGGGTGTTCGGGTTGGACAGATCGCCAAGTCTCTCCTGTTCCTCGGGAAAGACGGGCGCTATGCCATGCTCCTGTGCCCCGGCGACCGGAAGGCGTCGTCGGCCAGACTCAAGGCGGCCCTGGGGGTGAAGACGCGCATGGCGCGCCGCGACGAGGCGGTCGCCGCCGCCGGTTTTGAACCGGGCGGCGTGTGCCCCTTCGGGATCGAGGCGCGTATCCGCATCCTGATCGACGACAGCCTCGCGAAGCAGGGGACGATCTATCCGGCGGCGGGGACCGCCGCCTCGGGCGTTCCCATGACCTTCGCGCAACTCGTAGCGATCACGGGCGGAACGGTCGGCCAGTTCACGGTGATGGAGACGAACGATCACCCCCCGGACGAGGCGTGACATGGGGCGACGGTTCCGTCAGGGGTGCACGAGCGAGGGCGCCGGAGGCGGAGTGCATGACGGTTGACGAGTTCATTGCCGAACAGCCGGAGGTCCTGGAGGCGATTCTGGCCGAGGTGCCTGGGCAGCTCGCCCAGCTCGAGCCGATCCGGCCCGTGCGCCCGATCTATTTGGTAGGGTCCGGGACCTCACTGAACGCCCTCTTGGCGGTCGAGCCGCTCCTCAGCCGGCTTGTTCCGACGGGGGTGCGCGTCCGGGGGCCGCTGGCGTTCCTGGCGGAGACGGCAACGGCGCGCAAGGGAAAGGGGTTCGCCGTCTTCCTTTCGCAGACCGGCACCAGCGCGACCACGGTCGAGGCGGTCGGGCGCGCCGCGTCCCTGGGCTGGCGCGCGCTGACCTTTACCGCCGCCCGGAAAAGCCCCATCGGCCGGGTATCCCAGGAGGTCGTGGTCATGCCGGTGGGCCCGGAGCCTGTCGGCCCCAAGACCAAAGGGTACACGGCGAGCCTGCTGGCTCTCATCCTGCTGGCAGGAGCCGTGGCCGGACACGACGTCCGTCCAGCAGACTTTACCACCGAGCTCTCCAGGCTGATCGCGTACGCCCGTGGAGTCGCCGCCGAGCTGGCCGAGATGCGCGAGGGCTGCGACTATTTCATGGTTCTCGGGCAGGAGCGCCACTATGCGACCGCCCTGGAGGGGTCGCTCAAGATCTCCGAGATGAGCGGAGTTGCCGCGACGGCATTCGACACCGAAGAAGCATTCCACGGACGCTTCCACGGTCTGAGTTCGTTCAGCGCGGCCCTCTTCGTGGCCGGCACCGCGGCACAATACGACATGGCTGCCACAGGCGCCACGGTCCTGTCGGAGCTCGGGATCGCGAGTCGCGTCCTGAATCTGACGGCTTCCCTGCCGGGTCCCCACGATCTCCCGTTGCCCTGGCCCGCGACGGACATGTGCGCCGAGCTGGACCTGATCAGCGCCATCGTGCCGTTTCAGCTCCTCGCGTGCGAGCTGGCGAGGCGGCGGGGATTGTCCCCGGAGCGCATGCGATACCCGGATCTGTCCCAGCGCTTGCGGATCACGACCGGGCTCACCGATTAGACCTGGAAGCGGATATCATTACGTGGTACGGTAGCTGGTGTCCCGGGTCGTCGGACTAACAGGGCATCCGAGAGGACACGACACACGCGGGAGGCATGCCATGCCGTTCTATGAACTGAAGGACATTCAGGAGATCCCGCTGGTCAACGGCATCACCATCAAGGCGGTGTACGGGGATAATGCTTCGGTGTCCTTCTTGGAATTTCCCGCGTACTCCACCATTCCGCCGCACGCGCACCCCAACGAGCAGATCGGCATCGTGACGGACGGCGCGCTCCATTACACGATCAATGGGGAGAGCAAGCTCTGTCCGGCGGGCGCCGCGTTCGTGATCCCGCCCAATGCGGTGCATTCCGCCCGGGTGGTGTCCGACAGGCCGGCCAAACTCATCGACGTGTTCGCGCCGCCTCGGAACATCATGGAGCCGCTAAGCTATACGGAGGGATAGGGGCCTCGCTGAGGCCGTTTGGGCAGTACCCGTGCCGCCAGAGCGTATCTGCGCGGCCGGCCGCGGCCATCATATTGCTCACGCCGCCGCAGGGTGTGTGCCTGTTCGTCATGTGCAACCGGAGCCGGATCTCCATTGAGTGTCTCGTCCGGGCGGTCATGCCCCTTCTGCTGATCGAGATCGGTATTCTGTTCCTCGTCGGCTATTTCCCCATGAGGGCCTTCCTGATTCCGAAGTTGCTCGGCTATCTCTGATCGGCAGCGGCGGTCGTCGAGTCAAAGAAAGCCCGGCTCCGTTTCTGAGCCGGGCTTTTTGTATCGGTGGGAAGCCGCAGGCTCGGACGAGCCTGCGGGCGCTTTCCGAGGTCTACTTACGGGCCAGGTGCGGTCCAAGGCACCGCATCGCAACCTCCACATCCGCGACGAAGCTCGTGCGGACGTTTCCCTCGATGGCCAGCTTGCCCTGGTAGCCTATCTCGTCGAGCATAGCGATGATCGCCCCGAAATCGAGCGCTCCGAAGCCGGGGAAGTTCCGGGTGTTGTCCGAGAGGTGGAAGGAGCCGAAGCAGGTCCGGTGGGCAGCGATAGCCTGCCGCATGCTCACCTCTTCGATGTTCATGTGGAACGTATCCGGGAGAATCCAGACATACGGGCTGCTGGCCCGGCCGGCGATGTCCCACGTATCCGCCAGGCTGTGGCCGACGGGCGATTCGTAACGATTCACCGCTTCGATGAGCAGGGGGGTCTGGAGCCGTTCGGCGACCGGGGCCAGCTCCAGCACGGAGGCAGCCAGCCGCTCTCGTGCCCCCGGGTCGTTCTCTTGCGGCGCGCCCTTGAGGTAGCCGGCGATGACGCCCGCGCCGAACTCCTGCGCGAACTCCAGGAAGCGCACGGTGCGGGCGATCGACTCCCTCCGGCGCCCCGCGTCCGGCGTCGCCAGCGAGAGCTGGGAGGTTTTTGCCGTGAGCCCGGAGGCGAACATGGAGAGGACCAAGCCGAACTCCGCGAGATAGGCCTTGAGGCGACCAGGCTCCACGCTCTCCGGGTCCCGGATGTTGAGTTCCACCCCGTCGAACCCCAGTCGCTGGAGCGCCTCGAGGTCCCGGCGGAACGCCGCATCCGCCAGGTAGTCGTCGGGCAAACGTGTCTGGATGGCTAGGAAATACCGATATCGTCCCATGGGGCCTCCGGCTCAGCAAGCAGCTTTCAGCTGTCAGCGATCAGCCAAGTGCAAAGAGGCTCGAGTTGAAAGACAAGACGGAGGGGGAGATCGGGCACCGCCGCCTCCTTCCGATCTCCCCATCTCCCGCTCGCCTCGTCAGAACGGCCAGTGCAGGCTATAGATGCTGCGCCCGCCGGGCGCGAAGGGGCCCTTGAGGACCGCTTCGATCTCCTCTTTGGGTCGCATCGTGATTTCCTCGATCGGCGGAAGCTTCCCCGGCGGGAAGGTCTTCTTGATGTCGTCGTGCAGCTTGACCATGTAGTCCAGCAGGGCGCGGACCCCCGGATATGCCTTCTCGGCGGTGGCCTTGGTGGCCTTGCCTACGACGCCCGGCTGGTAGGCGGCGATCTCCATGGGACCGCAGCCGACCTGGCCGTACCAGGCGATGGCGCGGTGGAGGAGGTTGCCCGCTTTGTCGATGTGACCGTCGGGAAGGTATCCACGCGGCTCAGTGTCCACGGCCTCCTTCATGTCCATGAATTCCGGGAACAGCGCCAGCGACCAGGAGGTCTCCACCTCGTCGGCGTGGATGAAGGGGGTCTCGTACGGGCCGCCGTCCTGCTTGGTCTTGAAGTGGTCCTGGATGGCGTGATACCAGTTCAAGTTGATGAAGACCCCCGGCACCTGGAAGGTCTTGGCGAACTGGTGGATCGCCGTCGGAATCACGTACTCCTGCCCGTGGCCGTTCAGGAAGATCTGCTTGCGGAAGCCCATGTTCCAGAGTCCGACCATGATGGCCTTGAGCTGACCGACGAAGATCTCCTCCGGCACGATGATCGTGCCCGGCATCCCCATGTGGTGATAGGGGTGGGAGCCGTACCAGACGGGCTGGGCCACGGTGCAGCCCACTTTCATCGCCACCGCCTCGGCCATGCGGGTCACGAGGAAGGTGTCCTCGCCGATGCAGGCGTGGGGGCCGTGCGCCTCGGTGGATCCGATCGGCACGATGATGATGTCGTTCTGCTTCATTCGCTGTTCGATCTGCTTCCAGGTCATGTTCTGCAGGTAGATCTGGTCAGCGGATTCCATGTGCCCGCCCTTCGGGGGCAGCGTCCACTCATTCATGATTCGCCTCCTTCTTAACAGAACAGGATACGTCCCGCCGGGCCGCACGGCAGCCGAGCCGCACGGCGGCTCGGCTGCCCGGCACCTCGTTCGCGACACTCGGGTCGGGGCCCGCCGCTCGGCCCGTCTAATCAACCTTGATCCCGAACTTCTTGAACTTCTCCGTCTTGCTCTTCTCGAAGGCGAGCGCGTTCTCCTTGGTGATCACGGTGGCCATGCCCGAGCCGACCAGCGTGTCCTTGGGCGGCTTCTGATCCTTCAGCAGGTACTTGGCCGTCAGATCCACGGCCACGAAACCCTGGTCGAAGCCATTGCTGTCCACGGTGCCCGCCACCTCGCCCTTCTGAATGGCCTCCAGCGTTTCCGGGATGGCATCGATGCCCACCACGCCCATCGTGCGCCGCGCGTCTTTGATGGCCTCCTTGGCGCCGAGCGCCATGGCGTCGTTGGCGCAGAGGACCATGTCGATTTCCGGGAAGCGGGTCAGGAGGTCCTCCATTACTTTCATGGCCTGCTGCCGGTTGTACTTGGCCGTGGTGGAGGCCAGGACCTTGACACCGGGGGCCTTCTTGAGTACCTCCGTCACTCCCTGCTGCCGCTCGATGGCCGAGGAGGCGCCGGTCGTCCCTTCCAGGATCACCACATTGCCCTTTCCCTTCAGCTTGTCCACGGCCCACTGGCCCTGGATGCGGCCCAACTGCACGTGGTCGATGCCGGCGAAGCCGATCACCTCGCCGCCGGTGGCCAGCGTGTTCAGGTTGAAGACGGGGATCCTGGCCTTGTTGGCCCGCTCGATCCCCGAGACGATGCCGGCCCCGTCGATAGGCACGATCACGATGGCGTCCACCTTCTTCTGGATCAGGTCCTCCATAATCCGGATCTGGTTGTCCACCGCGTACTTCTCCGGGGCCAGGACGGTGACCTTGATGCCGTGCTGCTTCCCGGCAGCTTCACCGCCCCACTTCATCTCGACGAAGAAGCGGTTGGTGAGGTCCTTGACCACCAGGGCCACGTGGACGTCGCCGGGAGCCTTGGCCGCGAGTGCGGCCCCTGACAGCGCCGCGACGGCGACAAGTGCGAGACAGCCGAGCCACACACACCGTTTCATGGTCCGCCCTCCTTTGCGACAGAGTGAGAGTGCACCGCCAATGACTTGGCAACCTTCCCGCGCTTCTGGGTGAGGTGGTCGACGAGGACCACCAGGATGATGACGAAACCGATGAAGAAGTCCTGAAACCGGGCGGGCAGACCCAGTAGATTGACGCAGTTGCCCACGACGGCCATGACGATCCCGCCCAGGATCAGGCCCAGGATGTTCCCCTCGCCGCCGGAGAAGGCGATGCCGCCGATGACCGCCACGGCGATCCCCTCCAGCGGCCACATCATTCCCAGATCGGCGTCGGCGGCGTTCAGGCGGGCGATGTAGATGAGGCCGGACAGACTCGCCAGGAGCCCCGAGAGGGCGTACACCCGGATGAGGTTCCGGTCTGCGGCCAGGCCCGAGAAGCGGGCCGCTTCCGCGTTGGCTCCCACGGCATACGTGATCCGCCCGAACGTGGTCTTGGTCAGCACGAGGTACAGGAGTCCCAGGACGGCGCCGCCGAGCACCACCGGCATCGGGACGGGGCCTACGAAGCTCTTGCCCAACCAGGTGAAGCTCTGGGGGAAGCCGTGGATCGAGGTACCCTGAGTGTAGGTCAGCGCCAGCCCCCGGACGATGAACATCATGCTGAAGGTCATGATGAAGAACGGGAGCTTCAGCTTGGCGATCATCACGCCGTTGAGAAGTCCGCCCAGGGCGCCCACCGCGAGGCCCACCAGGACTCCGAGGGCCACGTGACCCTGGACGATCACGGTGGCCGCGAGACAGGAGGAGAGGGCGGCCACGGCGCCGATGGACAAGTCGAGTCCGGCCACCAACATGGTGAGGGAGACACCCGTGGCGACCAGGGCCAAGAGGAAAGCTTGCCGCAGGAGGTTGATGAGGTTCGACTCCGTTCCGAAGCGCGGGACGAAAATCCAGGCGGCGGCCAGGATGGCCGTTACGGCCGCCACGCGGTAGAGGGCGCGCGAGGAAAGAGTCACTCAGGCCTCCTTCGCACGCCGCAGGCGCAGGAAGGGTAGCAGGCTCCGGCTCTCGGAGACGTAGGCCAGGATCAGCCCCAGCCCGATGAAGACCAACTGCAGGTACAGATTCACGCCCACCATGTTGAGCCCGTTCCGCAAGGTGGCGATCAACGCCACGCCCACGAGGGTCTGGGCCACACCCCCCTTGCCGCCCATGAGGGACGTCCCGCCCACGACCACTGCCGCGATGGAATCGAACTCGTACCCGATGGTGTCGATGGCCTGGGCGGCATTGGAGCGGGCCAGGAACAGGATCCCCGCAATGCCGGCCATGAAGCCCGAGAAGGCGTAGATGGCCGTCTTGTGAAGCCGAACCCGAATGCCGGAGAGCCTGGCAGCCGCTTCGTTGCCGCCGATGGCGTACGTGGCGACCCCCGCCGGCGTCGCCCGCAGGAAGAGGTGCAGGAGGAGGAAGACCGCCGCCACCAGGAAGAGCGGTGCCGGCAGCCCCAGGAACTCCCCGTCGTGCAGGAACCTGAGACTGCTGGGGAAGCCGGTGATGACCCGCTCCTCGGTGATGATCAGGGCAGCCCCCAGCGCCATGCCCCACATGCCGAAGGTGGGCACAAAGGGGTTGAGGCCGAGGAAGCTGTGGACCATCCCATTGAGAAGACCGCACACGGCGGCGGTCGCGATGCCGAATAGGGCTGCCACGGCCGGGTGGACGTGACCCGCGAGCATGAGTTGGGCGGTCACGCAGGAGGTCAGCCCCATCACCGCCCCCACCGACAGGTCGATGCCCGCCAGCAGAATGACGAAGGTCTGCCCGAACGACACCAGGGCCAGGACACTGGCCTGACGGATGATGTTCACCGCGTTGGAGGGGGAGAAAAAGCCCTCCGACAGCAGCGAGAACAGCGCGATCATCACCAGGGTGATGACGACCGGCCCCGAGAGGAGGGGCGTGATCCGGGATACGAGGCGCGCCATGTCCCTAGCCCCCCACCGCGCACGTCAGGATGCGCTCCTGGCTGGCCTCGTGGTGGGCGAACTCCCCCACCATCCGGCCCTCGCGCATGACGTAGATGCGATCGCTCATGCCCAGGATCTCCGGCATCTCCGAGGAGATCATGACGATGGGAGTTCCCTGGGCCACCAGCTCGTCCATCAGGCGGTGGATCTCCAGTTTGGCCCCCACGTCGATTCCCCGGGTCGGCTCGTCCAGGATGAAGAGCTTGGCGTGGGTGGCCAGCCACTTGGCCAGAACGACCTTCTGCTGGTTGCCGCCCGAGAGGAACTGGACCAGCTGGCTCAGGCTGGGGGTCTGGATCCGGAGTCGCGCGACGTACTCCTGCGCCGCGGCCCGTTCGCCTCGGGCGTCGATCCAGAGATGCGGGAAGAGCCGCTGGATGGCTGCCAGGATGATGTTATCCGAGACCGGCAGGATCTGAAAAAGGCCCAGGGCCTTGCGGTCCTCGGTGAGAAAGGCCAGCCCCAGCTTGCTCGCAGCAAGGGGAGAGTCGATGGCCGCCGGCGTCCCGAAGAGACGAATCTCGCCTGCGTCGCGTCGGTCCACACCGAAGAGGACCCGGGCCAGCGCCGTCCGCCCCGAGCCCACCAGACCTGAGAGGCCCACGATCTCCCCCCGGTGAACCGTGAGGCTGACGTCGTGAAGGGCGCCCCGCACGGACAGATGCTTCACCTCGAGCGCGACCTCGCCCCGCGGCTGCCGATGCCGGGGAAACTGGTCGGTGATCTCCCGGCCCACCATCATACGGATCAACTCGTCGAGGCGAACCTCGGCGACGGGGAGGGTCCCGATCAGATGTCCGTCGCGCAGCACGGTGACCCGGTCGCCGATCTTCTGGATCTCTTCCAGCCGGTGGGAGATGTAGATGATGCCGATTCCTTTGGCCTTGAGGAGCCGGATCATCCGGAAGAGGGCCTCGGTCTCCTTCTCGGCGAGGGTGTCCGTCGGCTCGTCAAAGACGACGATGCGAGCGGCCATGGAGAGGGCCTTGGCCACCTCCACCATCTGCTGCTGGGGAACCGAGAGCGCCTTGACCTGGGCGTCGGGGTCGATGTGCTGGCCCAGCGAGGCGAGCAGTTCCGCGCTTTGGCGTCGGGCCGCCCCGGCGTCCAGCAGGAGCCCGCGCGCCTTGCGCGGCTCGCGGCCCAGAAGGATGTTCTGGGCCACCGTCAACTCGGGGATGAGGTTCATCTCCTGGTAGATGGTGGCCACGCCCAGCTCCTGGGCGGCGCGCACCGAGCCGATGGCCACCTGACGGCCGTCGAGGAGGATGCGCCCCTCGTCACAGGGATAGACGCCCGAGAGCATCTTGATCAGCGTCGACTTGCCGGCCCCGTTCTCTCCGATGAGAACGTGGACTTCGCCGGGGAGGAGATCGAAGTCCACCCGCGAGAGGGCCGTGACGCCGGGGAAGGACTTGGACACTCCTTCCATTTTTAGGAGCGGTTCGGCCATGCGACCCCCGACTCAGCGCGGCTTCACCAGGATTTTTCCGTCCGTGCGACTGCCCGACTGCCTGATGCCGTCCACGACGTCGTCCAGCGCGAACCGGGCCGTGATGATTTTCCGGTTGTCCAGGGCTCCGCTGGCCATCAGGCGAATGACGTTGGGGAAGATCTCGTCGCCGGAGTGGCCCTGGGAGCCGAAGAACTGGGCGTGGCGGACCTGGAACTGGTCCAGATAGACGGGGACGCGATCGGCGGCACGGCCGACCTGGGCGATCTTTCCGTTGACGGCCATGGACCGCTCCATCTCGGGGAAGGTCAGGCTCGGGACCCCGGCCGCCTCGAGCTGGAAGTTCGCCCCCTCGCCGCCGGTCAGGTCGAGGACGACGTCGGACGGCCGCGTCCCTTGCCTGGTCAGGGCCACCGGGTCATAGACGTAGTCGGCGCCCATCGCCGTGCAGAGCTTGCGGCGGGCCTCCACCGTCTCGAAGGCGATGAGCTTGGCGGCCCCCGACGCCTTGATCATGGCGATGGCGGAGAGGCCGATGCACCCGCCGCCGTAGACGACGGCGTACGCCCCCGGCTTGAAGCCGCCGCCGCGGATGAAGACCGCGTTGTACGCGACGCAGGACGGCTCCACGGTGGCGCCCAGCTCGTATACCGTCTCGGGATCGGGATACCGCTCTGCCAGGGCGTCCAGTTTCCAGCAGTACTTGCTGCCGACGGCGAGGTACTCGGCAAAGGCCC
>Ga0316630_10000037_pt1 | contig 31333 bp, 31 predicted proteins | sample OWC_May_M1_C1_D6_FD_207658 | JGI IMG/M metagenome (GOLD analysis project Ga0316630, IMG submission 207658) | Wetland soil microbial communities from Old Woman Creek delta, Ohio, United States - OWC_May_M1_C1_D6_A | ecosystem: Environmental > Terrestrial > Soil > Wetlands | place: USA: Ohio...
CGGCTTCACGGCGATGCTCGCCGCCGCCGGCAGCCTCGACCTCGCCACGCGCGCATGGCGTGGCGATCTGGCCGACGCGTCGATCAACTTCCCGGATGGCCGGGCAGAACTGCTGCAGCCCGCTGCGCTCGAGATCGGGGCCACGCTGGTGAAGTCTGCGCCCGTCTGTCTCGAGACCGGTGAAGCGCGCCTGTGTGCCGAGGGCGAGTGGCATGCAGCGCCGAAGTCCTGGCGAGTGATCTACAGCGCGCAGGACTGGCCGCTGAAGCGACTGCTCACGTCGCTGCTTGGGCGGCGCGAGTTCGACGGCAAGCTGCAGGCGAGCGGCTGGGCTGCGCAGGAACCCGGCCAGGACTGGGTCGGCGGGACGACACTGTTGCTCGACAACCCCACACTCGACATCCCTCGCAACAAGTTCCGCACGGAACGCATCGAACTCGGCCGCGGGCAGCTCGACCTGTTTGCAGAGCCGCACGAGATCCGACTCACCACCACGCTCGACATGGGTGAGTACACCCGGGTCAAAGGCAACGCCTCCGTCGTCCGCCTGCCCGGGCAGGCAATGGCGGAATATCCGTTGCGAGGCGAACTGCGCGCTGAGTCGTCCGTACTCACGGCCTTGCCGCTATTGGTGCCGGAGATTGATCGCTCCGAAGGGCTACTGGATGCGGCGGTGAACCTCGGTGGCCGGCTCGGCGCCCCGCAGGTCGACGGCGAATTCCACGTCCGCGATGGACGCTTCGACTTCTACCGGACCAACCTCACGCTGTCCGCGGTGACGCTGGACGGACGCTTCGTGGGCGACGAGCTGGAGTTCAGCGGCCGCGCCGGCACGAACAAGGGCCCGGTCACACTGCAGGGACGCTTCCGCTGGCCCGAAGGCGTGATGACGGGGACCATGCGGCTTCAAGGCGACGATCTGCTCGTCGCGGATACCCCGGAGTTCCGCATCATTGCATCGCCGGACGTGACGGTGAACGCGGATAAAGAGGGCTTCGACGTGACCGGGCAGGTGCTGATCCCGTCGGCCCGGATCGCGCCGAAGGACCTGAGCACGTCGGTCAGCACGTCGCCCGACGAACGCGTGGTCGGCCTCGAAACGGAGGACACCGGCCCGTCGACCCTCGAGCGCGTGCGCAGCCGCATCCGCATGGCGCTCGGCGACGAAGTCCGGGTGGACAGCAAGGGCCTGAAGGCGCGGCTCGGCGGGGAGGTCGTCGTGACGACCCGGCCCGGTGACGTGCCGCGCGGCAAGGGCGCCATCCGCGTGCTCGAAGGCGAGTACAAGGCCTTCGGGCAGTACGTGAAGATTACCCGCGGCGTGTTGAGTTACGACGACACTCCGCTCGCGGAACCCACGCTCGACCTCGTCGCCGAACGGGAGATCAAGGACGAGGACATCACGGTCGCGGTCAACGTGCGCGGCCGGCTCGACAGCCCGTTCATCACCATGACGTCCCAGCCCGCCATGAGCAGCAACGAGGCGCTCTCCTACCTGCTCACGGGCCGTTCGATCAACACGCTGCAGTCGGGCGAAGTGGCCTCCGTGGACCGTGCGGCGGAGAGCCTGGCATTGAGCGGTGGCGGCCTCCTGCTCGGCGGCGTCGGATCCCGCCTCGGGCTCGACGAGGTGTCATTCGAGCGCACTGGCGACGAAGACACATCGGTGGTGCTCGGCAAGGCCCTGTCGCCGCGGTTGTTCGTGAGCTATGGCGTCTCGATCGCCGAGGCCATCAACACGATCAAGCTGCGTTACACCCTGAACAAGCGGTGGTCGATCAAGGCCGAGGGCGGCCTGGAGCAGAGCGCGGACTTCGAGTACCGGATCGAGCGCTAATCGAAGTCAGTGGGTGCGCCGCGCTCGCGCCAGTGCTCGGACATCCTCAGCACCTGGCGCGGGGTGCTGCGGCCGAGCGACATCGGCGGCAGTGCGTCGACGTCGAAGAACTCCACGGCGTCGGTCTCGTAACTGCCGCGCAGTTCGCCGCCCTGGATCTCGCAGAGAAAGAATGCCTTCCAGCCGTGGAACAGTGACGCGCCGTGCCCGTGCCGGCTCCGGTCGTAGAGCGCGGCCAGCTTGACTGCGCGGGTGCGCAATCCGGACTCCTGCTCGATTTCCTTCTCGACGGCCTGCGCGGGGGATTCGTTCACGTCGGCCCATCCGCCGGGCAGCGTCCACAGGCCGTCGGCGCGCTCCCGCACCAGCAGCACGCGACCGTCCCGGAAGACCGCGCCGCGCACCTCGGCCTTCGGCGTCACGTAGCCGCGCTCGTGCCGCCAGAGGCCGAGCAGTTCCTCGAGCGACGGGCTGGCATCGCTCCCCGCAAGCAGCTCCGCAGCGATGCGTTCGATTTCCTCGTAGCGCTCGCGGTCGTACTCGCTCGTACAGAAGTGCAACCCGGTGCGCGCGAGCGCATGCAGGCGGCGAGCGAGTTCCAGGCGGCGGTCGGTCATGGTGGGTCTCTGCCGTGCGCAGGCAATGCCATTGTCGCGCGGACCGGTCGGCACGGCACGCAGTGTATTGACAGCATACTGTCACTCTGACAGTCTTTGGCCGATGTCGGGCACGGTGCGAACCACCGAAGATTCCTTCCAGGACGTCCTTCTGGGGCTGTTCCAGCTGCACGGCCACGTCCTGGACGCCGCCGACGTGATGTCCGGTGAGCTGGAGTTGACCGGGGCGCGCTGGCAGGTCCTGAAAGTGGTTGCGCGACAGCCGATGACGGTCTCGCAGGTGGCCCGCCGCCTCGGGCTGCAGCGGCAGAGCGTCCAGCGCACCGCGGACCATCTTCGGACCCAGGGACTCGTCGAGGTCCTGCCGAACCGGGATCACCTGCGGGCCGGGCTGGTTGCGCCGTCGGCCGAGGGCAGGCGGATCCTCGCGCTGCTGCAGGAGCGTCAGCAGGCCTGGCTCGCCCGTTGCCTGCGTGGGATGTCGCGCTCCGAACTCGACGGCCTCGCGGCGGCGCTCGCCGACCTGGCGGCACGCGTCGAACGGGCGACGGCACGCGAGCGATCGGATCCGTCGCACGGCACGGCGCCGCGCAGGCGAAGCGTGACCGGCATCCGCCGCCGGTTGACGGCCGCCTGAGTCACCGCACGCACGGGGAATCCGGGAGAGCAGACATGATCGCGAGTCACCTGGCCCTGAAATGGGCGCACATCATCGCGATGGTCTACTGGCTGGGCGGGGAATGGGGCGTGTTCCAGACCTCCTACCACGTGACAAACCCGAACCTCTCGCTGGAGGAGCGGCGCCGGCACATGGGGCACAACTTCGGCGTTCAGCCCCTCGGCGGCGGCTGGCTCGTGCTCATGTGGATCCTCACCGCGGGCTGGATCGGCCTCGCGCTGGCAGCCTTCGCCAGACGCAGCACGGATGCCGGCCTCCGGCTCACGATCTGGGACGAACGCATCCGCTGCGTGCTGATCCCGGTCCTGGCCGCCGCCGCCATCATGTCGATCCTCACGGGCAAGCCGTTCGCGGCCAACTGGTACGCGGCCAAGGTGCTGATCTACTCCGGCCTGCTCGCGATCGGCCTGGTCCTGCGCTTCGTCATGCGCCACTGGACCACGACGTGCCGGCAGCTCGCGGCGGGCGGACCACGCGAGGACCTCGAGGCCAGGCTGAAGCGCGAGATTACGAGCGCGCGCCGGCTGGCCTGCGTCTACTGGATCGGCATCGGCACCGTCGCCTTCATCGGCGTGACCAAGGTCTTCTAGCGCTTGACAGTCTTTGCATATTTATGCACATTAGCACGGTTTTTATTCATCGCGCTGGACCGAAGCCTTGGCCACCGACCTCACCTCGCAGACCCTGCGACGCGACGCCATCGTGCGCATCCTGCGTCAGACCGCGGTCGGACGGCAGGCGGAGCTCGTGGACATCCTGCATCGCGAGGGCCTCGAGGCGACCCAGTCCAGCGTGAGCCGCGACCTGCGCGAGCTGGGGGTGGTCAAGGGCGCGGACCGCTACCTCCTGCCCGCCGTCGAGGACGCCCTCACGCCCAGCCACTTCGAGGACGTGAGGTCCTTCCTCCGGGGTTACCGGAGCGCGGGCCCGAGCCTGACCGTGCTGCGGACCACGACCGGCGCGGCGCAGAGCGTCGCGCTTGCCATCGACAAGGCCCACTGGCCGGAGATCGTCGGAACGATCGCCGGGGACGACACCATCTTCATCGCGACGGACGGCGCCCGCGCGCAGCGCAAGCTTCGCGACCGTCTCCGTTCCAACTTCGGACGCTGAGACTCCCATGACCCAGACACCCGCGGGCGCCAAGCCCATCCTGCTCGCATTTTCCGGCGGACTCGACACCTCGTTCTGCGTGCCCTGGCTCGCGGAGACCTACGGCCGACCGATCGTCACGCTGACCGTGAACACGGGCGGCATCGACGCAGAAGCCGCGCAGGTGCTCGAGCAGCGCTCGAAGCAGCTCGGGGCCGTCGCGCACCACCTTGTCGACGCGCGACCGGCGTATTTCGAGCAGGTCATCAGGTACCTGATCATGGGTAACGTGCGGCGTGGCAACCTCTATCCGCTCTGCGTCGGCGCCGAGCGCGTCCTGCAAGCGCAGACGGTCGCGCAGTGGGCACGCAAACTCGGCACCGACGCCGTCGCGCACGGCTCGACCGCGGCTGGAAACGACCAGGTGCGCTTCGAGGTCGCGCTGCGGACGCTCGCGCCCGAACTCGAGATCCTCGCGCCGGTGCGCGACCGCGCCTTCAAGCGCCCGGACCAGCTTGCCTACCTCGAAGCGCACAAGCTGCCGGTGCCGCCGTTCGGTGCGGCCTACTCCGTCAATCGCGGCCTGTGGGGCACGACGATCGGCGGCAAGGAGACGCTCACCTCGCACGAGTGCATTCCCGACACAGCGTGGGTCCTGACCCGCGATGCATTCACGAACCCGCAGGCGCCCGAGCGGCATACCGTCGGTTTCGAGAAGGGAATCCCCTGCTCGCTCGACGGCAAGCCGCTCGACCCGGTGAGCCTCATCGAACAGGCCGAGGTGATCGGCGCGAAGTTCGGCGTCGGCCGGGGCATCCACCTCGGGGACACGATCATCGGCTTCAAGGGTCGCGTCGCCTTCGAGGCACCCGCCGCGGAGGTGCTGCTGAACGCGCACCGTGAACTCGAGAAGCTCGTGCTTTCCGCGCGGCAGGCGCGCGTCAAGGACACGCTCGCGGGCCCGTACGGCGACCTCGTGCACGAAGGTCAGCACCTCGACCCGGTGTGCCGCGACATGGAAGCCTTCTTCGTCTCCTCGCAGCAGCGCGTGACGGGCGAGGTGCGCCTCCTGTTCAGGCCCGGCGTCGTGTTCGTCGAGGGCGCGGCCTCGCCTCATTCGCTCATGAAGGCGTCGAAGGGCGCCTACGGCGAGTCGGTCGGCGAGTGGACCGCGGCGGAAGCGCACGGCTTTTCCAAGATGCTGGCGCTGCCGGGTATCTTCTACACGCGGGCCGGACGACCGTAGCTCGAGGCAGGACGATGCCCACGAAGATGAAGACCGTCGTCGTCGACAAGATCGCCTCGATCGCGCAGGCCTGCGGCCTGAGCCACGAGGTGCGCATCGCCACGAACGACATCCCCTGCGAGGAGGGTGTCGTGCTGGTCGTCGAGATCCTCAACAACAAGTCCACGTACAACACGCTGGAATTGACCAGCGGCCGCATGGCCAAGGTGTCGCGCGGGGACGTGATCGTGGGCGCACTCGGCCACAGGCAGGCGCTCTTCGGCTACTCGGGGCACATCCCGGCGAAGGTGCACGCGGGCGATGTGCTGCAGGTGCTCAACATCGGCGGCGTGCTCGGCATCTGCGATTCGGTGAACCCGGACAAGGGCAAGCCCTTCGACTGCCGGGTCCTCGGCTGCGTGCTGCAGTTCCCGTTCCTCGGCGAGCGCATCGGCGTGCCTGCACGGGTGGGCCACCGCAAGCTCGACCAGGCGGCGACGCTCGACACGCACGGCGTACCGGTGGTTGCACTCGCCGGCACGTGCATGGAAGCGGGCAAGACGGCCGCTGCCTGCGCAATCGTGAGCCGCATGCGCCATCGCGGCCTCGCCGTGCATGCGTTCAAGGCGACGGGGGTATCGCTGCGACGTGACATTCTCGCGATGGAAGACTCCGGGGCGCGGCGCAGCATGATCTTCACCGACCTCGGCATCGTGACGACGACCGCGGCGTCGGGCCCGGCACTCACGCGCACCATGCTGACCGAAATGACGCAGGGCCAACCGGACGTCGTCGTGTTCGAACTGGGTGACGGGATCCTCGGAGCGTACGGTGTCGAGTCGATCCTCGCCGCCGAGGACATCGGGCGAGCACTCACGGCCGTGGTCCTCTCCGCGAACGACCCGGTCGCCGCCTGGGGCGGCGTGAAGCTGCTGCGCGAGCGGTTCGACATCGAGCCCTGCGCCGTGACCGGCCCGGCGACGGACAACGCCGTGGGGGTGAACATCATCGAGGAGCAGATGGGCGTGCGTGCATACAACGCCATCACGACCGGTGCCTCGCTCGGCGATCACATCATCGACAGCTTGGGTCTCGCAGAACGGTTTCCCGTGGCGGTGCAGGAATGACGTCGCGCGTTCCAGCGATCGTGCTCGGCGGCACCGGCTACGTGGCGGGTGAACTGCTGCGCCTGCTCGCAGCGCACCCCTATCTCGACCTCGCGGCGGTGGCCTCGGACAGCCAGCCAGACGAGCCGGTCGCGCAATTCTTCCGGCACCTGCAGCCGGTGCTGCCGCACCTGCGCTTTGCCGGCCACGACGAGGTTCTCGAGTACGTAACGGCGAATCCGCTGACGGCCGTGTTCTCTGCCGCGCCGCACGGGGTCTCCGCCGGACTCATCGATCGCCTGCTCACGGCCGCCGAGCAGGCCGGGACGGGGCCGCGCATCGTCGATATCTCGGCCGACTTCCGCTACGCATCTGCGGCCGCGTACGAAGCGGTGTACAAGCACGGGCACGGCGCCCCGGACCGTCTGGCCGAGTTCACCTGCGCAGTACCGGAACACCTGAACGCGCTGCACACCCGGCACGTCGCGCACCCCGGCTGTTTCGCAACGGCCATCCTGCTCGCGAGCGTGCCCCTGCTGTCTCTCGGCCTGGTGGAGCCACGACTCTTCGTGAGCGGCGTCACCGGAAGCACGGGATCGGGCCGGCAGCCGACGGCCGGCACGCATCACCCGCAGCGCCACAGCGACCTCTACGCGTACAACGCGCTGGCGCACCGGCACACGCCGGAGGTCACTGCGCTCGCAATGGCGGCCTCGGGAGTGGAGGCCGAGTTCAATTTCGTTCCGCACTCGGGACCGTTCGCACGCGGAATCCACGTGACGGTGCAGGCGGTTGCCCGCCGACCGGTGTCGAGCCACGAACTGGTGCACGCGCTCCGTGAGTACTACGACCAGTCCGTGTTCGTGCGGGTCGCCGGCGACCTGCCGCGCGTGAAAAACATCGTCGCGAGCAATTTCGCGCAGATTTCCGGCGTCGCGCAGGGCGGGACGATTGCGGTGCTCTGCGCCATCGACAACCTGACGAAGGGTGCCGCGGGCGGCGCCGTGCAGTGGATGAATCGAATGCTCGGTTACGAGGAGACGGCGGGGCTGATGCAGTCTGCGCCGGGATGGACGTGAGGGAAGTGACTAGTGATCAGGGGATAGGGGGTAGTGGGGAGGCGCGCGCCCCGGACGCGCCCTGGGCTCCGCCCGTGGATCACCTGGCACCGGTTTACGCGCAATGGCCGCTCGAGATCGTCGGCGCATCGGGCGTGCACCTGCACACGCGCGACGGACGCCGGATCCTCGACCTCTACGGCGGCCACGCGGTCGCTGCGCTCGGTTACTCGCACCCGCGCTGGCAGGCAGCATTGCAGACGCAAGCAAAGTCGCTGCTGTTCCAGAGCAATGCGGTGCCGCTCGACGTCAGGGCCCGCGCTGCGCGAAGACTCTCGCACTTTGCGGGTCTCGGGCTCGACACCGTGTTCTTCGTGAACACGGGCGCCGAGGCGAACGAGAACGCGCTCAAGCTCGCGTTGCGCATCACGGGACGACGCAAGGTCGTCGCGATCGAAGGCAGCTTTCACGGACGGACGGCCGCCGCCGGGGCCGTGACCTGGGGCGCTGCGAAGAAATGGTATGGATTCCCACAGACGCCTTTCGACGTCGCGTTCATTCCGCGCGGTGACCTGAAGGCGATCGAGCGCACGATCGGCACCGACACCGCGGCCGTCATCGCCGAGCCGGTGCAGGGTGTCGCGGGTGCAGTGGACCTTGGAGCGGAATACCTCGCAGCGCTGCGGGCGCGATGCAGCGAGACGTGTTCCATGCTGATCTGCGACGAAGTCCAGTGCGGCATGGGGCGCACGGGGTATCCGTTTGCCTGCAACATGCACGGCGTGGCTCCCGACATGATCACGACCGCGAAGGCGCTGGGCGCGGGATTCCCGTGCTCGGCACTGCTGATGGCGAATCACGTGGCCGCGCACCTCAGGACAGACGACCTCGGGACGACGTTCGGCGGTGGACCGATGGCGTGCGCCCTGATCGAGGCGGTGGTGGACATCATCGAGACCGAGGGGTTGCTGGCAAACGTCCGGCGCCGTTCGCAACAGATTCGCGAGACCTGCGTGGTGGGCCCCGTCGAGTTGGTGCAGGGCGCCGGACTCCTCGCGGGACTGCGAACGCGCCGCCCCGCAAGAGACGTGCAGCGCGAGTTGCTCGAGCGCGACATCCTCGCTGGCACCAGCGGCGACCCGCGCGTCGTCCGCATCCTCGCACCCTACGTGCTCGACGAGTCCCACGTGGCACAGCTGCGCGACGCCCTGGCCTCCCTCCCCGCGTAGCCAGCCGCGCAGCGCCTCCTCACTACCCCCTACCCCCTATTCACTGATCACTTCCCATGCAGCGCTTCCTCGATCTCGCCGACTTCACCCGCGACCAGGTGGCCGACCTGATCGCGCTCGCGCGCCGGCTGCAGGAGCATCCCGAGCCTCACGCACTTGCGGGCAGGATCCTCGGACTGCTGTTCATGAATCCGTCGCTGCGCACGCTGTCGTCGTTCCAGGCCGGCATGATGCGCCTCGGCGGCACGGCGTTCGTGGTCACGCCCGGCCAGGGCACCTGGCAGGTCGAGACTCGCAGTGGCGCGGTGATGAATGCCGGCGCCGCCGAGCACGTTCGTGAAGCGATCCCCGTGCTTGCTTCGTATTGCGACGCGCTCGGCATCCGTTCATTCGCCGAGGGGAAGGACCTCGTCGCGGACCTCGCCGAGACACCCTTCCGCCTGATGGCCGACCTCTGTGACAAGCCTTTCGTGAACATGGAGTCGGCGGTCAATCATCCCTGCCAGGCGCTCGCCGACTGGAAGACCATGGATGATCTCGCCGTGCCGCGGCGGGGCAAGTTCGTGCTCAGCTGGGTCTTCCATCCGCGCGCCCTGCCGCTTGCGGTACCGGCCTCGACGGTGCACATGGCGGCGCAGCGCGGGATGGAAGTCGTGGTGCTGCGACCCGACGGGTATGCACTGCCGGACGCAATCATGGCGAAGGCGCGCGCCGCCGCCGCTGACTCCGGGGGCACGGTGAGCGAGACCAGTGACCGCACGGAGGCGATCGCCGGCGCGCACGTGGTCTACGCAAAGGAGTGGGGTTCGCCTGCCTGTTATGGCGATGCCGAGGCGGAATCGAGACTCCGCGAACCGCTCAGCGACTGGTGCGTGCGCGAAGAGTGGTTCGGTGGATCCCGCCCGGATTGTCATTTCATGCATTGCCTCCCCGTGCGGCGCAACGTCGCTGTCGCGGACGAGGTACTCGACGGGCCGCGCAGCCGCGTGATCCAGGAAGCCGCCAACCGCATGGTCGTGCAGATGGCCGTGCTCTACAGACTGCTCAAGGGGTGACTCAGACGATGATCGGACACAAGGGCGAACAGGCCGTGACCGTGCGTGCGCTCAGGGGCGCCGCGCCGTACATCCACATGTACAAGGGCAAGGTCTTCATCATCAAGACCGGTGGCGGCGCATTCCGCGACGTGGCGACCATGCGCTCGTTCATGGAGCAGGTCGCGATCCTGCACCACCTCGGCATCCGGGTCGTGCTCGTCCACGGTGGCGGCCCGCAGCTGGACGAAGTCACGGTGAAAATGGGCGTCGAGACACGCATGGTGCAGGGGCGCCGCGTCACCGACGCCGCCGCGATCGACGCGACCAGCATGGTGCTGAACGGCCTCATCAACACGCGGCTGCTCGCGCTGTGCCGCGAGTTCGGGATCTCCGCTATCGGCGTGAGCGGCGTGGACGGCGGCCTCGTCAAGGCACATCGCCGTCCGCCCGTGACGCTCGCGAGTGGCGAAGTCGTCGACTATGGCATGGTCGGCGACATCGACGGGGTCGAAGCGTCCGTGATCACGCGTCTGCTCGACGCGGGATTCCTCCCTATCGTGAGCCCGCTCTCGGCCGACAACTCCGGCCAGTTGCTCAACATCAATGCGGACACCGTCGCCGCAGCGATCGGCGGCGCACTCGTCGCGGAGAAGTTGATCCTGTGCACGGGCGCGCCCGGCATTCTCGAGCGCCTAGACGATCCGCGCTCCCTGATCTCCTACACGGACGTCGCCGGCCTGCGTCGCCTGCGCGAGGAAGGCGCCCTGTCCGACGGCATGCTGCCCAAGTCGAGTGCGATCGAGTCCGCGATCCGCGGCGGCGTACGCCGGGTGCACGTGATCTCCTACGCGGCGCCCGACGCGCTGCTCGCCGAGATCTTCACCAACGAAGGCACGGGCACGCTGGTCGTGGCGGACACGAAGGCGTTGAGTGCGGCGGAGCAGGGAGCCGCGTGAGGAAAGGGGATAGGGGTTAGGGGGTAAGGGATAGTGAAGAACGCATCTTCGCGAGTCGCCTGATAACGGACCGCCGCTTGAGGCGCCCCCTCTTCACTATCCCCTACCCCCTAACCCCTATCCCCTTTCTCCAGGAGACTTCACCGTGACACGACTCTGGGACAAGGGCGCGCCGCTGGACGAGCGCGTGCTGCGCTACACGGCAGGCGAGGACCACGCGCTCGACAACCGGCTCGTGGCCTACGACGTACGGGCGTCGATCGCGCACGCAGAGATGCTGCACGAGTGCGGCCTGGTGTCCGCGGCGGACCTCGTGGCGATCAGCAACGGGCTGCGTGAAGTCGGCGAGGCGCATGCCCGCGGCGAGTGGTCGGTCACGCTCGACCTCGAGGACGGCCAGACGGCGCTCGAGACCCTGTTGACGCGCAGGATCGGCGCGGCCGGCGCACGCCTGCATGCCGGGCGATCGCGCAACGACCAGGTGCTGGCCGCACTCCGGCTGTACCTGCGCGACGCCGTCGAGGAGCTCGCGGACGGCGCGCGTCGGGTGGCCGAGGCGCTCGAGTCGCTGGCGGCTGAGCAGGGACACATCGCCCTGCCCGGTTACACGCACATGCAGCAGGCCATGCCGAGCTCCGTAGCATTGTGGGCGCGCGGGTTTGCGGCCGAGATCGACGACGACGTGTACGCGCTGCGACTCGCGCACCGCCGCATCCTCAAGAACCCGCTGGGATCCGCCGCTGGCTACGGCACGCCGAACCTGCCGATCAGCCGCGAGGCGACGCGCACGCGGCTCGAGTTCCCGGAGAACCACGAGCCGGTCACGGCCGTCCAGCTGTCGCGGGGGAAGGCCGAGGCCGAGGTCCTGTTCCAGATCGCCGTCCTGATGCAGGATCTTGGCCGGCTCGCATCCGACCTCCTGCTCTTCTACACCCGCGAATTTGGCTTCGTGGCGCTGCCCGAGGAGTTCACGACGGGTTCGTCGATCATGCCGCAGAAGCGTAATCCGGACGTCTTCGAGCTGGTGCGCGGGCGCACGTCCACGGCGCAGGCCTGCCTCGTCGAGGTGATGGGCATCACCGCCAAGCTGCCGTCCGGCTATCAGCGTGACCTGCAGTTGATCAAGGCGCCGCTGTTCCGCTCGATCGACCTGTGCGGGGAGACGCTCGATATCATGGCTGCCGCGATTCCACGGCTGCGGTTCAAGCCCGAGTGCATACGCATGGACGCGGACATCCACGCAGCGGCCGAAGCCAACGAACTGGTTGCGAAGGAAGGCATTCCCTTCCGCGAGGCCTACCGCCGCGTCGCCGCGAAGTTCGGGCGACGTTGACAAATACCGTCGCCGGTGCATCCTTGCGGACGTTTGTCACCGCAAGGATGGCCGATGCCCCTGGTCGCGGAGCTGAAGCGCCGGAACGTCATCCGCGTAGCGATGTTCTACGGTGTGGCGGCCTGGGTGCTGCTACAGGTGGGCGACCTCCTCTTCGGGGCCCTTGGGGTACCCGGCTGGGGCCTCAAGCTCCTGCTCGGACTCCTGGTGCTCGGCTTCCCGCTGGCGCTGATCTTCGCATGGGTCTATGAGCTCACGCCCGACGGGCTGAAGCGCGAGCGCGAGGTCGACCGCAGCGCGTCGATCACCGGCCGGACGGCGGCGAAGCTGAACGTCCTGATCGCCGTGCTGCTGGTGGTGGCCATCGGGCTGATGCTGGCGGACCGTTTCCTCGGGGGCCGGCCCGCGGCCACCGTGCAATCCGCGCCCGCGGCGGCCAGCCCCCCCGCGGGCATCGCGAGTACTGCGGTGTCGATCGCCGTGCTGCCGTTCGTCAACATGAGCGACGATAAGGCGAACGAGTACTTCTCCGACGGGCTCACGGAGGAACTGCTCAACGTCCTCGCAAACGTCCAGGGCCTGCGGGTGATCGCGCGCACTTCATCGTTCGCATACAAGGGCAAGGACGTGAAGATCGCCGACGTGGCCCGCGAGCTCGACGTCGAACACGTGCTCGAGGGAAGCGTGCGCAAGGCGGGCAACCGTGTGAGGATCACGTCGCAGCTGATCCGCGCCTCGGACAGCTCGCACCTCTGGTCGGAAACATACGATCGAGACCTGAACGACATCTTCGCAGTCCAGGACGAGATCTCCGGCCACGTGGTGGACGCGTTGAAGATCCGGTTGCTGCCGAGCGCCGGGCCAGGCCCCGACACCGGCGGAACTTCGGTTCCTGGCGCGTACGAGGCCTACCTGCGTGGCCGATACCAGAAGAACCTGGGCGAGGCGGAGGCCACGCTCAGGGCCGCACTCGCTGCATTCGACGAGGCGATTGCACTCGACCCGGGTTATGCGCGGGCGCACGTCGGTCGGGCAGAAGTGCTAGGCATCCTCGCATCGAACGCCTACCTGCCGTTCGACAGTGGCTTCGCGCAGGCCCGCCAGGCAGCGCAACGCGCCATCGAGCTTGCGCCGGATCTTGCAGAGGCACATGCGTCAGCGGGCTTCCTGCTGCTCGCCGTCGATGGCGACGTGAGAGCGGCTGCCGCCTCCGCAGACCGGGCCCTGCAACTGAACCCGGGCAGCTCCGACGTCCAGCGGGGATTCGCGAACTTTGCGTCGAGCCTCGGGCGGCATGAAGTGGCAATTGCCGCGGCGGAAAAGGCGGTCGAGCTCGACCCGATCGCCCCGCAGGCACACACGACGCTCTCATCAGCGCTGTTCAGCGCACGGCGGTACGAAGAGGCGGAGGCGGCGGCCCGGCGCGCGATCGCGATCGCGCCGAGTCGGCCGAGCGTCCACGGAGCGCTTGGATTTTCGCTCCTGCTCCAGGGACAACCGGACGAAGCGCTGGCCGAGTTCGAGAAAGAAAGCGTCGAGTGGCAGCGCATGACCGGCCGGGCTCTCGTTTTCGCGGGCCGCAAGGAGTCCGATCTTGCGCGCGCAGAACTCGCAGCCATGCAGCGCAAGTACGCCGACGCGGCTTCATACCAGTACGCCGAAATCTGCACGGCGCTTGGTGATCACGACGAAGCAATGCGCTGGCTCGATAATGCGCGCCGCGTGCGCGACCCGGGGCTGATGTCCACCGTGCTGGTCGACCCTTTGCTCGACTCCCTCAGAAGTGATCCACGGTTCGATGCGTTGTTACGCGAGCTTGGCCTGGCCGGAGGGCCCGATGCCTGATGCGAAGAAGGTTGGTCTGGCGTTTCTCGCTTCCGTGTCCCTCGCTCCAGGGGTCGCGGCGACGGCCGACTACTCCCGGCTCGGCACGGACCTCACGCCGATCGGCGCTGAACGCGCCGGCAACGCCGACGGCACGATCCCGGCGTGGGACGGCGGCCTGACCCAGCCGCCTGCGGGATGGACACCGCAGCAGGGTTACATCGATCCGTTCGCGGGCGACAAGCCGCTGTTCACGATCACGGGAGCCAAGGTCGCGCAGTACGAGTCGAAGCTGACCGAGGGGCAGGTGGCGCTGCTGCGCAAGTATCCCGAGTACCGGATGAACGTGTACCAGACACGGCGCACGGCCGCCCTGCCGAAGGACGTGACCGACCGCGTTGCGGCCCAGGCCGGCAAGGTGAGACTGCAGGGCTTCGGCCTGCAGAATCTCGGCGGTTCCACGACGCCGTTTCCGATTCCCTCGACTGGCCTCGAGGCCATCTGGAATCACCTCGTGCGCTACCTCGGGGGGGGCATCGTGCGCGCCGGACATTCCTTCCCGGTGCGATCCAACGGCGACTACTACAAGATCGGCTTCCGGTCGCAACGCATCTACGCGCAGAACGTCGAGGGCGCGGAGCCGAACCGGCTTTTCTACGCGCTGGGCTACTTCACCGAGCCCGCGACCCTGCGCGGCACGATCTTCCTGGTGCACGAGCCGGTCGATCAGGTCGCGGAGCAGCGCTCGGCGTGGATCTACAACGCCGGCGCGCGGCGGGTGCGCCGCGCCCCGGACCTGGCCTACGACGGCATCAATGACGGCTCCGAAGGCATGATCACGACCGACCAGGTGGACGGGTACAACGGCGCTCCCGACCGATACGACTGGCAACTGCTCGGCAAGCGCGAGGTCTACGTGCCGTACAACGCGTACAGGCTCTCGGACAAGTCGCTCAAGTACAAGGACATCCTCGGCAAGCACACGATCAATGCCGACCTCGTCCGCTACGAGCTGCATCGCGTGTGGGTCGTGGAGGCAAAGCTGAAGCCCGGCCAGCGCCACATCTATCTGCGGCGCACGTTCTACCTGGACGAGGACAGCTGGAGCGTGGTCGCCGAGGATGCCTACGACTCGCGCGGCGGCCTGTGGCGAGTCGCGCTGCTGGGGATGATGCAGTGCTACGACGTGGAAGTGCCGTGGTACCGCTTCGGCATCGTCCACGACCTGACCAGTGGCGGCTACATCACCGGCGGCTACGACAACGAGATCAAGGATCCGATTCAGTTCAACGCGAAGGGCCGCATCACGGATTTCCAGGCGGATGCGCTGCGACGGCTGGGAGGAACGCTCTGAAGAGAGGGGGTAGTGATCAGTGATTAGGGGGTAGTGAAGAGGCGACCTTCAGACGATGGTGGTAGGCCAGACGACGCATGAAGCCCGCTTCTTCACTACCCCCTAATCACTGATCACTACCCCCTTTCTTTCAGTCGAGTCCCAGCGCGAACCCGGCCTCGAGGTCCTTCTTCGAGTAGACCTTGAACGCGATCAGGGTCTCCGAGCTCGTGATTCCGGGGAGCTTGCGCATCCTGTCGCTGATCACGCGCGCGAGATCCTCGTTCTCGCGCACCCGCACGAGTGCCACGAGGTCGTACTGCCCGGCGACGGAGAACACTTCGCTCACGCCCTCGAGGTCCGCCATCTGCTCCGCGAGTGCGGTGACCTTGTCCGTCTGCGCCTTGATGAGTACGACTGCCGTGACCATGGGCGACGAGCCTCGCGATTGACGCTGTGTTGCGGCGGCCATCTTACACCGCCGGCGCAGGCTCACTCGGCGTCCGGCTGCGCCTCGGGCCTCGCCGCAGCAAACGCCGGCAGGCGCTCGAGGGATGCGCTCACGGCGGCCAGGCGCGGGAACCGCGCGAGATCGACCTGGAACCGTCGCGCGTTGAAGACCTGCGGAACCAGGAAGACGTCCGCGAGGGTGACGCCCGCGCCGTGACAGTGACGGCCGTCGGCGGAATATCGCCCGATCCAGTCCTCGAGCGCCACGAAGCCGCTTCCGATCCAGTGGCGGATCCAGCGATTGACGCCCTCCTCGCCCTGGCCGAATTCCGATCGAAGGTACTCGAGCACGCGCAGGTTGTTGAGCGGGTGGATGTCGCACGCCACGGCGAGCGCCATGGCGCGCACGACTGCGCGATCGTGCGCGCGGCCGGGCAGCAGGCGCGGCTCCGGCTGGATTTCCTCCAGGTACTCGCAGATGGCGAGCGACTGCGCGACAAAGGCCCCGTCGTGCTCGAGTCCGGGGACGAGCCCCTGCGGATTGAGCGCGAGATAATCCGCTTGCCTCTGCTCGCCACCCGCACGCAGCAGGTGCTTCGGCACGGACTCGTAGGCCAGCCCCTTGACGTTCAAGACGATCCGGACGCGGAAGGCCGCGGAGCTGCGCCAGTACGTATAGAGCCTGATCGTCATGATCGCCTCGCGCGCTGTTGCGGTCAGACGATCGTGGTCCGCAATGTCTCGAGACCGTCGATGCCTCCGACGAGGCTGTCGCCGGGCTTGACCGGGCCGACGCCGGCCGGGGTGCCGCTGAAGATCAGGTCACCCGGACGCAGCTCGAAGAGCGTGGACAGCTCCGCGATGATCTCGGGGACCGTCCAGATCATCTCCGAGAGATCGGCGCTCTGCCGCCGCTCGCCGTTCACCTCGATCCAGATTGCCCCACGCTCGGGGTGTCCGACGTCGGCGACGCGCCGGATCGCGGTTGTCGGCGCTGAATGGTCGAAGCCCTTCGAGACGTCCCACGGCTGGCCCTTCTCGCGGGCGGCAGACTGGAGGTCGCGGCGCGTCAGGTCGTTGCCGACGGCGTAGCCAAAGACGTGCGCCAGGGCGTTCTCGACCGGGATGTCCCGCCCGCCCTCGCCGATCGCGATGACCAGTTCTATCTCGTGATGCAGGTTCGCGGTGCGCGGCGGGTAGGGGACCGCGGCGCCATTCGCACCGACTGCGTCCGCCGGCTTCGAGACGAAGAATGGCGGCTCGCGCTCCGGATCCATGCCCATCTCTCGCGCGTGGGCCGCGTAGTTGCGACCGACGCAATAGATGCGGTGCACCGGAAACCGGGCGTCGCTGCCCGCGACCTCGATGGTGGGCGCCATCGGTGGAGCGAATTCAAGATTCATGGTCTGCTCCTTGCCTGGATCGGCGCTCAGCCGCAATGGCCGAGCGCCGGCAGGAAAACTTCCTGGACGAGGATAGGCGCGCCGGACAGGTGGTATACCGCGCGACGCGCCCACAGTGGCTGCGGTTCTCCGATCGCCGCCCCAGCCGCAATCGCGAGTTCGTGCCCCGTGGGCAGTTCGCGGTACTCGAGCGGCTCGCGACTGACGTCCGGCTGACCGAGCAGTGACTCGCCGAGTGCCGTGCTGCCGAGTTTCCCGAGCCACGGGTGCTGGCGAACGGTGCCGTCCGGAAACACCGACTGCGCAAAGATCCAGCGCGACGTGGCGCACGCGAACTCGATCTCGCGCAGCAGGCAGCCCGCGTCGTCCACGCCCATCCGCAGCGCGAGACCCGGGCTGAGCGCCGCAGGCTCGAGTCGCAGCAACCTGAACCGCGTCGCGTCACCGCACGCCCGGCGCACCCGCGCCGTCAGCAGTCCCGGCTCGGCGAGCCAGGGATGCAGCTCCGCGGGCGCGAGCCGCAGGCAATCGTCGAGCCGCACCCAGCCGTGTGCCTGCCCGGGCATGGCGCGATCAGAAATTCTCGGCGCTCAATGCCATCACCGAGCCGCTGCCGGCGCGGATTGCGGGGCCGTAGGCCGCGCAGCGCGGAAGTATCTGCTCGGCATAGAACTTCGCCATCACGATCTGCGCGTCGAGGAACGCCCGGTCGCCACCCGCCGCGAGCTGTTCCTGCGCCACCAGCGCACCACGCGCGAGCTGCCAGCCGCCGACGACCGTGCCGATCAGCATCAGGTAGTTGAACGCCACCGCGCTCGGCAACTCCGGGTCGCGCTTCTCACCGGTCAGTATGTAGGTGGAGCACTGCACCAGTTCGTCGAGGCCTCGCGCGAGCGCCTGTCTCACGACTGCCAGGTCGTCGCCCGCATTTGCCAGCGGCGCATCGATCTCCCGCATCTCCGACACGAACGCCGAGACCGTTGCGCCGCCGTCGCGCAGCAATTTGCGTCCAACCAGGTCGATGGCCTGGATCCCGTTGGTGCCCTCGTAGATCGGAGCAATCCTGGCGTCCCGGTAAAACTGCGGGACGCCCGACTCCTCGACGTAACCCATGCCGCCGTACACCTGGATGGCATTCGACGTCACCTCGAGCGAGGCCTCGGTGCACCACGCCTTGGCGATCGGCGTGAGCAGGTCCGCGCGTGCCTCGTACAGTGCCGAGGTGGCTGGGTCGGTACCGTGCGCCGAGCGATCGAGACACGCGGCCGTGTAGTAGCACACGGCGCGGCTTGCCTGGGTAAGCGCACGCATCGTGAGCAGCATTCGCCGTACGTCGGGGTGACGGATGATCGCGACACGGCCCTTCTCGCCCGGCGCACGGCCTTGCACCCGCTCGCGCGCGTACGCGACGGCCTGCTGGTAGGAGCGGTCCGCAAGACCCACGCCCTGCACGCCGACGCCGAGCCGCATGTAGTTCATCATCGTGAACATCGCGGCGAGGCCCTCGTTCGGGCGGCCGACCATGAACCCTTCGGCACCGCCGTTGTCGCCGAACGCCAGCACGCAGGTCGGGCTCGCATGGATGCCCATCTTGTGCTCGACCGACACCGGATAGTTGTCATTGCGCTCGCCGAGCGACCCGTCCGCGTTGACCTTGTACTTCGGCACGATGAAGAGCGAGATGCCCTTCGTTCCCGGCGGCGCGTCCGGCAGCCGGGCGAGCACGAGGTGCACGATGTTCTCGGCCATGGGGTGGTCGCCCCAGGTGATGAAGATCTTGCGCCCGGTGATGAGATAGCGATCGCCCTTCGGCTCAGCGCGTGTCGTGAGGCTCGAGAGGTCGGAGCCCGCCTGCGGCTCCGTCAGGCACATCGTGCCCGACCAGCGTCCGGAGATCAGCTTCTCGAGATACGCCGCCTTGAGATCCTCGGTGGCGTGACGGTCCATCGCGAGGATCGCACCCTGGGAGAGCTCGGGGCACAGCGCGAACGAAACGTTGGCGGCGGCCCACATCTCGTCGCAGGCAACGGCGACGGTCTTGGGAAAGCCCTGTCCGCCAAACTCGGGCGTGCTCGCGATGCCGGGCCAGCCGGCCTCGCAGAATTTCGCGTAAGCCTCGGTGAGTTCTGCGGGCACCTGCACCGCGTCATTCACCACCTTCACGCCCTGCTGGTCGCCCAGCCAGTTGGTCGGCGCCAGCACGCCGCTCGCGAACTTCGCCGCCTCGTCGAGCACCGCCTCGATCGTATCCGCGTCCACGGCTTCGAAGTCCGGCAGCGCGGTCACCTCCTGCAACCCGGTGAGGTGCTCGATGGTGAATCGCATCTGCTTCAGGGACGCCTGGTAATCGGCCATGGAACGCTCCGGAGGGTGTCTTTTGCTGTGCAACAATTCTGCCTCGTTGGCTCCGCCGGCGCCATTCGGCGTGCGCGGTCGTGGGGCGCGGGCCACCGGCGGGTACAATTGCCACTCCCTTGCAAGAGCTTCGCGAATGAGCATTTGGTATCGCCCGTACGCACTGGAAGAACTGGAGCAGCTGTCCCGCGGCAGCATGCAGGAGCATCTCGACATCCGCTTCACGGAAATCGGGCCAGACTACGTGCGGGCCACCATGCCGGTCGATTCACGCACCCAGCAGCCGTTCGGGCTCTTGCACGGTGGCGCCTCGGTGACGCTGGCCGAGACCCTGGGCAGTGTGGCTGCCAACTGCTGCATCGATTCCACACGTTTCTTTGCCGTCGGCCAGGAGATCAACGCCAATCACCTGCGGCCCGTTACGAACGGACGCGTCACCGGTACGGCCCGGCCGATCCACCTCGGGGCCCGCTCCCAGGTGTGGGAGATCCGGATCGAGAACGAGAAGGGCCGCCTGACCTGCATCTCGCGGCTCACCATGTCGGTGGTCGAGGGCGTTGCGCCGAAGCTCCAATCGGGCGGCCCGGCATGAAGCCGCTCGCCACAGTGCTCCTGGCCGTCGGCGGACTGGCACTTGCCGGCTGCGGGATCAAGGGCCCGCTCTACCTGCCCGAAAAGTCGAGCGAGGTGATCATCCGCCCCGCGCCGGCCGGCACTCCGCCGGCGGAGCAACCGGCGCCGCCGCCGAGCGACGACAAGGGACCGTCCCGTGACTGAACCGCGCACGCTGGTGCTGGTCGACGGCTCGTCGTACCTGTACCGGGCGTTCCACGCGCTGCCGCCGCTTACGAACTCCAGGGGCGAGCCGACCGGTGCCGTGCTCGGCGTGCTCAACATGCTCGCCAAACTCGTGAAGGAACTGGACCCGGCGATGATCGGGGTCGTTTTCGACGCGCCGGGCAAAACTTTCCGCGACGACCTGTTCGCGGAATACAAGGCGCACCGCCCGCCGATGCCCGACGATCTTCGCGCACAGGTGCAGCCCCTGATCGAGGCAGTGCAGGCCATGGGACTGCCGCTGCTCCGCGTCGAGGGCGTCGAGGCGGACGACGTCATCGGCACGCTCGCGCGCCGGGCTGCGCGCGATGGGCTGAGTGTCGTAATTTCGACCGGCGACAAGGACATGGCACAGCTGGTGGACGACCGCGTGTCGCTGGTCAATACCATGACGGGCTCGTCGCTCGACCGGGCGGGCGTGAAGATCAAGTTCGACGTCTACCCTGAGCAGATCATCGACTACCTGGCGCTGGTGGGCGACGCGTCGGACAACATCCCGGGCGTACCGAAAGTGGGACCGAAGACGGCTGCAAAGTGGCTCAACCAGTACACGACCGTCGACAACCTGCTCGCGCACCAGGACGAGATCGAGGGGAAAGTCGGCGAGAGCCTGCGCGAGCACACGAGCGATCTCGCGTTGTCGAGACAGCTGGCCACCATCGACTGCGAACTCGATCTTGCGTTGCAGCCGAACGACCTCAAGCGCGGCGAGATGGACGTCGACCGCCTGCGCGACCTGTACACGCGGCTCGAACTCCGCTCCCTGCTGAAGCAGCTCCCCGGCGGTGAGACCACGCCACCCCCCTCGCTCAACTCGATCGAGGCTGCGCCGCCGCCCGTTCCAGGAGCGGACGCCGCCGCGCTCGAACGCAACTATGACCTCGTCCTCACCGAGGCGCAGTTCAAGCACTGGCTGGAGCAAATGGAGACCGCCGACCTCATCGCGTTCGATACCGAGACAACGTCGCTCGACTACATGCAGGCGGAGATCGTCGGCGTGTCGTTCTGCGTCGAGCCGGGTCACGCGGCCTACGTCCCGCTGGCCCACACCTATCCCGGCGCACCGGAGCAACTCGGCCGCGAGCACGTGCTTGGGAGGCTGAAGCCGCTGCTGGAGGACGCATCCCGCGCCAAACTCGGCCACCACCTGAAATACGACGCGCACGTGCTCCGCAATCACGGCATCGAGATGCGCGGCATGAAATTCGACTCGATGCTCGAATCGTACGTCCTGAACAGCACCGCCACGCGCCACGACCTCGACTCCACGGCGCGGCTGTACCTCGGCGTCGAGACGATTCACTACGAGGACGTTGCGGGCAAGGGCGCGAAGCAGCTGCCCTTCGACCAGGTGCCGGTCGAGCGCGCCGGCGAATACTCGGCGGAGGACTCGGACGTGTCGCTGCGCCTGCACCGGGCGCTGTGGCCGCAACTCGAAAAGCTGCCAAGGCTCCGGCAACTGTACGAGGAGATCGAGCAACCGCTGGTGCCGGTCCTGCTCGACATGGAGCACCTTGGCGTGCTGATCGACGCGGCGATGCTCCGCAAGCAGAGTCACGAGATCGCCAGGAGCCTTCTGGAGCTGCAGAACAAGGCGCACGCGGCGGCGGGAACCCTGTTCAACCTCGACTCGCCGAAGCAATTGCAGGAGGTGCTGTTCGGCAAGCTCGGCCTGCCTGCGCAGCGCAAGACCGCAACGGGCCAGCCCTCGACGGCCGAGGACGTGCTCGAAGAGCTTGCGAGCGACTACGAGTTGCCGCGGATCATCCTGGACTACCGGGGGCTCGCGAAGCTCAAGTCCACCTACACGGACAAGCTTCCGGGACAGCTGGACCCGCGCACCGGCCGGGTCCACACGTCGTATCACCAGGCGGTCGCCGCCACCGGGCGGCTCTCGTCGACGGACCCCAACCTGCAGAACATCCCGATCCGTACACCGGAGGGACGGCGGATCCGGCAGGCATTTGTTGCGCCGCCGGATCACGTGATGATGGCCGCGGACTACTCGCAGATCGAACTCCGGATCATGGCGCACCTCTCGGGAGATGAGAGCCTGTTGAAGGCATTCGCCGAAGATCGTGACATTCACCAGGCGACGGCCGCCGAGGTGTTCGGCATCCCGCCGTCGAAGGTGACGTCGGACCAGCGACGCGCCGCCAAGGCGATCAACTTCGGGCTCATCTACGGCATGTCGGCGTTCGGCCTCGCGCGGCAGCTCGGGATCGAGCGCGGCGCGGCCCAGCAGTACGTGGACCTGTACTTCCAGCGCTACCCTGGCGTCAAGCGCTACATGGACGAGACCCGGGCGATGGCGCGCGAGCAGGGCTTCGTCGAGACCGTGTTCGGCCGGCGCCTCTACCTGCCGGACATCCGGTCGCGCAACAACCAGATGCGCCAGTATGCGGAACGCAGCGCGATCAATGCCCCGATGCAGGGCACGGCGGCCGACATCATCAAGCGCGCGATGATCGATGTGCATGACTGGCTCGGACACCAGCGGGGCAAGGCTTGGCTGGTCATGCAGGTGCATGACGAACTCGTCCTCGAAGTGCACGAGGACTCCATCGAGACGATCGAGCGGGGCCTGCGCCAGCGCATGGCGGCGGCGGCCGAACTGCGCGTGCCGCTCAAAGTCGAGGTCGGCCGCGGCGCAAACTGGGATGAGGCTCATTAGCGATCCCGATCGTTGCCCATACGCAACGATTTCGCGGTATGCACTTCTCCGAATGGGTTCCCTCGACGCCCAGATGTAGCATTTCAGCACACACGGAGGATGGCCGGCACGTTGGCGCCGGGGATGTCCCGCCCCAATGTGATGCCGGTCCCGCGATGGAGGAAGGCGTTATGAGGTTCATCTTTACAGTCGTTGCCGCGGCAGCGTTGTTTGCGTCGCCGGCCTTTGCGGCCGATGACGGGGGTTTCTATGTCGGCGCGGGCGTCGGCAGCTTCGGACTGGATTCTAACGTCACAGAGGGGGTGGACTTCAGCGGGGACGACACCGCGTTCAAGGTGTTCGGCGGTTATGGATTCAACCAGTACATCGCCGTCGAGCTTGAGTACATCGACGGAGGCACGGCCGAGGATTCCTATTCAGACGGTGTGGATACCCTTAAGGTCGGAATCGATGTCAGCGGGTTCAACGCGAGTGTCGTGGGTGCCTGGCCGATCGGCGAGCAGTTCAAGGTCTTCGGAAAGATCGGCATGCTCTTCTGGGATGCCGATTTCGACGCGAAACTCAATGGCGCGCCCGTGCTGGACGGGGATACCAGCGACAGCGGTGAAGACTTCTCGTGGGGCGTCGGCGGCAGCTTCGACTTCACGGACAACTTTGGTGCCCAGATCGAGTACCAGGGCTTCGAGATCGAGGACGTGGACACGGCTGACCTCATTTCGGCCAGCGTGTACTGGAGGTTCTGAACAACTGAGACTTGCGTCTCGATAGCGAAGAGCCCGCCGGACGGCGGGCTCTTCTTTTGACGGGCCGGAGCGGCCCCTTCGATAGAATCGCGTTTCCTAAATCCACCCAGGAGAAATGACCATGCGCAATGGAATAATCGCGTGCGCGGCGACGGCAATCGGCATGCTGGCCACGCCCGCCCATGCCGCCGACAACGGCATCTACCTCGGAGCGAGCGTCGGCCAGAGCGGTGTGCAATTCGACGAGACCTTCGACGGCACCAAATTCGACTACGACGCGAGCGCCACCGGCTTCAAGGCGATCGCCGGCTGGCGGTTCCTCGACTGGCTTTCGGTCGAAGCCAACTATGTGGACCTCGGCTCGGGCGACGACACGGTGCAGGGCCAGAAGATCGAGACCGACGTCAACGGAGTCTCGTTGTCGGCGGTCGGCTTCCTGCCGATCGGCCCGGTGGATCTCTTTGCCCGCGTCGGCGCCATCAACTGGAACGCTGACGTTTCGTCGCCGGACTTCGGGAAGTTCAGCGACGATGGCACTGACCTGACCTACGGCGTCGGTGCGCAGTTCCGCGTCTGGAGCCTCGGCATCCGGGCGGAGTACGAGTGGTTCGACGTGTCCGATATCGACACGGTCGACATGATCTCGGTCGGCGTAACCTGGACGTTCCTGTAGAAAATATCGTTAGTGTGAGCGTAATGCACTGACTTTAATCGAGAACCATCTCGTTTATAAAGGCAGTCTTGATTGTTTTCGCGGCGGAACTTTGCAAAAGGTCCGCACTCTAATTTGCTGAGCGTCCTTGTGACGCTCGTCGCCCGCCTACCTCCCTGGGCGTGGCGATTACCCGGTCATCCCCCAACGCCGGGTTTATCTTCCCCGGTTGGATCCGCTGGTCCAACCGGGGTTTCTTTTTCGGGCTTTCGATCGAGCATGCGCCCGAGCGTCCCGCGGGCACTCGTGACGCCGTCCCCTGACAGCGACGAAAACAACTGCACACTCGCACCTGCACCCACCTCCTTGCGGACGTGGGCCAGCGATTTATGTGCCGCATTGCGGCCGATCTTGTCGGCCTTGGTCAGGAGGATGTGCACGGGCACGTCGCGGGACTGCGCCAGACGGAGCATGTCGGAATCGTGGTCTTTGAGGGGATGCCTCACGTCCATCACGACGATGACGCCACGCAGTGACTGGCGGCGCCGGAAGTAGGCCTCGATCAGCGTGCCCCAGTGGCGGCGCATCTCCCCCGACACCGCTGCGAAACCATAGCCCGGCAGGTCCACCAGCCGGCGCCCCGCCTCCAGCTCGAAGAAGTTGACGAGCCGCGTGGCCCCCGGCGTCTTGCTGGTGCGCGCGAGGCCCTTGCGCTGGGTGATCGCGTTGATGGCGCTCGACTTGCCCGAATTGGAACGCCCCGCGACGGCGACCTCGACCCCGGTATCGTCGGGAAACTGCCGCGGCTGGTCGGCGCTCGTCAGGAATTTGACCAAGGGATACGCTGACATCGGGCTGGCCTGGGGACGCGCTCGCGGGCCGCTAGTGTACAATTCATCGGTTGCCCGCCCCTCGTTGTTCGGAGTGCTTAGCATGACCGCGAAGCTCGTCGCCGCCCTGTCCCTGGTGGCCGTTTTCGGCTGGAGCGCTGCGGCGCTCGCCGCAGGTTCGAAGGAAGCAGGCCAGGCGAAAGCGGCGACCTGCTCCGCATGTCACGGGATGGATGGCAACAGCCTCAATCCCGAGTGGCCGAGCCTTGCGGGCCAGCACAGCTCCTACATCCTCGCGCAGCTCGGTGCGTTCAAAGCCGGCAGCCGCCAGAACCCCCTGATGTCGCCGATGGCGATGATCCTGTCCGAGGAGGACATGGCCGACCTCGCCGCCTATTTCTCCTCGCAGGCCCGGCGCGGCGGCGAGACCGAACCTTCGAAGCTGAAGCTCGGCCAGCGCGTCTACCGTTCCGGCAAGCCTGACACCCACGTCGTGGCCTGCGCCGGCTGCCACGGCCCGGCCGGCCTGGGCAATGCGCCCGCTGCGTACCCGTCCATCCAGGGCCAGCACGCCACCTACGTGGCCGCGCAACTCCGCGCCTACAAGACCGGCGCCCGCAGCTCCGACCCGAACCAGATGATGCGGAGCATCGCGGCGGCGCTCTCGGACGACGAAATCGACGCGGTCGCTTCTTATGTCCAGGGCCTGCGTTGAACCCGGCCGCCTGCCGCGGGTCTGAACGGCCCATGAGCACCCAAATCGCGCGTATGGCCCGGTCCGTGCTGGCCGGCGTCATCCTCCTCGCCGGGAACGCGGCCTGGTCCGCCGAATTCACCGAGGGCGTCAACTACAAGCTGCTGAAGCCGGCCCAGCCCACGAACGTGGCGCCGGGCAAGGTCGAGGTCGTGGAAGTGTTCTGGTACGCCTGCGGCCACTGCTACCTGCTCGAGCCCAAGTTCGAAGCGTGGATCCAGAAAGGCAAACCGGCCAACGTCGAAGTCGTGCGCCTGCCGGCGACATGGAATGAAATGCTCAAGACGCACGCACGCGTCTTCTACACGGCGGAACTGCTCGGCAAGCTGCCGCAACTGCACAGCGAGATCTTTCGCGAGGTCAACGTGCGGGGCAATCGGCTCGATACGCCGGACAAGATCGAGGCCTTTTTCGTCGCGCACGGCGTGACCAAGGCTGATTTCCAGAAGGCATTTGCCGGATTCGCGGTCGACTCGAGGGTCAACCGCGCGGCCGACCTGAACCGTCGCTATCGCATCGCCAGCACACCGACCATCGTCGTCAACGGCAAGTACGTTACCGACGCCGGCATGGCTGGATCGGAGGCGAAGCTGTTCGAACTCATCAACGTGCTCGCGGCGAAGGAAACGCCGAAGGGCTGAGAAGCAGCAACCACAGAGTACACAGAGACGGCCGCCCGCCCGAGAGTAGCCCCGCCCTGAGCGGGGCTATTCTTCTCGGGAATCCGACTGACCGGGCGATGGGGTCTGTGCTAAAAGGGCGGCCAACTCGCAGGGCGCACTCCGAATGCTTCGACTGCTCATCCCGACCGGCGGCGGCTATACGTGGGTAGAACACGCACCCCCCGCGCCGTTTCCGGATGAGTTCCTCTGGGCCGATCTTTTCGAGCCCACCCAGGACGAGGAGAAGGCCGTCGAGTCGCTGCTCACGGTGGACGTGCCGACGCGCGACGAGATGAAGGAGATCGAGACGTCGAATCGCCTCTACGAGGAGAACGGCGCCGTTTACATGACTGCGACGGTCGGCAGCAAGCTCGATACGCCGACGCCGGAGAGCAGCGCAATCACGTTCATCCTCGCGAACAACCGGCTGATCACCAACCGCTACGCCGATCCCACGCCGGTGCGCCGGTTCATGACCCACGTCGAGCGCTCGCCGGCCGCGTGCACGTCGTCCGCGACATTGCTCGCCGGCCTGCTCGAGGCATTCACCGAGCGCATCGCCGACCTGCTCGAGCGCGTGCAGGCCGAACTGGACTCCGTCTCGCTGACGATCTTTCCACGCACGAACGGCACGCCGGCCAGCAATCGCGACCTGCACGGGATGATCCAGAAGATCGGCATGAACGGCGACCTGATCTCGAAGGCGCGGGAGAGTCTGGTGAGCTTCCAGCGGCTCCTGATGTACGTTCAGCAGGCGACCAACGTCACGCTCTCGCAGGAGCAGCGCGGGCGTTTCAAGTCGACGTTGCGCGACGTGCAGTCGCTGTCGGACCACGCCAGCTTCCTCGGCAGCAAGATCCAGTTCCTGCTCGACGCGGTGCTCGGCCTGATCAACCTCGAGCAGAACAACATCATCAAGATCTTCTCGGTCGCGGCCGTCATGTTCCTGCCGCCGACGCTGGTCGCGAGCATCTACGGCATGAACTTCCATCTGATGCCGGAGCTGGACAAGCCCTGGGGCTACCCGGTGGCGTTGCTCGCGATGGTCGTGTCGGCCGTCGTACCGTACGTCTATTTCCGCCGGAAGGGCTGGCTGTAGGGCCCGATGTCACCGGCGGCGTTCCTGGCGCTGTCGGCCACGGGGCTCGTCGCCGTTCGTCGCGGCCGCGCTGGCAGTGGCCCGGTGATAGGATGAGCCCATGGCAAAACCCACGATCACCAACATGGCGGTGTTCTGCGATTTCGAGAACGTCGCCCTCGGCGTCCGCGATGCCAAGTACTCGAAGTTCGACATCGGCAAGGTGCTCGAGAAGCTGCTGCTGAAAGGCAGCATCGTCGTGAAGAAGGCCTACTGCGACTGGGAGCGCTACAAGGAATTCAAGGCGCCGATGCACGAGGCCTCGTTCGAGCTGATCGAGATTCCGCACGTGCGCATGTCGGGCAAGAATTCCGCCGACATCCGCATGGTCGTGGATGCGCTCGACCTCTGCTACACCAAGGCGCACGTCGACACGTTCGTCGTCGTAAGCGGCGATTCGGACTTCTCGCCGCTCGTGAGCAAGCTGCGCGAGAACAACAAGATCGTGATCGGCGTCGGCGTGAAGAGTTCGACGTCGGACCTCCTGATCGCCAACTGCGACGAGTTCATCTACTACGACGATCTCGTGCGCAAGGAGGAGCAGCGTCGCGGCAGGCGCAAGGCTCCGCCCAGGCAGGCGGCGCAGCCGTCCGCGAAGCAGGCAGCGGCCCCGGCCGATTCCGCGTCATCCGCGTCCGCCGAAGCGCCGAAGACCGACGACGAGAAGAAACAGGAAGCCTTCGATCTCGTGCTCGCGACGATCGAGGCGCTGGCAGAGGACCGTGAAGAGGACGAGAAGATCTGGGGCTCGATGATCAAGCAGACGCTCAAGCGTCAGCGCCCCGGCTTCAATGAGACCTACCACGGTTTCCGCAGCTTCAGCCAGTTGCTCGAGGAAGCGCAGGCGCGCAAGCTGATCGAACTCGAGAAGGACGAGAAGTCCGGCGGGTACGTAGTGAGGGCCGTCAGTGGATAGTGCCGCGCATCCTGATACAGGTGCGACGCTTCGCGAACTCGTGAAGCCCTATGCGCGGCCGATTCGCGGGAAGGCACTGTGGCAGCTGGCGAATACGCTGGTGCCATTCATCGCGCTCTGGACGTTCACGGTACTGACCGTCGAGCGGAGCGGCGGCTGGTCGCTGCTCCTGGTCCTGCCGGTGGCGGGGCTCTATGTGCGGTTGTTCATCATCCAGCATGACTGCGGACACGGGTCATTCTTCGCCGGTGCAAAGACGAACCGCGCGGTCGGTGCGGTGCTCGGGTTGATCACGTTCTTTCCGTTTGCGTACTGGCAGAAGACCCACGCAATCCACCACGGAACGTCCGGGAACCTCGATCGGCGGGGCCTCGGGGACATCCAGACGCTGACGGTGCGCGAGTACCGGGCGCTTTCCTGGTCGGGGCGCCTTGGGTATCGCCTCTACCGCAGCACGCCCGTCCTCCTCGGCATCGGCCCGGTCTACCAATTCGTCATCAAGCACCGCTTCCCGTTCGACCTGCCGCTGGCCTGGCGACGAGAGTGGGCGAGCGCGCTCTGGAACGACCTCGCACTGGTGGTCGCGAGCGTGACGATCTGCTGGACGTTCGGCTGGCAGGCCGTGCTGGCGGTACACCTGCCGCTGATGCTCATCGCGGGCGCGACCGGCGTGTGGCTCTTCTACGTGCAACACCAGTTCGAGCAGACCTATTGGGAGCGACAGGACCGGTGGAATGCCCAGTCGGCGGCGATGGCGGGAAGTTCCTTCTACGACCTGCCGCGCGTTGCGCACTGGTTCACCGGCAACATCGGCTATCACCATATCCACCACCTCTCGAGCCGGGTCCCGAACTACCGGCTGCGCGAGTGCTTCGAGTCGAACCCTCGGCTGCAGGTGGCGCCACGGCTGACGTTCTGGCACAGCCTGCGCTGCGCACGCCTGAAGCTGTGGGATGAGGACAGGCGGCGGCTGGTGGGCTTTCGCGAGCTCGCTGTCGGCGCGCCGTCCTGATCTCGACGGTGGTGCCCACGCCGGGGTCCGCGCAGACGAAGAAGCAGCCCGACGGAGACCAGGCAGGGTCGATGGACCGAATGTAGTCAGCGGGAAAGTCCAGCCGCTCGAGCACAGGTTCGGGTCGATAAATGTGCGACCCCGGCTCCGCATCAAGCGATTCAATCTCTCGAGCAGTAAACGCGGCGGCCATTCCAAAGGCTTGGTCCCCGAACTGCGGCACGAAGCGCGCCCTAGGCCACCTCGACGAATTCCGCCAGCTTGGCGAGTGAAGACCGCCAGCCGACCTCGTTGTCGGCGGACGACAGGCCTCGCGGCAACCCGTCGTGCGCGGCGAGGACATCGGTTCCTCCGTCTGCGTCGGCGAGCGTGATGGTGATCGTCATTTCACCGCGCAGCGCAGGGTCTGCCGTCTCGAACTCGACCACTTCGACGACCTGCTCGTTCTTCACGAGCTTCATGAAGCGACCGTGGTACGTGTCGGTGTGCGCGGTCGTCTTGCCGATCCCCGTCGGCGCGTCGTACGTGAGCGAGATCCGGAACGAGCCACCTTCGCGGGCGTCGAACGCATGCACGTGGCTGCTCATGCCGGTCGGCACCATCCACGTCGCGACCGCGTGCGCGTCGAGCAGCGCGCGATAGACGTTCGCGCGGGGCGCGTTCACGCGGCGACTGACGCGGGTCGAGCGTCGACGCATGCCCACGCACGTAGTCCCGATTGAAGGGCTGCGGCCGCACGGTGGTCGAACGCCACGACTTCGTCGCGGGTTCTCATGGCCGCCGGGAATTCATTCGCGATGCGAATGGCGCGCCCGGCGGGATTCGAACCCACGACCTTCGGCTTCGGAGGCCGACACTCTATCCAACTGAGCTACGGGCGCGCGGCTGGACCCCTGAAAGGGGCCGGAATCATAGCCGCGGGGCTTCCCGGCGTCCATTTCGGGGTGGCGCAGGCGGCTGGCCGGCACGCTATACTTTGCGGCCTCATTTTGCGCCGGTCCCCGGGGAGTTTTCGTGAGCGCATCGCACGACCGCAAGTTCTTCGACACCTTCACGCTGGTGCTGGGCATCCTCGTGGGTGTCGCCGTCGGGCTCATCATCATCGCCCGCATCATTGCCGGTAACACGTCCGTCCAGCACGAGAAGGAAGACCCCGTCTTCCAGAAGGACGTCGCGCAGCGCATCGCGCCCGTGGCCCGGGTCGCGGTGGCTGGCCAGGACAACGCAGCCCTGAACGCGCCTGCTGCCGCGCCTGCCCCTGCGCCGGCCGCCGGCACCACAGACCTCGCCGGTGTGGACGTCTTCAACCAGGCTTGTGTGGCCTGCCACGGCGCGGGGGTGGCCGGCGCCCCGAAGTTCGGCGACAAGGCGGCCTGGGCCGCGCGCATCGCCCAGGGCGCGGATACCCTACACACGCACGCGCTGCAGGGATTCCAGGGCAAGGGCGGCTTCATGCCTCCGAAGGGTGGCCGTACCGACCTGTCGGACCAGTCCGTGATGAACGCCGTGGACTACATGGTCGCGGGGTCGCAGTGAGGGCCTGATGCCCGGTTGCGCAGTCATTCGGCCCTGGCTGCTCGC
>Ga0316630_10000039_pt1 | contig 30645 bp, 26 predicted proteins | sample OWC_May_M1_C1_D6_FD_207658 | JGI IMG/M metagenome (GOLD analysis project Ga0316630, IMG submission 207658) | Wetland soil microbial communities from Old Woman Creek delta, Ohio, United States - OWC_May_M1_C1_D6_A | ecosystem: Environmental > Terrestrial > Soil > Wetlands | place: USA: Ohio...
CATCACAGCCGGACGGTTCGCCGCAACTACTTCTGTTGCTACATGAGCAACATGAATCCGTTCAAGATTCTGAAGAATAACCTCTGTTGCGAGGTGAGACAGAAGCGAACGTGGCTGATTTTGTGCAATAACTTCAGTTGTGATCTGTGCTACTTCTGCGTTTGTCGGTCCCCAAAAAGCCTCTATGACTACTTCTGTTGCTACCTGTGCGACTTGTCCAGAAGTTGTAACCTCAACTAAAACTTCAAATGCTGACTGTGCAACCCATATATCTGGTTCGCCAGCTACTAAAACCTCAAAAGCAGACTGTGCTACCCACTCATCTGGTTCACCTGCCACCAACACTTCAAACGCAGATTGAGCCACCGACTGTGCGGGAACGTCGGTGATCATTACTTCATAGGCAATCTGTGCAACCTGAGCTACCTGTGAAGTTGGCTGCAACATTACTTCATGTGCAACCTGTGCGACCTGTGCCTTCTGATCGGTCGGCTGGATCATGGCCTCAGTTGCTACCTGAGCAACTTGAGCCTGAATGTAATCTGCGAGAACAATCTCCTGTCCTACTTGGGCAACTTGAACAGGTGCGGAGTCCGTCGTGTAAACAATTTCTTCAGCAACCTGTGCAACCTTGACAGTATCAGTTACAACAGCATATACATTCGCTTTCGCAACCGAAACGCCGTCAGGTGGTCTAAAAACAGCATAGGCATTTGCCTTACCTACACTTACCCCATCTGGTGGACGAAGAACAGCATAAGCATTCGCCTTCGCTACATCTATACCTTGCGTGATTTCGTTGAATGCTGCAACGCACACTCCCCAGTCATCTGAAGCTACTGTCCATGACGATGCTCTCGCACCTGCCGCTGTCTGGATGTAATATTGATGAGCACTGTTCCATGTTGTGTAGGCATTTTCGTAAAGTGCTGTACCATTTCTTGATGTGACGGCGGTGTTGTATCCATCCGCGAGCACACCCACAACAAGGGAAATCGCAGTTGTTGTTACGCTAATAGACGGATTGGAGCTGGAGGCACTCCCGCCAGACGCAATGTGAAGTGCTGCACAATATCCAGAAGCAGTATTGTAGCTTGAAACAACCACTTCCAAAGACAGCGCATTCGGATTAGGCACACTGACGGTGTAGGAAGATCCTGTGGGCGGGGCCAGCATGTACCATATTTCGGCACATGCTTCTGGACTGGAGGAGTAATTGCGAACCTGGTCTGCCTGAGTCAGCGCAACACTGTTGTAAGTCGGAGCACCGCCGCCGCGTCCGCTGGAGTTGTAAGCATAGGCAAGAGTAACAACAAGGAGCTTGGCACTCGCGCCACAAGTATAACTTGTGGTGACAGGGTTGCTTGTACTAGGTGCAACCCGTGCACTGGTGTCGAGTGTGAATGCCATCTAATTAAGTCTTGGCTCTCATGTTTAACTGTAGCGCATCCAGCTCTGCTGGAGTCCAGGGACTGGATGTGAGAGGATTTACTGTCATAAGGCGAAGATATGAATCCCAAGCAACCGACAAATTCTGTTTTGAGCCATAATCGTAGCTGCTATTGCTTTTGATCCCCAAAGCAAGCCCATTCGTTGTTCCGTCCGCTGTCTTTACTGCTCTGGCAGACAACTGAACTGCTTTGACGGTGTAACTACCAGATGGGGTCGGGTACAGGTTGATCTGCGCGTCCGCATCGCTAGTGTTAGATGCCATCACAGTGTTTTCACTCAGTGTGTTTTCAGCAATATCTGCGTAACCACCACTCCAGTTTGTTTTCGAATCACCATCTGCATTCGGGTACAGCGTCACAAGACCGAAGGATCGTGTGTCTTCATCAGCAACGATCAGTTCTGATATATAGCAGTTTGAATTTGGCGTCTGTCCAAGTATGATGCAGTCAAGATGTGTGACGCCAGAGGAGGATATGTCTCCGTCATACGACAGAATCAATGATCCGTCTATGTATAAGTAAAGATGACCTGTCGCGCCATAGTCCACAACATTCAGATCCATTTTGCGCTGATCAGTCAGCCGTATCACATTATCTTTGACCAGTTCTGTCCAAGTCGTGCCGTCATATTTCCAGAGGGAAGGCATGGCACCCGTTCCGCTTGAAGCACTTCTAAGCCATATTCCCCTGCCGTTGTTGTCGGAATCACCAAGACCTAGCATGCTAGTTGATGTACCTTGACAGCCACCCTGCTGTCGCCACGAAAACCAGCATGACGTGACGCCACCACCAGGGAACAAAGTTGATCTGCCATAGCCAGGACCACTGTATAAGTTGATGGCTAGTCTGGAAAATCCTGTGCGAATTCCACCAGTAGTCATTACTGGCCGGCCAATAGGAAAATCCAAATCTTCCCCACCACACCACAGAATGCTCACATTACACCTCCAACTTCATGCCCATCTCGGCATCCTTCGTGTCTTGAACAGACCACGCACCGCCTCCTGGTTTTGTCTCTTGGATGAATTGCAGAAATCCCCATGAAGATGGGATGCTCTTTTCGCTAGATTCAAGGTCCGTACTGGACAGGCGCGTGACCATCTTCAACGTACGGGAGCCTGCATCAGCTTTCTGGACATAGTAATTTCCAACAACCGCCTTCACAGTTCCAGATGACTGTGAAATGTCCTGCATTGCATAGGAATCGATCTTGTCAGTCCCGATCGCTTGAACATAGTCAGTTGTCACTGGCGGGCTCTCATCCACAGTTGTGTAGTTATTGATTGGTCCATATAGACGAATTTCATCCAACTGCCACCCATTCGCCCCACCTTCTTTTGTGGTGAGATTCAACTTGTAATACCTGTAAGCTGTCTCGTTGTTGAATGTGAAATTTCGTGTTTCGCTGTTCCCCCACGCTGATGCGCCGGATCGCGAGTCTAATGTATCCCAATCAGCATCATTGTTAGAGCCTTGCAAGTTCCATGCTGTCGGCATCCCTGGGTACGACGCATTGTTCGTGTTTGATTTCAAATCATAGTTCGTAATTATTCGCGCATTCCCATTACCAAAATCATACTTGAGCCATTGAGGAGCTGAAGTAGAGTTGTAGTACCACGGATTTCCCTGATCTTCATCCCAGGCTCTCCAAGCATCATAGGGAGACGTAAAATTAGAGCAAGACACGACATTTGGCGAAGGTGTCGAATTGTCTTGCATGTCCGCATTTTTCTTTTCCGTCGTAGAGGAAATCCACTGTGTGTAGTACCCCGCACCCTCCGGTGCACGGTAAATAATCCGCACGTCACCGTGAAATTGCGCGGTGTCCACATACAGATCATCATAATATGTAGTCTGCGTCCCGCTCCCTACTGTGTCAGGAAGGTGCAAGGAATCCATCGACAAAAGTGCGCCATTACGCGTGTCTCCACTCGCGTTGATCCAGCCAGAATTTGTCCCATCAACGCGAACCTCAAACACCCCTGACGAATCGTCGATCGTGACTTTGATTTCTATGTAATGCCATTCGTTCGCAGGATACAAATTGGTTGATGACCCAAGGACAGTTCCTCCTCCGTGAATTGCCTGTAATTGACCGGAGGCAAGCAAACTCAAATAGCAGTGTCGTGTGCCGCCGCTGAAAAAGCCAATAACTGTTCGCGGATTTGATCCCGCACCACTTTGTTTATACGCAAACCCAACATAGTATGTCACAGCTGCAGGCATGGGCCAAATCGTATAGTATGTACCAGCAGTCCCAGCCACAAGACAGCCGCCACCAAATCTTCCTGCGCTTGCATCTATCCAACATGCATTGTTGGCAGATATGTTCTTGTTTGGAAGTGCGGTGTAATGGTCAAAGCTATCAACAAATAGAAAAGCCATCTATCACCTCATGCAACCATTTTCACACCAAACTCGGCGCTGTTCACGTCTGAGATAGTCCACGCACCGCCGCCAGGTTTTGTTGTTTTGATGTCACACATATATCCCCAACTGGATGGTAACACAAGAGTGCTGCCGACATCGTCCGTGCTCGAAAGTCTTGTAGCCAGAGCTATTGACCTGTTACCTGCATCTGACTTTTGACAGTAGAAATTCCCCTGCACAGCCACAACAGTGCCTGCAGTCGGAGTCACGTCTCCTGTGGCATACGTGTCGATCTGTCCAACTGTTCCAGAGCTAATATACTCAGATGTACTTGGTGGTTTTTCCTCTACACAATCCCAGTTGCTTCCTGCTGACGGTGTCCACTGCGCATAGTTGCCTGCACCTGTTGGCGAGATGGCTTGGATGCGACAGTCGCCATAGAACTGATCGTCGGCAATCCAGAAGTCATCATAATAGCGATTGTTCCACCAATCACAAAGACCATATCCAATCCAGTAGTTGTTTGCGTATGCGTTGCCGCTCGCGCTCGTGTTCAGGTTGGCTGAAGTGTTGATATACTCCACACCATCGACCTTCACGATGATCTGTCCTACGCTCGTGCTGAAAACAACCTTCACTTCATAGTAATGATAAACATCAAGGTTTTGAACTGGATTATCCGAGGTGACCAACACATTGTAGATGTTTTGGCGATATGCCCTGATCTTGTTGCCAGGCTCTATTTCGATGTGTACTTGATTTGTTCCAGCATCACCAAAGCCACAGATGCTTACCGGACCCGCCTGTCCCGCCGCGAATATTGCTGCAACGCCCAAGTACAGCGTGCCTTTATTGCTGCACGTTCGCGCGATGTTAGTGGATGAGTGCTGTATCCTAATGCCGTTTGTCCCATTTCTGCCATAAGCACCAATATCTCCACCACTAGCAACCCACTTATGCCCAGGTGTCGTATAATGATCAAATGAATCCATGAACAAAACGCCCATCTCTCACCTCACGCAATCATCTTCTGGCCCATCTCAGCGTCATTAACGTCTGCGACTGCCCACGCACCACCACCTGGTTTTGTCTCTTTGATGTCCTGAATGAATGCCCAGTCACTTGGAAGAGCGATGCCAGAACCTGCGTCATCTGTACTAGACAAACGTGTGGCAAGCGCGATCGTGCGAGAGCCACCATCCAGTTTTTTGCAATAGAAATTTCCTGCTACTGCGTACACTGTACCAGCACCCACACTCAAATTCTCCACGACATATGTGTCGATCTTCCCTGCTGTTCCTGCGCTAACATAATCGGCTGTGTCGGGTGGTTTTTCATCTACACAGGCGTAATTGCTTCCTGCGCTTGGAGTCCACTGAGAATAATTACCGACGCCAGTTGGGACGAGGCAATGCACGCGACAATCACCATGCTGTGTCGCATCATCCACATACAAATCTGTCAGATACACTACGGCACTTTGTGCCCACTGAAGTGGATAGAGCGTAGCTGCGTATGCGTTCGCAGTTTGGTTGGTGTCTTGGCTTGTCAGGTTCAAGAACTCAACACCGTCCACTTTCACTATGACCACACCAGCCGAGTTGTCGATAACGTACTTCACGTCGAAGTAATGCCAAGCATTCGGTGTTGCTGTCAGAGTAGATGTACCGAGAGATGTTCCACTGTAACCTCCACGTTTTGCGGTTACAGTACCATCAGCATTCCACAGAATAGACATCTGGATCGTCGAGCCGTCTTCTACACAGAAGAAGTGCGCGTACCCACTGCCAGTGTTCTTGATTGCAGCTCCGATGCACCACGTCTGCATCTGCTTTATTGGACGGTAACAGTAGTTGTTGTCAGAATTGAGCCGTAACGCACCCGTGTTTGACCACCTACCATCTGTTGAACCGATAGTACACCCGTAAGTGTAGTACCCTTTCTTCGTCAGGTCTGTGTAGTGGCTGAACGAGTCTATAAAACAGACTGCCATCTCTCCTCCTACGTGGTCAGCTTCACGCCAAACTGTGCGTTGTTAATGTCGTCGATGGTGAACGCAGCAGACGTCCGCTCATTTTCATACATCATGCTCTGACGCATCTTATACGCCGCATCCAGAGTAATCTCGTTTCCGAGAGTTGTCGTGCCTGTTTCAAGACACGCGCCACTTATTCCTCTTGCAGCCGTCCCCACTTTCTGCGCAAACATATTGACGACCACAGCAAACACGCTACCAGTTAGCGGAGATACGTTCTCCGTAACGTATGTATCAACATCATTAAGGGTAGCACTCTCAATGTAATCACCTGTGTTTGGTGGTTTCTCATTCACACATTCAAAGTTCGAGCCAGAAGAAGGCGTCCAGTCTGTGTTAGACCCCACACCAGTAGGTGATATGCACTGAATAATTACATCACCCAAAAAATTATTGCAATAACTGTCGGCCGTGTCCATAACGACCACATCATCGCGATAGGTATAACTGCTTGCGCCTGTACCCATCCCGCCAAGAACAACATCGGTGCAATAATCGTTTGAGGTGTTTTGTGTATCCTTGCCTGTATCTGCTATCTTCGATACAGTATCCACCTTCACGTCCACCGTACCAGTGCCACTGGCGATGAGAATTTTTATCTCAACGTAGTACCAAATGGAGGCAGACATTCCATGTGCGGCAGACGAAATCTCTGTGGCACCACAATACACCTTGATGTTCGCGCCCTCTTGCTTTACAACAACCTGAACGTCATCATCGTCATCATCATAAAGCGTAAGCAGGATGTGCGTGTCGGTCACGTTTTCAAAATAAACTGCCTGACCAACAATAACTGTGGATTTGCCGGCAGGTGGCTTGAAACCAACACCGGCATCACCAGTGTTGATCTTCAGGCCATTTGTTCCCAGCCGGCCATAACTACCACCAATGGAACAACTTCCATAAGTGGTTAGCCACTTTTGGCTGATCGTGGTGTAGTGGTCGAATGAATCACTAAGCAATAGAGCCATAACTCACCTCAAGAGTAAATCTCTTGGCCGAACTCACAAGCTGCAATGTTTTCCCACGTCCATTCATTTCCATCTGGATCGAGGTCAACTCTGAACCACTCCATACCACGTGGATATGTGTAGTAATCTGTCAACGGCCACCAGCCATACACATGGAAAGGATCGGTGTAAACTTCTGTTGTCCCTAACTTCATGATCCCACGCATTTCGCGTGGTCCAATGTTTGTTTTCCGTGCCTCCCATGTAAACATGATGCTGATGGGTGTGCCGGAATGTTCAGTGACGTCAAAGGTATATGTATCTTGATTTCCTACGTCGTCAGCTTCAGGCGAGAAGATGTAGGTTGTGTCACTGTCGTGTGGTTCTTCATCTATAAGTGCGTAATTGTCTGAACCGGCGGAACGATCCCAATCTTTATGAGAGCCATCAGCACCTGGCATGTATGTGTTTACTGCGCAATCTCCAGTGGACACGTCTGGTGTTTGTAAATCACAAACGTAAAAATCATCGAAATAAATCCTAGAAATATCGGTGCGTATCCACTCTGTTCTTCCGCCAATCGCTATATTGCTGAGCGTTCGTTCTTCATGCATCGCCTCCGAACCCATCACGTCCACAGCTCTCGGAGGAAGATAATACCCATCTACCCATACTGTTATGTAGTCACCAAATACATGAAGTTCAATATGGTTATACCCACTAGCTCTAACCGTAGCTCCGAGGTATGTGCGAGGGATAAGGTAGTGATCTTGACAACCAGTAGACCACACCAACTGTCCGTTCCGCACACATAAGCCACTCGTAAACTCTACTTGCCCCCATTCATTGGTTGTGTAAAAACCAAATATACAGAAATGACTTATCACTCCTGTAGGTTTAACCGCGACACCTAAACCAAACCCGCTACTGCTTGGTGGCACATAGGCCACAAGAATCATCGCTCCCCAAGTATCCGCGTAAGAACACGAACCTCCATCCCTTCCATTATCTGTATGAAACTGAGGTGCGTACCAACCCCAGGGAGACCAGTTCGGATTAGGTTGCTGTTCAAACCCATCCCAGAACAACATCGTCATGTGGTTAGTTTTGGCCCGAAGTTGGTGCTGTTCACACTAGAAATGGTCCACAGTGTATCTGTGGGATCCCGTTCCATTATCGACTGGTAGAAGATATAATCTCCACCAACTCTTCTCTCTGTTCCATCCCCATACGTCCCACCACTTAACTTAGCTGTCATCGAAACTCCACGCGAACCTGAATCTATCTTCTTCGCGTAGAAGTTCATCATTACTCCCTTTACCTCTCCTGTCGTAGTAGGAAGATCGGGGAAGGTGTAAGTGTCTTTGGCATCTTCAGTTTGGGTGGTAATGTAAGTGGTGTCATCGTCTATACTGTCGTAAGGATCATCCACCAGCGCGTAGTTATCAGAACCTGTATTGCGGGTCCACTCCTTATCTACGTCTGCTGTGGGAAGTTGCTCCACCACACGAACATCACCAAGTTGATCCTTGTTATCATCTCCAGTATTGTCTGTAAGATAAAAATCGTCATACAGAATTATGCCAGGATAATCTGTTCGCTGCCAGCTCGCTGGTCCACCCAACGCAACTGCCTCAGCCACCGAATACGAGGATCCACTATTACTATTTATGTCAGATAGATTGAGCACCAGCACTTCTTGCAACCACACTTTCGCTATGCCAGCGGACCCATGAAAACTCTGGATTTGAATTTCGACGTAATTATAGGCTTTGTTGCGAATGGGTGTGTTAGCGTACCATCTTACTTCACCTGACCAAAAATACAGGTTGAATGTCTCCGTTACACCCACACCACAAAGCCACGTCCCGCCCGATACGAATGAGATAATCATACCGGGGGCTGACACTAAACCATCCGTCGGTTTGTACGCAACCCCTGCCGTCACGTATCCAAGAGGTCCATTCGGCATGGCCTTGATGACTCTGCCCCAAGAATCACCATGCCCCATTGCATTTGTCTCAAACCTACCCTGGCCTTCGTAGATAGCTGGAGGTGAAACCCACGGAGTACCACCCGAAAAGTCCCACTTCTTATTTAACTGCGCGCTGTCGTAATGGTCAAAACCATCACTAAATATCAGAGCCATACTTTACCATCTATCTTTGGAAATACGCTTATCGTACTCAAACGGGTCTGTAGTCCCTGACAAACGCAACCACGTCCAACACATCTAACGGAGAGTAATACAGTGTGCCTAACCAATGACGTGTGTTGTTTTGTGGCACCAGCATTACAGGATTTACGTCCTGATTAGAACTTTCGATGAAAGCGATGTCTAGTGTGATAGCCTTATCACCAGTATCCGCCTGTTCAATGATCCACGCAACTGGCTGTCCGCAATACGTTAAACCTGTAGGTTTGTCAAGGATGAAGTTTTCAGTCGCCTTGATATAAAAGACCGTGCCCAAACTTGCATCCGTAGAAACATGACCGGCCACGATGGGTAAAGTGGTGCAGCCGCTCTGTGTGGGGAAGCCTTCTTTGATATCCCCCATTATAGAACATTTGTTATCGTCTGCTCTAGACCACAGATTGTCGAACCACACTCTACCTATGAGAATGGAGGGGTCTGTTGCTGGTGGTACTTTAATTGGAGGGCTGGTAAATACTTGCTGGGTCTTGTCTCCACCCACCTTCCAATAACTTAACTCAGACATCCCTCCACCGAGTTCATCACCGAAGAAGCCGTCGCCAACCCACGTGTTTGGCATCTTGACGACTTTAATACGAATATCGGTGGTGTCGCCGGTCAGGGGAACAAATGCCCCATCCACCTCTATCCATGTAGCAGTGGTAGGATCTCCACCCTCAATCGCACTTACTGTGCCCCATTCGCAATAGTGGACACTGAAATCTCCAGCTGTTACATCACATATTATGAGATCACCAATATGCGTGGTACCAAAACCACTACCACTGTCCCTCGTTATTCTCTTACCACCAAGCGAGAGCGTGTGACTAATTGCGCTGCCATCGTAATAGGTTGGTGCGGTTGATGTACCAGCATCAACATCGTATGCACCACCAACAGAGCCATCCTTAATCTGTGCGGCCATCCACCATATTCTACTGCCATTTATTTTGGGGCGTGTGGCACATACGCAGTAGGTATCAGGTTGCGGCCCATATATTAACCACACACTCCAATTAGATGGAGGACCGTCATCCGCGCTATCTGCTTTCTCAGTGTCGACAAAATCAACAACAGCACTGGGTGTTTCATTCCCATCCGTCCACAACGACCACCCAATGTTATTCTTCAACCTACCTACGCAGTACCATCTACCATGGTCTGTGCTCGTCCAGAACCAATTAGCTCCTTTATAAGTTCCAGGGATACTTTGGATGTGGAGCTTGGTGGTTCCATTAGGTGTCCATGAGCCACCTTCAGACGCCAGCCTCATATCTACAGGACTGACATCTGAGCCAATAGGAAAGTACTGCGCACGGAACTCACCTTCAAACACTGATGCAGTGTAGGCGTCAGAATACCATCCGGCGCGTATCGCCAACCCAGTGGCGTTAAGCACCATGTGGACACCGGATGTAACTTGGTCTTTCCCCTCTCCTATTGTTTTGGGGCCTGCAGTTAACCGTGTGCCCACGCCAAAAGTATTGCGCGCATACACTGTGCCATAAAACGTGCCGTTCGGGGCGGGAATTGGTGGTGTGCGCCAAATCTCCGCTTCCTTGACAAACGTATCAACAGGGAACTGTGCGTAGACACTATTAGTAGTATCTCCACCTGTCCCCGTATGCCAGAATCTCTTTATGACAGCGTAACTGAAATCTCCACTCTTACTAAACGCTTTAGAGATAACAAAGTTATCCGCACCATGTCCTGTAATGATGTCTGCGTCAAGGTCAGAGTCAGGATCGCCATCAGGCGTATATATGCACAAGACTCGAGCTTGAACGTCTGGATCATCTCCACCAGGCCTTGTTGCCTGAACGGTGGTTTCACCCGCTGTAACGTGACACGTTCCTACCTCTATAACTTCGTCAGAGTGGGCGGTGCGTTCCGCAGAATACGGACCTTCACCTGGCATATCTACTGAAAGGATACAAGCTACCGCGTATATAGAAGAGTAGTTTGCGGTGTCACGGTGGAACTGAAATACTACATGACCTGTAGGGATGGTTGCGTCATCCGTCGTGGTCAACATCTGAAGGTCATGAGCACCAGAAGGATTAGCACCATCTGTAGAACCATCAACCAGAACACACTGACGAGGATACTTAAAATTATCCGCAGAATCCTTTGTCTGCGGGTCAGGGACACCTCCCGCCAAATTTTGACTAAGGGCGGCAAAGCACTCCAGCTTATTGGTGATCTCATAATAGATTGTACCTGGAGCCCTAATAATTTCAGTAACAAATCTCCAGTCATTTACTGGTTGACCCAGACTGTCTGTGGTCGACCGCTCAATAACAACATCCTTAAACCCATTCCTCTCCTCCATCCTTATAACACTGAGCAGAGCATTATCAGCAACATCAAACTCCAGCCCAATATCTAATGGAAGAGTACCAGCCCCACCAGATAACGTAACGTCGCTGGTGAGATGATAATGGCGGATGTGGCCTTCTATTCTGAGGGTGTCTCCGAGCTTGAGAGCGAGATCAGTTGGCGTGATACCATCAACATCAATCGTCTCGTCGTTTTGAGAAGCACTACCAGCAGCCGCTCCCCTATACTCCCCAGGCTCATCGTATGTGAAGGTAATTTTGGCGTGCGGGATTCCGTGTCTGTCATAAACACCCTGCTCCAAAACTTGAAAATTTGTTACCGCCGGGGCTTCTTGGTTAAATCCTCCGGGAATACCATGACGAGTAAGATCAGTACAAGTAAAAGCAGTATCATCATATATGGCATTATCGTGTAGTGTACAGGCAATCTTCCGCTTGAACAGGAACCCGCCACCCTCGACATCTACCGATTCATCTTCCATATTAACGATGCGGAAAAATGCCTCGTTAACAGGATCTAATAGTGCGTCCTCAACCTGTATAAGGTCACCGAGTTCTAAGTCAGAGGTATCTTTATAAAAAGCATCAAAGATGATCGTAAGATTATTGGCGGTGCCACCCTTGGCAAAGTCTCCAGCCCTCAGCACCAATGTGCCGATTCGTGCTGCTTCATCTATTGTTGTGACCCCAGGAAGGTCCAACGTCCTGGTGATAGCTTTAAGAGAGTTATCACCAAGCACTGCACCGACGTGCGTCTGCGCTTCTCTATCAGCAAGAACTAACTGTGTTTTGATCCACTGGCCATTCTCATACGCAACAAAATTAACCTTAACTTCATTAGGAACTTCAAGCATCGACTTTCTGTTTTTTGTAAGTGTCGATGCCCCATCACGATCAATAAGAATGTTTCGAGATGTGCCAGAAGTAGAAGAAAAGATTGGAAGATCATCTATGGACTCCTGCTTCAGCATCTTGATTTTGTACTTACCATCTTTGTCTAAGAAAGGTGGTAGACAATACATGCCGGTACAGATAATCCGTTCGTGTTCTTGGAAGCTTTTCTTTCCATCAATGGCACCATTAAAGGTCCATCGAGGAACACTACTACCGTCAACAACGCTTGTCACCGTTTCAGCGCAGTAAGTGCGGGCGTCTATAAAAGACTGGATATTTACACGAGAGTAAGCTAACCCGCCGCCGGCACGCTTGCTTGTCTCATAATCAAACAAAACGTCTGCGGGGCTTGTAGTGGGTTTGAATGTGTAAGCAGAAGGTGTGGTATAAACCCTCACACATCTTCCATAACGAATCTCGAAGTCACCATCTACTTGTCCCGTTGCACAATCTACTGCACCAGATCCAGATGAATTATTGTCCTCCTTTATTCTAACCATGACCATCGCTGTACCAGCGAATTGGTTCATGTAGTTAGTAAACTCAGGCACCCCCGAAAAAGGTGGTGGGGGCTGATCCATGTATCCACCACTTATCCATATCCCCCAACCCGCCCTTGGATCATGCCTTCTCTTGCCATTTACATATATGGCCTCCATACCGTCGGCTGCGACGGCATAGGCGTTCATCGGATTATCTTGGTTGCCGTTACTTGCGTTGCAAGCTAACGTACCTTCGCACACCGCAAACAACGCACAAACGAAAACCTGATCTTCTCCTGCTTTCCCCTCATTCCTTGCAACCAACAGAGGAGGATCGAGAAGTCTGCAACGACCATAAATGAGAGGAATGGTCTTTCCGTAAGCACTCTCATTTCCTGCAAACGAAATAGAGGTCTTAGCCCAAATGCTAAGATCCCTCATCTTATATCTACCAGTTACCTGGCCTGTTATGAGGGGAAATCCCCCGAAGTAGTTGCGTCTGTAGGTAGAACCACCTGAGGAATATGTATCACTGGTATTGTTACCATACATCCCGCGTCGTTTACAAGCGGCCACGGTATAATGACAATTTGAGAAAAGAACTGTGGTACCTGAAATGTGGGAGGTAATAGTTGTTCCACGTTGTCCTCTTATAGCAGTAACATTGCCGCTCCCGACGGCCGTGATCCGCATAATCTCATTGTCGAGCTTTATTTCATCATCTAGTCTGTAAAGCTGACTGTCGGGAAGAGCGGTGTGGGTAAAGGTAACTGGATCGTCACTGTCGTTAATTCCTTCTGATGTTGTGGTGACGAATCCCACAGTGGATACATTTCTATAAGGACATTCACTCCCATCGAAGTCTGTACTATCGTGGCTGGCGTCATGCGCAGCGAACACCCACGGACAACTTGCCTGAATAGTTCGCTTGGGTATTTCTGTGCGGATGGTTGGGTTGCCTGAATAGGCGACCAACGTAGCGTCTTTGACCGAAAGTTCGCGGAGATCATCGGCCCATCCTATCCATTTTACATGAGCCAGAGGTGTGACAGGATCATCCAGATATTCAATGAGTTCAACCTTCGCACCTAAGAAAGAGATAGTTCTTTCTAGTGTGGTGAACTCACCATCAACATTCGCTAATACAATGCTGATTTCGCCTGAATCTGCGATTGTCTGGGGGATGCGAGATATGTCTAAGACTTTCGGGAGGTAAGCATGCCCACCATAGGTGATGGCGCGCTCTGCGTAATACTTTACGAGCGTAGAAGATAGAGTAATGCGGACGAGATAAAAAATCCCTGCGACAAGAGTTGCATCAAGTTTGGCCTTGATGCCAGCGTCAATTCCACGAGGCATACTATGCTCGAACTTCTACTAGGCTCAAGCCGACGTTGTACACGTGCCATACAAAATTATCTCGTGACAGGTTCGCGTCGGCGAAACGAACCAGATAGCGACCAGTGGTGCTGTTTCCTGTGGGGTCGATAGCAGCCTCGACCGGATTGTAGAAATAGAATGACTCATAACTGCCCAAACGCGCAACATAAAAAGACCACAGTTTGTTTGCAAGTTCGGTAGAGCTATTGTTAACATGGCGTAAATGCGTAAGCTGAAGTGTGAAATAGTTCAGCCCTTTGTATGATGTGTAACCACCTAACCCGTCCGCTCTACTCCCCCACGACAGGTTTTTGTTAACTCTCTGCTCAAACCCATCCCCCATCTCCGCTATAAAATTGTGAAAGCGAATCTCATGCGTAAGATTGTATGAGGGCGGAATAGGAAAGACTGCTGTCGGCATATTATGTCTCCCCTAATACAGTCTGTTGCATGGCTTGGCGCTGGGTTGTGTTTGTCTGTAAAGTCCTGTTAACAGATGTGAGAATTGCCACACCTGCAGTCCTAGATCCCTCTGCCACAACCACTCCCGCCGGCCTCGTTTCCCAACCAGACAATGTACCATTCATGCGATCCATTGTTTCCGCGATGCGCTTGAACATCTGGTTCTGTTGCTGGAAATAAGGCTCCATGTAAACGGTTCGTGTTTCGGTGGGCTTCGTGGGTTCTACGGACGCGGCGGTTGCGCCTTTGCTTGCTCGTCCACCTTGACCACCCATCAACGCTGAGATCCCGTATATGACGCCAGCGAGCGCAATCAAAGCTGCACCTTTTGCAAGTAACGCAGGATTGGGTGGGAAGATGCCCTCTGCTATCGCAGCTAAACCTTTAGCCAACACGTAATCGCCGAATGTTTTCACAACACCGGCCATGATCTTCTTCAGGGCTTTGCCAAAACTTTCCGTGCCGGCGACCGCAGCTCCAATCGCCTGTGCGATAGCAACACCAGCGATCTGCGTTAATTGAACAACCGTTTGTTCAGCGTCACCCAACTCAAACAACGCCACAATCAATCTTTGTGTAGATTGTTCAACGGAGGGTATCTCGAATACGATAGAAGCTATGGCGTCAAGAAAATCATTCATCTGACGTTGTGCATCCGCAGCAGCTTCCTGGAGAGATTTTAACGCATCTTCGTATCTCTTTAGTTCCTCTCCCGTAGCTCCCTTGTCTATTTCAGCTTGAATGAGCTTCTGCCATTTAAGAACATCTTCTTGAGAGTCTTTGACTTTCTTGTACGCTTCTCTAATCTTCTCCATCGCATCGCCCCAAGAGCCAATACCTTTCTTGGCCATCTCAAGCAATACCAGAGCACGTTCCATCTCTGCATTTGCTTGACGATAGTTGTCTATGGCGACACGAGCATTTCTAACATTCTTCTCCGCTTCTGCCAGCCGCTTCTGTTTTTCGTAAAGCTCATCGTTGAGATCCAGGAACCACAACATCAGTTCAATCTTCTCATTATAGACATCAACGATTCTCTGCTCTTCCGCGAAATGTGCGGCCTCAGCCGATCGCACTTCATCAAACTGACCGTTTATTCTTTCAAGCGCAACCGCCATTCTCAGATACTCGTCCGTAATCATCCGAGTCTTGGCGGCTTCAGCCTCACGATTCGCGACCTTGGTAGCCCGTTCAATAAGATCGGGCATTCGATCGTACTCTATTTCAGCGTCTTTAATTGCCCGCAGTCTTTGCAATTCAATAGAGTAGAGAGTTTCTGACCCAGCACGCATCTGCTCAATCCGAACAGCACTATCATCTTCCGCACGAGTAATGTTGATCTCTCGTTGGATGCGCAACTGCTTCAACATCTCCTCGTTGGCTTCTTTTCTCTTCTTTATTATCTCCTCTTCATCAGGCCCAACCTTCGCCACTTCTGAAGCCAAATCTAATCTAGCCTGTCGTTCTGCCTTAGACTCTCCGCTACCCATCCCAGTCTTGACCGCGGTTGCGACGGGCTTAACAGCAGCGGCTGTTTGCTGTGCGTTAACGGCGGCTTCCGCCTCTGCCTTAATGTTGCTCAGTCTCTGCTTATGGCAGGACATTTCATAGGCCATCCGCTGTTGTTCCGCACTCATCACAGTCTTATGCGCGGATAGCATTGCATCTTGTGTTTCCTGAACTGCCTGAGTCTGAGCCTGACCTGCTTGTAACTTGAGGGCGTTGATCTTTTGGTCTGCTGCGTAGCCGGCGGCTGCGATCGTGGGCGCATGAGCCACCATCATGTCTCTGGTCTGCATCAGACCAATAAGCTCACGCATTGAAGTAACCTGCCGTTCCGTGGCTTCCGCGATCCTATTGTTTGCGTCAATCACTTCTACCGATATCTTGAAAGGAACGACAGCAGCTCTCGCAGCAGCTTTCCGCTTTTCTGCGGATAACGTAGCTGACAACTCTTCGTTGATAGCTGAGAGGGTGTTAGTGTGCGCGGACATCATCAACGCATCACTATTCTTCGCATGGTATTCCTTCAACCGCTCCATCAAATCTGTCAAAGAAATGTTGGTGCGGATGGCCTCAGCTTCTGCTGCATACGAACGTAATCTGATGTCGGAAGTACGTTGAACTGCCAACGCCTCTTCTTCGGCTCTGACTGGCGCGTGTGCCGACAACATATCACGCTGCCCCAATAAACTGATGACTTCTCGAAGCGAAACGGCCTGTTGGTTTTGGGCTTCTGTGATTCTCGTCGTAGTGTCAACAGCGTCTGTAGCAGCGCGAGCAACAGGAGCAGCAGCACGTGCTTCATTTTTCTGCCTTTCTGCTGTCAATGTCGCAGCCACTTCAGTTTGAAGTGACTTGAGAGTGTCTGCGTGGGCAGCCAACATCTGATTTCTGTTATCTTGGATCTGGAGTGCCTTCAGGCGGTTGACAAGCGATGACATCCGCTCAGTGTTGCGAAGGGCATCTTCCTCCTCACGATACATACTCAGCTTGGTGGTGGCGAGGGTGCGCAAAGATGCGAACTCATCTTCAATCTGTTGAGCTGTGTGCGCTACCATCATATCTCGCTGACCCAACAGATCCAAAAGGGATCTTAACGAAATAGTCTGGCGAGACTGAGCATCTGCGATCTTATCATTTGCCTCGACCACAGTTGGGTCTACACGCATGATAGGTGCGGCGGCGCGTACTTCAGCCTTCTGTCTCTCTGCGGCGATTGTTTCAAGCAGCTCACGATTGATTGCGCGGATAGTATCGTCGTGCGCAGACATCATTTTGAGGCGATTTTCGTCAATCTGCGAGGATTTTTGCGCTGCGGCGGATGCGTTCAGACGCATTAAATCTTGAATGGCTGAGGACTCAGCATGCGCAGACATCATCTTGAGATCTGCCACACGCTTTGTTTCATCTGCTTCAACAGCCAGATAATTTCTTATCTCGTTAGCTATCCGCAGCTCATCAAGAAATGCGCTGACTCCTTCCACACGGGCAGAAGTTTTGAGGTCGGCGTTTCGTCTAATTGAAGCAGCTTCAACCTCAGAAGAGGTTTGTATGAGTGCGGTATTTCTTGTTATGGCCGCTGCTTCTTGTGAATGTGCCGACATCGCTGCAGCCGAAGCACTTCGGATAGCAGTTGGATCAGCACTCGGCGGTGGCTTTACAGCAGCCACCGCTTTCATCTCATCAATGATTGATCGCAGTTTCTCTACATGAGTTGCGCGATTCAGTTCTGCGTTCTTCTTTGCCGCATCTGCTTCTGTTGCCTGTGATGCTAGAATGGCAGAATTAACCTGACGCACCATATTTATTTCACTGGCGCGTTCTCTATTCACATCCATTAAAGCACGAATCTCATCCTGCGTTGCCGCTTCCGCCGTCGCAGCAGTTGATTGCGTAACGATGGCTTTTCTGTTTGCTAAAGCAAGCTCATCTGCGTATGCGGACGTTGTTGTCGCGACATTTGCTTTCAGCGCTGCTGCTTCATCCGCTCGAGCTTTTGTTAACGCTTCACTCGTCCTTACATGAGACGCAACCGCGACCGCCTCAGAAGCATATGCGGCAGTCTTTACATCAGCGGTGCGAAGTGCGGCAGCAGTTTCCTCTCTTTGTGCGGCAAGCGCGGCTTGTGTATTCTGTATAAGCTGTGCGTGATTTCTTTTCCAGATCGGATCAAGAGAAGCAACAGATACAATAACAGAAGCGGCGCGAGTTTTCACGCCATCAATCCAAGCCTGTACTGCGGAACGTGAATTCTGAAGCTCTGCAGTTTGTGCTTGGTGAGAGGACATTCGCGCAGCTGAATCCCACGCCACGGCATCTTTATTCTGTTTGTTGAGCGCAGCCCACGCACCCGCACTATCTTGAACAGCGTTGGTGAAAGCCTGAACATGCGATGGCATCATCTGCAGCGTAGCATCAGTTTGCTTTACCAAATCGAGGTTGGTTTGGAGCGGACCTGTGCTCTCTTTATGCGCAGCTGCCACATCTCTTGCTGCATACCCTACATTCTTCTCAGCAGCAATCCTATCTGATATCTGCTGTCTGCCTTCTTCATACGCCGCCACGCCACGCTTAATCGCCTCAGTATCTCTATTGTACTGCTCTTCAAGTGCGGCGGCCTCGCCCTGCGTCATCCTAATGATTTCCAGCGAGGCATCTTCAATCTTCCTTCTCGACTCCGCGATCATCTCCAAAATGCTCTGCTGCCGCATGAGATCGAGCATTTTCCTGCGCGCTTCTGTCTGTCCCTGCAGCTTCTCCATGATCGACTCTTCGCGACGAGCGATCTGCAACCCTAACCTATCATACTCATTAGTACCCGCGATCAACTCTCTGATAGCGTAGGTAGCTTCTCGGATCGGACCTCTTTCTGTCTTTCTTGCGAGTGCCCGCTTCTCCGCTGCCTCCAGCTCCTTATTGAGTGCGAGGAGTGTTTTTACCTCTTCTCCTACCGCGCCGTACTTTATCTGAATTTCCTCAGCAGCTTCCGCGCGCTTTATTTCTATCTTGAGAACTTCATTCTCATCTGCATTGACAAGAGCAATCTCACGTTGAAGTTTCGCGATAGCTTTCAGAGCCTGCTCTGATTCCTCCGTAGATCGTTTGTTGAAATTGATGGACTCTGCGGGTGCGGAGAGTGCCTTCTTGATGTCGAGAGCAATCTGCGCAGCGGACTTCTGCACGTTCGCCAGATTCTTCTCGTAAAGATTCTCGAAGCCAAGGTATATAGTTTCCTTCAAAGCATCAGCTTCGGCCAGCTTCTTAACACCAGCGTCCCAATCAAGCGACACGAAATCTCTTAACGCACCAATCCACTTAACCAGAGCTTCAACTCTAACGCCCAGCCATTCAATGATACTACCAAAATAAGTCATCCCCTTCGCTGAACCTATCAAGAGTTCAGTGAACGCGTCTACTGCATTTTGCGTTCCAGTGAAGCCTTGAACAAGCATAATAATCGTTCTTAGAACTTGTTCAATCGCTGCACTGAGCATAGAGAAAGCACCCAACAACTTCTTGGATTGCATACTCATCTGCTCTGGGGTATTTAGCAGTTCCTTTAGTGTGTCGGCAAGCGCATCCCTAATGCTACGAAACACTTCAAGGATAGGCTTGAGACCACCTTGGCGCATAGCCAGCATATTCAGAATCTCCACCGAACCTTTGATGGAGTTGAACGCGCCAGTTACTGTCTCACCTAACTTTTCTCCTGCCTGTTCCAGTGGGCCAATCATTGCCCGCAGAGACTGTAACAGGGTACCGGCGGCTTTCTGCTTCTCGAGCCATGCGCCCAGATCTCCCACCTGTGCTTTGATGAGTCTGGCGAGGACGGAGCCTGCCCGTGCCTGCCCTTCCATCAACGATCCTATTTCTGTGGTAATCTGTTTTTCGGCCTGTTGGCCCTGAGTCAACGCGAGCGTGGCATCTACCAATATCTTGGTGACTTGTGCGGCTTCTTCCAACGACTTCACAAACTCACCACCACCCCTGGCGAGGAAAGTCTGGAAGCCCATCATCATCTGTTGCGGGGTTGCGAGTGACTTCGCAGCTAATTGTGTGAAGGTGACGAGAAGTCTCTCTGAGGCTTTGGCCGCTACTTCAAACGAAGTAGCCATGTTAGGGCCAAAAGTCGCAAAGGTAGCGACTATGCCGGCGAGGGAGAGAATAGCGCGCTGTGTCTCATCTGCACTCGTAAGAGCGGCTTTAGCCAGCCCCACAAGTCCACGAGCTATCTGCTGTGGAAGAGTGATAAAGAGATTAAACGCAATGAGGACGCCGACCATCGACAGCAATGCTTTGCTGACAACAGTTAGAGATTGGTGCAGGTTATGAAGATTCTTAGCGGCTGCTGATGCCTTCTGCCCCAGGTTCGCAGTATTTACACCTAACTGATTGAGAACCTGAGCGGAGCCACCACCGTGCACCACTATGTTTATAACTACTGTCTGGGTCGAAATAGCCACTTTATCTCATCCGAGAAACACGTGAATCAAGATCCACGCTCTTCTGATTCATTCGCTGTGACTCAAACGTAGCTTTCTTGCTAACTTCTTCAGACAGGATTGTTAAGTAACAGATCTCTTCGTAACCAAGATCGAACGGAATCCTTCCAATCGCTTCCTTCACAGTGCTGAGCCATAGGATGTGGTTGGCGTATGGGAGGAGATCATAACAATCATAGAACTCAAGAACTTGTCTGAGCTGTACGTTGCTGATCTCCTCCTCCGTGTCGGCTACGAACAAATCTTCGATCACCGGCTGAGGGTTCATCTCCGCGTATATTTCATCATCTTGATACGGAGACCTTCCCTCAGATCCGTAGATCACTGCTCGGAAGATAGCTCTAATTTTTTTTCCTGGTCCGCCTCTTCCGAACTGAGGCTTTCCATGAGCATATCTACCGCGTTGTCAACATGGATGCGGCCGATCGGGTCCGCGAAATAGTCCTTCCATCCTTCTCCCACTGGGAGATCGTCATATCCTTCGACTTTAAGGATGGAGTGGACCCAAAGATACCAGTTGGCTTCCGACCTGGAACCAGTCTGGATCTTCTTTCCACGGACCTTGAGCAGCCGCCGTTGCCACTCTTCCCTAACATTCGGGAGAGGGATCTTGAAGATGTGGGCCACTTCGACCTGAACCAAACCGGTCCCATCTTCATTGGCCATGTTGACGAGCATCGGCACTCGTATTTCTTCTAGAGCTTTAGACTTCCTGAATCCACCAGCCATTTTATTCTCCTTTTGTTACTACTTCTTTGGAAATACGCTTATCGTACTTACCTTAGAGTAGGTACGCAGCGGTGTGATTGTAAACCACAACCGTCACCGGCGTGGCGTCTGTGGTGTCGTAAAAGACCTTGTAGGTGATTTCGAGAAGATCTCGAATACCGTCGAAGGACTGCTTCGCGGATGCGACCTTCACAACCGGGAAGTTGTAAGTGATCTTGCTGTTCGTGTCGATCGTCAGCTCAAGATCAACTTCCTGGACGGTCTCACCAAGCATCGCGTTCCAGAACTCATCTCCCTGATGGCCTTCGACCCTCACCACCAAGTTGTATGCGCGAGAGCCAAACCTCAGCGAGGACAAATACCTCCCCGAGTTTACCACGTCGGCGCGGCCGTCCGCGACATCCAAATTGTTGTTGATGGTGAAATCCAGGCCTCTCAGTTTCGCCTTCTTCGACACGCCGCCGATCTTGAAATCACCCATGCCACCAGTGACCCACTCTGCGTGAGCGGACGATGTGGGGAAGGAGAAAGAAGGCTTGGCGGTGAGCGTGCCGTCTGAAAGCGCAGTACCTGTGAGGTTGAGCCTCCCGGCGGAATCAAGCGTGATCTTCAATTCATTGATGACCACGCCCTTGACCAGCATGTACGATGCTGTGTCACCAGTCAACCCCAACACCCACGATGTTGACGGAAGGGTGTCAGTGGTGCAGGCCTGAAGAGCCTTACAGGTGTGCGTGTAGTTCGATGGCGCACCGCCGGCTGTGTATCCGCCCATTGAGAGCGCATACATCAATCCTGCAAGCGTCAAAGAGCAGGGGAAAGAAAAGGGGATCGAGATGTCTTGAGCTGTGACAATGTCCAGCGACGTGTCCTGAGGCCACTCATGCCCCTTAATCACAGCAGAATCGTCGATCCGCGTTTGTGTCAGATCAAGGATCACGGGTTCGTTTGGCTCAAACAGCTTGTTGATGTTGGCATCAAGAACCTGCGTACCAAACGCGGTCTCCTTGTAATAACTCAGCGCGAGTTTCGCGCATTGTGGTCTAATAGGCATTGTCTAGCTCCTATTGAAGGTTATAAAACCCCGAAAGTTACACCTCGTCCAACAAGTACTCCGCCACGTCATTCGTCACAACGATTGTGACCGGCGTGGATGTTTCGGTATCGTAAAAGGGCTTGAAGGTGACTTCTAGCACGTCACGAATCCCGTCGAAACTCTGCTTTGCAGACGCGACCTTCATGTGAGGGAAGGTCATGACGATTCCACAGCCCATATTTGTGCCGGATGGAACCACAACCGAAACCACGACTGCCAGAACTGTTTCATTCATCATGTAGTTCCAGCGAGCGTCACCCTGGTGGCCCTCAAACCTTACCACCAAGTTGTAGGCACGATTCCCAAACCTCAGTGAATCGAGAAACACACCTGCATTGACCACATTCGAGCGACCATCTGCCACGTCGAGGTTGTTGTTGATGGTGAAATCGAATCCCCTCAACACAGTCTTGACTGAATTAGGACCGCCACCTGAGTCGATGGTCATGTCGCCCATCGCGCCTGTCACCCAGATTGAATGTGCGGAGGGTCCGGCTGGCCACACATATGTGTCTGGGTCTGCGACAGGAAGCACTTCACCGTCAGAAAAAGCTGTTCCTGTGAGATTGAGGCGGCTGGCGGTGTCGAGCGTGAGTTTAAGCTCATTGATCATCACGCCCTTCGCCACCATCACCGAATCATGATCGCTCAACAGCCCCATGATCCAAGTTGTTGATGGAAGGAGGTCGTTGGTGCAGACGACCTGCGCCTTACAGGTGTGATCGTAGAAGCTTCCATTTACAGCATGGGCATAATCGCCCATCGCGAGAGCGTAAAGCAGACCTGCGAGAGAAAGAGAGCAGGGGAAAGAAAAAGGCATGGAAACGTCTTGTGCCGAGACGATATCTAAGCCTGTGTCCTGCGCCCACTCATGCCCTTTGATTCCGGCGGCGTCATCTACCCGCGTCTGAGCAAGGTCGATGATCACTGGCTCGTTCGGCTCAAACAACTTGTCGATGTTTTCTTCCTCAAGGGCTACACCATAGGTGCCCTCTTTGTAGTAAGACATCGCAAGTTTGGTACATTGCGGTCTAGTTGCCATCTTCTACTCCTATTTGCCGTTTAACTTCTTCTAGGATTCGCCGAACCCTATCGGAAGGGCATCAGTTAGGTTTTATTGGACCACCTGTGGCAACCACAGGTAGCACCTTGTGCCCGTTTGTGCTACCAAACACAACCTCAAACCCATCGCACCCCAGGATGTTCGTGAGGTCATTATAAGAGACCTCAAAGTGCGTATAATCAAGGGGAAATCGCCAAGAATGCCGTCCTATACTAAGCCCCGACACAAACGTATGTGCGGTGCGTTTTATCAAGATCATATAACAGTAGCGACATTTCCCTGTCGCGCAGCGGCCATTTGTATTCTTGCGGTTAAAGAAATAGCAACAGCTTGTGCTAAAGGCCGACTAAGCGTGTCTAGATGGGCTTTCGTGAACACCTGTTCCGCTGCTTGGCTGAAATAGCCTTTTCTGGTAATTGTTTGTCCAGACTTTCTTGAATATGCCCACCTTCTACGCATATACGACCCATCTTTGAAATAGAAGGTGAAACGGCCTCCAGTCGAAGGGAAATTCCTTGCATCGTAGCCGCCCGGAGGAACTGTGAAGGTGTAATCAAAGGCCCACTGTTCGATGTACGGATGAGGCGGCTCTCCTCCAACTTGATAGATGGCGACGTGAGCGGACTCCTTATTAGGAAAAGCATAAGGTACAATGGTCACATCCACTGTGGGCGGCGTTTTGCCACAATTACTCTTCGCCTTTGTCGCCAACTGATCGACAGTATCCTTCAACCATGCACTTATGATTGGAGGAAACATACGGTCGGTAGCTACAACCGACCACTGAAACAGATTTTCTAAAAAGGCCACTATTCAACCCACTGTACGGTCAATGGCACGTTCATGTAAGCCAAAGGTTCTTCCAACTCTGCGTGTTCTACTGTCACTGGACCAATTTGGATGATGGAGAAAGTGCAAGCGACCATATCAAGAAAACCTTGCGAGGTTAATTTGGTCATGATCGCTTGTACGCACTCCTCAGCCGCTTCTGCGAGGGGGCTCAAGTTATCTTCCTCTATGACAATACGTGATCCGCCATCAACGTAGCCAAAGAGGTTAATCATCATGGTCCTATCCATTGTGAGGCCCATGATTCCCACAACAACAGTCTCTGGCGCAGGTGTTACCGAAAATATCGGATAATATGCCTCTTTTGTAGGATCGAAGAGCGTGTCGGTGGTGTGAATGGCCCGTGGTTCTCCTCCCACCGCAACTTCCAGACCATCAATCGCGTTTTTGATGGTCAGTAAGATATCTCGCCTTCGACCCATGAACTATTCACCAGAGTTCGAGTTTTCGCTCGAATCGTCCTCAGTTTGCGGATTTTTATGTATTCCGCGATAGAAAAATGGCTGAGGAATGTCGGTATCCAGAGTATTCGCGTCCTTATCCGCTTGAGAAACAGAAGGCATCACAAATGACCCCGCTTTAACAGCAGATGCCCTTAACCGCTTCGCGATCTCTAAATACTTCGCTGTGACGGTTAATTTGTTCGCCTGAACTGCCCCCGCACGAAAACCTTCGGAGCGAGCAAAGCGAGCGGCGAGCGATTCACAAATTCTCGCCGCTGCCCCTCGCACCGTACCTTCCACGGATAGAGCGTAAAGAATGTCCTCATCTTCAACAAGATGGTCCCGATCGAGAGTATCTCCGACCTCGAATCGGACAGCATCTTGATCCCGTTCACCTGGGTTTATGTATGAGAATGTCATTCAACTAGCTCCAGGTTTTCCTCAAGCCGGCCAGCATCGTGAAGGGACATCAATAACCGTGCGCGGCTTGCTTCTGCCCCGTCATGATGCTGTTGTGCACGTTGATACAATCCGATAAGGAGTCGTTGTAGGATTCTCCTACGATCACCAGCCACAATCAAGCAGATCCGATTGTACTCCATATCCGTAAAATACCCCTTCGTGTTAATCTTACGAAAGAGTTTAAGATAACGGATAGCTGCAGGAATCAAAGGAGCTTCCGGTGGTGCTGGCTCAGGCTTTGGCTCGGGTGCTGGATAAACAACCACAGGCACAAACTCCCCTACTGGTTCGGAAGAAATGACAGTTGACCTAGCTCTTCGGCCCATGTCAATCCTCCACCTTCATTTTCTTCGGGTCTACACCAGCAAGCATAGCCGTTTCCTCTACCGTGATGTCGGGAGATGGGGCCATGCACCCGCCCTTTTTCTTCTTATGCACGAGCAAGAAGGCTTCACTAGCGAATGCTCTCGGACACATATCGCACTTCGTGCGTTTGTGTTCGTTTGGATCAAAAACCAGGAAATACCCTAGTCCGCGGAGTTGGTCGTCCCGAGGTGTACTTCTCAGTTCGACCAACTCTCCGCGTTCTAGCTCACGACCCGCGTACAGAAAAGGTACGCGAGCAAACATTGTCTCTGCCATGTTATTCTCCTTTTACTCAGTTACAGATCGGCTTACGGCACAACGTTGTACATGTAATAGCCAAGGTCCGTACCAACGGCCTTGTGATCGAAGTAGGTGTGCGCTTCGATCCGGTCCACCTGGGTGAAATCGTTTCGCAGCCGTCGGATGAAAGACAGCGCGCCGAAATTCGACCAGTGGAAGGTGTAACCTGCGGACGGGGTCAGCAGTGCGGGGCGGGCGGCCACATGCATGAGCAGCGCCACCTTGCCCATCACATACGAGTAAGCGGCCGCTGCATCCGTCTGGCCCTCATCGTATGTGTGCTTGATCGCCTTACCGATCATGAGCCGAGGCACTTCGAGGATCGACGCGACGATCTCAGTGGTCAGAACGCCCCGTTGAGTGTACTTGATCCTCTCAATGAAATCGGGGTGATGCTTCAGCTTGGTCCAGACCTGGCGGCCGATCACGAGGGTGTTAGCCTCACGAGCGGTGTAGCCATGAATGGCATCCTTGCCGGTTTCCACATCACCGATCGGATCAGACAGACCATAATCTGACCACGGTGCGGCCACGAGATCCTTGTCCGTCCCCCACAGTGTAGTCTTGAGGAAATCGGTCGCCCATGCGATCTCTCGACGAAGCATCAGCCGGTCGGTGACCAGCATGGTAGCTTCCAGATCTGGATCGAACGGGTTGTCGGTGTTTTCCCGAACCTCATCTGGGACATCCTTGTGAACTGCGAAGTTGTCACAGAAATAGGTGTCGGTGGTGTTCACCGTGTAACCCGTGCCGGCGGTTTCAGTTCCAGGGGCGCGAAGCTGAGCTTCGTCCCTGAACCAGTCCGCCTTCGTGTACTTCGCGATGCGCGCCGACTGTTTCCGAACGGGCACGATCGGGAAGATTTTGTCCGAAATGTAGCTCTCCGCCTCATTCATGTAAGCGGAGGAGAGGATGGTCATGAGTTGATCAACATGAGCATCCCTTATATCAGGTTGCGGCATTTGTTAATCCTCCAATAGATTGAAGAGCGCCGTGCTCGTTCAGTTAAGCTGTTACTTGAACGAAGCATGGGAAGATGTAGGCGCGAAAAACATCATTCTCGTCTGCGGCTTCCAATGCTCGTCCGACTGCGACGTTTGTCGTGTCTCCAGGCGCGCCGAGTGTGATACCGACGGCATGACCGCTTGCGTCAGCAACAATATACTGACCAGCAGCAATGCCACCAGCACCTGCCACCAACTTCGACTCGCCTAGCACCACAACTTCTGCGGGCCATCCCTCTGCTTCAGGCTTGTTTTGCAGCGCACCAATGACCAGATCAGTAGCGGCGGATGCAAGAGCGACCGTGCCGGTTGCACTCAGTAGCACAATGTGATACTGATTCAGATGCAAATCGGCCGCGGCCTTAAACGAGCCTTTGAAGAATGGGATTCCATACCCCTTACCCATGACGTATCCCCTTTCTTTTCGAGCGGTTTACAGTGCCCGAACGAGTTTACACCTGAACGAACTGCGGAAGAACGTACGCACGGAAGATGTCATGATCATCGGCATCCTCCAGCGCACGAGCAACCGCAACTCTGGTGTTGGTTACGCCAAGGGTAACTGCGACAGCTTCCCCATCACTGTTCGGGACGAGGAACTGTCCTGCAGTAATGCTGCCCCCAGCTTTAAGCTTCGTTTCGCCGGCAACGACGACCTCTACAGGCCAACCCGCTGCTTCCGGCTTATTCTGCTGAACGCCGATCGAGAGATCAGTCGCCGCAGTCGCAAAGTCCACGATGCCCGTAGACGTAATCTTGACGATGTGAAACTGCTTCGTGGCAAGATCGGCATCAATGGCTTTGAACGTGCCCTTAAAAGTGGGAATGCCATACCCCTTACCCATGATACATTCTCCTACTCAAAACACAAATGGTTGAGGTGAAGTAAAAAACTAGGCGGTCTTGGCCCGGTGGTTGAATTCCTTGCGATACTGCTCGTACCGATGCGCACCGACCGACTTGATGGCGTCGACGATGATCTCAGACTGCTTCTGACCACTCGCTGACTTCCGGATGTCTCCGGCCGCCTTTGTGACCTCGGCCACGAGGTTGTTGCACAAAGGGTCCATCGCCTCCCCATCTCTCCCAACTTCCCGGAGAATGACAGAGGACTTGAGTGCGTCGGAGGTGGACTTGAAAGACTTCCGCAGGGTTTCTGCGGTATCCTTGTCGACCTTCTCCGCCTTGAGGATCTGATTGACAGCCTCGTCCACGTTCATGTTGAGGTGAGCGCACTCATCGTCCACCCACCGCTTGATCTCCGCCCGATGCTGGTCCTCTTCGATCTTGTTGAGCCGGGTTTCCAGCTTCTGCTTCTCTTCCTCAGCCTTCTTCGCTTCGGCCTGGGCCTTTTCGAGGGCAGAGGTATCGGGGGCGGGCATCATCGCGAGAAAGTCACGAACTTCGGTGACTTCTGCGTCTGTCGCCTTCAACGTGGCATCTTCCTTCAGGAGAGCAACAACTTTTTCAATGTTGCGCTCAGCCTTCAGGATTTCAGCCACCTTCGATTTGATTTCTGGTCGCACGGTAGTTGTGCCTCCTGAATTGATGTTATTGTTTACAGAGGTGTCAAAATCAGCACTCTTCGCGAGGAAGAATTGCTTTCTGTTCGCGCCTCTGGACACGAACGAAACTTTTTTGACCTTCAAATCCCTAAGATAGCAAGTAGCCATGCTTCAGCTCCTATATGATCTCTTCCATCCTCACGGCAGATCCTTCAAGTGAGTATCCCGTAATTTCGCCTTTGAGGATCGCGTCTTTGAGCTCTTGGTTGAGAACTTTCGTAACAAGGACCCAACTCCCCTTACGAACGAGCTGGCCTTCGATAGAAAAGTCGCAAGGCGCGATGTATGACTCAACAACTTGGACATCTTCAAGGTCTTGTGAGTGGTGGAGGTTGAGGACGGCTTCTGGAAGGAAGGCATGGGCAGCCTTTTCGATTTCTTCGGAGCTTGTGAAGTCGCCATGAGAGTCCACCACATCCGGCTCATACACGATGCCGTAAAAAAGGCCCTGAGGAGCGTTTGTGGGCAGGATCTTTACGATATTGTCGAGTTTTCCGTCGCTCTTCTTATACTTTTCAGGGTCCAATTTAATCCCCAGTCGATACGCCGCAGTTAGCACCTTAACCTTCGCCTTTTCACCAAATTCTGACTGACTCAGCCGCGTGAGGTTGTTACGAACATGCGCTTCATCGTGCATGGGGAAATGCCGGAGAGAGCGGGGCACTGTCTTACCGGATTCATCCTTTTCTCCGCCTGGCTCTATGTATGCGAAAATAGAATCGGGTAGATCGTTGAGAGCTGCGTCCGCTTTCTCCAGCTTTTCAATAAATTCGTCCCCATTCACATAACCTGTGGCGAAAATGAGTCCATCTTCAGCCTCAAGACTCTTGTGAACAACGCCCCATGCTTGTGCGAAAGCACTTGCTTCACAATCCGCGCCGCCCTTTTCCAGACAGGATTGATACGCACTGTTCCAAACGGCCATCCACTGCCGCTGACGTTTTTCCGGCAATTTCTTGACTGCCGGCGGCAAATCCCCTACTGTTGAGTATGGCATCTTTTTGTCTCCCAGAAGCCCATCAACGTGTGCGTCACCTATATCTGGCTGCGGCATCTTATACCCATGTGCCGAAGTATTTGGTGGCGAGTGTGCCCTGACTGCCACCAACGGCCGCTTTCACCTGCACCTTTAGGTGCGTGTACATATCTGTGTAGACTTTTTCGACCGCCGCACCTGTAGTAACACTGATCGCGGACTCGACGGCTGCAAATGTTGTCCCACCATCCTTCGATCCCAGCACATTTACTAAAAGGTTGTTGGTGGTAGCGGAGAAGGTGAAGGTTTTGGTCTTGTAATAGGCAACAGACCAGACTCCCACGTCCACATAAACGTCTGTGGAGAGCTTATTTGCAAAAGCATCCCATTCACACACCGCACCGCTGGACCTAAATCTCATTGGCATGGCTACTCCTCATCACTTTCGGTAGCTGCGGGCTTTTTAGGGGCTGGTTTTGCAGGTTTTGGAGTGTTTTTCTGGCCCTGCGGCCCCGCACCACCACCAAAAGCCGTCGCAGATCCCGGCAAAGGTGGCGCCTGAACCAACTTTTCGCCCTTCTCATCTTCGTCAATCTCGCCAATTCTTTCTGCATCTAGACCAGAAAGGCCCGCAACAGTCTCCAACTCCTCAAGTATGTGCTCTTTGGGCAGCATAAAGCCCTTTCCAGCCAACCTCATGACGTAATTGCTGAGTTCGTCGAGGTTTGGATCGGTTACTTTGCCTGGAATGAGCTGAGGAAGGCCACTTCCGAGTGATGCAAACTTCGGATTCAGCGCGAAAAGGCGCGGAATTGCTACTCTGTTGATGTGAGCAGCGATTTTTGACAAGAGAGATTGAACGGCGACAAGGAAAATATCGTTTTGATTGCGGCTTAAAGCAAAAGATCCTACCCTATCCATCCCTAAAAGTATGAATTGTGCTAGTGCCGTAGCTGCAATTCTCTTGTCATATCTGTTAATAATGCGGTCAGAATCGAACTGACGCCTCGAAACACCCATGGAAAGGAGCGAAAGTGTCCATCCAGAAGGCAAACAGATGCCTTCCTGCTCATCTCTCCTCAAATTGGAGATGATTTTGGTGACTTGATCGCGCACGGGCTTGTTTTCGGTGGCGTCTATATCGTAATTCTCGGGCGGGGTGAAAACAGGAAGCCCCACGAGGTCTCTTTCCATCCCGATCGCTTCAATTTCCTCGATATTCTTCTGAAA
>Ga0316630_10000040_pt1 | contig 30538 bp, 26 predicted proteins | sample OWC_May_M1_C1_D6_FD_207658 | JGI IMG/M metagenome (GOLD analysis project Ga0316630, IMG submission 207658) | Wetland soil microbial communities from Old Woman Creek delta, Ohio, United States - OWC_May_M1_C1_D6_A | ecosystem: Environmental > Terrestrial > Soil > Wetlands | place: USA: Ohio...
GGGAGTAGTGGATTCGTGGAGTACTAAGGGGATGGCACCGAGTGTGACGAGGTGCGAGGGCGGGACCGGGCGAGGGCGGGAGCGGCGCTGGCCGGGCTGGCTGGGTCTGTCCGGTGCGCTCCATGCGCTGCTGCTGGCCGGCCTGGCGGTTGTCCCTGCCTTCTACGCGGGGCCGCGGGACCGACCGGCGCCGACCATCAAGGTCCGGCTCGTCAGCGGGGAAGCCCCCACCCCGCTGCCGGTCCCTGCCGCGGCGCCGGCCGCTAGGAAGGTGCCGCCTCCGCGGCCGGTTCCGCCTCCCCCGGCGGCGGCCAGGCCTGTCCCGCCTCCGCGCGCGGCGACTGTACCCGTGCCGCCGCCGGGGCCGCTGCTGGAGCCACCGCCTCGCCCGGAGCTTCCGCGAGTGGCGCCCGTCCTGCCGCCGCCCCCGCCGCCTGAGGAAGTCACGGTCGCGGCTGTCCCGGAGGCGGCCCGCCCCGCCCCGCTGCCGGAGCCCGTCCCACTGGTTCGGCCTGCCGAATCACCACGCCTGGAAGAGCAGAGGACCCTCGCACCCCCGGAGCCGCCAGGTGCTGCGGGGGCCGCGACACCACCGGCGCCTCCCCCGAGACCTGATCAGGGGTCCGCCCTCCCTGGGGTTGCGAAGGCGCCGGCCCCGCCGGCGCCTGAGGGCGCCCCTCCCGCGGGTCCGGCCGGCGAGGGGCCGAGCCGCGCGCAGGTGACACGGCCGGGCCGGCCTGATGCGCCGGTCGGGGGCCCGGACCTTGGGGGCCCGGCCGAGGCGGGGTCGGCCCCGATGCGGCGGGACGCCGTCGCGGGCCTCTTCGTGATCGCGGATGTGGGCGGGAGCGGGACGGGCGAGCGCGGCCGGGGCGCCGGGGACCGGGGAATCGGGCCGGGCGGCGGGGGCACGGGAGCCGGGGGCCACGGCGCGGCGGGCAGCGGGACAGGGATGGGGATAGGGACAGGGACCGGGAGCGGCGCCGGGACGGGGACCGGCAGCGGCGCCGGCCAGCAGCTCGCCTCGCGCCCTGGCGGCGGGACGGGGTCCGGTGAGGGCGTCTCCCACCTCCTGCGCGCCATCCGCGGACAGATCGAGCGAGCCCAGAGGTATCCCGACGAGGCACGGCGCGCCGGGATGCAGGGCACGGTGGAACTCCGATTCCGCGTCGGCGCCGACGGCAGCGCCGAGGCCCTCGAGATCGTCCGCTCCTCCGGCCACCGGGAACTGGACGAGGCGAGCCTGCAGACCATCCGCCGGGCCGGGCCCTACCCCGCGGTGGCCGGCCGGGTCCGCATCCCCCTGTCCTATCGCCTGGATCGGTAGTTCTGTTCTCGGCGCTGCCCGGCTGTCAGGCGGGCGTTTCCCCTCCCTGACGATCCCTGGCCACGCCAGGAGCTAGACCGACTTCACACTTGTCAAGGATATCTTTCCTGAGTATCCTATCGGCATATAATGTTTCAACATCCTTGGCGGGATAGCATGGGTGCCATATCGTTGAAGCTGCCGAATGATCTCCTGCAGAAGAGTCAGGAGTGTGCCGAGGCCTTGCGGTTACCCCGGGCGGAATACATCCGACGCGCCATCGAGCGGATGAACCGCGAGACCCGCGCCCGGCTTCGCGCCAAGCGCCTCGCAGAGGTGTCGCGGCGCGTTCGCGGGGAGAGCCTCAGGGTGAACGCCGAGTTCGCCGCGATAGAGCGGGACCCCGATGCCTGACCGGGGTGAACTCTGGCTGGCCGATCTCGATCCGCAGCGAGGCACGAAGCCCGGCAAGACCCGCCCAGTGCTGATCGTCCAGTCCCAGGCCCTCCTCGACGCCGGCCACCCGTCCACCCTTGTCATTCCGCTCACGACGAACCTCGTGGAAGACGCCGAGCCCCTGCGAGTTCGAGTCCCCGCATCCGGCCGCCTGCGCCGCGCCTCCGATCTCCTGGTGGACCAGTTGCGAGCCATCGACAATCGTCGCCTCGTTCAGGGACCTCTGACCCAGCTTCCGCGCCTCCTGATGGCCCGGGTCGAGCAGGCGATCCATGACGTCCTGGACCTCCCCGAGCCGTAGCCCTGCAATCTTGGCGTGAGAATCCGGTCTGAAAAAGATACGGGCCCCGGGATCGCTCCGGGGCCCGTCGTCTTCAGACCGGACTTCTGACCACCGAGACACCTTTGGTCTTCCCGGTGGTGCCTTGGTGGTGGTCCTTCACGGGGTAGCCTCAGTGCTGTCCCAGCCTCACGCCCGCGCGGGCAGCTTCGCCACCGTGTCGCCCGCCAGGCGGGCCGCCTCGCGCAGGGCCGTGACCAGGCGGTTGCGCTCCCGCACCAGCTGCGCCTGCAGGAATCCGTACTCGGGCTGACCCGCCAGCGCGGGGAGGCCGCCGGCCTTCTGCAGCGCGGCCAGCGTGTGCTGGCCGGTGGCCCGCATGATGGGCGACCACTCCGCCGGATCGTGGTGAAAGCGGCCGCTGGTGCTGTAGATGACGGGATTCAGGATGCGGCTGAGCCGCATCAGGGCGTCGTTCACGGCGCGGACGGCCGGCCCGCGGGCCTCGGCCGCCGCCCCCCTGAGGGCGGCCGCCGCGGCCAGGAAGCGCCCGGCCGCCTCGGTGGCGGGGGTGAGGTCGAGGTGGCCGCCGGCCTTCTCCTGCAGTGCGCCCAGGAAGCCCTGGATCTCCTGGACCGTGTCCACGTGGTCGAAGGGCAGCACCTCGGCGTTGGCCAGTTCCATCACCGCGGTGAGGGAGACCTTGGCGTCCAGGGTCAGGATGTCGAGATCGGCCTTGTCCCGGGTGTCGAACTCGCTGTGCCACCACCAGGCGTTGGCCGAGCCGCCGGTCCACGGCCGCCGGTCCGGATGGTCGTCGGGAAGGAAGGGATAGGTTGAGAAGGCCGGAACCCCGTTGGCCAGGAAGGACTGGTCCGCGGCCCGCGAGGGCCGGTGGATCGGCGCCTCGGCCTGCCCCGTGACGCGGCGGATGACATCCCGGCAGAAGCGCTGGGCCTCGGCCGTGGTGTGCCGGGCGATGTATTTGGTCGCGCCCTTGACCCCGGGCGAGTCGATGTTGTGGTAGGCCAGACAGCCCTCCGCCAGATCGGTGAAGAAGGTGTCGGCGTACCAGGTCGAGCCGCTGTAGCGGCCGTGGGAGTGGCCGGGCCACCAGCAGAGGCGCACGCTCCGCTTGAGTGCCGAGCGGTTCGCCCACAGGATCCGGGCCAGCTCGATCAGGCAGGCGTCGCCGGTGGCGTTATCGGTGGTGCCCACCTCCCAGGCGCAGGAGTGCCCGCCGACCAGGACGAAGCGCTCGGGCTCCTCGGTCCCGGGGATGCGGGCCTCGGGGAGCTTGGAGCGGAACCAGCCGGTCTTGACCTCGGTGACGATCCGCACGCGAACACCCCGCCCCTGCGCGAGGAGCCGCTTGAGGGCCTCGCCGTCCGCCTTGTTCACCGTGACCACCGGCACGCTGGGGAGCCGCTCCAGCTGCTCCAGGCCCGGCGTGCCCCAGATCGTGGTCACGATCATGTTGTGGAGCATGACGTCCTGGTTGGCGAAGATCACGGCGGTGCAGCCGGCCTTGCTGGCCCGCAGCACGGTGACGGGGGTCGCCAGCCCGTCGAGCAGCGCGGCGCGGCCCGCGCCCCGGTGGAGAGCCCCGTCCTCGAGGGCAATGAGGTCCGCGATCAGGCCGTCCGGCCCCGTGGCGCGAGCGAAGGAGTGGGTGAGGCAGCGGAACTGCCGACGCTCGGGCTCGAGGACCTCGAGCGTGGCGCGGATGGGATAGCTCAGGAAGGCGTCGAACTCGTGCACGGTGACCGGGACCCCGGCCGCCCGCAGCTCGCCCGCGATGTACTCGGCCGCCCGGTCCTCGCCGGGGCCGGCCGTGTCCCGCCGCACCTGCGAGAACCAGTCCACATGCCTTTCCAGGCGGCCCCGATCCACGGCCTGCGCCGCCGCATCACGTCCGAATGTGCTCATGGCTCTGCTCTCTCCTCCGCCGCTGGGATGTGGGACATCGGTTGTCAGGCCTATTCACTTCACGCAACCAACCCCAATCGGTTGGGAGCATGTCCAGGCATGCGGCACCACACCCGGCCTCCGGTTGGGTCAAGCGAATAGGCCTGCGGGTTGTCAGGCCTCCGCGCTACTGCGCCGAGACCTGGGCGATCCAGGGCAGCGCGTCCCGGATGCCGAGGTCGGGGTAGTCGCGGACGCGCGTGTTCATGGCCAGGATCTCGGCCTGGTAGTAGACCCAGACCACGGGGACGTCCTGGTAGATCAGTTCCTGGATCTTGTGGTAGAGCGCGATGCGCTTGGACCGGTCGATCGTCTGGCGCGCCTCCGCCATCAGCCGGTCCACCTCCTTGTTGGAATAGGCATAGTGGTTGTTGAAACCGCCCGTCGTGTACTCCGCGGTCTTGTCGGGATCGGGCGAGGTGATCCGCCAGGAGGTGCGGGCGTCGTAGTCCCCCGCCGGCAGCTGGTTGCCCTTCTTGATGTAGACCGACCACTCCTCGACATTGAGCCGCACGTCGGCGCCGAGCTGCTTCCAGGACTGCTGGGTGAAGAGGGCGATCTGCTCCCGCACCGGGTTGCCCTTGTCCACCATCAGGTCGAAGGCCAGGCGCTTGCCGTCCTTCTGCAGCACCCCGTCGGGGCCGGGCGTGAAGCCGGCCTGGGCCAGCAGCTCCTTGGCGCGGGCCACGTCGTAGGGGTAGGGCTTCAGGCTGGCGTTGAAGTAGGGCCCGAAGGCCGGGGCGTGGGGACCGGTGGCCAGGGTGCCGCCCGCCCGCACCACGCGCTGGACCGCCAGCTCGCGGTTGAGACCGAGGGCGAAGGCCTGCCGGACCTGCCGGTCGGTGAAGGGCCAGCGGGTGTTGTTGAGGCCCACGTAGAAGGCGCTGGGCAGGTTGGAGACCCTGAAGGCCAGGTGCTCGACCTTCTCCAGGGCCTCCTTGTGGGTGGCCTCGACCACGGCCATGTCCAGCTCGCCCGTGCGCAGCTGGGCCATCACAGTGTTGATGTCGGGGATGACCTTGAAAACCACCGTCTTCAGCTTGGGGGCGCCCGCGAAGTACTCCGGGAAGGCGTCCAGGGTGATGTGGGAGCCCTTCACGGTCTCCTTGAGGCGGAAGGGCCCGCTGCCCACGGGGCGCTGGGCGTAGTCGCTCAGGTCGTTCAGGTCCTTGCCCTCCAACAGGTGCTTGGGCGTGATGAAGATGTTGAAGCCCAACACCGTGGGCAGGGCCGCCATGGGCTCGGCCAGGACGATCCGCACGGTGGTCTCGTCCACGACATCCACGCGCTGCAGCGGCTTGAGCTGGCTGCGGAAGAGGGCGTTCACCTTGGGGTTGACGATGTTCTCGAGGGTGAACTTCACGTCCGCGGCCGTGAGCGGCTTGCCGTCGTGCCAGCGGACGCCCTTGCGCAGCGTGAACTCCCAGACCTTGCCGTTCTCCAGCGGCCGCCAGGCGGTGGCCAGGTCCGGGACCGGCTCGAGGTCCCCGGGCCGGTAGCGGGTGAGCCCGCTGAAGGCCACCTTGAGCACCTGGCTGGTAGGCAACTGCTGGGGCTGGGTGAAGGGATTCAGCGTCACGTCCCCGATGATGGCGATGCGGAGCACCCCCGCGGGCGCCTGAGCGGCGGCCTCGTGAACCGCCAGCCCTCCCGCCACCGCCAGCACCGCCATCAGCACACTCATGATCCGGATCATCGTTCCCCCTCCTCTCACCGGTTGCCGACCTCTCCACGTCTCCGCAGGCTGCTCAAGAAGGCCCAGGTGCAAGGCGGCGCGCCGGGTACCCATCCTTCAGGATGGGTGCCGAGTGAGGCGTACTCCTGGTACGCCGCAGCGAGTGCCCGAGCGCGCCAATCCGCCTGAGGCGGACAGATGGACCTTTTTCAGCAGCCTGCTAAGAGCCCGCCTGGCGCGGATCCAGTGTATCCGACAGCGCGTCGCCGAGGGCGTTGTACGAGAGCACGGTGCCCATGATCAGGGCGCCCGGATACAGGGCCAGGGTCGGGGTCTTCCAGACGTACTGCTGCGCCCCCGTCAGCATGTTGCCCCAGGTCGGCGTCGGCGGCTGCACACCCAGGCCCAGGTAGCTCAGCGCCGACTCGGTCAGGACGGCGTAGGCCACCCCCAGGGTGGCCGCCACGATGACGGCCGGGATGGCCTGGGGGACGAGGTGCCGCGCGAGGGTGCGCGCCTCCCTGGCCCCGAGCGCCCGCGAGGCGAGCACGAACTCCAGCGGCAGGGTGCGCAGGACCTCCGCGCGCACCACCCGCGCCACCACCATCCAGCCGGTCAGACCGATCGTCAGGATGACGTTCGCCAGGTTCGACCCGAAGACGGCCAGGACCAGGAGCGCCAGGAAGAAGGTCGGCACGGTGAGCATCCCGTCCGTGAAGCGCATGATCACCGCCTCCGCCAGCCGGCCGTAGAAGCCGCTGAGCGCCCCCAGGATCGTGCCCACGCTGATGGCCACGGCCATGGAGAGCAGCCCCACGGCCAGCGACGTGCGAGCCCCGAATAGGATCCGGGAGAGGACGTCGCGGCCCGTCTCGTCGGTTCCGAGCAGGTGCTCGCGGGAGGGCGGGGCGAACTGGCTGAGCAGATCGATGTGCTCCGGGTCAAAGGGCGCGAGGACCGGGGCCAGCACGGCCAGCCCGTGGACGGTCACCAGGAACGTCAGGGCGGCCAGGGCCAGGCGATTGCGGCGGAACCGCCGCCAGAGGACCCACAGCCCCCGGTCCGCGGGCCGCCGGGCGGCGAGGAGATCGACCGGCGCAGCTTCGGCGCGTGTCATGGGCGCACGCAGGCTTTAGTCGTGAGCTGAGAGATCATTCTCGTCAAGGCCGCTCAAAAAGGTCCAGATGCAAGGCGGCGTCACCCATCCTTCGGATGGGTACCCGCCGGGGCGCGAGGCGTACTTGGTCCGTACGCCGCAGCGTCACGGGAGCCCGCCAACGCCGCAGATGGGCCTTTTTGAGCGGCCTGCTACCTCAGTGTGATGCGCGGGTCCACCGCCATGTAGAGCAGGTCCGTCACGAAATTGCTCACGATGACCAGAACCGAGACCAGCATCGTGACGCCCATGATCACCGGGTAGTCCCGGGTGACGGCGGCGTCCACGGCGAGCCGGCCGAGACCCGGCCAGGCGAAGATCGTCTCGGTCACGACCGCACCGCCCAGCAGCCGCGGAATCAGGACCCCCAGCACGGTGAGCATGGGGATGAGGGCGTTGCGCAGGGCGTGCCGCCCCAGCACGTCGAGCTCCGCCAGCCCCTTGGCCCGCGCCGTCCGGACGTAGTCCTGGGCCAGGACCTCGACCAGGCTGGCCCGCACGTAGCGGGTGAGCTGGGCCAGCGGGAACGTCGACAGCACCAGGCTGGGCATGAGCAGGTGCCGCAGCAGGTCGGCCACGGTGAAGGGCACACCCACCGTCACCATACCGGCCGAGGGGAGCCAGCCCAGCGTCACCGAGAACACGATGATCAGCAGGATCGCCAGCCAGAAGACCGGGATCGAGACCCCCACGAAGGCCGTGACCGTGGCGGCGTAATCCAGGACCGAGTACCGGTAGACGGCCGACACCGTGCCCAGGGGCACCGCCAGCAGGACCGCCAGGGCGAGCGCCGTTCCCGAGAGCAGCAGGCTGTGGGGGATCCGGTCCCGCACCAGCTGCGCCGTGGGCAGGCCGTGCTGGTAGGACTTGCCCAGATCGCCCGCCAGCAGGTGCCGGGCCCAGCGCGTGTACTGCAGGGGGATCGGGTCGTCGAGCCCCAGCTGCGCCGCCATGGCCTTGGCCACGGCCGGGTCCAGGTCCGGCTGGTTGAGGAGCGCCGGCCCCCCCGGCGCGGCGTGCACCAGGACGAACACCGTGGCGCTCACCAGGAGCAGCAGCACAAGGGACTGGCCGATGCGGCTCAGAATGTACCCGACCACGGTTGGCCTGCCCGGAGCATTCACGAAGGGATGGGAATGCTCCGGGCTCAATGAAGCAAGATGGACTTGGTCAGTTCCTCGCATCCACGAACGAGTTCGTGGATGCTGCGGGCACGCGCCCGCCGGCGAGGAGCTCGTCGATGACGCGCGCCAGGATCGAGCGGGCCAGGATGACGGGGGTGCCCACGACGCCGCTCACGACCTCGCGCATGGCCTCGTCCATGCCCACGCAGGTCATCCAGACCACGTCCACGCCGGCGGCGCGCAAGGCCTCGGCCGCCCGCCGGGCCTCGGCGAGCCGCGCCTCACCGCAGTACGGAGAGGCCGCGGTGACGTGGGCCTCGATGCCGCGCTCGGCGAACTGGCGCCGCGCCTGGTCGAGCTGCCCCGCGGACGGCTTGATCACGCCCAGGCGTCGCCCGCCCGCGAGGGCGGAGACGACCGCCGGGAAGACCCGGCCCGGGTTGACGACGAGCACCTTCGTAACGAGGGCGCTCCAGTCGGCACCGCAGAGGACGACGAGGAGTTCCGCCCCCTGCGCCTGCAGGCGATCCGCGCAGGCCTGGACGCGGGGCAGGATCTTGGCGTGGGAGAGCAGCGTCTCGGACCCGTCGCGCAGGCGAGCCACGATGCCCGTCTCGCCCGGCTCGGGGCCGAGGGCCCGGATCTCGGGGAGGGCCAGTTGATCCAGCGCGCCCGCCTCCAGCACCTGGACGGGGCGCGAGAAGTGGGGGGTCATGAAGGGGACGAGATCGTCCCGCGGGGATTGCCCGACCGTGACCATGCCGATCCGTTCCATGGCGTGCCCTCCGCTGTGCGCACGGGGAATCGGGGGAATCTAGCACATCAGGCCAGGGGGCTCAAGCGCGCCGCCGGAGCCGCAGCCGAGCCGGGGCGGCGTCGAAAGCGCTTGTTCCGCCCCCGGTGCTTCCCTATAATGCCCATTGACGGGTGGCGCGTCCAGGACGGCTCCGTCCCACGATCATGCCGCAGGCGATGCTCAGGAACTTCCTCAGCCTATCGGTGCTCTTCCACGCGGGCCTCTTCGGGTTCTTGCTGCTCTTTGGCCAGCACGCCCCCTACTTCTCGGACCGCCCCATGCGCATCCGGCTGATCGAGCCGCCGGGGGTGCCCGCGGCGCCCGCGCCCGGACCGCCGGCCGCCCCGGCGCCCGGGCCGCGCAGCGTTCCCGCCCCGAGCGCAGAGAAGGCTCCCGGGCGGACGCCCCCGCCGCCCGCTCCGCCGGCGCGCGAGGCCGGGCGCGGGATCCGGACGGTGCCCGACGTGGAGCGGCCCGCCCCGGCCGCCCCGGCGCCCGCGCAGACCCCCGCCCCGCTGCCCGCCGCGACCCCCGAAGGTCGAGCCGCGGGCGCCGAGCCGCGTGCCGAGAAGGCCGAGGTCAAGGCCCCGGCGCCCGAGCCGCGGGCCGGAACCAGCGAGCAGCCGAGAGCCGAGGGCCGAGGGCCGAGTGCGGAGACCCGCGAGGCGCCCGGGAACAGGATCCCGCCGGTGACGAGCGGGGAGAGCGCACCGGCGAGCAAGGCGCCACCGCAGGTGGCGTCGGTGCCTGTGCTTCCGCCCGTGGAACTTCCCCGGACGCCATCACCCCAGCCCTCGCCAGAGACGCCCCGCCCGGCGGCTCCAGATGCGTCACGCGAGGGCTCCCGCACGATCGTGCCCGAGGCCCCGCGGCAAGCGCCCCGCTCGACGATTCCTGATGCCTCGCGGGAGATACCCCGCCCGACGATTCCTGATGCCTCGCGGGAGATACCCCGCTCGGCTGGCCCTGACGCCCCGCGAGAAGCGCCCCGCTCGGCTCGGCCCGAGCCCCCCCAGGTGGCATCCCGCCCGACGGCGCCCGACGCCTCGCCCGCCGCGCCGCCGCGCGGCGGGCTCAGCCTCGGCGGCGGCTCGCAGGAGCTCCGGCCGCCGCCGCCCGCCGCCGGGGGCGCGACCCAGCCGGCCCGGCCATCGCTCCGGGACCAGATCGCCAGCCTAGGCTCGGGCCGGTGGGCCGAGGGCCAGGGCAGCGGCAAGCAGACGGTCGACCTGGACAACCGTGAGGAGCGTTTTGTCGATTACCTGGCGCTCTTGAAGCGGCGCATCGAGCGGGTCTGGCAATATCCGCCCGAGGCCGCCAACAACGGCATCAGCGGGGCCCTGCTGCTCGTGTTCACCCTGAACAAGTCGGGCACCCTGATCGACCTGCGCCTGATCCAGAGCTCGGGCTTCCCCGTGCTGGACGAGGAGGCCATCAGGGCCATCAAGCAGGCCGCGCCCTACGACCCGTTCCCGCGCCACATGGGCGATGATCCCTGGAACATCCGGGCCTCCTTTCACTACAATCTCCCGTACCGCTTCCGCCGGAACTGATCGCTCCATGGCGCATCCCATTGCCCTGCTCGGACTCCTCGGTGCGGCCCTCTGGCGCCGGCTGCTGCCCGGGCCGCGCACGGCCGCCGCACCTGGGGCGCCGCTGCGCGTGCCGGGACTGGGCCAGGAGGTGCGCATCTGCCGGGACGCGTCCGGCGTGGCGCACGTCTTCGCCTCGGACGAGCGCGACGCCGCCTTCGGCCTGGGGGTGGCGACCGCCCAGGACCGGCTCTGGCAGATGGAGACGCTCCGGCGCCTGGCCGGCGGCCGCCTGGCCGAACTGATGGGCGACCGGGCCGTGGGCGGCCGCCGCATGCACCTGCCCGGCTCGCGGATCCTCGAGGTGGACGCCTTCTACCGGAGCCTGCGCATGTATCCCGTGGCGCGGCAGGAGCGGGCGCAGCACCCCCCCGAGGCGCAGGAGGCGCTGGAGGCCTTCGCGGAAGGCGTCAACGCGTGGATCGGCCGCTGCCGCCCCCGCGACCTCCCCCCGGAATTCCTGCTGGCCGGCCTGGACCCCGAGCCCTGGCGGCCGGAAGACTCGCTGGTGGTGGGGAAGCTGATCGGGTGGCTCCTGTCCTTGGCCTTTGCCGCCAAGCCCATCCTCGCCGCGCTGGCCGCCCGCCCGGCGCTCGGCCCGCTGCTCCCCCCGGACCTGCGGCGCGGGACCTGTATCCTGGGGGGCGCGTCCGGCGGGGACGGGGCGGGCCCGGCGGGGGAGATCGCCGACCTGGAACTGCTGGCCCGCCGGACGCTGGGGCTCCTGGGACCGGGACTGGGCAGCAACAGCTGGGTGCTGGGGGGGAGCCGGACGGCTTCGGGCAAGCCCATCCTGTGCAACGACCCGCACCTCGTCTTCGGCCTGCCGGCCTTCTGGTACCCCGCGGCCCTGGCGACCCCGAGCCATCGCGTGATCGGCGTCACGATCCCCGGGACGCCGGGGATCGTCATCGGGCGGAACGATCAGCTGGCCTGGGGGTTCACCGCCGTCATGGCCGACGACGGCGACTATTACCAGGAGACCCTGGATGCCTCGGGCGCCCGGTATCTGCGCGCGGGGGCGTGGCGAGCCGTGGAGACGGTGGAGGAGACCTTCCGCGTCCGGGGCCGCCGGGCGCCGGAGGTCCGGGCGCTCCGCTTCGTTCGGCACGGGGAGGTGCTCTGCCCGCTGCTCCCCGAGGCCGAGGGCGAGGCGCCACGCTCGTTTCGCTGGGTCGGGCTGGAGGCCTGGCCGGGCGTGGGCGCCGTGCTCGGAATGAATCGGGCGCACCGGGTGGCCGAGTTCGAGGCCGCGCTGCGCGACTTCGCGGTCCCCGCCCAGAACGTCCTGGTGGCAGACGTCCACGGGGGGATCGCCTACTTCTGCGCGGGGAAGTTCCCCCGGCGGCCGTTCGCCGGGCAGGCGCCGGCCCTCCTGGACGGCAGCCGGCCCGAGCACGCCTGGCAGGGGTATCTGGACTGGTCCGAGTTGCCGCACCGCATCGCCCCACCCGGGGACCTGCTCGTCACGGCCAACAACCGCACGGCGGCGGACCTGGACCCGAGCCTCGCCGGCGGTTACTGGGAGCCGCCCTACCGGGCCAGCCGGATCGCGCAGCTGCTGGCGGGCTCGGCGCGCCTGCGCGCCGAGGACATGGCCCGCATCCAGGTGGACGACCTCTCGCTGCAGGCGGCCGGGCTGGTGGCGCGCCTGGTGCGGCCCCACGCGGACGCCCTGGCGGATGCGCGGGCCCGGCGGGCGGCCGGGCTGCTGCTCGGCTGGGACGGCCGGATGGCGGCGGACAGCCCCGGCGCGGCGCTGTTTCACCTCTTCTACCAGGAGGTGCTGCGGCGGGGGTTCCGCCCGGCGCTGGAGCGGGAAGCCCCGGGGCTCTTCGCCCGGTACTTCGGGCTGCTGCACTTCGCCGTCCCGGCGGCGGACAGCGCGCTGCTCACGGCGGACGGGGCCTGGTTCCCGGAGGGCACGCGGCCCCTGGCCGAGGCCTGCCTCGCCGCCGCCTGGGAGGAGGCGGCCCGGCGGCTGGGGCCCGATCCCACGGCGTGGCGCTGGGGGGCGCTCCACCGGCTCGCGCTGGTCCACGCCCTGGGGCGGGGCGGCGGCAGGCTCCCGCGGATCCTGGACTGGCTGTTCCGGCTGAACCGCGGTCCCTTCCCCGTGCCGGGCGACGGCATGACGGTGAACCTGGCCGCCTTCTCGCTGGTGGAGCCCTTCGACGTCGGCGCCGGGCCCAGCCTGCGGCAGATCGTCGACCTGGCCGATCCCGAGGGCGCGCGCTGGGTCCTGCCCGGGGGGGCCTCGGGCGATCCGCGCTCCCCGCACTATGCCGATCAGGTGGAGGACTGGCTCCAGGGGGTGCTGCGCCCCATGCGGATCCTGACGGGAGAGGAGGCCGCGCCCGCCTGCGCCCTGCGCCTCCTGCCGGCCCGCAGTCTTCACGAACGCGTTCGTGAAGACTGCGGAAATGACCACATCCAAGATCCTCGATGACTCCACAAGCGACCTGCCCTCATGGCAGGCCACCACGGTGCATGAGCTGCCGCTCCGCCACTGGGAGTTGCAGAACTGGTCATTGGTCGTTCTAGCCCGGAGAATTCACGAAGCCCTTCGTGAATTCTCCGGGCTGGCGATTGCGCCTCCCGGGGTGGCGTGCTATACACTGCGGGGGGATGCAGCCGCCGGGGCGCATCCGCAGGGGACGGAGAGGCATGCGGGACTGGAACCAGTACGAGGAAGCCGGGCCGTCGGTGCTCGGGCAGGAGCTGGCCGGGGTCTTCGCCGTCGAGGACTGGCAGGTCCTGAACGGCCTGGTGCGCTTCCGGGGGCGGCTGCTGATCCAGCCGGAAGCGGCGATGGCGCTGCTGGCGCCTCGGGTGGCGCCCTACGGCTACGTCCCCATGATCTGGAGCCCCGAGGAGATCGCCCTGGTGCGCCTGGGGTCCCACCGGCAGCCGCGCGCCTCGGCCTGGAGCGGCTGGCCCCTCAACGCCGCGCTGTTCGCGGCCACCGTCCTCACCACGCTCTTCGTCGGGGCGATCATGGAGGGAGTCGACCCGCTGGGCCAGCCGGTCGCCCTGCTGCGGGGCCTGCCCTTTTCCGCCAGCCTGCTGCTGGTCCTGGGGGTGCACGAGCTGGGCCACTACCTCACGGCGCGGGCGTACGGGGTGAGCGTGAGCCTGCCCTACTTCGTGCCGCTGCCCATCCCGCCCATGGGGACCATGGGGGCCATCATCCGCATGCGCTCCCCGATCCCCAACCGGCGGGTGCTCTTCGACATCGGCATCGCCGGGCCGCTGGCGGGCCTCGTGCTGGCGCTGCCGATCCTCGTGGCCGGGCTGGCCCTGTCGCCCGTCCAGCATCCGTCCGGGCTGGTGCTGCAGGAGGGCAACTCCCTGGCCTATCTCTTGCTCAAGTGGCTGGTGAAAGGTCCGATCCCCGCGGGGGCGGACGTGATCCTGCACCCCATGGCCCTGGCGGGGTGGCTGGGGCTGTTCGTGACCGCCCTCAACCTGATGCCCCTTTCCCAGCTCGACGGCGGCCACATCGCCTATGCGGTGCTCGGTCGGCGCTACCGCGTCGTGGTGTATGGCTTCCTGGGCGTCATGGTGGCGCTGTTCCTGATCTCGGGCTGGTACGGCTGGCTGATCTGGGTGGGCGTGGCGGCGGTGCTCGGCCTCCGGCATCCGCCGCCCCTGGACGACCTGACGCCGCTGGACGGCCGGCGGCGGCTGCTGGCGGGCCTGGCGCTCGTGCTGTTGATCGCGCTGACCACCCCGCTACCCTTCGCCGTCTATGAGTTCTAGCGCCCCGGGCCCCTCCGGCGGGCGACCGCTCCCGGTGGGCAAGCCCCCGCTCGAGGTGCTGGCGCGGCTGCTGGGCGGCTGCGCCATCCGCGACCCCCGCGTCCTGGTCGGGCCGCGGGTGGGCGAGGACGCGGCGGTGATGGACATCGGCGACCGCTACCTGGTGGCCAAGGCGGACCCGATCACCTTCGTCGCCGAGGAGATCGGCTGGTACGCGGTGCACGTCAACGCCAACGACCTGGCGGTGCGCGGGGCCCGGCCCTGCTGGTTCCTGATGACGCTGCTGGTGCCGGAGGGCCAGGCGGACGAGGCACTGCTGGCCGGCATCCTGGGCCAGGTCGAGGCGGCCTGCGAGCGCATCGGGGTCACCCTGGTGGGAGGGCACACCGAGGTGACGCCGGGGGTGACGCGCCCGATCCTGGCCGGGACGATGCTGGGCGAGGTGGACAAGGGCGCCCTGGTGACCACGGGGGGCGCCCAACCGGGAGATGCGGTCCTGCTCAGCAAGGGGATCGCCGTGGAGGGAACCTCCATCCTGGCCCGCGAGTGCGCCGGCTCGCTGGCCGAGCGCGGCGCGGCGCCGGCGCTCCTGGCCCGCGCCCGGGAGTTCCTGCACGCCCCGGGGATCTCGGTCCTGGCGGATGCCCGCATCGCCGTGGAGACGGCCTCGGTCCACGCCATGCACGATCCCACCGAGGGCGGGCTGGCCACGGGCCTGCTGGAGCTGGCGCTGGCGGCGGGGGTGGGCCTCCGCATCCGGCACGAGGCCATCGACGTCCTGCCCGAGTGCCGGGCCGTCTGCCAGGCGCTGGGGCTCGACCCGCTGGGCCTGATCGCCTCGGGGGCCCTGCTCCTGACCTGCCCGCCAGCCCAGGCGGAGCGGCTCGTCGCCGCCTGGGGGGCCGCCGGGATCGCCGGGGCCGTCATCGGCGAGGTGACGGCCCGCGACGCGGGGTGCCTCCTGGTGGACGCCCAGGGGACGCGCCCGCTGCCGCGGTTCGCCCGGGACGAGATGGCCCGACTCTTCGAGGACGGGCCGGCGGCGCCGCCGTCGGCCCCCACCACCCCCGCCAGCACGGGAGGAGCATCCCATGCACGACCCCGTTGAGATCGCCCGCGCCTTCCTGCTGGAAGGCGACGTGGACTACCGCGTCGCGCAGATCCTGCGCAGCACGGAGTACCACAGCCGGACCATCGCCTTCACGCAGCAGGCGGCGGAGAAGCTGGTCAAGGCCTGCCTCGCGCTGCGGGGCGTGGTCACGCTAGAGCACAACCTGTGCTCGCTCTTCCGGGCGCTGTACCAGACGGACTTCGCCGACATGGAGACGCTGGTGCAGCACGTCGACGCTCTGGAGCGGCACGGCGCACGCCCCCGCTTCCCGCTGTTCCAGCGCCGGGACCTGCCCATGTGGGTCCCCTCGCGCGACTACGGCCCGGCGGACGCGGCGCGGGCCTTCGAGAGCGCCGAGTACGTCTGGAAGCGCATCAAGCCGTACCTGGACGAGGCGCTGGCGGCGAGCGCGGAGGGCCGGGCGGAGCGGGGGAAGGCCCGCCCATGACCTGCGCGCAGCGCCCGGCGCCCCCCCGCATCCTGCTGGTCGAGGACAGCCCCACGCAGGCGGCCGCCATCTGCGACCTCCTCGAGCGCCAGGGCTACGCGGCGGCCTGGAAACCCACGCTGGCCGAGGCCCGCCCGCTGATCGGCGCGGGCGAGGTGGACCTGCTGCTGCTGGACCGGATCCTGCCGGACGGGGACGGGGGCCAGCTCTGCCGCGAGCTCAAGGCCGATCCCCGGACCCGGACCCTGCCCGTGATCCTGCTGACCTCCTCGACCAGGGTCGAAGAGCGGGTGGAGGGGCTGCTGGGCGGGGCGGACGACTACATCCCCAAGCCGTACCACCCCGACGAGCTGCTGGCGCGCGTGTTCGGCTGCCTCCGGACGCTCGGCCTGCAGCGGGAGCTGGGGCGCCGGGCGGAGGAGCTGGAGCAGGTCAACCGCGAGCTGCGCGAGACGCAGGCCCGCCTGATCGCGGCGGAGCGCCTGGCGGCCATCGGCCAGATCAGCCTGGCCATCCGCCACGAGATCAACAATCCCCTGGGCACCATCGTCGTCTACACCGACCTGCTGCTCAACCAGGCCGAGGGCTTCCCCGAGGAGGTGCGCAAGCGGCTGGAAGCCATCAACCGGGCCTCGCTCCGGATCCGGGACGTGGTCAAGCGTCTGGGCGAGCTCACGGAGGACCGGACGGTGGAGTACCTGCCGGGGATGCGGATGACCGACCTGCGCTCACCCCGGGAGGGCGAGCGCCCATGATTCGCGACTGCGGTCGCGAATCATCACCGGAAAGGCCAGCGCTCGGGTCTCGATCGGCCCGGAGAATTCGCGAGTCCCCTGGTCAGTTCTCCAGGTTCGGCGGCCGCTAGCGGCCGCCGAACCGGTGGCGGAGCCAGCAGGTGAGCGCCAGGCGCATGCGCTCGGTGTCGGAGAGGCGGATGCGGCGTGCGAAGACGTCGAAGTCCGCCGCCTCGATCCGGTGCAGGAGCCGGGCATAGATGGTGCTCATGATCTCGGGCGCCAGCATGCTGCGGCGGTCCTCCGCGGGCAGGCCGGCGCGGGCCGCCTCGTAGAAGTGGCGGGCGCGGCCGGCCTCGAAGCGGAGCAGTTCGCGCAGGGCCGGCGTGATCCGCCGGGCGGCGATGTCGGCCTCGGTGACGCCGAAGCGCGCCAGGTCCTCCTGGGGCAGGTAGAGGCGCCCGCGCTCCATGTCGGTCCCGAGGTCGCGCAGGATGTTCGTGAGCTGGAAGGCCGTCCCCAGCCGCTCGGCGTAGGTTCGGGTCTCGGGGCGGCGGTACCCGAAGATCTCGATGCACATCAGGCCCACCACCCCCGCCACCCGGTAGCAGTACTGCTCCAGCTCCGCAAACGTGGCGTAGCGCCGCTTCCCCAGGTCCATCTCGACGCCGTTGAGCAGCTCCTCGAAATAGTGGCGAGGGATCCGGAAGGTCTGGACGGTCTCGGCCAGGCGGCGGAGCACCGGGTGCTGGGCCCCCCCGGCGAAGCAGGCGTCCAGGTCGGCCCGCCAGGCCTTCAGCCGCTCCAGGGTGTGGCCGGGCGTGGTCCCGCCGCTCTCCCCCGCCTCGTCCACCAGGTCATCCGACACTCGGCAGAAGGCGTAGACGGCGTAGAGGGCTTCGCGCTGGGGGCGGGGGAGGAACAGGAAGGCGTAGTAGAAATTCGACCGGCTGGCCTTGGTCAGCATCCGGACGGCGCTGCGGGGGCTCGCAGAAGGATTGGTGGTGGCACCGCTCATGGTTGCCGTGTCTCGAAGGCCGCGGGGCGCGCACCGTTGCGGGAGCGGCCGCAGCCGGCGGAGGGCGGCCTCAGGCCGGCGACTTTGCCTCCTGCGCGGCGCGATCCCGGACCAGTTCCGGGGGCAGGGCGAAGCTCACCTCTTCGGTGATGGCCTCGACCTCCTCGAGGGTGGATGCGCCCCGCGCCCGGAAATAGTCGACGACTTCCCGGACGAGGTACTCCGGCGCGGAGGCCCCCGCCGTGATGCCCACGCAGCCGATCCCGTCCAGCCAGGCGGGGTCGATCTGGGTGATGTCGTCGATCAGATAGGCGCGCGCCCCCGCGGCGCGCGCCACCTCGGCCAGGCGGTTGGTGTTCGAGCTGTTGCGCGAGCCGATGACTAGGATCACGGAGGCGCGGGCGGCGATGGCCTTCACGGCCATCTGCCGGTTCTGGGTGGCGTAGCAGATGTCGTCCCGGGCCGGGGCGATGACGCTGGGGAAGCGCTCGCGCAGGGTGCCGATGATGGCGGAGGTGTCGTCCACGCTGAGCGTGGTCTGCGTGATGACGGCCACCCGCTCCGGGTCCGCCACCTGGAGCGCCTCGGCCTCCTGCACGCTGCCCACCAGGTGGATGTGCTGGGGGGCGTGGCCCATGGTGCCGATCACCTCGTCGTGGCCCTGGTGGCCCACGAGCACGATGGGCCGTCCCTCCTGGGCGTAGCGCACCGCCTCGTGGTGCACCTTGGTGACCAGGGGGCAGGTGGCGTCGATGACCTTCAGGCCGCGGGCGGCGGCGCGGGTCCGGACCTCGGGAGACACCCCGTGGGCGCTGAAGATGACGGTGGCCCCGTCGGGCACCTCCTCCAGCTCGTCCACGAAGATGGCGCCCTTCTTGTGAAGCTCGTTCACCACGTGCACGTTGTGGACGATCTCCTTGCGCACGTAGACGGGCCCGGGATACAGCTCCAGGGCCAGGTTGACCACATCGATCGCCCGGTCCACCCCGGCGCAGAACCCGCGGGGCTTGGCCAGGAGCAGGTGCGTGACGGTCATGACCCCCCCCTTGGAAACGGCCGCGCGCGCGGAGCGCGCACGGGGCACAGTATCCAGTTTGCCGGAGCCTGTCAACTTGCTTTTCGGGCCGGTTTTCGTGTCGCGAGAAACGGGTTGACACCTTTCCGGCGTCTCCCGTATAAGTGCTGTATGCGTCGCCGCTCCGGATGGCGCGGCGCCTTCTGGCACCGCGCGCACCCATCACCCGCGTGATCTCCGCCCGCGCGGCCTCCGCGACTGCGATCCCAGACGGGGAACGGCAACTCCCGATGGTGGACGGCGTGTCCTTGGCTATTGAGACCACGAATCTCACCCGGCGCTTCGGGGCGCTGACGGCCGTGGTGGGGCTGAACCTGGCCGTGCCCGCCGGAAGCATCTTCGGCTTCCTCGGTCCCAACGGGGCGGGGAAGACGACCACCATCCGGATGCTCTGCGGGCTGCTGCTGCCCAGCGAGGGGAGGGCCACGGTGGCGGGCTTCGATGTGGGGACGGATGCCGAGCGCATCAAGCAGCGCGTGGGCTACATGCCGCAGCGCTTCAGCCTCTACGGCGACCTCACGGTGGAGGAGAACCTGGACTTCTTCGCCGGGGTCTACCGTCTGGGCGGCCGCGAGCGCCGCGAGCGGGTGGCCCGGACCCTGGGCCGGGTCGATCTGATGGCGCGGCGGCGGGACCTGGCGGACCACCTGTCCGGGGGCCTCAAGCAGCGGCTGGCCCTGGGGTGCGCCCTGGTGCATGCGCCGCAGATCCTGTTCCTGGACGAGCCCACCGCGGGGGCGGACCCGCCCTCGCGCCAGCGGATCTGGGACATCCTGTACGAGACCTCCGCCGAGGGCAAGACCATCCTGGTCACGACCCACTACATCGAGGAGGCGGAGCGCTGCCAGACCATCGGCTTCATGCACCGGGGGCGGCTCATCGCCACGGGATCCCCGGAGGCGTGCCGGGCGGGCATGGGCGAGGAGCTGCTCGAGGTCGAGGCCACGCCCCAGATGGGGGCCGCCGAGGCGGCGCGGACGGTGCCTGGGGTCAGCGGGGTGACCATCTACGGTCACACGCTGCGGATCTTCGCCAAGCGGGCGGCGGCGCTGGCCCCGGCGCTGTCGGAGACGCTGGCGGCCCGGGGGATCACCGTGCGGGGCATCCGGCCCGTGGCCCCGACCCTCGAGGACGTGTTCATGACGCTCACCCGGGATGTCCCCGAGGCGGAGCGGACAGGGTAGGGCTGGCTGCAGGTCATCGGGCACGTCGCAGGCCACGACGGGCCCGAGGCGGAGCGGACAGGGGAGGGCATGCTGCAGGTCATCGGGCACGTCGCAGTAAAGGAAATCCGCCAGATCCTGCGGGACCGGCGGAGCCTCGCCCTCGTCCTGGTGATGCCGATCATCCTCACCTTCCTCTTCGGCAAGGCCATGGAGACGGGCGAGCTGAAGCAGATCCCGTCCGTGATCCTGAACCTGGACCGCTCCCCCGAGAGCAACGTCATCGCCACCGCCTTCAGTACCTTTGACGAGGTCTGGATCCAAGGCGAGGTCCCGTCGCGGGAGGAGGCGCAGGAGATGCTGGCCCAGGGCAAGATCAAGGCGGCCATCATCATCCCCCGCGGCTTCATGAAGCGGATCGAGGCCGGCGAGGAGGCCCAGATCGAGCTGCTCCTGGACGGGACGGACAACAACTCCGCCCCCATCGTGGAGGGGGTCGCGCAGCAGGTGATCCGCCGCTACAACGCGGAGAAGGCCGTGCGCGGCCTGTGGGCTCGGGGGCTGCGCCCGGATCGGGGCCAGAAGCTCATCCAGCCGGTGTTCGTGCAGACCGAGATCCGGTACAATCCCGGCCTCCGCTACCTCGGCTACGTGATGCCGGGGGTGATCGGGCTGACCCTCACCCTGCTCACGGTGATGCTCATGGCGGTCAGTCTCACCCGCGAGCGGGAGCGGGGCACGCTGGACCAGCTCATGGTCACGCCCATCCGGCGCTCCGAGCTGATCCTGGGGAAGCTCCTGCCCTACTTCGGGCTCTCGCTCCTCAACGTCCTGACGATCCTGTTCGTGGCGGATCGCTGGTTCAACGTTCCCGTGAGCGAGCGCCTGACGCTGCTCCTGGTCTTCTGCGCGCTCTTCGTCCTGACCTCGCTCGCCACGGGCCTGCTCATCTCCGCGGTGTCGCGGTCCCAGTTCCAGGCCATCCAGATCGCCGTCTTCTACATCCTCCCGGTCTTCATGCTCTCGGGCGCGTACGCACCCATCGAGGCCATCCCCGAGACCATCCGGCCCATCTCCAACCTGTTCCCCCTGATGTACTTCTGCCGCGCGGTGCGGGCGGTGACGCTGCGGGGGGCGGGGTTCGACCTCGTCTGGAAAGATCTGGTGATCCTGACGGGCTTCTTCCTGCTCTTCCTCTACTGGGCCGTCGTCAGCTTCCGCAAGCGCCTCGCCTAACCCCCCCCTGCGCCTGCCCTCCGTCCGGAGGGGACGTTGCGGCTTTTTTGACTTTACGCGTGTACCCGGAGACCGCCCTGTATGGGCAGGCGGCCCGAAAACAAAAAGGTCAATAACGCCGCTACGTCCCCTCCGCGAGGGGTTCCTGCGTGGGGGAGGGGGTTATTCGGTGGCCAGGATCTCGCGGTAGAAGGACTCGTACTGGGGCAGGATGAGGTCGGTGTCGTAGTGCATGACGGCGAGGCGGCGCGCGGCGGTGCGGAAGGCGGCGTGCCGCTCGGGGTCCGTCAGCAGCTCGAGGGCCGCCTGCGCCATCCCGGTCACGTCCCCGGGGGGGAGCAGGAACCCCGTGGCGCCGTCCTCGACCACTTCCGGCAGCCCGCCCACCGCGGTGGCGACGACGGGGACGCCGCAGCTCATGGCTTCGAGGGCCGCGAGGCCGAAGGACTCCTCCTCGCTGGGCAGCAGGAACAGGTCCGCGGTCGCCAGCAGACTGGCCACGTCGTCCTGCTTCCCCAGGGGGATGACGTCCGCCTCCAGACCCAGGCGGCGGGCCAGCTGCAGGGCGGTCGGCAGGTCCTGGCCGTCGCCGATGAGCAGGAGCTTGGCCGGCAGGATTGCCCGGACCTCGGCGAAGATGCGTACGACGTCCGGCGCCCGCTTGACCGACCGGAAGTTCGACAGGTGGGCCAGCAGCCGCTGGCCGGCCGGGGCCAGGTGATGGCGCAGGTGCGGATCGGTCGCCGGTACGAAGCGGCGGGTGTCCACGAAGTTGGGGACGACGCGCATGGGGCGGGTCACCTCGAACACCTCGCGGGTCTTGGCCTGCAGGTATCCGGAGACGCAGGTGATCCCGTCCGATTGCTCGAGGGCGAAGCGCGTCATGGGGAACAGGGACCGGTCGTTGCCCACCAGGGTGATGTCGGTGCCGTGCAGCGTGGTGATGATCTTGGGGTGGCGCTTTCCCAGGATGGACCGGGCCAGGAAGGCGGAGACCGCGTGGGGCATGGCGTAGTGGACGTGGAAGAGGTCGAGACCGGCCTGGGCCGCCACCTCGGACATCTTGGCGGCCAGGGCGATGGCGTAGGGCGGGTGCTCGAGCAGCGGGTAGTCCACCAGCTCCACCTCGTGGAAGAACATCCGCTCGTGGAACTGCTGCAGGCGGAAGGGCAGGGAGTAGCTGATGAAGTGCACCTCGTGGCCGCGGCCGGCCAGCGCCTTGCCGAGCTCCGAGGCGACGACGCCGCTGCCCCCGTAGGAGGGATAGCAGGTGATGGCGACCTTCATGGGCACAGGCTCCCGGTGCGAGAGGGCCTCGCCCCGCAGTCCTCGCGACCCAGGTCGCGAAGACTGCGGGCATGATCAAATCCCAACCCTCGATGACGAAGGAAGCACACCATCTATGTGTCGGGCCACCACGGTGCCAGAGGTGCCGCTCCGCCATCGGGGGTTGGGGAATTGGTCATTGGCCACTTAGCCTGGAGCAGTCACGCATCCTTTCGTGACTGCTCCGGGCTCCCACCCAGGCTCACCAGCTGGTGCTCCCACCCGGGGCCGTCGATCGCCTGCCGGAGCGAGGCGAGGAGGGCGGGGCCGTACTTGGCGAGGTAGGGCAGGGCGGGAAAGACCCGCTCCTGCGGCCGGCCGCCGGGCATGAGCGCCAGGCAGAGGCGCAGCAGCTGCTGGTGCGTGTCGGCCTCGCGGCGCTTGAGCGCCTGGACCGCCTTGCGCTCCAGCTGGTCCAGGTGGCCGCGGATGTGGCCGGCCGCCTGCCCCGCGGTGGCGCGCAGCGTCGGGTCCACCGCCGCCACCGCCTCGCCCACGCCCTGGAAGATCTCGCTCACCGCGTCGCGCGCCTTGGCCAGGGTGACCTCGACGTCCGGGGGCAAGAGCGTGCGGAGCACGCGGCTCGTGAGCTGCTCCGGCTCCAGGGTCAGGTCGGGCAGCCCCAGCCGGAATCGCTCCATGAGCTGCAGGAAGCGGGGCTCCGCCAGGGTCAGGAAGGCCCGGGGCACCAGCAGCGGCATGGGGACCCCGAAGTGTGCGTAGACGGGGCGCAGCTGGGCGAAGTAGGCCAGCTCGCCCGGGCCCGCGACGTAGGCGACGGTGGGAAACAGCGCATCCTGGACCACGGGCCGCAGGGCCACGTTGGGACTGAGCCGTTCCGGCGCCTCCTCGACCAGACGCTGCAGCTCCGCGGCAGCCATCAGCTCGCCCGTGTCCCGCAGGCGGAAGCCTGCCGCCTCTCGCACCAGGGCGTGACGGCCCCCCGAGAGCAGGAAGCAGTTGACGGCGTCGGGCCGGGACTCGATCTGGACCGGGTAGCCGCCGGCCCGCAGTCGCTCGCTCACCGCGAGGATGTGCTGGGCGGTGCGCGGCGCGTCCGCCAGCTCCTGCTGGAACACGCCGGAGGCCAGGCGCTTGAGCCGGGGGTCGGCGGGGTCGACCAGCACCAGGCCGTCCTCCCCCAGCAGCGCCATCATCCAGCGCGCGAACGCCTCGGCCAGTGTCCGGCCCGGGGCGAACGCCCCCTCCAGCGTCCCGGCAAGCCAGGGGCTGAACTCCGTCGCCGGCAGGAGCGCCCGCAGTTCCTCCAGGGCCGCCGCCATGTCGGGGCCCAGCCGCAGGTTGGCCGGCATGAATCCCGCGGGCGCCTCCCAGGCGCTGACGCGCAGCGTCCGCAGGCCCCCGGACCGATCCGCCAGCTGGACGTGGTCCGCCTCGGCCACGTCGTGGTCCTCGGAGGCCATCCAGAAGAGCGGGACCACCGGGCGCTGGAGAGCTGTGCCAAGGCGCCGCGCCAACGCGAGGGTGGTCAGGGCCTTGTAGAGGGTGTAGAGCGGTCCGCCGAAGAGCGCGGTCTGCTGGCCGGTCACGACCGCGACGGCATCGGCGGCGCCCAGGGCCCGGATCTGATCCGTCACGGCCTCCGGCGCCCCCCAGGCGAGGTTTTGCGCCTGCAGGACCGCGCACAGGTCGCGCCGGGGATAGGCGCGGCGGTCCCGCGCCTCGGCCTGGGCCTGGAACGCGCCCGGCTCCCGCGGGTCCTGGGCATAGAAGGGGGCCAGGGCGGAAAACCGGTGCACGTAGTCCCGGAGCAGCGTCGAGGTGGAGGGCAATTGACGGAGGTCTATGCGGGTCACCGGAATCCCCTGTGCGAGGGTGCGGGTGTGCGAGCAGGCCGGAAGCCGGCGCATGCCGGCGCACGGTCGATCGTCAGAGTAGCAGAGCAGGTTGCGGACGGCAAGGTCTTGGCAAGCGGGCTGCTCTGCGATATGATCCGCACCCCATGAGGGCTGTCTGCGCGTGGTGCGGTACGACCCTGGCCGAGGGCGAGCCCGGGGACCGCGCCGTCTCCCACGGCATCTGTCCGGCCTGTTCCCGGATCTGGTCCGCGGGACTGACGCGGTGCGTGGTCCTGCCCTCGCACCGCGCCTTCCTGCTGCCGGAGATCCAGCGGGCCTTCCGCGACATCCGGGACGTTCGCGTCGTGGTGGACCGCCGGCAGGGTGAGCGGCGCCGCCAGGCGCAGCGGGTGCCCGTCGACCGCCGCGAGCGCAGTCGGGATCGCCGCCAGCTCCCCGGTCTCATCGCGGGCGCGATCCCCTGCGTGGGCGGCTTCTGGCTGCCCTCGCCCGCCGGGCAGGCGTCGGCGGGAGCCCCCGCCCTGCAAGAGGAGCGCGACACCCGCCTCGCCCCGGACCGCCGGGAGCAGTCGAGTCCCTCCTGGACTCCCCCCCATCTCCCCTGAGGGACCCCGCTGAATCGCCAGCGCGCTCCGCCGCCCGCGTCCGGGGGCGCGCCGGGCCCCGCCTGCGGCACGCCGGGTGGTCCCCGCGCGAGGGTGGGCGCGGCACCGGTTCGGCATGGCGGGCGTGGATTTGTGTTTGACAAGCGCAGCGCTGGTCGGTACGTTGTCCTGTCCGCAGCGGACTGGAGTTCGGGACCTTGAGCCGGGAGACCCGAACCGCGATCGAGGGCTACCTGCAGGCCCGGGGTGTGTAGGCTCACGGGTGAGCTCCTGCGCTCGCGGTGACACTGTGGCCGGTCACCGGCGCCGCCGCGGCCGCCTGCGGCACGGGAGGTCCAGCGCCCTGGCCGTCGCCGGATCCGACCCCGTCCCCTCAAGATTGTCAGACACTGCCGATGGAACCGTTTCAGAGCGGGGCGGTCTGAGAAGAACGAGGGGCAACTCTGGGGCGCGGGTTCGGGGGGAGCCGTCGGGGCCGCGGGGCGGTGTTGGGCTGCGGAGGCCAGATTCGGCGCGGGTTTTGCTTGACGCTCGTTTCGACCATCTGGTATAAAACACACATGGGTCGGGCTCAATGAATGCCATCAGTCTCGTTTTGCAGGCCGGCATCGTTGCCAAGGGTGTCCTGCTGGTCTTGCTGTTCTTCTCCCTGGCGTGCTGGACCATCATTTTCCTGAAGGTCCGAACCCTCGGCCGGGCCGACCGACAGGACGAGCGATTCCTGCGGCTCTTTCGGGAGAGCAAGTCGCTCCAGGGCCTGTACGAGGAGTGCCGGCGATTCAGCGCGAGTCCCCTGGCCGCCTTGTTCCGGGAGGGCTATCGCGAACTCAGCCAGGCGGTCAAGGGGAGCACGCCCGCCGGGAGTCCCCCGCCCGGCAATCCTGGCCCGCCGCTCGCCGCGGCGCCGAAAGGGCTGGACGCACCACCCGACGACCTGCTCGCCCGCATCTCGCGCAGCCTGCGCCACGCGAGCCTGCGCGAGATCGCCGTGCTCGAGCGCCTGCTGATCTTCCTGGCGACCACCGGGAACGTGACGCCGTTCATCGGGCTCTTCGGGACCGTGTGGGGTATCATGGACGCGTTCCACAGCATCGGGATGACGGGGTCGGCCAATCTGGGGGCGGTGGCACCTGGCATTGCCGAGGCGCTGATCACGACGGCCGCCGGGCTGGCGGCCGCCATTCCCGGGGTCATCGCCTACAACTACTTCCTGAACCGGATCAAGCAGGCGTCGACCCGGATGGACCTCTTCTCGCTCGAGTTCACCGGCGTGGCCGAGCGGATCCTCGTCAAGGCCTCACGGGGGTAGTGGCCGCGCGTGGGGCACACGGCAGTGGTCACCCCGGCCGGGCATCCCGGGGACGAGTCCTCCCTGCGAAATCGAGCCGGGGTGCAGCCCATGCGGAAGGCATCGGGAACCCCGGGGACTCCCCCGGGAATGGCCGTCAAGGAAGGATGACCGGCGATGGCGGCGAAGAGCATGGAGGCGGAGGGCACCGGGCGGCTGGGGCCGGCGCTGGCCGAGATCAACGTCACGCCGTTCGTGGATGTGGTGCTGGTGCTGCTGATCATCTTCCTGATCACGGCCCCCATGATGCTGGGCGGGATCGATGTGCGGGTCCCAAAGACGGAGACGCGGAACATTCAGCCCGAGGAGCGTCTGGTCCTCTCCATCACCCGCGACCGGGGCGTCTTCCTCGACAACCAGCCCATCTCCCTCGACCGGCTCTCCAGGGTCCTGACCAGCATGGTGCGCCGCAACCCCAAGTCCTCGGTGTTTCTCAAGGCGGACGAAGCGGTGGCCTACGGCACGGTCATGAAGGTCCTGGACACCGTCAAGAAGGCCGGCGTGGACCGGGTGGGGATGGTGACCGAGCCGGTGCCGCCCGGCAGGAGTTGAGGCCGTGGAGGTGACGGCGAGCGGTCTGCTGGCACCCCGGCTGAATTCCCGCGAGGTGTCGCTCCCCGTCGCGTGCTCGCTGCTGCTGCACGGCGCCCTGATCGCGGCGGGACTTCTGTTGCCCAATCTCCTCTACAACCCGCGCGTGATCACGGTGCCGGTGAGCTACACGGTGAGCTTGGTCTCGACGCCACCGGGGGGCGGTCCCCGGCCTGCCGCACCCGCCGCGCGGCCCGCCGCGCCCCCCGCGGCGCGGAGTGCGCCGCCCCCCGCCCCGCCAGCCGCCGTCCAACCCGCCCCCCGCCCCGCCCCGGCGCCCTTACCGGCCGATGATCTGGTGCTCCCCGGGCGCCGGAGCGCCCGGAAGACGGTGCCGGTGCCGGAGACTCCGCCCCGCCCCGCCCCGCCGGCGCCGGCCCCCCCGCTCACGCCCCCGGCGCCCCGGGCGACCACGCCCGCCCCGCCGGCCCCACGACCGTCTCTCCCCGCCCCGCCGGCGCCTGCAGCGCCGCCCCCCGCCCCGCCGGTGACCACGCCCGCCCCGGCGGCACCGGCTCCGGCGCCCGCGCCGGTCATTAGCTCCGCGCCGCCCGCCGCGGAAACTGGGGGCAAGACGTCCGGGCCCGAACTGGCGGGCAGCGGCGCCGGCTCCGAGCCGGGAGGCGGCAGCACGCTGGCGTACTACCTCACCCTGGTGGACCGCAAGATCCAGGAGAACTGGATTCCGGTGGGGGCCGCCCCCCTGCCGGAGATGACCGTCATCGTGCGGTTCCGCGTCCTGCGCTCGGGGCAGGTGCGAGACCTCGAACTCGAAACCGGATCGGGGCTGCGCAGTCTCGACGAGGCGGCCATGCGGGCCGTCCGGCAGAGCCTGCCGCTGCCCCCGTTTCCCAATCTCTTGACGGAGCCCTCCCTGGATCTCCGCTATCGATTCGTGATGGAGCGTGGCTGATGCAGCGACGATGCATGCTCACCCTGGGGATTGCCCTGGCCGCGCTGGCGGCTCTCACCCGCCCGGGCGCGGCCCAGGTCATCGAGCGGGAATTGCGGGACAAGGTGGTTCCCAAGCTCACCATCGCCATCGCCGGGTTCGCCCCGTTCACGATGAACGGCGAGGATCTGGGCCGGCTGGGGGGCTCGATTCTGGCGGCGGATCTCAAGTTCAGCACCGTCTTCGACGTCATGGATCCGGCGACGCTGCCCTTCGACCCCGCCACGGTCCGGCCCGATCAGGAGCGCGCGCTGCTGCCCGGGCTGAACTCGCTGAAGGTGCAGCATCTGGTCGTGGCGGCGGTATCCAGCCGGGGGCGGGAGGTCGTGCTGGAAGGCCGCCTCTTCGACGTGGCGAGCGGCAACATGGTCCTCGGCAAGCGCTACGTCGGGGAGACCAAATTCTTCCGGCTGATCCTGCACCGCCTGGCGGACGACATCACGCTGCAGCTGACGGGCGAGAAGGGCGTCGCCTCGACCCGGATCGCCTATGTGACAACGGTCGGCCGGACGGCGAAAGAGATCTACCTCGTGGACTACGACGGGGCCAATCCCGCGCCCGTCACCGGGAACCAGTCGCTCAATCTCTCGCCCCGCTGGTCGCCCGATGGGCGGATGATCGCCTACACCTCGTACCGCAACGGGAACCCGGATCTGTTCGTCGTCAACTTCGACAGCGGCCGGCGCGACGTCCTCTCGTCCCAGCCCGGCCTGAACGCCACCCCCGGCTGGTCGCCGGATGGGCAGTGGCTGGCGCTGGCCATGAGCGGGGGCGGCGGGACGAACCTGTACCTGATGCCCAAGGGGGGCGGGAGCCCCCGGCCCCTGACCAGCGGCTCGGCGGTGTCGGTCTCGCCCTCCTTCGCGCCCACCGGGCGGACGGTCGCCTTCAATTCCGACCGCGGGGGGACCCCGCAGATCTACCTCGTGGATGTGGACGGGAGCAACCTGCGGCGGATCACATTCCAGGGCAACTACAACAGCTCGCCCCGCTGGTCGCCGCGCGGGGACAAGCTCGTCTTCATGTGCCGGCAGGCCGGGAACCAGCTCTGCCTCATCAACCCGGACGGCTCGGGCCAGCAGCAGCTCACCTCCCTGGGCGCCAACGAGGACCCGGCCTGGTCTCCGGACGGTCGGCACATCGTCTTCAGCTCGACCCGCACCGGACGGCGAGACCTGTTCGTCATGCACGCGGACGGGACGGAGCAGACGCGGCTGACCAATAACGGTCAGGACAACTACCTGCCCGACTGGTCCCCGTGAATCGAGCGAACGGCGCGGGAAACCGGCGGGACGAAGGAGGGAGATCCGTGCGACAGTTCAGCAGGGTGCCGCTCGTGTGGATGGTCCTGATGGTGGTGGGGAGCCTGGTCCTGGCCGGCTGCCCCAAGCAGCCGGACATCGGCCGCCCCGGTGAGTCCCCGCCCGCAGGGGCGTCCACGGCGCCGCCCCCCTCGGCGGGTCCGTCCGGGCCCCCGGCGGGCGGCGAGCCGACGGTGTCGCGGCCGGCCGTGCCCGCCGAGACGCCGATCGGGGCCGGGGGGGCCGGCGCGACGGGAGCAGGCCTGGGCCCGGGTGGACCCGGCGGGGCCAGGGCGTCTGGGCCCGGAGGCGCCGGTGCGGCCGGCGCGGGCGCCGGACAGCCCGGGGGCGCCGCCGCCATCTCGCCCCTCAAGGACCTCTATTTCGAGTACGATCGGTACACGCTCCCCGAGGACCAGAAGGCGACCCTCAACCAGAACATCGCCTGGCTCAAGGCCAATCCGGCGGTCCGGGTCACCGTCGAGGGCCATTGTGACGAGCGCGGGACGGCCGAGTACAACCTGGGCCTGGGCGAGCGGCGAGCCCGCACCGTCAAGGAGTACCTGGTGGCGGGGGGCATCCCTGCCGACCGGCTGGCGACGATCAGCTACGGCAAGGAGCGGCCGCAGGTGCTCGGGCACGACGAGAACGCGTGGAAGTGGAATCGCCGCGCGCATCTCGCCATGACGGCCCGCTGAGGGCCAATCGGTTGACCGAGGATCCGCGCACGGCGGCAAGCTGAGCCCCCGCGGCCAGCCGGCCCGGGGCGGAGGAGGGAGGCGTGGCAGTGAGCAGGCAGCGGAGCGGAGGGTGGCGGCCGTGGATCGGCGTCGCCGCACTCGTCGGGGTGATGGGCCTCGCCGGATGCGAGAGCCGGGACAGCACCGAGGCCCTGCGGCGGGACATGGCCCAACTCCGGCAGGAAATGGCCAGCCTCTCGCGGTCCGGAGAGGCGTCCCGCGCGCTAACAGACGAACGTCTCACCCGGCTCGAGACGGAGTACAAGAAGACCTCCGAGGTCAGCGCGCGCGAGAACCAGACCTCGCGCACGGCCCTGTCCTCGCGCCTGGACGACGTGATGTCGGAGACCCGAACGATCCAGGGCACGCTCGAAAAGAACGCGTTCGATGTGCGGAACATCCAGACCCGCCTCGAGGACATTGACCAGCGCATGGGCCTCGTGGCCCAGCGGACGGAAACCACCGACAAGCAGGTCAAGGGCATCGACACGCAGGTGAAGGCCCTGGACCAGCAGGGCAAGGCCCTGGACCAGCAGGTCAAGGGCATCGACACGCAGGTGAAGGCCCTGGACCAGCAGGGCAAGGCCCTGGACCAGCAGGTCAAGGGCCTGGACCAGCAGGGCAAGGGCCTGGACCAGCAGGCCCGCACCGCCGACCAGCAGGTCCGCGGCCTGGACCTGCAGGTGCGCTCGATGGATCAGCAGCTGCGGATCCTGGATTCGCAGGTCCGCGTGCTCGACCAGCAAGTGAAGTCGTTTGGGCCACCCGCCCCCACCGGGGCGCCGACGGGGACGCCCAGCGGGGCGCCGGCTCCGGCACCTGCCAGTGCCGCCCCCCCGCCCGGCGCTGCGCCGCCCCCCGCGCCGGTAACGGGCGCGCCGCCCGCGCCCGCCCCCGGGGGGGCCCGGGCCCCGCCCCCCGCAGCGCCCCCCGCGGCACCGACGCCCCAGCCCCC
>Ga0316630_10000041_pt1 | contig 30097 bp, 29 predicted proteins | sample OWC_May_M1_C1_D6_FD_207658 | JGI IMG/M metagenome (GOLD analysis project Ga0316630, IMG submission 207658) | Wetland soil microbial communities from Old Woman Creek delta, Ohio, United States - OWC_May_M1_C1_D6_A | ecosystem: Environmental > Terrestrial > Soil > Wetlands | place: USA: Ohio...
TGGCTCACCATGGCGAACGCCGGCCATATCGTTTCGAGCGAGGTCCCGGTATTCACCCAGGTCCACAACCTGACAAACCTGGATTCCATCCATGTTTTGACGAACACGATCCCTCCCCTGGGCCTTACGCTCTCGGTCGCGGACGGGACGATCGTTGTGGATTCTCCTGACGACGCGCCGAGCCCGATCCCCGGACCGGCAAGGTTCTATAAAACAGTCCAGGAAGTTTCGGGCGCTAGAGAAAAGCGCGCGATTCTGGAATATACTGAGGGCATGGATATCAACGTGGAAACGGTGGTATTGCAGAAGCTCTGGCGAGATCGCCAGGCCGCGGCAACGACCTGGGAGAGGACAATAGTCCATGGCATCTAAGATCTTGAACGGCAGCTTGTCGGGCGGATTCGCCTACTGGACGAACCCCTGGCTTGGCCTGGCCTATTCCCTTGACGCCGGCCGGGCCAAGGGCCTGTCGAGTCCGACCTCAACCGGCGGGCTCACCTACAAGATGAAGCAGGATTTCTCGATCAATGAATATGTCGTCGGCGGCCAGATCTGGATCCGGAACGAGTGGAATAACCCGACCGGAGGCGTGTCGAACGGATCATCGACCCATTCCGTCACCCTGGTCCGGCCCGGCGGGATCCGGAATAACCTTGCGATTAGCGGCCGGGGCCCAGGATCCGGATACGAGTATCAGTTGAACGCTTACGATATCACCTCGCTCATCCAGGATCAGGGGAATTATTCCCTCGAGGTGGAGTTGACTGTCACATCGGCGGCATCCCTGGCCTGGTCACAGATCTCGAACGATTACGGGAGCTGGTCGAACAGCGGGTTCAGCCTCTATGACTCGAACACCAAGGTCCAGGTTGTGAGCGGCCAACACGATAGTCCGATCGGCGCCACGATCAGCCGGTCCTTCACGGCCGCCGCGCCGAACGGCTCGATCACCGTATGGGCCCAGGGGATCGAGGAGGCGCCAGGTGATTCCATCGCGGAGTTTTGGGTGGAGCTCATCAAGCCGGATTCCTCGGTTATTACTCTCGCTCACGGGACGAGCTCCGGAGGCGGGTGGTTCAAGGCTTGCGACAACGTGAATATCTCGAGTTACCTGGGCCAGGCAGGGACCTACCAGATCAGGCTTTCAGGCGAGGTCACATCGTTCTGGAACGGATCGGAATGGAAAACGGCGGAGATCCACTTTGACGATCTCGACCTGGATTACGCCAATTATTCCTACACCCAGGCGGTTGCCTATTTCGACGATATGTTCATCGAGGCACAGCTCCGGTTCTTTAAGACAGTCAAGGAGAAGGCCGGCATGGATCCCCGGGGTCCCCTGAAAACCCTCTCTAAGTCCGAGTCTGATATAACCGGGGCGAATGAAGCCTATTCCTGGGAGATCCACCTCGCCAAGGCGGCCTCGAACGTCGTCGGGATCATCGAACGGCTCGTCAAGAAGGTTTTCAAGACGGTTGCGGACACCTCCGGATCCGACGACCTCGGCGTAACCTACCCGACCGATTTCGCCTCCGCTTCAGACGTCACCGGATCGGAGGAGAGCTACTCCTGGATCAAGCGTCACCAGCGGGCCTCGACCGGGAACGTGACCGGATCGCGGGAGCAGCTTTGGGCCCGGAAGGTTTTCGGCACGATCGCCACGATCTTCAACCTCAGCAAGAGCCCCGCGTCCTGGACGCCATCGACGCCGGTATCGACCGGCTGGAGAAAATTCAAGGTGTATAGGCCGGAATAACCATGGAATATCAAGACTTGGGACACATTCTCGGGGTGCAGGGGATCAACACCGATTTCCTCGAGGAAAAGCTGCCTAATCCTGATTCTCCGATTTATCTCACAAGCGCGAACAACGTCCTGGTCCGGAACGGGAAGGTGGAGAAGCTCCGGGGCACGGACTATCTCAATTCGATCAGCACCCAACTTGGGGCCGACAATTACCGGACGATCGTCGGGGCCGCGATCTTCAGGAAGGACGACGGGACGAAATACATGATGATCGGGACGCCGCTCGACCTCTACTATCTCAAGACAAACGATACCTGGGAAGATATCGGGAATATCTCGGCCGGAGGGAATGACTCGGCCATGACCTCGGCCACTCTCCTTGATTCGTTCGTGTTCACCCTGAGCGACTCGGGGATCATCTATTCCTGGGACGGCACCACCTACGGGCCCCTGTTCACGGCTCCGGATGACGCCAACCGGAAAGCCCGGTATCTTCTCGGGTTCAAGACCTATCTTTTCCTTCTCCGGCCGATCCTCACCGTGGATTCCGTCACCACCGAATATCACCGCCGGATTATGTGGTCCTGGCCGGGCCAGATCACCAAATTCGACGACACCGACATTCTGGATATCGACGCCGAGGGCGTCATTATGGGCGGGAAGCGCCTCGAGGACGCCTGGATCGTCTATCTTGACCGATCGGTTCACCGGGTTTACTGGGCCGGGGAAACCGATATGTTCCTGTCTGAGCCGATCTCGGACGGCGCCGGCCTGATCGCCCACAAGAGCCTTTGCGGGAACAAGGACGTTCATTTCTACCTGTCGTCGGACGGGTTCATGCGCCTCTTGCGCGGGGACGTCCCGCGGCCGGTTTCGGACCGGAAATTCAATAAGCTGGTCCTCGATCAGATCGACCCGGTTTACTACCATCGCGCCGTGGCCCAGTTCTACCCTCAACTGAATCTCGTTTACCTGGCCTACCCGAAGTCCGGCTCGGCCTATAACGACACCCAGGTTATCTACGATAACGTGGCCGAGGAGCTCGTTTCGATCAAGGCCCTGCCGGAGAATTACTCGGCCTACGGGGTTTTCGAGAAGGATCTGAGCTCCCTGGCGCCGGATGAGCGCCGGGCCTACGGCCTGAGCTTCATCCCGATCATGGGCACCAAGGACGGCTATGTGAAGGAGCAGAAAGTTATCGGCTACCAGGATGGGGTGGGGAATTATGAAACCTCCATGGAATTCCCCACCGTGTTCTGGAAGGATCCCTCGAGGAACAAGCGGTGTATGCAAGTCGATCTGATGATCGAGAAGCTCACGGACGCGCCGATCACCTTCATCCTCTCCCTGGCCAATGAGGCCAACGCGAATTGGACGTTTCAATACACGATCTCGGGGACCGGGAACCAGGGCGTCCGGCGCTATGAGTTCAATTACGACGATAGCGGCCTGGGGGTCGATTGCCTGGGCAAGGAATTCAAGGTCCAGATCAAGGACTCAAACAATCCCTATGGGTGGAAGTTCCACGGGGCCATCTTCCGGGGCTACATCGCGGGGCAAAAATGAGATACAACTCGAGTTACAGCCGGGAGCGCGTCAAGGACAACGTGATTAACCGGAATATGTTTGCGATCCAGAACGAGCTCACGGCCGTTTCGAGGGCCATCAACACCTGGCCCTACTACGATATCACGGGAGCCGTCCCTGGGGAGGGCAAAAACGCGGCTCCGTTCATCCAGAGCGCGATCGACGCGGCCAGTTCCTCCGGCGGAGGCGTCGTCCTTCTCCCTTCCGGATTGTGGTATCTCTCGGAGCTCCTCTATAACTCGACCTACGATTTCTATTATCTCCTCGAAATGAGGGATAACGTCGTCGTCCTGGGCCTCGAGGGCTCGAGCCTGAAGATCGGCCCGGGCTTTTCGACGCAACTGGCCCCGAAAGCGTTCACTATTTTCGCCTCGAGCGGCCATGTCACCAATTTCGCTGTTCGCGGGGTGGCCGTCGATTTCAACGGCGCCAATAATCAGGTGTCGGCGGCCGTCACCAAGCCCCATCTTCTGATGTGCTTCTACTCGAACGACGGACGGGGGGACGATATCGAGGTGAGCTTCTGCCGCCTGGAGAACAGCGCCGGGTCGAACGTCATTATGTGCTCGTCCCCGACCGGATCGGCGTCCCAGGTCCTCGGTGAGAATTGGCTGATCGCGCATAACAAGTTCAAGAACAACGGCCTTTACTCCTGGGATCACTCGACGATATGGGCCTGGGCCCGCGATGTGAAGATCCTCTACAACGATTTCGACAACGACACCATGCCGACCTACCTGAATATCAAGTGCGCGGCCGAAATGCACGGCCGGGACGGGATCTTCAGGGGAAACCATGTCAACCGGCATACGCAAGTCGTCTGGATCGCCCCGAATTTCACCGAGGCCGTCGAAAACGTCCATGTCGATCACAATATCGGCCGGGATATCCTGGCTTCCCTGGCGAAGTTCTGGCGTTATGACAACGCTAACCCCGAGAAGGAAACGAACGATATCTATATCGAGGATAACGTCGTCGATTTCGTCGATGCGGCCCAGGGCCCGACCGACGCCTATTCAGGGACGGCCGTCCAGATCTACCAGCAGCTCTCCGTCAACGATATCTACGTCCGCGGGAACACCTTGCGGAAGAAAACGGGCGGATCATACCTCCACTATGGCGCCAGGATCCTGCCCACCAAGAACGGGGAAGCCTTCACCCGCCTCTTTTTCGAGGACAACACGATTTGGGGCATGACGATCGGGATCCTCATGGAAACCTATGACGACGGCGTGGTGGACCTGGGATCCATCGGGACGGTGGTGATCGACTCGAACAGATTTTACAACCCCAGGCCCCAGGCGACCTACTATCCTAACCCGATCTGCATCCGTGGGCTTTTCCATGCTAGTCTGCCGGCCGGATATCTGAAGATCATCAATAACGAATTCGAGGATTTCGAGATCGCGTCGAACGAAGCGATCGGAATCTACCTGACGGGCCCGATAACCATCCTCGAGAGGTCCGGAAACCGCTTCACAAACATCGACCACCTGGAAATGCTGGACGGCTACACGGCCACGACCATCCGGGGGGACCAGGCTTATTACTCGGACGGCGATTTCGACAACAATGAGGTCCTGGTGACGGGGATCACGACCGATTTCTACGGCGAGATCACCGTCCGATGCGCGTCCGCCGTGGCCATGTATCGGGTGGACGGGAGCGGGACGCTCACGGCGATCTCCGCCAATGCCTCGTTCTATATTGGGGAAGGTCACGCGAGCACGATCAACGTCTATTTCGAGGGCGGCGTGTTCAAGGTCCAGAATAAATCGGGGATTGACGACCTGATCGTAAAGGTTTTAACGGAGCCGATATAATGCTATCCCTTTTTATCTCCGAAAAAGAATATAAATGCCGGTGCTGTGGCGCCTATCCCCCTGATTTCAAGAAGGGGGGGGAATTGAGCATCGAATACATCATGCTTTTCGGATATTTCGACGAGATCCGGACGGCCTACGGCCGGCCGATCCCGATCTCGAGCGGTTATCGGTGCCCGAATAACGAGCGCCGGCTTTACCTGGAGAATCTCACGGCCAAATATCCTAATCTGGCCACGAACGCCAAACAACGGGCCGCGGCCGCTTGCGATCCCCTTATCACGCCTTTCAGCGCCCACGTTTTCGGCCTGGCCCTGGATCTGGTCGTCCCCACGGACATGATTAAAGCTCTCGTCAACGTGATCGAGCAAGAAACCCCGAAGCTCCGGCTCGGGTGGAGGGCATATCTCGATAACTCCGTTCCCCACGTTCACATTGACACGGCTAATCTGGTCCTGCCGAGATACTCGAAAAATCTCAGGCCGGGAGCGAGGTGGTAAATGAGCATAACGATCGGCCAGATCCTCGAGATCCTGGATAAAATCCTCCGCCTCGAGAAGAAGGCGGCGGCCGTGATCGCCTCGGAAAAGGACATAAGAAAGAGGGAGAAATATGAGAAGGCTTTCAAGAACCGCGATCGTGACGCTATCGCTGATCTTTTGTTTGAGCTTTAGCTGTCACCGCGGATATAACCCGGCTTTATACCCGAGTTACGACGTTCTTAATCCCGGCCCGGAGGTCCGCCTTAATCCCCTGGCGTTCACGGACGATGGGAACCTGATCGTGAACCAAGCCTTTATACTGTGGGTTGAGGAATTGAAGCAGGAAATAATCAGGCTAAGGAAGGAGATCAGGAAATGAACCCCATCCAACAAATGCCGGATATCACGGCCGGCCTCAAAGAGGGGACCGCCATCCTCATCCTGGCGGGGATCGCCGTGGCGTTCTACGCCATCGAGAAGTCCATCAAGATCGTGGACGGCTACCGGAAACGGAAAGCGGAACGGGATACTCCGCCGCATAACACGGCCATCTACGATTGCGTCCAGAGCACCAGGCTCGACACCCAGGAGGACACGATCCACGACCACGACACCAAGATCCAGCTCCTCAATCAATGGTCCAAGGGTTTCGAGGAGAAGTGGGCATCCATGAAAATGGAGAATAAGGAAGATCACCAACTGATCTTCAAGAAGCTCGATGAGATCAGGAGGCAAGTTTAATCATGGCTGGCATCACGCTACTCGAAAAGAATTCGGTCCAGGTCAACTACATCATCAACCAGTTCTTCCGGCCGGAGCTCCACCAGAAGTTTTTCGATGACTCCTGGGGGCTCACGGAGCTCTCGCTTCATTTCTACGATCCCCGGACGGTGATCTACGGGATCATGGAGCAGGGCAAGCCGACGCCGATCGGGATCGTCTATTTCCTGGGGGTCGTTCCCTACCGGGATTGCACGGTGTCGGCCGTCATTTTCGACGAGAAGAACCGCAACCAGGACAAGCTCACCGGCCTGATCGAGAAGGTCAAAGCCGATTTCACCAAGAGGTTTTTCCCGCATAGCGTGTCGAGCTACATCATCGGAGAAAACCCGGTTTCTCAGCATATCCTCGAGAAGCTCGGGTTCACCAAGATCGGAGTCCGGCCCAAGTGGATCTACGCCGGCGGTGATTATAAAGACGTTTCCATGTATTATCTCCTCATGGAAGATAACACATAGGCTGGAGGTGGAAAATGGGCGCTTCACAAGACCCGAACATTACGATGGCACCCCTGATGAGCAATCTTCAGAAGCAGGGGCTCGACTCGATGCTCCGAGCGGCCCTGGCTCAGATGCAGGGGACGACCTTGGGATCGGCCTATCCCGGGGCAACGAGCTCCGGATACGATCCGAAGGTGTGGGGCATGACGGCCAAGGCACCGGGCTACTCGAACCCGTTCGCCTCCAGGCCGTCGTCCCAACCCGGGAACAGCGGTCCCGGCGGTGGGAACACGCGAAGCGATCCGGAGGAAACCGGGAACACCGACAAAAAGAGGACGAAAGAGCCTGGAGGCGGCGGGGGCCGAGGTGGACGCGGTGGGACCAAGGCCGCGACCCTGGGCGCGACCTCTCCGTGGGCCAATATCCTCGCCGGGCTCCAGGCGCCGACGCAGGGCGCGGCCTACCAGGGGATGCAGGGCCAGCCCTTGCAGTTCTCTAACCTGGCTACGTCCCAGTTTGCGAGGCCCTATAACTATGCCATGACGGGCAATTACCCGAAGGCTTGAGGAGGGTCCGATGCTCACGAATCCTTGGAGCAAGACACTCGAAAATTTTGATTGGGGATATGGCGGGGAGGGTCAACCGCCCGAGATCTACGGACCGCCTCCCCCGCGGGATCCGAACCTCCCCCCTGGGATCGAGCAAGGGTTCGCCTATTCCGCTCCAGCCGGCGGAGCTCCGGAGGGGGATATCGGCGGCGGAGGCGGCGTGACGCCGATCGGAGGCGGGGGATCGTCTGGCGTCCCGACCTATGAATGGGATATGCCGAGTCAGCAGCTCTCCGGATCCTATGCCGCGTTCGATCCCTCGGACGCCCGGGCGGCCAATATCAAGCAACAATGGTGGAGGCAACCCGGAGCCGGTGGATATCCCGGGAACGTCGTCTGGAACCCCTACTACGGGTGGCAGGACCAGGAAGCCGTCAAGAATTACTACGGGACGCAATCCGGGCCCGTGACCTGGGACCAGTTCACCAAGGCCGGTTTCCAGAAGCAGACGGATCCCGATTGGTCAAAGTATTACGCCGAGGATCGCTATCGCTCCGGCGGGACCTACACGGATCCGAGCACCGGCTACACCTACGCCATCCCGGCGAACGTCTATGGCGGCGGTGAGCCCGACGTAAACCTGGGCGACACCTTCAGAGGAGCAGAGCCGATCGACACGGCCGAACCCGGGGAGAACCCCGACGTCCCGACTGAGGATATGCTCCGCCGTTTCGGCTACACCGGTCCTATGGGGATCAATCCCTACGAGCAGAGCGCCCTCGATTTCATCACCCAAATGTCCCAGGGCGGCGGGCCCCTGGCCACGATGCAACCCGGGCAGAATTTCTATAACCAGGTCCTCAGCGGAGCGTTCGCGCCCCAGGGTGACGCCTTCAGGAGCAGCGTTTACGACGCCACAAAGGCCGGCGCCCTCCAGAACCTCAACGACGCTCAGAAGATGCTGGCCGGGAATTTCGCCAACAAGGGCGGCTATTTCGGGGGAGCTCACAGCCTGGCCCAGGCTCAACTCGCTCAGAGATCGCTTAACCCTCTCAACGAGATCCTCGCCAATCTTAACCTTTCCGGTTACAATCAGGACCTCGCCAATCGCTTCCAGGCCGGATCCGGGCTCGAGTCTATGACCGGCACTCAGCAAAACACGATCTCGAGTATGCTGAATAACATGATGACCGGGGGGAATCTTCTCACCGGCCGCGAGGGCCAGAACCGGGCGGAATACCAGAACGCGACACAACGGGCCTACCAGGATTGGCTCAGGGCCCGCCAGGAGGGAATGACGCCGTTCAATATGGCCATGTCGCTCCTCGACAAACAGCAAAGCCAGCCGATCGTCAGCCAGCCCTCTCAATCTCCCTGGGGCGGCCTCCTGGCCGGACTCGGGAGCATGGCCGGAAACCTGGCCGTGCCGGGCCTCGGGAGCCTGATGAATATCCCGTCCTACACCGGCAACGCGAAGTGAGGTAGAAAATGCCTATCGGAGCCCATGTAATTCAACGTAACCCGAGCCCGCTCGAGTCCCTTCTCAACGGCCTGGGCGTCGGCATGAGCCGGGGATCGGAGAACGCTATGCAGATGGCGCTCCGCCGAACAGAGAACAGAAGGAACATGGTGGGCCGGATCCTCGAGGGGGTCGCGGAGGGGTCGATCGAGCCGACGCTTTTCGCCACGCCTGAAATGCAGGAAATGGTGACGTATTACGAGCTCGATAAAGAACCTCAGATCGCCAAGCTGATCGCCCAGGGCAAGCAGATCGCCGGATCCCGGCCGCCGACGCCCGTGGAGCTGCCGAGTCGGAACCCCGCCGGCGGAAGCATCGTCAACGTCCCCCAATCGGAGTTTATGACTCCCCAGGAGGTCCTCAGAGAGAAGGAGAAGAAGGCCCTGGCCGCGGAGAACAGGAAATTCCAGGCCATCGAGCTCCCTCAACACATGGCCAAGACCGAGGCCACACAGCAAATAACCAAGCGGGTCGAGAAGCAATTCGAGGAGAAGCCGGAGGAGAGCGTCGATAAGATGCACCGGATGGCGGCCGAAGCCAAGCGGCTCGGTCTGAATCTCGAGGACCTGAGTTACAAGGGGATGAACCTCCGGACGACCATCGAACAGCAAGAGAAGAACCGCCAATACTACAAGGAGGACGTCGGGAACGAGGTCAATTACGCCGAAGCCTACCGATCCGCGAACGACTACCGGACGCGGGCCGTCCGGACGATCGCTCAGATCAAGTATGGCGGTTCCGGAACGATGATGTCCATGATCGCCGGCGGGATCCTGGGGAATCTCGGGCTTGACGAGTCCGCCGTGACGGCCTCGCAGAACGCCCCGGATAACGACAAGCGGGTGGCGATCCTGGCCGCGGAGGTCAACCGAACGATCGACGCCTACAATAAAGAGCTCAAGACCAAGGGGCGGGCCGCCAGGATGCCGAAGGACGCCATCGGCCTCGTTGAGAAGATCGACCTGAAGGCCCTTAACCTCGAGGAGAATCCGGCGCCTACCTCGAGCTCCGAAACGAGGTCGGTCGTCCAGACGCCCGTGGGGAAGCGCAAGGCGTCGGCCCTGGCGATCGAAACCATGGCTCAACAATTCATGGGGATGGGAGCGTTCAATTCCATCACGAAGAAACCTATGACCCTGGAGGAGGCAAGAGATATCGCCCGTAAAGAGCTCGAAAAATGAGTATCCCTGAAGATCTCCTGAAAAAATACGGGTTCGAGGTCCCCAAGCCGCCGTCCCCGCCCGTGATGCCGCCGGCTCAAAGCCAGCCCATCACCAACCCGGATCCGGAGCACCATGGCGTCGGGGAGCAGATGCTGTCACAAAAAGTGACCTATGTTTCCCAGGAAGAATACGACCGGATCATGGGGGAGCGGAAGGCCAGGGAGGAGGGGATCGCCGCGGATCAGGCCGAAACGGCGGCCTTCCGCCAGGAGCAGGAACGGCAGGAATCCATCCTGAGCAAGTATGGATACACCCTATATCCGGTCCGGCCGACCCAACGGCCAGCCGTTCCTCCTGCGGCGGCAATCGTAGGCGCCGGGCCGGTTCCTATTTCTTCTGCCGAGCCCCAGGCCAGGGCCCCCCAGGGCCCGCTTGTGGGCCCGCCGCAACCGGCGTCCATGAGGGCTCAGACTCCCCAGGAGATCCAGTTTCAGGAATCATGGATGGGACCGGCCTTTGACAAGTTTCAGCAATCCCTGGTCAAGCGCCGGCTCGAGGATTACGAGTGGATGGGGATCTCCCAGGATCCCAAGGTGAATTACTACGCCCAATTTGTCCTGCCTCGACTCCCGACTTATCTGATCTCTCCCTTTTATGGCGGCATCTACGAGGTGCTCCAGCAAGCCAAGAATATCACATTAACCCTAGCCAAGGGCACGGCTTATAATCCCCTGCTCTACAATCAGTTGATGCCCGAGCTCCTTCCTGAAGGAACGCCGTCCTGGATCCGGACGGCCGCCGAGATCGGAGAAACCGCCGTAGATATGGTTGCAGCCGGGATAATCACCGGAAAGTTGAGCCAGAAACTTTTCGCCAAGAACATGGAAACCTTCTTCCAGAAAGCCGAAAAGATGGGCTATCCGCGTGATCTCACGAACGCCATGATGAGGAAGCTCAGGGATAGCCGCAAAGCCTACACCGTTGTGGAAGAAGGCGTAACCAAGGTTGTAGTCCCGGAGAGGCGAACCCCCGAGCGGGAATTGATAACGGCCATCAAACTCAGAACCCAAAAGCTGCCGGAACCCCCGTTTGGGGAAATGAGGACGATCGTGGAACCGGCGGGGATGATCCCGCCGTCAGTCGGCGTCCCAAGACAAGCGCCGGCGCCAGGACCGGCGGCCGGGCCGGCGGCCCCTCCCGCGGCCGGGCCCGCGCCCAAGCCGAAGATCGTCACCCCTCCCCCGCCTCCGCCGTCCGCGGCGGCCGAGAGGGTTATCGGACCTCTCAACGTCCAGGTCGGGGATGTTGTCTATCATCCGAAGTCGGGGAAGCCTCTCCAGGTCCTCGATACGTCGGATCCTTCCATGCTTCTCGTCCAGACCCAGGAGGGAGGGCAGATGCAGATCGGAAGGGGTGGAGTCGCCTACGGGAATACCCCGCCGACAGGCCCCGTCCCACCCGTGACGCCTCCTCAGCCGAATGAACCTCCAGCCGCACCGGCCGCTGAACCCGGCCAGGGTGAAGTTATCCCAAAATCCAGATACACAAGCATCCAGGAGGCGGTGGACGATTTTTGGGATAGCCGGAGCTCCGGCAACGAAGCCTATGAGAGCGCCGTGGAGCAGATCGCCAAAGAAATGTTCGATCTCCATCCAAGCGCGGAATTCCCTAGTGCTCCGCAAGAGGTGGTCGATTTCTTTGTGAACGAGGTCGAAAAGCGGGTCCAGAGAATTGTCGATCTTGAGAATTCCGGCATGGATTTCGTCGATGCCGTAGAGGCCGCGGGCAAAGAGGGAGCAGCTAAACAGGGGAAGGCCCCTGCCGGTCCCTCCCCCTCTGCCCAGGCCAGGATCGACGAGGACAAGGCCATAGCCGACGATGCCGATTGGTTCGTGTCCAAGGGTGAATTCTGGAATTTGCGGGAATTCCGGACGGCCGATTACCGGGTCGTGGACCAGGCCCGGCATCGCATGACCGCGGAGCAAAAGGTCAAGTGGCACCAGCAGATGATCGAGGAGCTCAAGAAGTGGCGGGTCAAGGATCCGACCGCGAAGGGCGCCGAAATGGGCCTCGAGGCCGCGATCAAGCGCCGGCGGGGAAATATCGACGCGCTAATAGGGAAGCCGATCGACGAAACCGCCTTGTATTGGGCTCAGATTATCTCTAATGAACATGAGAAGCCGAAGGTCTGGCGGATCGGCGGCCCGATGCCGGAGGAGCCTCCCGCTCCGGTGCCTGGCGAGGACATGAAGGAATCCGCGATAGCCGGTGTCGAGGACATGAAAAGGTTTCTCTTGGCGAAGCTCGTCGGCGTCCCCCAGGATAAAATCGACTACTGGCTTAGTCAAAATAAGGGCCAGGAGGATCTCCTCCAATACGCGAAGATCGCCTACGGCAACCGGAACATGATCGACTACGCCGTAGGCAAGATAAAGGAGCAGATCAGGCTTTTCGGGAACGCCGAGGACGCCGCGGAGGATCCCGTGGAGGGAGGCGATGGCCCGCTCCCGGATTGGCTGAAAAACAATATTGATATCCTTGCCGAACCCCTGGAGAAGTCCGGCGTGGCAGACAAGATAGAGGAGCTCTCCGCTCAACGCCTCACGGCTAAACAAGTGGCCGAGAGATTGGGGGTGACAACCGATGAGGTCCGGGCCGTTCGGGTGAATAGGGGGATCCCGAGTCAAACCCTCGGCGGTCCGATGGGAGCTCAGACGAATAACCCTGAATTCGAGGTCTGGCTGAAGTCCAGGGGCGGTGCGGCGGCCGCGCCGGGCGGTGAGCCGACGCAGGACATGATAAACGCCGGACTACGGAGATCCCTCCATAGCTTTGAGGGCGCCGAGGGACGATGGCAAAAAGCTATGGAAACAGGGTTGAGCGATGACCAGCTCAAGGAAATGATCGCCTATGAATTCGGGGAATATGGCGGATCTTCTTTGCCGGACCCCTATTTTGGATTAGGTATTGGCTGGCACAAAGGAGGGAAGAATCCTGAAGCCTGGATTACAATCGAAGGTGGGAAAAAGGTCGGCGTCCTCAAGGGGAAAGCCCTCTTAAAGGCCGTCCGTGAGCTCGCGGGGATCCCTCTACCAGGCCAGGGCAAGCCGCCCTCCCCACCGGAGGCCACGCCAGCCGCGGCCGGCGGCGCCCTAGCCGAAGGTCCACGGATCATAAAAAAAGACGGGAAATTTCACGTTATCGACGATAACGGCGAGGTCCTTATAAGCGGGCCCACCAGAAAAAGTGTCGAGAATTTCGCCGCCGGGCTAAAAAGTGAAAGGGCCAGGATCGCGGCGGAGAAAGGCGCCAAGGCGACGGCCCCCTATGAGCTTACCCTCGAGGAGTTCCTGGCCGATCCCAGGGCGGCGACCTGGATGCGCGAGGAAGATATCTATCGGAACGCCGATCCGGACAAAGATAACCTCACGGAATTCTATCTTGACTCATTAAAGGGTGCTGTCGTCGAGCAGATCGGCATCCCTCGAGCGGTCGTTGAATCCAACGCCGAATTCTTGAAAGGGGTCCTCGAGGACGAAACCTACTGGGTTGATATAGACAAGAGAAACGCGGAGGGTGAGGAGAAGGCGCCGTCGATCCGCGTTATCCAGAAAGCCGGTGAGCGGCCAAAGTCCTATGACTCCGTGGAGGAGGCCCTGAGCGACGGGCCCGCCAAGGCGAAAGCCGAGGTGGAACCCGATATCGAATACGTCCCGGCCGAGGGCGCCATGGAACACGCCGGGTCCGATGTGAGCGTCGAGGCCATGCGCCGGCCGTTCGATTTCTTCCTCTACGATCCTGGGCGGCGGAAGATCATCCCCCTGGACAAGGTTTCCGGGGTGGACGTCCAGCCTGGGCCGACTCAATTCAAGTTCCAGCGCAACCGGATCACGGGGAAGATCGAACAGGTCGATAAGGGCGAGAAGGCCAATTTCGGCGGAGATCCGAACGCGCCGATCAGGATTATCCAGGATATGTTCGCGGCGGAAACAGAAGGTGCAGTTGTCACGACGAAAAAGCCCGCGGCGGCGGCCAAGACCAAAGCTCCCGCGCCTGAGCCCGAGGTTTCTGGAGATATCAATATCGGCAATCCTCAAGCCGTGGCCGACAACACTATGCTCCTGGCCTCGGCAAAGATCGGATCAGCGGTCCAGTTCCAGGGCGCAACCTGGGTGAAAAACAAGAAAGGGTGGTCGCTTTCCGGAAGCGGTAAAGAGGGGATGCCCTCACAGATGCTGGCCAGCCGGATCGCGCAGCTCGACAGGGATGCCGGAGGGACCCCTACCCCCGAGAAGATCCAGGAGCTCATTGATTCCCACAATAAACTCGAACGTCCGCCCAAGACCGACACGGCATATTTCTTCCAGAAGCGCGATTGGGAAAATATCCTCACTACCTATGAGCGGTTCATCCAGGCGGATCCCCGGGCCCAGGCCCTCAAACTCACGCCGGAGGAGCTCCGCACGGTCGCCATGGATGTAGCGAATATGCACCTGAGCTCCGGCAAGCCTAGCGCCGACGCCGCCTTGACGGCTCAGTTGCAGATGCGGATCCCCGCGGCCAGGGGCACGGAGGTAAAGGAGCCGACCGCGACGGTTGCCGCGGAGGTCCCCGCGCCGGCCGCCAAAGAAGGGGAGGTCAAGGTTATCAAGGACGAGTCCCTCAACCTCACAAAACCTAAAGAGCAGAAGGAGTGGCTGGTCGAGAAGGTGGACCAGGCCATCAAGGAAGCTCCGGATCCTCTTGCGGAAACCCCCGATCCTAATGCTCCGGCGTTCATTGAATTCGATGTTCCCGGGGACGGGGAATTCAAGATCATCAACACCGAAACGGCGCTCCGGAATTTCAAGAAACTCGCCGCCGGTCTGAAAACGACACCGCCAGGGCCAAGCGGGAAATATGGCTTAGGGATCCCGCCCAAGGCGTCCATGTCAGTCATGCCGGCCAGTAAGCTCCTCGAGCTGCTCCAGGAAGATATCAGCGCGGCGGATTTTGCGGCCCGGGAAAAAGCCATGAAAGCGGGAGGCAAGCCGGAGGAGCCGATAACGGAAACCGGGAACGTGCTCCCGCCCGAGGCCGCGGACAAGGCCGGATCGCCCAAAGCCGGGTTTGTGTGGGAATATCTCGAGAAAAACCCCATGGCTATTTCTTCCATCAAGGACGGCTACCTCACAGACGGGCACATGGCGATCCTCGATCCCGAGGTATCAAACCGCCTGTATCAGAAGTGGCGTGAGGGCTACCTGAAGAAAGCCGCCCGGGATTATGACCGCGACAGAAGAAACAACCTCGGAGGGACACCGCCGGGAGAGGTAGAGCGGCTCCTAGACGAGTCTATCGCTGAAGGGAAGATGGGAGATTCCGTAAGGAAGGTTATCCCCAAGAAGATCCCGAAAAGCGTGGGGGAGATCCAGGGTGTCGTCGGATCCGGGAGAACGGCCGCGGTTATCCTCACGGACGGCAAGATCCAGGTCCCGATCCAGGCCGACAAGTTCGCCCTCTTGAGGAAAGAATTCCCGAACGCCGAATACCGGATCAGCGGCATAGATGAGGCGGTCATTGTCCTCGAGGGGAAAGACATAAAGGCCATCGTTATGCCGATGAAAACGGATATCCCGTTCGGTCCCAAGGAAGTGATCGGCGGGCCCAGGACGGCCAAGCCAACGGAGGCCGTGGCCGCCGAGGAGGAGGAGGCGCCGGAACAGGAGTCCATGCCCAATATCAAGAAGGGAGAGGGCGCCAACGCCGGCCATGAGCTCGACAAGGAGCTCGATCGCCTGAAGGCGGTCCAGGAGGAGGAGTCCAAGGGCAAGGGCCCGAAGATCGGCCTCACGGTCCAGCAAGTAGGGACGGGCCCCACGGCTCAGACGCCGCCGCCTCCGCCAAAGGATTCATTCGTCGATCCGGATATCGGCGCGCGCTTTTCGGCTTCCGCGAAACCCCAGGTCGAGGGGCTCCCCGAGAGAGTCATGGAGAAGCTCCGCCAGGTCCGGAACATCCTCACCAGAACCTATGAGCACCTCCCGCCCGGGGAGCGGTTCATCCTGGCCAGGCACCTCTTGAAAAAGCTCGAAAAGCAACAAGGGGTTGCGCTCGATAAGGCGGTCCGGACGATCTACTACGGGATCACCAAGGGCCTGAAGGGCGAAAACTGGAAGCTGTTCGTTCACAAGGTCATTTTCGACGACCTGGCGTTCGATTTCCAGAAGGGACTCCCCCTGCCCTACGGGCTCAACAAGGACAATTTCCCGGGTGAAAAGGCTCATATCGACGCCCTGGTGGCAGGGAATCCGTTCGTCGCCAGGCTGGTTGCCGAACGGCACCGAATTTGGGGCCCGCTCCGGGATGATTACATCTACTGGCATAACGCGATCGGACACGATATCTCGAAGAACCTCGAAAACCCCAATTATTATCACCACATCATCCTCCAATACGAGGACGGCCGGATGATGGCCACGACCGGCCGCCGGCTGAGGACCCCGACATACAGCTCGATCCAGAGGAAGCGTGAGGGTGCCGAGGCCGAGATCCCCGAGAAGCTCCAGAAGGAATACGACGATCTCATCCAGAAGATCGCCACGCTCGACGGCGCGGCCAAGAAGCGGGCCCAGGCCAAGCTCCAGAAGCTCGAGGGCAAGATCGAGGGCTACCGGATGCACGACGTTTCGACGGATTACATATCCGCCGAGGTCGAGGCCATGTCACAGATGATCTACGAGATCGAGGTCGCTAAGACCCTGGTCGATATCCGGAACGAATACGATATCCTGAATTCGCTCAAGGTTCAGGCCATGGCCATGAACAACGAAAACATCATGCCCTTCTTTCAGGCCATGGCCGACGCTCACAACGCCTCCCTGGCGGCGTCGGGGAAGGCGGGCAAGGCCAAGACGGCCGAGGATATGTATCGCCAGGTGCTCAACTGGAAACAGGCTGTCGGGATCGAGGACCTCGGTAGATTAGCCGCGATGGGAGAGCTGCCGGCTCCGCCGAACGGTGAATTCGACGAGCTCCTCGATGAAATGGGGGACAACTATCTGGAAAACCTGGAAACGAAGAAGCAGATGGGCGAGGAATACACCTCCGAATATGCCGCGCAACTCTCGCCTGAGCTGATGAAGGACTTTTTCCGGTATATCTCCTGGGTCATTAAGGAGCACGGGAAAAGCGAGGCGGGCGGGGCCGCGGCCATGATTTTCAAGGGGATCCGCCAGAAGAAGGAATTCATCAAGAAGGAGCTCGGGAAGGAATACCTGGAGTGGAGTGACATAATCCCGGAGAAATATGTCCCCTGGCGCCCGCGAGAGGGCAATATGTTCTTTTTCGCGGACACGCTTCCGGAGCGGCTCTCGAAGGAGATCCTGGACAAGGGGATCGCAACCGTCACCGATAAGGACGTCCGGAAGATGCTCGTCATGGGCGGCAAGCGACCGGCCTGGGTCATTCCGGAGGAGCTCGCGCAAACCCTCGATAACCTCCACCCGCCGAATCCTCATTGGCTCGACAAGGCTCTTATCAAGACCCTCAACGCCTGGAAGAAGTATATCCTCACCGCTCCGCAACGGCTCGGGAAATACAACCTCAGAAACCTTTCCGGGGACGCGGACGGCGTGATCGGAGGATATCCGAGCGCCATAGCCGAATCCCTCGGTTCGCTCCGCGACCTCATCGACGTTTTCATCTATAAGAAGCCCATGCCGAAGGACATGATCCCCTGGTTCGAGCAGGGAGGCATGGAGAGCACTCTCCAGGTCCAGGAGCTCAAGGACGTTCGCCGCCTCACGCATTTCAAGGATCTCTACGAGGAAAGTATGACGGTCCCGGGCAAGGTTGGGGACGTCATTCACAAGTATTGGCGGACGGCCCGCCTGTCCACGGATTTCCGCGAGTCGATCTTGCGGCTGGCGGTTTACTACCGGGCCCTGAAGGATATGCGGGCGGACCAGGCCGCCGGCGGACCGGGCAAGCCGAAGTCCTGGGGCGCCTCGATCCCGGAGGAGATCATGGCGCTCCCGACGATCGAAATGCGGGCCTTCCGGATCTCGAACGAGCTCCTGGGAGCCTACGATGAGCTCTCCGTGTTCGGCCAGTTTTTCAGAACTCACGCCTATCCGTTCTGGTCCTGGAGGGAGATCAACCTCAAGCGGTATCCCCGGTTCCTGAAGAACGCGATCCATGACGAGGGGGGAAGCCTGGCGGCCGGAGCGGCCAGGGTGACGAGGAACAAATTCAAGAGCCTCGGGATGAGATCTCCCCTAATCGCCTGGCGGATCGGCAAGCTCCTACTGAAAATGTCCGCGATTTGGGCCATGGTTGCGGCCTGGAATGAGCTCAAGTATCCGGAGATCGAGGATGATCTTCCGCCCGATATCAAGAATATGCCGCATCTTAACCTCGGTTACGACAAGGAAGGGAATCCCATGGTATTCACCAGGCTCGGGGCCCTGGGCGATTTCCTGTCCATGTTTGGCCTGGACGAGGGGCCCGCGGTCATCAGCGATCTCTTGAACAACAAGCGGACCCTGGCCGACGTAGGCGATAAGATGTGGCGGGCGCCGATCAACGAATTGGTGCAGGGCGCCTCCCCGATCCCGAAAGCATTATTCGAGGCCCTTATGCGGCGGGAATTTTATCCCGATGTTTTCAACCCGCGCATGATCCGCGACCGGGGATCCTTCTTTGCCCGGCAACTCGACATGGAGCAGGAATACAATATGCTGATGGGGAAGCCCCACCGGCCGTATAAGAGGCGCCTGGAAACGCTCCTCGCCTATAAGATCGACAAGAATCAGTCGGCCTACTACCGGATCCAGGACCTCAAGGACGAGTTTCTCAAGAAGTCCGGGAAGGCGGCCGAGGGCTTCTGGCTCACGCCGAGGGGGAACGCCCTCTACAACGCCAAGCTGGCCTTGCGCTATGGGGATACTGATCTGGCTCGTAAATACACCCAAGCCTACCTGAAGTATTACGCCCTCGAGGCCGGGCAGACCGGGGAGGATCCTGAGAAGGCCGTGGCCAGGGGCCTCAAGTCCATGATCGAGTCCTACGCGAAGATGTTCCCGCTTGCCGGCATGAACCAGGGCGAGGTTGCCGCGTTCAAGCGATCGCTCTCGCCGGAGGATCGCAAGGTCCTCCTCCGGGCCGTCGAGTTCTACAACGAAACGATCCTGGGGATCCACCAGGGCGTTGAAGGAAAAGATATCAAATGGAAGAAGTGAAGCAAGAGAAGGAATACAAGCGGAATTTCCAGCCGATCGAGCAGCGCATCAAGCGCCGGGTTTACCGGATGCCCCACGATCGCGTCCTGGCGGAGATCCCCAAGGTGGCCGCCCGGGCCGTGCTCCTCTCGCTCAAGATCATCGAGGAAACGAAGCTCCTGGGCCCGAAGGATAAGAAGTCACAGATCGAGGCCGCGATGTTCATGGTCCGGCAGATGGCGTCGTCTGATTTTATGAAAACGATCGGCCGTCAGCTCGAGAGTCAATCCAAGGCCAGTTTCGATTTCGGTGAGGCGAAGAAGTGAAGTCCGATTTTGTCCCCCACGAATCACAGCGGAAGATCCATGAGGCGCTCTGGCCGCCGCTCAAGGGCCTGATCGTCATGGCGATATGCGGCCGGCGGTTCGGCAAGACCGTCCTGGCCGTGATCGAGATCATCAAGCGGGCCATCGAGATCCCGGGCTCGAGGATCTGGTATCTCGGACCGACCAAGGATCAAGCCTACCGGATCGCCTGGAGGCTTTTGCTTTACCCCAGGACCGACAAGAACGGGAAAAAGCTGCCGCCCTATCTTCCGCCCTCGGAGATCAAGAAAACCCGGGAGGACAAGCATTACGTCGAGCTCAAGAACGGGAGCCTGATCGAATTCAACGGCGTGATGGAGGAGCTCCACCTTCTCGGCACGGGGCTACATTTTGTCGTGTTCGACGAATTCCCGACGATCAGCTTCTCGGCCTGGGAGGATACCGTCCGGCCGATGCTCTCGGACTTTAACGGGGACGCCTTCTTTATCGGCTCGGTGCCGGACCCGAAGATCCATCAGATCACGATCCCGTTCCTGGATATGTATGAACAGATCCTATTCGGTGAGCCTAACGGCTACGCCAGGGCGTTCAATTTCTCGTCGTTCGACAACCCCTACGTCGATCACAACCGAATGAACCGGGATATCGAGGACCTGAAGCGCAAGGGCCGGGAGAACGACGCGCTCCGGACCTATTACGGAAAATACAGCCGGGAATTCGGCCTGGTTTTCCCGAAGTTCACCTACGATCAGCACACCGTTGTCCCGTTCGAGATCCCCGGCGATTGGGCCCGGGCCATGGCCGTCGATCCTCACCCTCAGCGGCCGATCAACGGGCTCTGGATGGCGGTGGATCCCCGCGGCCATAAGTGGTTTTACAGGGAGCGGGAATTCACGATCGAGGGCCGGCCGATGACCGTGCCGGAGTCGGCGCTCGAGATCATGCGGCTCGAAACCTTCCACAAGGAAAAGATCAAGGTCCGGGTGATCGACCCGAGTTTCGCCAAGATCGACCAGAACGTGCTCGGGAGCAAGAGCGTCCACAACCTCTATCGGGAATATGGGATATATTTCCGGGAGGCCAACCGGGACTTTAACAGCTTCTTCAATATGTTCACGGATATGCTGGTGGATCAGCCGGAGCCCACGGTCCATTTCTTCCGTAATTGCATCGGGACGATCCGGCAATTCCAGAATTACACCTGGGACTCCTGGGCCTCTCAGCGGGCCCGGGAGGAGCGGGGCGCCAAGGACCGGCCGAAGAAGGTTGACGACGACTATGTGGATTGCGCGAAGATGCTCATCAACTCGGACGTCCGGCCGGAGAATCCCCTGGAATACAAGGCATTTCGTGACCGGCTTAATGAGCGGTGGGAAAAAAGGGAGTTTTTGTGACGCGGGAGTGAACAATGAATCATCAAGACATGGAAACCTTCAAGCTCTGGTCGGAACGCTATCGGGCCTCGGAGCTCTACTCACAGCCGTTTTTCGACAAGGGCAAGGAGAATTATCTCCTCTACAAGAGCTATCAGGAGTCGAACCGCAAGGTTTACCGCCATCAGATTTTCGTCCCCTACTCGTTCGCCTTCCTCGAGGACATGGCCAGTTATTTCATGCTCTCGGTCCTGGCCTCCCCGATCACCTTCACGCTCATGCCGCGCTACACGGCCGTCAGCCTGGGCCTCTGCCGGGCCCTGGAGAGCGTCGTCCATTGGGTGCTCACCGACGAGCAATCCGAATTCATCCTGGAGCTCGAGGAGCTCATCAAGAACGCCGGGATCTTCAACGCCAGTTACCTCGTAAACTACCCCCTGGTGGCGGAACGGCGCCGCGGCCTGGACTCCGAAACCTTCTTTGACCGCCTCAACCTGGACGCGCCCTGCCCGCTCGATATCTACGTCGAACCCGATATCAAGCGCCTCTCGAGGATGCGGTGGATCATCAAGAAGTCGAGGGAGGATTATGCGGTCCTGAAGAAGCTCGAGGCGAAGGGGGAATATCGGAATATCGACGACGCCCGCGGCCGGATCCCCGAGGACGATCCGGTTAAGACGATGCTTGCGGATATCGGCCTGTCCGCCGGCGAGGGTTACGACGCGGATTCCGACAAGGTGGAGCTCCTGGATTGCTTCTTTGAGGGGAACATCGTGACGATCGGCGGCCGGAGGGCGATCGTCCGGAACACGGAGGAGAAGGAGCAAAAGCCTTTCCTGTTCGATTTCCCGATCCTGGATTGCCGGTTTACCGGAGCCCCGGGGGAGGCGTTCGGCGTCGGGCTACTCGAGTCCATGAAGCCTACTCAGCACGACCTGAATGACCTGAGATCTCAGCGCCGGGACAATATCTCCCTGATCCTCAATAAGCTGTTCATCTACGACACCATGGCGGGCGAGGTGCAGCTCGACTCGCTCTACTCGGCGCCGGGCAACGTGATTGTCACCACGAACCGAAACGCCCTGGACGAATTCCCGGTGTCCGATGTGACCGGCTCGAGTTACAAGGAGGAGGAAAGCCTGATCTACGATCTCCAGAGCATCACCTCGCTCTGGAATTACTCCCGCGGCTCGACGCCTCAACGGAAGGAAACGGCCACCGGGATCATCCGGCTCCAGCAAGCCGCGCAAAGCCGGAACGAGTGGATGATCCGGAAGCTCGATCAATACGTCCTGATGCCGCTCTGCCGGCGGATCATGGTCTATGTCCGTGAGTATATGCCCCTGGTGGATTTCCTCGAGATCGTGGGGAAGGACAAGATCAAGGAAGCGGAGGAGTTTTACGCGCTCACGACGCTCCAGGTCCAGAAGATGTTTAAGATCCTGCCCATGACGGAGAGCATCGTCAGTCTGAAGGAAATGGACGTCAACCAGTTCCTCCAGGCGTTCGACCGGCTGATCCAGATGCCGGACGTAAACCGGCCCGGCCTGATCCAGGCGCTCCTGCTCAAGTTAGGGCAGAAGGATATCAAAGATATCCTTCCTGAAATGTCCCCGGGCGCCCAGGAGGCCATGATGGCCGCCGGAGGGCCCCAAAATGGGCCTGGCGGGCCGCCGATGGCTCCTGGAGGGGGTCGCCCCGGGCCAGGCGGGCCCCAGGCGCCCCGATCGCCCCAGGGTCCGCCACCCGGACAGGGGGGAAGGTAAATGGCGCTCCTATCGCGTTCCTCACCAGGAATTCAGGATCTCGAAAAGAGCTTTGAGAAGGCCATGGAGGGGATCCCGACCGGCCAGAACCTCAAGCGGGATCTCCTGCCGGCGGCCCTGAAGATCGCTGAAACAGTCGAAACGGAGGGGTGGAAAGAGATCATCGAGCCTTTCCTGAATAAGAATGGGGATCCGGCCGCCCTGCTCGGCCGGACCAAGGAAGAATACGAGAAGCTCGAGCCCAGGGTGAACGCCTACTATCGGTTCCGGCGCCTGATCGAAACGCTGCTCGAGATCGCCCGGGAGTCGTCCAAGGGGAAGATCGACTAGTTAGGGCGCCGGGGAACGACAAGCCGCGGATCGCGGCCGGGATGCGGGTTGTTCTTCTCCCGCTCCTCCTGATCGACCCGTGCCTTCTCGACGTCGGCCTCGGACACAAACATCGCACAGGTCACGATCTCCGACCGGAGGTAGATCGGCTCACCCTTCATGCTCTCGGCCTCGAGGACGCATTTCTTCCCGGACCGGAGTTTCTTGATGAGCTCGGCGTTGTCCTTCACGATCAGTTTGTTCGGTGTCGCCACCATCAGCAAAACCAAAGGCATAGAATCCTCCTGATTAAGTCCCACCCACCCACCCGACCGTCAATACACTAGTTCCCGCACTCGGCCACGGACATTAGCCGGGCCGGTGTTCCTGGACGATACTCAGACTCCGCCGCCGGTTTCCTTCTTAAACTTGAACCACCCGTTAGCGAAGCCCCAAACCGCGATCGTATAAACGACAAATTTCAGGACGGTGAAGCCTCCAACCACGGGTGTCGTAACAAGAAAGATTGCCGTAGCGACGGCGGAAACCACCAGACTGATAACCCAGGACACGATCGCGCCCTCGACTTTCAGGAACGTCTTGATAAGCTGGACGAGCGCGATCACGCCGAAGCCCATGACGCCGGTCATAATGGCCTCGACCACGGAGGGGTCGATCTCCACGGGGTTCCCGACGACCTCCTGGGCTACGGCGAATCCTGTCACCAAGAAAAAGAGAACCAGGGCCGCCAAAGCGGCTTTTTTCATATTAAACCTCCTTCCGTCCCGTTCTCGGGCCGGAATAACTTGCCTCGAATATAGCGTTGCACCTCAAAGAGCTCCTCGCCGGTGAACCCGAAAAGAACCACCACGCCGCCGCGACGTTTAACCCAAACGTAAACGTCGGCGTAACGCAGCTCCCAAGGATATTTCTTCAGCTCCGCCAGTTTCCTGCCGATCCCGCTGTCCTCGGTGCATTGAAAGAATTGGACTTTCCGGCCGGCCTTGATCGCAACCAGGTCACACCCGAAAATGTCGTTGCCGACAGTAATCAGCCGGCCCTTGCCGATCATCTTGGCCTTCCGGCCGACGCGATGGACGGCGAACCCTCCGGCCTCGAGCTTCTTCTGGCACCAGACCTCGAACGCGGTGCCCTTAGATCTCGTCGAGCTCATACTCGAACCTCACCCTAAACCACATCGGCCCGGAATCCGCCCAAAAGGACTCGAACAGCGAGGCCGAGGCGGAGGCCGGAGAGAGCTTGATCGGCTGAACATCGACCGAAAGAGTATCACCCTTCTTCATCCTGTGTCCATAGGTATCTTCCCAGGTGGGGACAAATTGGCCGTCGATCCGCTTGAACCCCGTAACCTCGATGATCCGGCCAGGGCGGTCCGCCCTGTAAATGATATGATGCCCGCTTCCCACCTCGAACGGACCGATCATGCCGGTGAGCACCTCGTCCGGGATCCTGGCGGGCGCCGGCGTGGGGACGGGCAGCCCACCCTTGGGGAAGAACATGGAATGGAGAACGGGGATCCCCACAAACCCAAAGAATGATCGGCGCTTCATCTAATCCTCCCACCCGCGGGCGCGCGCTCTCTCGTATTCCTTGTCCCTGGCGTCCGGGACCGGTTCCGCGTGAGGACAGGCCCAACACCGGCACCGATCCGGACAGTCCAGGCAGGGATCCGGAGGCTCAGAAGGGGACTTCTTCAGGCTTCTCGTCGTCATTCGCTTCATTGGCCTTGTGCGTCCGCCAATCGCCGCACTTGTGTTTCCAGACCTCGGCCTGTTCGTCCTTGAACGCCCTCCAGCCCCGCGCCTTGGCCTTCTCCCAGGTTTCCTTGAACGTCTTTCCCGGGATCCTCAGTTTCGCGTCACAAAAATCGCATTGAAATAGGAATTCGCCTTTCGCCTTGTCCTGCTTGATTGCCACCTTAATCTCCTTTCGACGGCCTGGGGGACGCCATGGCGTCCGGGATATTCTGGACTATCGGTTCATCCCGAGGAGCCTGGCTTTTCTCGGCGCTACTGATCGCCAGATACAAGAAACACGCGAGGATAAAAAAGGTCGCACCGATAACCTCGAGGAGGATCCTGGCCCCACGCTTTGCCCCGGAGCTCCACCTTGTCTTGCTTTTTCTCCAATAATCGCCTTCACCTATATATCTTTTCCTCCCCAATGTGTCACCTCCTTCCTAATTTATCCCTTCTTCTCTGAAGGACGAGGATCAGGATGATCTCCGCGATGAACGCGCCCACCATGATAAGTATGGTCGCGGCCCACGGCTTCACCAAAACCTCCACCCGTCTTTCTCGTAGAACCGCCACTTGGCCAGATAGCCGCCGCAATAGATCGAGGTCAGGAACGCGATGAACCGGAGATCCGCGTCCCATCCGGAGAGCTCAGAGATCCCCCAGGACAGGAAAAAGTAGAACGCCCATAGGGCCAGGAAATTGGCCCACCCGGGAAGCCGCTTAATCATTGAGAGGTCCCCGTGAGCTCGATCGGATAGGCGCCGACGAGGCCGTTGTCGAGCGGGACGACCAGGTTGCATTGGATATTCTGCTGTCCGGGATCCCAGGTATCATCGTTGTCTGTCCACGCGACTTGCATCCCCGAGGGCCCGCCGGCCACCGTGAATTTAACCGGCCGATTGAACCCGAGCGACGGAGTGCAGGAGATCGTGAACCCGACATTCTCCCCGGCTTTTACCTGGAGCGCGTCCACGGCGTTAATCGTGAACGTCCCTTCCTGGGCCACCACGGTCAGGGTGATCGTTTTTTTCTTGACGATCGGCGGCGTCTGAGCCACAAAGAAAACGACCCCAATCACCAGGACCAGGGCCAGCCCGGCCGTCACCCATTTCATCCAGGTTTTCATGGCTTATCCCTCCTTGAAAAATTTGTGGGCGAACACGCAGATCTCTCCTCGGTTCTTCATGCCGAGCTTCTTGTAGAGGCTTTTGATATGGGACCGGACAGTATCCAGGGACAGGAAAAGAGCCTTGGCGATCTTCTCGTTCGTCTGGCCGTCAGACATGGCCTTGAGGATCCGCAGCTCGGCCGGAGTCGGGAGGACCGTGCCGGCGTTCTCCTCGAACGGCTCGGCCGATGCCTCGACCAGTTCGGTTTTGGCCGCGGCGATCGCCTTCTTGTGCTTGTAGGCTTCCCGCCAGTAGTCCGCGATCCTCCGCCTCATAATCGGATAGACAAAGGTTTTCGCGGACGATTCGCCCCGGTAATTATGGAGCGCGGTCCAGATCGAGATCCAGATCGTTGCCTCAACGTCGGCCTGATCCGTGGACGGGATCTGCCGCCCCACCGCCCGGCGAATGTATTCACCGAGCTCCGCCTTGACAGCATCGAAATTCATTTTACACACCTCCACCATTTGACTAGATTCCCTTCCTTGAGATACTCGGCGCATGGCCTGGGCCTCTCGAGGGAGGGGGATTCGCTACGGTGCCCGATGGCGCCGTTGTTTACGGACAGGACCTGATCGACGGCGTAGCCGGAGAGCGCCTTGAGCGGCCGGTGGTCGATCCGCCTCATATCCCAGGGCTCCGTGCCGCTGAAGATCTGGCCCTGGGAGAGATAGCACCCGCCGGCCGCGCCTTGGCTCAGGATCTCCTTCCTGAGCTTTGCCATCTGGAGAGGACTCGCGTCGTGATACCCGGCAAAGGACTCCATGGGCCCGTCCCCGTTCCACGCGCCATCCGTGTTCCAGATCACCCGGCTCACCGGCCAGCCGTTAGGCCGGGCGGCGATATCGGCTACCTCGATGATCCCGTGCTGATCCCAAATATCCGCCGCCTGGCCGCCGGAATTGTCCATGAGCGCCAGGACGTCCGGGCCGCTGATCGGAGGCCGTGCTGAAACGATCGTCTTGGTGTATTTCAGGTTGTGAAGCGCGGAGCACCTGAGCCGGATCCACTCGAGCTGCTCCTCGAGCGGGCACTCGATCTCTCCCGTTTCAGGGTTCGTTATCCGATAGCCGATCTCGTTTCGGGGCTCCCCGAAGATCGTCACCATACCCAAAGAATACCATAGGTCGATCACCGAGAGCTCGTAAAAAAAGTGGTAGTCGTTTAGGCCCAGGCCGATCGAGCCGCCCGGGATCGCCGCCTCGACGCCGCCCGAGTAGGCGCCAGGGACGTTCCAGTAAGGATATCGCTGGACGTTCGAGTAGAAGCATTGATTGAACCGATAGACTCCGCCATCGGCCTCGGAGCACCGGTCCTCGAACACGAACCAGGGGATGATCCCCCGGAGCTTCATGTGCTCGAAAATGTCCTTGAGCCTGTCCCAATAGGGAGGATAGAGGACCGCGAGATCGTAGATCGGGACGTCCGGATATCCGGGTTCGCCGGCCATGGCGTAGGGATTCCAGGTCCCGATCCGCATGAACGGCGTCATTGGATTGGCCTGGCTCAGGTCCCCGTCCAGGTAGTCCCCGAAAAACCTGATGCAATTCCCGCCGAAATCGGCCGTGTAGTCGATGTAATCGTGAAGATCGCCATAGGCCGTAAACGGCAGGGACATGGATGAGATAATCGGTATCATGTTATTTCTCCTCACCGGCGGCGAGGTCGTCAATCGCCTCCCAAATACTGATGCGCTTTCCGTTCACGATGATAACCCCGAGCGGCCTTGTCAGTTGAGCCACCGCGATAACCCTCGCCTTCCACTCCTTGAGCGCGTCGTGTTCTCGGACAATCCTGTGAAGTTCGTCCTTCTGCTCAAACATAGACTCGGGTAATATGCAGATTGCCATGTGCAACGCCTCGCGCTTGGTCATGGCCTCCTCCTCGATCTCGCACTCCTCGCCGCACTCGGAGCAGATATAGCCGTTCTCCCAATTCCCATCTATCGGATAGGCGGGAGCGTCACAGCACTTGCTTATTCCCCAGGTCGTCGGATCGCTCATGTTAAAACCGGACGTCCTCTCCGGGTTCGTCCTCCGGCCATGGCTCCGCGGCCTGGAGCGGCGGGGGCTTCTTCCAGTATCCTCGGCCGTGCTTCTTGATGTAGTCGATCCTGGCCTGGATCCGCCTCTTGCCCGTCGCGCAATCACAAAAGACCTCGCGGCCGCATCCCCCGTCCGGAACAACGTCCCGGCCCTCCCCGTGACATTTATCACATTCCGGGATATCCGAATAGTCCCGGCGGCCGGCCTCGGCCATGGCCTCCTCGATCGCCTGGTCGATCTCAGGGATCAGGGGGAACGTCCTGAAGGCGTGGGTCCGGATCAGGTTGTCGATGGCCTGGAGGAAGATCACCGCGTTATATTTCTCGTATTCCTTCCAGTAGATCTCGACATTCGCCTCGTCGAGCTCCTTCTGGAGATAGCTCTCCAGGCGGTAGATCCCTTCACCGAATTCAGAGCGGGTCATTGAACGTTCTCCAGATAATGAGGCCAGGGTCGCATTTATATTGCTCCTGGACTAATCCCGTGTAGCGACTGTCCTTTACGGGTTCGATCCACCACTCAAGATAAGTCATGCCGTCAACAATTCCCATGTGTTTTTGGTCGGCGCTCAGGTGGATGATAAAAGTAGGCTTCTTTACGGCACGGTCCCAGGCGCTTCTGGACATAATCAGATAATCACGGAAAGGCCAATCGTCCAGGCCGGTAAAAGTATGCGACGTTTGCTTAACCTCGATCCGTTGCTGTGATTCTCCCGGCTTGTCGATAAAGATATCTCCGTGATCTGAGTAATTTCGCCATTCGGCGCGTGTCGGCGCGACCCTCGGCGGAGGCATAGAGAATCCATATCCCTGTCCCCACCACCAATGAGCGACCAGCCAAACCGGGCCCCAGGAGGCCCGGACCTGAGCCTTGAATATCTCATGGTTTTCGTCGATCATGGCTTATCTTTCCCCGCAAACCTCTCCCATTTCTTGCTCCCGGTCCTGGCCGCCGGCCGGTCCCGCTCGAGGTAGTTTCCCTCGAGGACCTTGACATAATTGGACGGGCAGATCAGCCAATCGAACGTGAGGAGAAAGGGGTGTTCCTTCTTGCCCTGGGCCTCACCGATCAGGAAGGGGGACCTCGAGATTATGTCCTTGACCTTGGCCAGGAAGTCCAGGCCATACTCCGCGATCCGGCGGTTGATCTGGCGTATCCTGGTCGATCCGGACCGGATCCCGCTGATGGTGGGGAGCGCGTGGAGGACGGCGATCTCGTTCCATTGACGCATTATGTCCTGGTAAAGGCTCGGGTGCCCGACGATCGACTCGGGGGATAATGAAGAAGATTCTATCTTATTATCTAAGACAGAAGCATATACGTCCGGACTGTCCGGAATGTGTCCGGACTTGTCCGGACTTGTCCCGGCCATGGACTTGAACTGGCGGAGCTGACGTTTCCTAACAGATTCCGGGTTATGGGAATAGTGCCACACCGAGCGGTAATACTGATAGTTGATTATCAGGAACCCCCCATCGACCCTCCGGATCCTCCGCCCCTCGTTGTCCCTTGTCCTCGAGTATTTGTCCGGGCCCTCGAGCTTCCCCAGGGCCGCCAGGACGTTCTCCATGGCCATGTGGCCGACACCCGAGATAAAAAGCTCCGAGATCGGCGCAATCCCGTCCGGCCGGCAGGAGGCCAGAAGGATGATCCAGACCTTCAGCGTGTCCGAGTCCTCCGCGATGATCGAGCTCTGGAGGATCCCGGCGTCCAGCTTTGTGAATCCCATGTCATTTTTTCCTCTTGAGCCGGTAGATCGCCAATGCGTGAAGAAAGATCTGATACTCGTCCTCGAGCTCCGTCCGCCGCTTCTCGTCGAATTCCTCGGTATTCGCCCGGGGGATATTGAGGATTGTCGCTCCCTCAACCGGGAATCCATTTTCTATGAGCGCCCCCTTATAAGCTGCCGCCTGGAGGAAATGGTCGTCGTAAATTCTTTTGCCCGTCTTGAAGTCGATCACGTCCAGGGCGCCGTCCACCAGGCCGTAGTAGTCCGGCGTCCCCCCGAAAGCGTGTTTGTCCGAAACGATGGCTTCTTCGACCCGGACAGGCTCGAGGGTG
>Ga0316630_10000042_pt1 | contig 28958 bp, 16 predicted proteins | sample OWC_May_M1_C1_D6_FD_207658 | JGI IMG/M metagenome (GOLD analysis project Ga0316630, IMG submission 207658) | Wetland soil microbial communities from Old Woman Creek delta, Ohio, United States - OWC_May_M1_C1_D6_A | ecosystem: Environmental > Terrestrial > Soil > Wetlands | place: USA: Ohio...
AGACTGCTCAGCTTGCGTCGCGACGGCCTCGGGTCCCTCGGTCAAACGCTGCGCGGCCTCTTCACGCTCGCAACTGGCACACTTGGTTTGGGCTTCGCCTGACTCCGCCGACTGACTCTCGTCTTCCCGCGCTTGCGCTGTTTCAACCTCTCCGTCGTCGCCCTGCTCCTGCACTTCGCCGTCTTCGGATTGGGCTTGCGCGGTCGCCGCTCTATCTTCCGGCGCACCCTCGGTCCTTGCCTCGATCCCATCCTCAGGCTGGCGCTGAGCCGGAAGTGTCTGCGCCTCATCGCCCTCCTCCGACTTGCCCTGTGCCCGCAACCCGCCCGGTGGAATGCGGGAAATGCCCGGTGCCTGTCGCCCGGCGACGACGTGGTCGGCCACATTGTCCGCCTCGCGCTCGTATGCATCCCCCGCGCGCCCGACGGTGACCTTGGTCTGGACAGGAGCGGCCAGCGCCACGGCCTTACCGGCGGCGTGACCAGCGCCGATACGGCGAGGCTCCCGCCCTGCACCGTGGTCCCCTTTGCCGACCGCAGACGATTCATCGCCGCTCTGGCGCGACTGCGCCTTTTTTTGCCTGTCGGACGGCTTTTTGTGCGAGGTCAGCATGTCTGCAAGTCAACACGGTGCTGCTGGATTGCTCGGGCCGGGATACCCCAGCGGGAATGGCGGCACATTGCGGATGCTGATGGGTCCGATCGATTCAGCCGAAGGGACCCAGGCCTCCGCATCCGGGTCGTACCGCTTCTTGACGAGTTCCAGGCTTAGTGAATTGGCCAATCCGCCTTCTGCCGGGATTCGAATATGGCGCCAGCCACCGCCCTGGCAGATCCAGCGCCGAGGCGGCGAAACCGCTGAGCTGAAGTTGGCACGGACGACATAGCGCAACACGTGGCGGGTCAATAGTAGACGCTGAACGATACGCTCCATCCGCCACCACATTAGCGCATTGGCCGATCGCGTAATGGGTGTCAGATTGCGAGGATCCGCACCGGATCCGCCGCCACCGCGGGCGACCAGCAGATGGCCGCGTATATACAGGCTGGTGCGGTTTCTCACGGAACGGATCGGCTGCACGTCGTTCCAAAATGGCGGCGCAACCGACGGTTCTGATCCAGGATGCCAATCGAAAATCGGATCAGCCGTCATCTGACTCCCCCCGTAGTGGATCAGACGACGTGGCGGCCGTGGTGCTTTCTTCTCGTGGATAGTGAATCTCGGGCTCATCTGCCCGGATATATCGAACTCGTTGTTTCTGCGGTCGAACTCCACGTCCAGGCGATCATAGCGGAAGCGCCTTTGATAGGGCCGAATCGCGCGCTCGACATCGGGGACGCTGATTGCGCGCGTCATCGCCCAAAGCCGGTTTAGTGCGCGACGTATTGCACGATTCCCTTCCCGCCGACGCGTGCTCCGATCCAGCAAAACCCGCGCGACGCGACTTGCAGAGAAGCGTCCGCGTCGCCGCGCATACAACCGCCAGTAGGGGGCGTCCTTGCGAACCGGCCGGAGCGACGCCAGCGCGACGCGGCGGAAACGGTTACGGATGTTGTTGAACAGCGAACGCAGCCGGGTCTTCTCGATACCCTCCCGCTGATGAGGCCGCAGCGCGCCGCGCACCGAGCGAACAAACTGCCGCCACATGCGTCGCTCCCGCCGGCGGCGAGCGCGTCTGGCGCGACTCCCCCGGCCAAGGCGCCGGCGCAGACGGCGGGCACCGCGCCGGAACCGTCCCCCGACGCGCCGCATCACACGCATGAACCACGCGGCCACGCGCCGGAAGAAGCCGCCGATGCGCCCGAGCAGGCCGCCGGCGCGGCTGCCGGCGCGGCGGAACATGCCGCCGATGCGGCGCAGGAAGCCGACGAACCGCGGGATCAGCCGCGCCACCATGCGCACCACCCGCATCAGATTTCGTCCGATGGTACGCAACACGTTGGCCACCTGCCGGATGACCGTGGTGGCGGTGGAGGCCCCGGCGGTGAAAAAGGCGAGCACGGCATCGACGAGGAAGCTGCCGGTCAGGCGTCCGAGCTGCTCACCGAGCGCGTCTTCCGGTCCCTCGAACAGCGCCATCATCTGGTCGGCGATGCTGGCACCGATGCCGGCCACCGCCGACAGTGCCGCCTCGATGGCGCAGCGGATGAGGTCGATGATCCGGCCGGGGTTCTGCAGCAGGTCACGCGCGCTCTCCAGCAGGGCGTCGTACGCGCCGATCGCCCGGTCGGTGATGGTCGCGGCGAAACAGCGAATCGCGGCCAGCAGGTCGCAGAGTCGAAGTCCAAGTGAACTGAGAAAGTTTCGGATCATGCCCGGCAGCTCGAACAGCTGCGCAATGGCGATGAAGGGCCCGGCGATTCCGTCCCACAGACCGAGGAAGATGCCGCGCAGGTAACCGAAGGCGAAGCTCGGACTCATGCCCGAGATGATCCGCGCGATCTTGTTGGAGACATCGACCTTGCGCTGGGTGGTGAAACTCAAGACACGCTCGAGGAAGCCGAGCACCGCGGCCCGGATGAACGGCCACAGCACTCCGAGCGCGAACATGCCGGGAATGGCGCGGATGACGCGGATGAGGATGCCGAGGATGAAGTCGATGATCGGGCCCTTGAGACAGTCCGGTATGATCCGCCACAGGGTGCCCATGAGCAGCCCGGGGATGCCAAACGGGTTGACGGCGATCGCGATGATCCGCCGCAGCACGTCGATGATCGGCTGAATGAACTCGATCAGCCGCCGGAACAGGCTGCGGGCGTTGTTTGCCGCCCAGCGCAGACCGCCCCGCGCCCACTCGAGCATGCGGCGAAAACCGCCGGCGATGAAGCTCACCACACGCCCCAGCGGCGCGAGGATGCCACCGCCGAGGCGGCCGGTTACCGACTCGATGCCACCGGAGATTCTCCCCAGCAGGCCGAGGAACCACTCGGCGGCGTTCACCAGGAATTCGCCGACGCGGGTGGCACCGTCTCGGACCGCGGGCAGCACCGTGTTGGCGAAGAACTCGCGCGCGCGTACCACCAGATTCAGGTCGCGCCAGCGTTGCTGCACCCACTGGAAGGCCTGGCGCAGATGAGGCCAGGCACGAATGACCAGAAGGATGGGACCCACCGGCGACAGCACCAGCAACACCCCGCCGACCACGCGCAACGGACCCAGGATCGGCTGCAACGGTCCTTTGATGCGGTCCCACAGCGCCGCGGCCTTGTCGCGGATCCAGTTCCACAGCCCACCGCCTTCGCCGGTCCCTTCCTCGGCCTCGATGCCGAGCCAGCTCTTCACGCGACTCCAGGCCCTGCCCAGGGCGTCCTTCACCCGGGTGATCACCCGCCCGACACCGCTGATGAAGCCGCGAATGCTCTCCCAGATGGCGCCGCCGATCTCGCGCAGGAAGCGCATGATCGGCGCGCCGACGGCGTTCCAGACATCGCGGAAAAATCCGGAGACCGCATCTGCAATACTCCGGATGCGGCTGGTGACCGGCTCGAAGGTGCGCGACATGAAGCTGCCGAAGCGCTCGGCCGCCCGGGTGATCCCGCTGCAGTCGTTGCGCGCCAGCTGGCCGATGACGGTGACGAAGGCGCTGCCGAGGCTGCGGAAGCGCTCGCCGATGCCGCCGAAATTGAAAATGCGCTGCACGCGCCCGATCACGCCGCCGAACAGCGCGCGGAAACCGCGCGCAATGAGATCGCGCAGGAACCCGCTGATGCCGCCGCGTTCGAACAGCCGCGCGAACTCGGGCGAAATGCGCCGCACCACGGCCAGCAAGGCATCACGCCCGAGGCTGAACAGATCGCCGGCAACATTGGCGATCCCGCGGCCGACCGCACGAACGCCCGAGACCACGGCTCCGCCCACGCGGCGCAGCCCACCCATCAGACTCCAGCGCTGAACCGCCCCGCCGCCAGCCGCCGGTGCCGGTGCGCGGGCCGCGGCCGGTGCGTACACCGGGCTGTTGGCGGCATCGCGCCCGGCGAGCGCGATCGCGCTGCGATGACCGAGCGCCGGGGCGTGGCCCTGCTGGGCGACGTGGGTCAGCTCGTGCGCCATCAGCCGGGTGTCGCCGGGATCGGCGCGCGGTCCGAGGATGATGTGATTGCGGTAGGTGAAGGCGTGCGCCTCCAGATCACCGGCGGCGTGCTCGGCCGCCGGGCCGCGGTGCACGCGCACGGCACCGAGGTCACGACCGAGCAGGACTTCGAAGCGCCGCCGGGCCGCGGCCGGCAGCGGCTCGCCGGGACCGGCGCCGGTCAAGAACGATTCGGCACGCTCGCCGCCCGGCTGTTCGGCCTCGTCCTCGAACGGCGGTTCGGCCACCGGGGCGAGCCCGTAGGCCGGTCCGGCGGAGTAGAAGGCGCCAAGCTCGCGCTCCGGCTGCGGGCTGCGTGCGGCGTGCAGCGGCGCCGCGCTGGCTCGCTGCGCCGCCGGCGCGGCGAGCGGCGGCGCCCGCGGCTTGAGCTTGCGCTGGAATTCCTTGCTCGCCATGGCGCTAGCGCCCGCTCAGCGCCGCGACCAGCCCGCCCATGCCGCCGTCGCGCTCGCGCAGCGGCTCGCCGCCGTCGAGCGGGAAGGTCCCGCCGGCCTTGCGGTACTCGCTGCGCAGACCGGCCTCGAGGTGCGCCGGTCCGAGCGGGCCGCCCTCGTCGAGCGCCAGCAGCGCGGCGTGCAGCGTGGCGTTGCGGATCTGGCCGCCGGTGAGCGTACAGCGCCGCGCCACGGTCTGGAGATAGCCGTCGTCGACGGCGTGGTCGAGCGGCAGGTGCAGCTCGAGGATGCGCAGCCGCTCGGCCGCCTGCGGCGCGAAGAACGGTACCACCACGTCCATGCGGCGCTGGAAGGCGCGGTCGATGTTCTCGGCGAGATTGGTGGTGACCAGCACGATGCCCTGATAGTTCTCGAGCCGCTGCAGCAGGTAGTTGGTCTCGAGGTTGGCGTAGCGGTCGTTGGCCGACTTCACATCGGTGCGCTGCCCGAGCAGTGCGTCGCCCTCGTCGAGCAGCAGCAGCACGTCGAGCGCCTCGGCCCGCGACAGCACCCGGTGCAGGTTCTTCTCGGTCTCGCCGATGTACTTGTTGATGACCGCGGCCAGGTCAACGCGGTAGACGTCCATGCCGAGCGCGGCGCCGAGGATCCGGGCCGCCAGGGTCTTGCCGGTGCCGCTCGCGCCGGTGAGCAGCGCGCGCACGCCGCGGTTGGCGCCGTTGCCGAACGCCGGCCCGAGATGGCGCAGCAGCCGCTCGCGGTAGCGGCAGCGCTGCTCGAGCTCGGCGAGCTTGGCGGCCGTCGACTCGCTCGCCACCAGATCGGCCCAGGCGCCGCGCGCCTCGAGGTGATCGGCGAGCGTGTCGAGCTGCTGGCGGTTGAGCGCGCGGCTCGCCTGGCGCACGTCCTCGGCGGCGATCTGCGTGCGGCCCTCGAGGCCGGCATGGGCGACGGCGATGTCGGCAACCTGGCGGATGTAGCCGCCGGCCAGGTGGAAGCGCTCGGCGATCTGCGCCAGGTCGTCGGCGCCGCGGCCATCGAGCGCGGCACGCCAGAACGCCTCGCGCTGGGCCGCGTCGGGTGTCGGCAGGTGCAGCGTAACCGCCTTCTCGCTTACCTGGCTCGACAGCCCGCCCTCGACGCCGAGGTAGGCGGCCAGCGGCCCGGTGTAGCCGGTAAGGGCCGGCAGCGCCGCACTCTCGCCGGGCGCGAGGTCGTAGTTGAGGAGCGGCATGCAGCGGCTCATGGTGCACAGCGCCCCGAGGAACGGCGCGTCCTCGGCGTCCTTGAGCGCGCCGCCGTCAATCACCAGCAGCCCGCGCCCGAGCGCAGCGGCAACCGCGCCGGCGACGTCGGCGGTATTCGATCCGTGCACACCGCGCAGCACCAGCAGGCGCGCGATGCCGGCCTCGATCAGGCCCGGCAGCTTGCGCAGGCGCGCAATCAGCGCTGCGTCGGCGATCAGCGCATCGAACCCGGCGAGTGTCCCGGCCGCGCGGTGCTCGCACCACGGCGCCGGGCGCGCGCGCACCTCGCCGCGCGCCGCGTCCCACAGCAGCGGCGGCACGCGCAGCAGCCACTCGGAGCGCGGCGCCTGGCGGTTCGGCGCCTCGACCAGGCCGAGGTCGAGCAGCGGGCGGCAGACCGTCCACGGATCGGAGTCACCGACCACCGCCTCCTCGATCATCATCTGTCCGACCAGCTCCAGGGTCGGGCGGCGATGCGCGAGCGGCTCCTGCAGTTCGGCGAACAGGGTGCCGAAGCGCGAGTCCTCCTCGACCAGGCCGGTGATCATGAAGGCGAGGCAGGTCTCGAAGCCGAGCCCGGCCTCGACCACCAGCGCGCGCAGCGGCAGGTGTTCGCGGCCGCACTCCTCCCAGGCCTTGATCTCGCGCCGCCACCATGCGCCGCCCTCGCCCCAGCTGATCTTCTCCGGCATGTGGCGGCGCATCTCGAGGTAGTAGTCGCCGAGAAACGGGTAGCGGTTGAAAATCTCCTCGAACTCCAGGCCGCCGGCCTCGCTCAGGCGCTGAATCTGGCGCATCAGCCGGTAGATCGCGGCATACAGGTAGAGCACAAAGCTGCCGGCCGGGTTGCGCGGCACGTGTTCGAAGGCGGAACCGGACTCACCCATGCACCTGCCCTCCGTTATTCGAAGCGAAACGACACGACCCGCCCCAGCGACGGCTGCCAGCCGGGATCGCGATCCAGACCGGCGAGTCGCGCCGGCAGCGAAATGGCATCGAGTGGCGCGACCAGATCGACGTGACTCGGACTCGCGTACAACCGCGCGCGGCAACGCAGCAGCGCGGCGATCGTGCCCGGCTCGGCGGCCTGCTCGCCGAGGGCCAGGGCGAGCCGGTACCGGAGGAACGGCAACACGCAGGCTACGAACCGCCGCAGCGCCGGGCCGGCCGCGGCCAGACGCAGGCGCGCGAGCGGGGCCGTCCGCCAGTAAGCGTGCTGCAACCGCGTCCGGTCCGCACCCGGCTCGATGCGGCCGAGCTCGACCGCGGCCTGGGTGTCCAGCGCTTGCGCATCGCGCGGTACCTCGGCCAGCAGGTAGTCGGCCGACCAGAGGCGCAGGCGACCTACGGCCTGCGCCATATAATAGGTATCGCTGCGCACACCACCCGCGTCGACCCAGGCACGCGGCAGCCGGTACGCCGGCGGCACCGCGAGGTCCCGGCCGAGCGGCTCGCCTGGCGGGCGGCCGTCGAGCGCGGCCAGCCACGGCCAGAGCGGGTCGGCAGTCGCATCGATCGCGGCCGCCTCGAGCAGCGCCCGCCCGAGGGTCTCGAGCAGCGCCCAGGGACCGAGGCGGCTGGCGAGTCGCCAGTCATCCTCGAAACAGTCCGGCAGTTCGAGCGCGGTCATCAGGTCGATGAGGTACAGTACGCCGGCAAACTCGCTGGTCACCGGATCGGCGAGCGCCGGTTGGGTCGGCGCAACGGCAAGGCCGGGCGACGGCCTGACCGTGCCAACCGGTTCGCGCACCGCGTCGTCGTTTCTCGACCGGGCGCGACGTCGGGCTGGCCTTTCCGCCGCTGCTGGTGTGCCTGCGGTGGCGCGCGCGCGAAGCGCTGCGGACGGCGACGGCACGCGCGTCACGTCCTCCGTGTTGGCGGGAGGTGCGTCGCTCAACGCGCCGGTGGCGGTAACGATCGGCTCGCGCGGCACGCCCGCCGGCTCGTTCGACGCCGCCGCGGATTCCGCAGCCGGCGACTGTCGGTCGATCGCGCGCGCCGGTTCTTCGGCTTCGTCCGGCCCCCGTGCTGCACGCCACCACTGATGCAGGACTTCGCGCTGGAACGACTCGGCGCGCGCCGCCCACGGGCGACGCGCGAGTACGAGCGCGAGGCCGAGCAGAAGTTGTCGTTCACGTGCGAGGCGCGTGCGCCGCACCTCGGCGAACAACGGCTCGGCGACACGCGGCGCCGATTCGGCGGTCGCACCGGTGTGCGCCGGCACCGGTCCGCCTGTGTCGTCATGCACGCTGCGCGCGCCGCTATCCGGTTGCGATCGATCCGGAACCAATCGGCGTTCGGCAGCCGACCCATGCTCGCGACCGGGCGGCGTGGCCTCGCCGCCCGACAGGAAAGCGTTGGCCCCATGCGACAGTTCGCCGGCCACGACCGCGAGCCCGAAACTCGCGGCCAGCGCCTGCACCAGCACCAGGGCATCACCCGCGTCCATGCCATTGAGCACCCGCTCGGAGTCACCCGACGCGTGAAGCTGCGCGATCACCGCGGGCAGCTGCTCGGGCTCGTCGGCGAGCAGCGCGACCACGGCCTTCGACGGCACGACACCCGCCGGCCAGCGGGCCAGCAGCGCCTGCCACCACCAGTGCTGCCAAGCAACACCCTGCACCAGGTCACGGGCCAGGCAGGCGAGCAACTCCGCGCGGTTCGCGAACACAACCGCCTCGCAGTCGGCCGTGATCCGGCCGTTCCGCGGACGGGCCGCGCCGCGATACAGCGCCTCCAACCGCGACCGCAGGGCGCGTGCCCAGTCCCGGTTACCGGCGGGCGGGCCACGAACCCCGAATGCTCCGGGCAGCGGGTCCTCGATGCGCTTGACGATCAACACCTCACGCGGCGCAAGCCCGGGCGGCGGCAGATCGGCGACCTCGAGCGCCCTCGTCACACTGAGTCGCACCGACGGCGGGCTCGGCCCGGTCGTCCGGGCCCGCAGCGTGCCGACCTGGAACTCGTTGTGAAAATCCATCATCGCTCCACCTGCCGGTTACCGACGCATGATCACCCGCCGTGCCCCATCACGAGCGACTGCCCGGACAGGTCCGGGCAGTCGCGTTGCAGCTGTTGATGCGGCCCGCGCTGTCAGCCGCCCCACGGCCACCACCGCCGCGGCTCCTTCTTGATCTTCTTGATCACGTAGCCGAAGCAGCCGGCGTTATCGACGGCATCGTAGGTCTTGCCATTGATGATCAGCTTCTTGCCGTTCTTGAGCTCGCCGCACATCATCCAGGTCGGCAGATTCGCGCCGAGCGGCAGCCGGACACCGAGTTCGTCCGCCCGGGACGGGACGAGCCTGCCGACCGCAGCGTACTGCGGCAGCGCAGCGGTCTGGGTGACCTGCACCGAGTAGCCCTCGCCCTTCTGGGTGGCAAACTCGCCGTCGACGTCGTTGACGGCGAGATACAGCGTGGTGGCGCCCTTCGGCACCTGCAGCGTCGTTGCATCGCCGACGACGAACGAGGTCTTGAACTGGTCGAACGATCCGACCAGCATGCCGACCGGCGCCTGCTTGACCAGCCGCTTGGGCTCGGCAACCCGTGCGGCCCGCGGCTCGATGGCGCGGCGCAACATCCGCTCGTCACCTCCCAGCGGACCGAGGCGCACCGGTTCACGCGCGACCCCGGACTTCTCGATCTGACCGGAGGCGATCAGAGTCACCACGTTGCCGGGTTGCACCGCGACCGTCAGCGGGCGGCTGCCGCTGCTCTTGGTGAGCACCTGATTCACCCCGCCGGTACCGGGCGCGACCTTGAGGACGCTGATCGGGATGTCAACACTCGGCGGCGTGACCGCAGACTGGATGCGAGCGGCGGCGTTGGGCGCCAGCTTGAGCGTGTACCGGCCATCACCCGCCTTGGTCAGGCCGCTGATCTCGGACACCCACTTCTGGCCCTTGGGCGTGTTGTAGGCGTACTCCTTCAATACCATCTCGTGCTGGGTCTTGCCGCGCGGCAGCTTGAAGCCGGCAGCGCTGATCCGCGCCTCGCGTCGTACCGGCGACATGGTTTCCGCAAAATCCATGTTGCGATACGCAATGTGGTTCAGGAAGCTCACGTTGCCGGTGGTGTTCACGGAATCGAGATCGACCCGTATGCACTGATGGTCATTCGGCGGGCTGTACTTGGGCCGCTCGGTCGTTGGGTCCAGAAGCCAAGCCCCGGTGGTGAGGTCCGCGGAACCGTTGGCCGGGATGTTTCCGGTCGGCTTGTTGCTCGCCGCCGGCACCTCGGACCACTCGGAGGAACCCGGGATACCCCAGTTGGCGATTTTGAACGTGGCCCGGACGCCGTTGGCGGCCACCGCCGCGCCGGTGCTGTCGACGCTGGAGTTGTGGACAGTGGCGGTGAAGTAGTTGGCCTGGTTCAGGCTGATATAGCTGGTCGGTGTCTGGTTGGTCTTGATGTCCGACCACCCGATCGACACGCCATTACAGGTCACGCCGCCGCGGGTTCCGTTGCCCCATTGCGCCTCGGCCGGTGTTCCCGCTTCGAGAAGCAGCGGTACCGGGGACCCGATGTCGGTCGCCTCGACCGGCCAATCCATCTGGCGCGCCGAGCCGTCGGTGCCGTCGATCCGGATCATGTTGAAGTACAGACCGAACAGCCCGCTGGCCGGGATCGGGACGTAGTTCGTCGGGTCGGCCGCCGTCGAGATCGGAATCGACACCTCCACCGACCAGCTCTTCGAGGTGCCCGCATCCTGCGAGGTCACGCCGGTCTGCACCCAGGTCGGATTGACGATCTGGTTGGTCCAGCTCGAGGTCGCCGCGTTGTAGGTCCAGGTCTTGACCTCGCGCGCCTTGCCGGCCTCGTTCACCGCCGGCGTGGCCGGGTTGTCGAGACAGGCACCGACGCCGCCGCACACCGGGAAGACGTGAAACCGGCGCCGCGGGTTCCCGGCACCGGGATCGATGGTCAGCACGATGACGTCGTTATCGTCCCAGGTCTTGTCGTGGTTCACGCTGAACGCGAAGTACAGGCGATCCGTGTCGCGCGTACCCTGGACGACACCGTCCGGGATGGCGCCGCCGCTGCCGAACTCGTACTTCCACGAACCGAATTGCCATGCCCCGGCGCCCCACGCCGGATCGTCGACCACGTTGCCGTCGACGGTCGCGGTCGCGGAGCTCGAGAAACACAGCTTGTAGTTGGGGTTGGCGGCCTGCGCCGTCCCGGCCAGCGGCAGCGCCGTCGCCAGCGCCAGCATCAGGCCGGCGCGCGTCGCTACCTTATGGATATCCTTCGAATTGCGCTTGTTCATGGTTCTCCTCCTTGTTTGGTAATCAGGTTGCCGCAATGGGCTGGCGGAGCTCGCCGACCACGGTCGCGTCGCTCTGCGAGCGGATTGATACGACGAGGGTCGCGTCCGGCGCGTTGGTGCCAGCCTTGATGCCGACCGGGACCGAAAAGGGGGCATTGCTCGTTGCCGTGGTGAAATTCGGATCGCTCACGCCGAGCATCGTGCTCCACAGACCGCCGGGATCGCCATCGACCGCGAGCGGGTTCACGGTGTAGGAACCGGGCGTCTTGATGATGGCGGTGAAGGTCGCGACCGCGAACTGCGTCCCGCCGTCGGGCACTGTGAGTACGCCGGCCTGCACCGCCGCCGGCGGCAGGGCGTTGCCAGCCGCGAGCGAGATCACGATCGCGTCGGACGGCTGCGGCGGTGCCTGATCGGCCTCGAGCGGAGTGAGCCCGCTGGCGCCATTCAGCTTGCTGTTGCGCTTGGACGTCACGCGCAGGCTGAGATCAGCCGTGGTCGCGCCATCCGGCACGGTCACCAGCACCCGAATCAACACCGTCGTGATCACCGGCGGAGTTCCGACGTTGATGGCGATCTCCGCCGGCTCGATCGCCACATCCTCGTCATCGACCATCACTGCCGCCCAGCCGGTGTCGGGGCTGTCGATCTGCGGCTCGACGACATAGCTCTCGTTCATGTTCACGCTTGCCCGCACCGAGAAGATAAACGGGTAGTTGCCCGGCGCCGTCAGCGTCGGGACGTCCGGACCTTCCTTGAGACTGACCAGCAGCGTACCGTCGGGCAGCGTCGGCAGCGCTTGGCGCAGGAACAGCTGGACCGAATCGAATCCGGTCGGCCCCGAGACCGTCAGCGTCACCTCCTTGCCGGCAGCCGGCACGCCCGATACCGCGGGCACATCGAAGATCAGGAGGTTGCTGTTGCTGCCGGCCTTGAAGGTATCAACGGTCGCGTTGCCGATCGTCACGACGTTGAGCGCCGGGATCCCGAAGTTGCGTCCGATGACCCGCAGCTCCTGGCCCATGCGCACGTCGCTCGCACTCGGCGACAGGCCAAGGATCGTGAGTTTCACTCCCGGGAGCACACCGGCTTCGAGCATCGCGACACGCGTCTCGAGCCCGTTGAGGAAGTCGATCAGGGTGTTCAGATGCTGGGCGAGGATCAAATCGCCCGGTTTCACTTTTGTTAGCGGCTCGGCCATAACGGACTCCTTCGTCGACGCTGTATGCGGCTATCGATAGTTACCGAAGTTCCAGTACTTCGCGTTGTATCGCGACTCCCCATATAGCGGCAGGGCCGGGCTCGCGAACAGCGCGACCGGTGCCGCGCGTCCGGGACCTGTGGTCGACGACGCCTGGATGTTCTCGCGAACGACATAGCGCCAGACAAGCTCGGCGCCGGCCGCGTCCACGACCGGGCCGAACAGCGAGTCCGCGAGCATCCGCGCCACCTCCCCGCCCTCGACATAGATCGGGGTCGAGACCGTCAGGCCGTCGAAGAACCGGTCGATGTCCACACCGTCGGTGACTCCGTTGCCGACGATCGGCACGACACCGAGCGGAGGCAGCCAGCGGAAATGCTCGCGCACTTTCACGTTGGCAGGCGTGATCTGCGCGTCGACCAGCTCGTGGAGCTGCGCGTGGAACTGGCGCAGGCGCGCGTCCGCGGCTGCCGGGGGCAGACACAGGCCGTACGGTCCGCCGCCCTGGATCGCGCGTGCCTGCAGCGTGCGTCGCACCGCCCACAGGTCCAGGAACTGCACGCCGGCGAACGTCCAGTACAGCAGGGCGAGCGGGACGTCGCAGTCGTCGAGACCAGCCGGCACCGTGCGGCCGGCGAGCACGGCGCCACCGGACGCGGCCTGGAAACCGAATGGCGCGTTGAGCAGATCGGCGAAAGCGGCCCGCAGGTCCTCGCTGGCAAACAGCCGATGTGCAATCAGGTTGCGGAGCAGCGACAGGCGCTGCGGGTTGTCCCGGGTGGGTGGCTCGGGACCGGTCAGCAATTCCCTCAGCAACGCGTCCGCCGCCACGTCCGGCTGCTCGACGGCGTCGACGATCGGCGGCTCGATCAGGCGGAAGCGGACCCCTTCGCTTACATAACGGCTGCCGCAGCCCTTGACGACGCCGGCATCGCCAAGACCGCTCATGGGTGCGCGGTCCTTGTAGCCGGCGGCCGGTGACATCACCAGGACGTAGACGCCGACACCGTTCGGCAGGTGCTTGGTGGTGGGCGGCCCGACGCAGGCGTAGAAGTCGGCCTCGGTGGTCGGCGACGCCACAATGCTGCGCGCGAGCGCCACTTGCACGTCGTGCTTGGGCAGGCCGATGATCTCGCCCTCGGCGTTGATCGCCAGGCCGGCCTTGACGGTCACGACCGGCGGCTGGCCGTCGGCGCCGTCGCTCTCGAGCACCACCTCGAGGCCGTCGACGATGCCGCTGCCAAGCGCGCGTCCCAGCCGCCGGCCGCGCTCGCGGTTGGCGTCCTGCTGGTCGCGCAGGTCTTGGGCGCTGAGCAGCCGGCCCTCGAAGAAATTGGTGTGTAGCAGACCCTGGTCGAGGATCGGGTCGAGCAGCTTGTGCACGCTCATGGCATCGCCCTCCCGAGCCGGTTGGCGGTGTACTCGACCTCGGCCTTGACCAGGAACACGCTGGCGATCGGCGGATCGAACTCCGCGACCTTGATGTGCAGAGCGCCGAGGCGGCTGGTGGCACCGGGCAGCACTGCCAGCGCGGTGAAATCGCTGACCAGCAGATCGAACTCCCTCCCCAGCGCGGCGATGCCGCTGATCTCGACCGGCGTGACTGCGGCCAGTGTTTGCGGCAGGTTTTCGTCGGCGGCGAAGTAGCGGGTGCGGATCTCCCAGCGATAGTCGAACGAGGCCGGCGGCGGCGACGACGGCGCCACATCGAAGAACCACATGAGCCGCAGGCGCAGCGGATCGGCGGGATCGAGATCGTCGGGGAGGCGGAGATCGAAGATCGCCGTGCCCTGGTAATCGAGCGGGCCGCCGGAGGCGCGGAATTGCACCGCCGGCACCGAGCGCGAGGTCACGAAGCGCGTGGTCGCCGGGTAGGTCATGGCCGCGAGCCCGGCCGGCAATTCGATGCGCTTGCGCACCCGGCCGGCGGCGGCGAGCCGCAGCGGGGCCGCGAAGGTCTTAATGCCGGTGACGGTCTCGGCGCCGCTCAGGTGCATGGTGTCGGCACCACCGCCGCCGCCCGAAGAGCCGGCGCCACCGGCGCAGCAGCTGGCGAGGTGCTCCTGCAGCAGGCGCGTGTGCAGCAGGTATGGCCGCTCGCTGTCGTCGATCGCGACGTCGCCGTCGACGCGCGGCCCGGCGTCGGTATCGTCAACATCGAACTCCACGCGTCCGAGCAGGATGCAGCCCTCGGCTCCGGGTCCTCTCGCGCAGTTGCGCCCGCTCGGGAGCAGCGCCGGGCGCACCGCCGTCACCCAGGTGCGGAACGCGGTGCGCGTGAGCGCGCCAACGTCGTCCGGATGCATGTGCCCGGCCGCCGGCGGCGAGGCCGCGGGCGGTGAGCCGGTCGGCACTAGGGTACGCACCAGCGCCACCATGCCGTCGTGGTCGAGCCCCCCGGGGGTGTCGACTACCGGGATCGAGCGCAGCAGGTCGATGAAATCCTTCACCGCCTGCTCCTCGACCTGCTCGGGGGTGGCGAGGTCGGTGCGCAGCTCGAGACGGAAGTTGTCCGCGACCCGTGACGGCACCGAGGTGCGATCGAGCGACTGGCACGGCCCGCTCGGTACCGGCACCGCGTCGGTAGTGCATTCGTCGTAACACAGCACCAGATGCAGCGCGAGCCGCGGCGGCGAGCCCGGCGGGGAACCGATCCGGGCGGCGACCTCGTCGCGATGGCGCAGCAGCCAGTCGTTCAGCCGCGCGCACTGCGCCTCGGGCACGCGCACCTCGCGCCCCTGCGGATCGAGGGCGATCCCGGGGCCGACCAGCAGCTCCGGCTGCGCATCGCGCACGCGCCAGTCGAGCGCCAGACCGCAGACGGTGCCGTAGCCGTGCAGGCCGCGATTGTGGCGGCGGTTTTTTTCGAGCAGGTACAGCTCCTCCTGCACGAATTCGTCGACCCCGAGCACCAGCCCGTGCGAGTAGTACACCCGCTTGTCGGGGTCGAGGTTGATGGTGTCCGGATAAGCGGGTTTGAAGTCACTCATTTCTATCTCCCACCTGCATGGATCGAGGCAACCGGTCGCGGCCCAGCACGCGGCGGTCGGCCGCGTTCCACGGCTGCCCGTGGCCGAGCAGACCGCGCCCGAGATAAGTACCGCCGAGAACGATTGCCACGTAACGCGCGCTGTCGCCGAGGACCGTGTCCGCGCCGAGGCGCGCGCTGCCGACCTGGAACAGCGCCCAGAAGAGCTTCACGTCGTAGTCGGTGTGCGCCGGCTTCTCGCGCTTCACGATCTCCTCGACCTGCCCGATGCGCAGCGCGCGCGCATCCGGCAGCTCCTCGGGCGCGGTTGGGACCAGGACCGTGAAGCGGTGCGCGCTGCGGCGGATCGGCAGCATCAGCGACACGAACTGGATCCAGTCGAGCAGCGGCCGGCCGCCGGACGGAAACGCATCCTCCGCTGGCAGCGGCACCTGCGCGAAGCCGCTCCACGCCGCGGTGCCACTGCGCCCCCAGGCCTGGTTGAGCGCGTCGATAACGCGGTAGCGGCTCGCCAGGAACTCGCGCCAGGTCGGCAGGTCGGCATCGCGCACCGGTGCATAGGTGAAGCCAATGTCGTCGGCCACGAACGCGAGCCAGTCCTGCGCCACGGCCGCGGCCGCCGGCACCACCGGCGAGAACCGGATCGCGTCGAAGTCAGCGAGTGTCGTTCCCCAGACGGCATTGAGTGCCGCGAGCGCGCCGCCCGCGCCCTGCTCACGCGCGTAGCGCCGGCGCAGCGACTCCTGGTAGCGCACGTGCAGCGCGTACGCACCGTGTTCCGGCTTCCAGCGCTGGGCGAGCGCGAGTTCGCGCTGCACGAACTCGATCCAGTCGGCACGTGCGCCGTCGGCCGGCGGCTCCGGCGCAAACACGATCTCGTCGAAGGACGTGAGGTCCGTTCCCCAGCGCGCATTGAGCGCCGCGAGCGCATCCTGTCCGGCGGACGCACGCGCCGCGTAGCGACGCTCGAGGAACGCGCGATAGCGGGTGCTGAGCCGTTCAGGATCGCCGAGTTCCTCGAGCCCGGTCGTGACGCTCACGCTCGCGAGTTCGCCACCTTCGGTGGGATCGCCGATGGTTACGCCAGGCAACTCGCGGTACAGGAAGCGCTCGACGATGCGCACGTTGCGTCCGCCGATCGTGCCGGCTGCGCGAGCCGCCGGTTCGCGCAGCTCATCGAAAATGCCGGCGTGCGCGCACGGCTCAATGGCGAGGCGAATGGCAGCGCGCATCCCGGCTGGCGTGCCGCGCCAGCGGAACAGCAGCTCGGCGTGCTCGATGAACAACCGGCGGCGGGCCTCGTCCCAATCGGGATCGAGCAGCGCCCCGAGCCAGCCGGCGAGCCACTTGAGGAACTCGCTGGGCGCGGTGCGGATGTCGATCAGCGCTTCGGCCGCGGCAATGCGCGCCTCGACGGTCGCAAACATGCCCTCGACGTTGGCCAGGTAGCGATCAAGGAAGCTGGCCGAATGCGGCTCCTCGCGATAGATCGCCGGCAGAAACTTCTCGACATACGAGAAGCGCGGGTAGTAGAGGCGCAGCGCCCGCAGCCGCGGCGTCGCGCGCCCGTCGCCCGTCAGCCGGAGCGCGAGCTCGCAATAGCGTCCGCTCGCGTGCTGCAGCAGCAGTTCCCAAGTGCCGGCTCCGGGCAGGGCGCGCTCCGTCTCCGAGAACGGCTGGTGCCAGGCGATCTCGGCGCCGTGGCCGCGCCGGTAGGGAAGCGGCTGCGCGACCCAGTCGAGATCGGCGAGCTGCTCTATCTCGTCGGCGGCGCGCGCCAGAAACTCGATGCGCGTGCCGTCCGGGATGCAGGCGTCGAGCAGCACGCGGTGCCAGACGCAGCCGGGTTCCTTGCCGTCGAAGACCAGCGCCTCGAGGTGCGCCTTGCGCTCGTAACGGCGGCGCGGCTGCGGCGTGACCGGATACCAGCGCTCGTCCAGATCGTAATAAACCGCATCACCGCCCGCGACCAGCGCCTTGCCGCTGTAGCGGCGCAGCGGCAGATAGTGAGGCCGGATGGTGAGCGTGAACTCGCGGCGGAAGGCCTCGAGGCCGAAGCTGAGCGCCTGGTTCCCGTCCTCGAGCACCAGGGTGAGCTCGCCGGCGACCTCGTCCGGGTGGCCCCCGGCGGTGGTCGCGCGAAACGCGAAGTCGTGGGCCTTGACGCGCGGGTCCTCGAGCACCTGATCGAGGATGCCGCCGCTCAGCGCGATCAGATTCTCGGGCAGCCCGTCGCGGAAGCGGCAGATCACCGAATGCCCACCATCGGCGCTCGCGCCGAGCACCAGTACCGAGCCGTCCGGCAGACCCTCGACCGCGACCGGGTCGTCGAGCTCGAGCGGCGAGCCGGTTGCGAGCTCGAGGCCGACAGGAAACGTCGTGGGTGCGGGTGACGACGGCGCGCCGTCGAGTGGCATGAAGTCCGGTGACGTCGTGCTGGCCGGCGCCGCCATGCCCGGCGGCACCACGCGGAAGTGACGATCGAGCCGCCACAGGCGTGGCGCGGCGCCGCGTTCGAGCGCCCACAGTCCGCCGTCCGGCGCCGGTGCTATATCGAACGGCGCGAACGGCACCGGCCAGCGTAGCCAGCTCGGCGGGCCGCCGCCGTGCAAATCGAACACCAGCAGGCCACCCGGGTCGAGGGTGCCGACCACGAGGTAGTGCTCGCGCGTGACCGCGAGCCCGCGCAACGTCGGCGGCGACGCCGCGGCCGCGGCCAACGGCGCAAACGCACCACCCTCCGGCGCACAGACCGACTGCAGCGCGGCCACGCTCCAGTAGTCGCCGGCCACGGTGCCCGATACCGGCAGCAGCCGCACGCCCTGCGCCGAGGTATCGATCCAGTAGAAATTACCGTAGGCGTCGCAACCGGCGCCGCGGCGCCGCTCAGGCGTGAGCAGCGCCTCACTGGCGCGCGGCGCGAAGCGCAGCACCCGCGGCAGCAGGCTCAGGCTCGCCTGCTCGCGATCCCACCACAGGCCTCGCGCCGCGGCTACGTCGAGCCGCGGCTCCCAGTCGTCGGGTCCGGTCAGCAGGTGAAAGCGTGTTCCGTTGACGTCCATGGCGCTCGCTCAGCAGGTCTCGGGGATGACGGGCAGCGGCCGCGACAGCGGCGCACCGGCCTCCGGCTCGAACGGCCGGCGTCCCTGCAACTCCTCGATCGTGGGTGGATCGCCGCCGGTGACCTCGACCGCCATCAGCCGCGGCAACTGCAGCCCCTCAATGACCACACGGTCCGGCACTTCCCCGGCGACCGCACCGAGCCGCAGGCGATTCACCCTGGCCACGCCGCTCACGCGCGCCGCGGCCGCGGCGAGCTCGGCCACGTCCACTGCGCGCTGCAACGGCCAGCCTGTTTCCTCGAAACCGCCGGTCAGCGGCGAAACGAACTTCCGGATCGCCCGGCGCACTTCTTCGCGCACCGGCCCCTCGGCGCGCCCCTGGATCACCTCGATACCGACTGCGATCCAGATCGGCACATAGTCGGGCCCGACCACGTGCAACTCGGTGGTCAGCAGCCGGCGCGGTTCGAGATGGGCGCACACGGTTTCCAGAAACAGCCGGTCCGGGCTCGGCGCCTCCGGCTGGGTCGGGTCGGAGCGCGGCACCACCAACAGGGTCACGACGCCGTCGGCGCTCTGTGCCGGCATCTCCGGGTGCACCAGCGGCAGTACGTCGACCCGGCCGAGGTCGACGCCGGGCGTGGCGCGGGTGATCTCCCCGTAGTCGGCGAACGTCACCAGCCGCTCCCGATGGCGGATGAAGCCGGGGATGCGTCGCTCCGCCTGCGAGACGGTTTCGCCATCGCTGCCGCCCCAGGTCGGCACCGGGTTGCGCACCTTGAGCCCGGCGGGCGCGCCCTTGGCGATGGCATCGATCCCGACGTTGCCGTGCGCACCGCCGCCGTGCGCGTAGCGCGCCTGGATGCTGGCGCCGCGCGGCGGCCGCATGCCGTGCAGGCCGTCGCCGAAACGGATTTCGCCGGACTCGCGGTCAATCGTGTAGACGCGGCTCGCCGGTGGGGTCGCCACGGTGCGTTCGCCGCTCAGGCGCGGGCTGCGGGCCGGCACCTCCGGCCCGGCGGCGTTGAGGTCGTCGATGCGTTCCCAGCGCTCGCCGTTGACGGTGAGTTCGACGCTGTCGGCGATCACCGGCGTATTCACGAGCGTTGCCTGCTGGTCGGGTTCGCCGGTGCCGGTGGGCAGCGCCTCGGCGCCGATCTCGGCACGCTGCTCGACGACCGCGGCGTTGATGCCGACCCAGCCGAGCGGCACCCGCAGCTGGCGGGTGGCCGCGCCGCTCGCCGACGCCTCGGGCGAGCGGATACGCAGCCAGGTGACGAGGCGCTCGGCGTCGTCGGTGTCCTCGAGCGACGGCGGATAGTCGCCGACCCCGGCCTCGAGGGGGTCGAGATCGGACCAATAACCGAGCGCCGCGGCTTCCGGCAGCTGCAGCTCGACTACGCCCGGCGTGCTGAGCAGGTCGACGTCAGTGCGCAGCGTGAGGCGCCGGTACGCGGCCTGTGTCGACTGCGTGTTCGGAAGCTCGTAGACCAGGGTCGGCCGGTCGACGGCGGCGCTCGCGCCGCGCGGGTACAGCACGTCGCCGCCGTCGGCCAGCGCCGGCATGATGCCGAGCGTCAGGGTCTTGCCGGCGATGCCGGCGCGCACCGCGTCGACGTCGTCGCGCGGGCGCGCGAGCAGCGCGACCCACAGCGAGCCATCGACGGTATCGGTGCCGAGGTCGAGACTGGGAAGCGCGCTGCCGGCCACGGGCGGCGCGAACGCACGCGTCTCGTAGTACTCGGCGATCTCGCCGGCGGCGAGCTGGCTGGCGTAGAGCTGGCTGTACAGTGTGGCGACCTCGGCGGCACGCGCCGGGGGCAGCGGGCTCTTGTAGTAGAGGCGGGCCGCGACCGGCAGCACGTCGAGGCCGTCACGGGTGCGAAACGGCAGATTGCCGGCGTACAGCACGAGGCCGGCCTCGAGGGTCGTCACCTGCAGCTCGGCGCCGGCACGCTCGAAGGCGACCAGGCCGCGCGCCGGGCTGGCGGCCTGCATCGGCACGCCCAGCAGGCGCAGGAACTTGCGCCGGTTACGCTCCGGGATCAGGTTGGCGCGGTAGACGATGCTCTCGGTCAGGAATGCGAACAGCTGCAACAGCGTGATGCCGGGATCGCTGTCGTTGAAATTGGTCCACTCGGGAGTGTGCGCCGGGATGCGCGCGAGCGCCTCGGCGAGGATCTCGCGGTAGCTGCGGCTGTCGAATGTCGGTTCCGGCAAGGGCATGGTGTTCGCTCCGTCAGGCCCCGAGTTGCACGCGCAACTGCACCTGGTCGCTGGCGCGGTTCGAGACCAGGCTGTAACGCACCGTGACCAGCGCCGCGCGCACGTCCTGCGGGTCGGCATCGACGCGCACGTCACTGAGCCTTATGCGCCGCTCCCAGCGGTCGAGCGACTGCACCACCGCTTCCTCGATACGCCGGTGCGTTGTCACGGTGTTCGGCTCGAACAGGAAGCGCCGCAGCCCGGCGCCGAAGGCCGGCAGCATCAGACGCTCGCCGGGCTCGGTGGTGAGGATGATGCGGATCGACTCGCGGATGTTGTCCGGTCCGGCGGACCAGGCGAGCCGGCTGGCGGCATCGAGGCGCGGCGGGAACCCAAGTCCCTGGCCGAACAGGCGCGCGGCGTCGCTCATGGGCGCTTCCCCTTGAGACCCGGGATCGGCAGACACAGGAACAGGAACGGCAGCCAGCGGAAGAACAGGTCGAACAGCGCCACCATGATGATGAGCAGAATCAGCGCGCACAGGGTGACGATCGGGATCGACAGCGAGCAGAACATTCCGAGCGGGTTACCGTTCGGCTCGGTGCAGCCGCCGGGCGCAGTGGGATCGGGCAGGTCCTTGTGGAACGGCCATGGCAGCACCGACAGCACCAGGTCGCCGAGACTGAACTTGCGGATGCGCCTGAGCTGCCCGCAGAGCGCGTCTGAGATCATCAGGGTCGCGTTCTTGTTGTACTTACGCAGTCCCGCCAGCGAGATGTCGAACGGCATCGGGATGCGGATCGGCCGCGCCGGCGCGTCGGGATCGAAGAACCCGGCCATGCGGAACGGCTCGGTCGGCAGGCTCAGCACCTCGGGCTGGCGCGGACCACAGTTCGGCCGCTCGTAGACGCAGCGGATCGTGAACCAGGCCTCGCGCGGGTCGAGGTTCTGCGGTCGCGGCACCACGATCTCGGGGCGGGCCGATTCCGTCTCGGCCGGCAACGCCTGCTCGACGAGCGCTTCCAGCTCCTCGAGTACGCGGGTCACGCGCGCCACGATGGTGTCGCGATCGGCGGCACCGCTCAGATTTTCGCCGGCGACGGTGAACGGAAACGGGCCGGTCTTGCCCACGGCCGGCGCCAGCGCCGCGTTGGCGCCGACATCGGCGAGCGGGAACAGAAAGTCGGGCCACGGGCTCGTGCTCGCGGATATCCGCCGGTCGTAGGCGACCTCCACGTCCTCGAGTTCGCCTTCCAGATCAGTGTCGAGCGCGAACGCCTGCAGGGCCTGGGCCAGCGTGTCGAGCGCGCTCGCGGAGACGTGGCCGCTGCCGCTGGTGAGCTCGGTCTTGTTGATCGTGAGCACGGTCTGTTCCAGACGCACCAGCAGCGGCAGCTCGCGCGCCGGATCGAGATCGGTGCGCGGGCGCGCGCCGGTCAGCGCCTCCCAGATGCGCGGCAGCTGGTGGCGCAGGAAACGCGTGAAATCGAGCAGCGCGTACCAGGACACGGTCTGGATCTGCTCGCGCACCCGGCGCCGGATACCGGCATCGGGCTGGGTCGGCACCTCGTCGTCGTCAAACAGCCCGGTAATGGCCGTGTCACGGCTGCTGTCGGCGAAGCGCTCGATCTCGTCCAGTGCCTGGGTCACGAGCTCGCCCCACGGCCCGGTGACCTGCATCTGCAGCAGCAGCAGGCGCGTGTCCGGCCCCGGCACCGGCGCGACATCCTCGCCGTCCACCGGCGCGCCGGTCCGCACACCCGCGCTCACGTAGGCCTCGCGCCGCCCGACCGGGATCAGCCCGCCGACCAGCTGCCGGCGCGGCGCGTCCCGCTCGATGCCGAACCCGAACATCGGCAGCCGCTCTTCGCCGGCGAGCAGGCGATCGGCGCTCGCGCCCACCGGCCGCCATTCGGCGGCGTTGCCGATCTGCACGAAGGCGTGCTCGCGCCACAGGCGCGGATCGGTCGCGGCCGCACCGGCGGCATCGGCAGCCGGCAGCAGCCGGCGCAGCACGAAACGCACCTGCTCCTGGCGCCCGGGGTCGACGCGCCGATCGGGCAGACCGGGCCGGCGGCACACCAGCGAGGCCGTGACCAGGTAATAGCGGTTGTGCACGGGCTGATAGAGCTTGAGCTGCGGCAGCTCGTCCACGAACGGGACCGGTGCACGCACGACCGGCGCTTCGGCGGCGGTGCGCTCGTGCGTTAGGCGCGCGCGCAGCCGCGACGCCGGCTCGGGCACGGAGAGCTTCGCGGCGGTGGGCGGCGCGCGCATCGGCCGCTCCCAGGTCTCGTGGCGCGCCAGCCACTCGTCAAGATGCTCGGGGTGATAGGCGAGCAACGCAAACAGCTCGTCCATGAAGGCGTCGTGGGCGAAGCGCAGGATCGCGGGGCGCGCGAAGCGCTCGCGATTGCCGGCCTGGGCGAAATCGCCGAAGCGCCCCCACAGCGGCGCCGGCGCAACCCAGCCGATGTCGTGACGCGGCACCATGGCTACCATATGTTTCCCGCCCCCGGCGTGTAGGATGCGCTCACTACGCTGTTGCTGATGACGGTGTCGGCCTGCACCACACCGCTGAAGCGCGACATGCCGGCGTTCACGGTGACCATGCCCGCGGATATCTCCACCAGGCTGCCGTTGATGGTCACCTTGGCCGACGCGTTCACGGTGATGCCGGCGGACTCGAGCTTGATGCTGTTGCCGTTGCTGTCCTGCAGTTCAATGCTCCCGGGTCCGTCCTTGAGCAGCAGCTGCTGCCCGCCCGGGGTTTCGAGCAGCAGTCGCTCCTGGCCGGAGCTGTCGTCGAGCGTCACGGTTACACCGTTGCGCGAGCGCAGCACCTTGAGGTTGTTGCGGCCGGCGCCGTCCATCGACTCCGGCGGGTTGTCCTGGCCGTTCCACAGCGCACCGATCACGTACGGCCGGCGCGTGTCGCCGGCCTCGAACGACACCAGCACCTCGTCGTTCACGTCCGGGATGAACCAGCTGCCGCGGTTGCCGCCGGCCATGAGCGTGGCGAGTCGCGCCCACACCTCGTAGCGCCGCCCGCCCTCGTCACTCGACCACGGCAGCTGCACCCGCACCCGCCCCTGGCCGTCGGGGTCGGCAATGTCGGTCACGAGCGCGGGGTAGACGCCGTAGAAGCGGCCGCCGAGGCCGCGCGCCAGGCGCGGATCGTGCTCGGCAAGAACGGCGAGCATATCCATGGTCAGGGCCTCCCCAGCCCCGGGCGCTCGACGCGAAAGCGCGTCTGGAAGCCGAGCCGCTGGTCGAACAGGTGGATCGCCTCGGTCACGTAGTAGCGCCCCGAAAAGAGCGGCCCCAGACTGTCGAGCTGCACGTGCGTGCCGACACGCAACCGCGCATCGCCCTCGCACAGGCCGTGCCCGGTGAGGAAGCGGCGTGCCATGTGCCGGTAACCACTCTCGGCCAGGGCACGCGCCTCGCCACTATCGAGAGGGACTTCGTGCACGACGCGCTCGACGCGGCCGCCGAGGCTATCCTCAAGCGCACGCTGGCCGCTGACGCCGCCGTCGAGTTCGGCGCCGAGGCAGGCGGCGTCGGCGCGCTGCTCGATCGAATCTTTCGCGCTCACGTCCCAGCCGCTGACCACGAGGGCGCTGCGCTGCCCGGCGAGATCGGCGCATGCCGCGAACTCGCGCAGGCGCTGGCCGTAGACAAGCCGCACCTCGGCGGTCTTGCGACGCGCGCGCGCCTGCAGGTGCAGGGTGTCGCCGTCCAGCCACAACTCAGCGTCCACGCGCCGCGCGCATTCGCGCAGGAATGCGAGGTCGCTCTGATTGACCTGGGTGAGCAGCGCGAACGTCGGCCCGTCGACCGCGACCTCGTGGCGCAGGCCGTGGTCGCCGGCGACGCGCGCCACCAAGTCGGCGACACCGAGGTTCTCGAAGCTGCGGGTCTTGCGCACCATGCGCAGGTCCTGGAAGCGGTCCTCGGCGAGCACTAGGATCTCGGGCGGACACTGCTGGGGGAAGCGCCCCTCCAGCGCCGTGATGCGCCCGGCGAACACCTGGGCGCGTGCATCGCCGTCGCCGACTTCGACCGCGAGCGACTTGCCGAAATCGAGCACGCTGCGGTCGAAGTACAGGAAATTGACGCTGCCGTTGCCGCTACCCCAGTTGCCGAAGGTCGCCTCGCAGCGGTACAGGCCGGCGGTGTCCTCGTGCACGGCGAGCGACAGCAGGCCGGCGGCGAGGCCGAGGTCGGCACGGCCGTCGACGCGCAGCGCCGGCCGTGCCGGGTAGAAGACATTGGTGCTGGCGGCCTCGCCCATGATCGCCTCAGTCGGCCAGTACGCGCGTCAGGCGCTCGAGCCGCGAACGCAGCACCTGTTCCATGTCGAGCGGCGACAGCGACGGCACCGTGTCCTTGCCCTCGGGCTTCACATCGACCCCCGGCTCCTCGGCCGGCTTGCGCGCCGGCTCGACCACGACTTCGAACTCGTTGATGATCACGGCCATCGTTTTGCTCCGGTTTGATGCAGGTTCATGCCGGGAAGTGGCGGTCGTTGAGGCTCGGCAGCGCCGTGCCCGCCGGCACGCGCAGCGGGTTCTCGATGCCGAGTTCGCGCGCACGCTCCTGCCAGCTCTCGGGATGGCCCTCGCGGGCCGACATCGCCTGCACGCTGTCGCCCTCGCGCGCCTGTTGCTGCGGCTGGGTGCCGGCCGGCGGTGCCACCGCCGGGGCGTCGGCAAAGCGCACCTCGACGTCCTGCTTGGTGAGGCTCACCGACACGCTGGCCCGCAGCGGCCGGCCCTCGGCCGAGAAGTACTCGAGGTTCTCGTTGATCGACTCCATGACGCCCTCGAACAGGAACGTGCCCCATTGGAAGCGGCAGCCGGGCGGCGTGAAGCGCGCGCCCTGGCCGCTGCCGGTCTGGGTGGTCTTCATGAAGGCCGCGATCTCCTGGGTGAGCCGGCGCACATCGTCCTTGCGGTCGGCCTCGTCCGGCTGCCGGGCGCTGACGTCGAACCACATCTCGAACGAGAGCTTGGTGGTCCCGCGGCTCGCGAACTGGATGGCCGAGCCGCCCTTGTTGTTGTCGCCGGCCAGCTGATTGCTGAGGGTGAGCTTCAGGGTTTCCGGATTGAACTGAACCGGGAAGCGGCGGCCCTCGCTCACGACCTTGCCGCTGCTGTCCCAGGTGATCTCCTGGAGGAATGCCTTGGTCACGTTGGCGGGTTTGGGCATTGCTCGATCCTCAGGGCGCGGGTGAAACCAGACTCAGCGTCTCGTAGGCGATCTGCATCTCTTCGATGGCGATCTGCCCGTCGCGGGCGTTGAGCCCCGGCGCCTTGAGTTTGATCGGCAGGCAGCCGCTGAGCTCGAAGCGCAGCTGCTCACGCCGATCGGAACCGAGCATGACGACTTCGGCGCTGGCCCGCAGGCTGCGCTCGCTCTGGCTGCGCTCAAACCAGGTCCACAGATCGACATTGGCGGTCATGCCGCGCTTGAGACTAAGCTGGCCGTAGGTCGTCGGGCCGGGCAGATGGATCACCTGACCGTTGTTGCCGCCCTCGCGGATGGTCTTCGGCGAAACGCTCATCTCCAGGCCGTCGCACTCCGCGAACGCGGCGCCGCACAATGAACCCTGGTTTCCCGGCAGGCGCAGGTGAATCTTGAAATTGAATGCGGTAAACGGACGCGGCTCGACCATCTAGACCTCCTGCACCGCCAGACCCTCGGACCCGGTCTGGACAAGCCGCACGTTGAGAAAGCGCAGCGGTTGCGCCGGCGCGACCTGCAGCTCGATCACCAGCCGACCGAGCTCGATGGCACGCTCACCCTCGCCTTGCGGGTCGATCACGATGCGGAAAGCATCCTCGGGACGCGCGCCGCGCAGCGCGCCGCGCGCGTACAGCCCGGTCAGCAACTCCTGCCACTGGGCACGTACGGCGTCACGGAAATCGTCGCCGTTCGGCTCGAACACGTAGCGCGCGCCCTCGCGCTCGATCAGCCGGCGCAACAGGATCATGAAACGACGCACGCTGAGCGCGCGCAGCTCATCGGTCCGGCTGAGCGTGTCGGCCTGTGCGAACCGATAGCCGCGCGGCCCGTGACGCACGAGGTTTACCTGGCGTTGCACCAACGCGACGGCACCGGGGTCGTCGAACACCGGGCTCAGCCCGAGCACGTTGGCCAGCATCTGGTTGGCGGGCGAGATCCAGGCACCGCGCGCACGACTGCTGGCGGCGATCGCGCCCATGGCGGCCCCGTCCGGCGGCACCAGCTCGGCGCGCCGGGCACCGTCAGCGTCCGGACGTGCCTGTCGCAGCCACGGATGAAACAGCGCCGCATAGCTCAGGGCCGCGGCCTCGTCGAGGCGCAGTGCCGGCACACCGATCGAGCCCGAGCCGAACCGGCCCGGCAGCGGTTCCGTGGCCGGCGCGAGCAGGTCGAGGTGCGCATGCAGCGCGGCGGCGCGATAGTGACCGGGCACGCTGAGCACAGCCACGCAATCGGCGCGCGCTGTGCACAACCGCATCAGCGCGTAGTGCACGGCCAACAGGTCCTGGGGATCGTAGTCGGCGGGCGGGACCAGGCTGTCGGCGCTGAGCGTGAGCGGCTCAGCCGCTACGGTGTTGGACCAGGGTCCGGGACCGGTCGGCGTCCAGGCGCGCACGCGGAAGTAGCTGCGTACGTCGGCTTGCGCGGCGACTTCGGCCTCCAGCAGCGTCCCGCGATAGGGCGTGCGCGCGGTGGCGAAATCGGCATCACGGGCTTCTTGAAGCTCGAACTCGTCGGCCGCGGCATCGACCCCGGCGGGCGAGGCCGCGGTCCATACCAGCCGCCGCGAGGAGCCGGCACCGGGCTCGAGGTCGAGTACCAGCCCGAGCGCTTCGACGTCGGCGCGGGCGCAGTCGCGAAAACCGCCCTCCGGCAGACGCAGCACGAGGGTGTTTGACCAGACGCTCGCGGCCAAGTAGCCGTGCGCGCGCACGCGGAAGTAGTACTCGACCGGGCAATCCTCGTCGAGCGTGAGCAGCAGGTAGTGAGGCGGCGCCTCCGCGGCTTCGGTGTCGATGAGTTCGAGAGGCACGGCGCGTTCGACCGGGAACCGCAGCGCGTCCCGGAACTCCGGTCCGGTCGCCAGCTCGACCAGGTATTCCTTCACGCCGTCTACCGCGCTCCACTCGAGGATGCGGCGCCCGCGCGCATCGCGTGCGCCGATCACCTCGAGCAGCGGCGCCGGCAGCACCGGGTCCGCGAGCCGCGGACGGCGGTCCCAGTGACGCTGCGCGGCGTCGGGCACGGCAATCAGCGACACTTCTTCGAGCGGCATCAGGCTGTGAATGCCGCACAGCGGCTGGCCGCGCACGAAGCGCTTGTGCTTGGCCTCGCCGAGCAGCGTGGCGCCGGTGTTGGCAGCGAGATCGTGATCGAGAAACAGGTCGGCGCTCAGCGTGGCCAGGCCCTCGGCTGCCAGGCCGGCAGCGCGCAGATCCAACTGCGGCGCGGCGGCGGCGCGCGGATCGCGTCGCACCGGAAGCGCGAACGGCAAATAGCGACCGGCGGCGCCGTCGCCGGCGATCGGAAAGCGCGGCGTCAGTGCGTCGCGCCACAGCGCCGGCAGCTCGGTGCCGAGACCGCCGCGCGCGTGCTCGATGAGCTGGCGAAATATTGTCTCGTCGTTCGGCAGCGATGCCCAGTAGCGCGGATGACGCGGATCGAAGCCGAGCTCGGCGAGCTGCGCCGTGAGTGACTCGCCCTCCCAGGCCAGCAGCTCGAGGCGCAGCAGCCGCGCCTGGATGGCCGCCGGCGAGCCGGCGGCCATCCAGGCGGCCAGACCGGTGGCCGCGTCGAGCGCGACCAGGTCAGCTGCGTCGCTGTCCTCGGGCGGTGAGCCGGGTGGCGAACCGGAAGTGGTCTCTTCGAACCAGAAGGCGGTCGCGGCCGTGACACGCTGCGCGTCGCCGCTCGCCTCGACCCGGTCGATAAACAGGTAGACGCGCAGTCGCGCCGCGCGCGACCGCAGCTCGAGCAGGTCGCCGGCCACGACTGCCACCGGCACCTGCGCGAGCCGCACCGCGTAGCCGGACAGAGGTCCCGCGAACTCGAACGATGCGGCGACAAGCGGCCGCGCGATCAGGCGTGCGCCGATCCGCAGTGTGTCGGCCCAGGCACCCGGGCAACGGGCCACGGCATGTGCCGGCGCGAGCACCGCGTCGGCGTGGTACAGGCCCGGGATCCGGAATGACTGGGTCTGCGCACCGCTCGCCGGGCCGGCGTCGGCTACGCGCACGACCCAGCAGCGGCGGCCGCCGTTACGGAAGAACAGCTCCACGGTCGGACCGAGCAGGCTGCGTTGCATGCGCCCGGGCGCGTCCTCCCAGGCCAGCGCCAGATCGGCTCCGAACACGTCGCGAAACTGTGCTGCGTCCTCCACCGCCACCGGCACGTGCAACGGCCCGCGCGCGGCGAAGCCGACGAATGCGCCGACGTCCATGCGCGGCAGCTCGTCGCGCGGCGCCGTGGCC
>Ga0316630_10000043_pt1 | contig 27712 bp, 33 predicted proteins | sample OWC_May_M1_C1_D6_FD_207658 | JGI IMG/M metagenome (GOLD analysis project Ga0316630, IMG submission 207658) | Wetland soil microbial communities from Old Woman Creek delta, Ohio, United States - OWC_May_M1_C1_D6_A | ecosystem: Environmental > Terrestrial > Soil > Wetlands | place: USA: Ohio...
TTAGATATACAAATGTATTTGTAAGAGCAAATGCTTGACCTTGTATAAAGGCTGGTTGAGAAGTAATAAATGTAGCTTGACCTTTTAAGTAAGCAGATTTATTTGTAACTGTTGTAGCATTACCTACCAAGTAGGCAGATTTAGATGTTATACCTGAACCAGATTGTCCCTCAATATATGCAACATGAGAAGTAGTTGCAACTGCCCAACCTTTCAAGTATGTAGATTTGCTTGATGTAGAAATTATTCCACCAGCTAAGAAAGCTGATTTGTTACTTGATGCTACTGAAGAACCTACTACATATGCGGATTGATTGTCTACAGCAGGAGAACTACCTTGTAGATATGCTGGTTGGTTGTCTAAAGCTGGTAAAGAACCTTGTGTATAGGCAGATTTGGAAGTTGTTACAGGTGTAGAACCTTGAATATATACTGGTTGAGAATCAGATACAGATACTGCTCCTATTAAGTAAGCAGGAGTAGAATCGCTGGTATCGGATTTACCTTGTGTAAATGCTGGAGTGTTATCTACGATTGTAGAAATACCACTAATATAGGCAGGAGTACTTGAAGATGCTCCTTGTGCAGTAACTATTGACATACCAACAGCTACCCACTCTATTTCAAAATGGAATCTACCTTGTGTAAATGCTGATTTAGATGTTACAGCACTACCACCACCAAGCATAAATGCTGATTTAGATGTTGAAGAAACAGACGAACCTATTGTATAAGCTGATTGATTATCAATTCCACTGGTAATACCTTTAGTGTAAGCAGGTTGATTATCAGATGTGGCAGTTTGGCCTTGTGTAAATGCAAATTGATTATCATTTGTTATAGTTTGACCTTTAATAAACACAAATTGATTATCATTTGCTGTATTCCAACCTTTTGTATAAGCAGACTTATTTGTTACTGTGCTTATTTGCCCTATCAAATAAGCATACTGATTATCAGAAACAATTATTCCACCACTAGTAAATGCTGTCTTAGAACTAGAAACGTCTGTACCAGCAGAAACACCTTCTATATAAGAACTCTTACTGCTAGATGTAATTGCCTGACCTTTTAAATAAGCATGTTGATAATAATAATCTCCAATTTCTATACCAGTATTATTTACAACTATTTCGTCAAAATATATGCTTCCAGTTGTATTTGCATCTGTATCTTCTAGAATACCTGTACCAAAAGCATAGAAGTTTGCCCATGTGTCATAGTTATCTATAGAGTAAGATGTATCACCTATCTTTGTGTCATCTAACCAATAAGTGATAGAACCATTAGTGGTAGCATTAGGCCCCCTTACTTCTAGTACTTCAAACTTATGTTGCCCTGCTGTGAACGGAACATTATAAATAAACTGATGCCAACCATCATCACCAACACCCCAAAAGCTAAGATACCAGTTACCACCACTATAATTTAGCTTTATAAAGCTACGTTGACTTGCCCAACCATCTGTATAAGTAATGGCAATAGCAGTTCCAGATATAGCTGGCATATATAGGTCATTCTTGTCAAAGTAAAATCTATATCTAACAATATCTCCATTTACAGCAGTAATATATTTGAACATGCCAGGATTAAGACTACCAGAAGCAGTAAACTTAAGTCCCTTTCCAGTTCCAGCGAGAGCAGAGTCACTTGTAATACTAACTAATTCGGGATGATGTTGGTAGTTATATACACTAAGATTTCCATCTTCGTGGTTTATATAAATGATACTATCTGGAGGATAATGTGCTTGCCCTCTTAAATAAGCGGAAGTACTATCATTTGCATATTGTTCACCTTCAATAAAAGCAGCCTTATTTGTGGTGGCTGTTACACCACCACTCATAAAGGCTGCTTTATTATTGGAACTTATATCCTTACCTTGTAAATAGCTTGATTTAGATGTAATATAAGTACTACTACCTACCAAATAAGCATGTTTTGAATCTGATGTATAGAAATTACCTTGAGTAAAAACAGATTGTGAATCTGTTATACTTGTTTGACCAGCAGTAAAAGCATTTATATTAGAAGTTAAACCAGCAACACCTTTTGTATAAGCTGGAGATGCTAAAGACCATACAGTTGTCTGACCTTTTAGATAGGCAGATTTGTTGGTTACAGCATCATTTTGACCCTCTAAAAAGGCAGCTTTATTAGTAGTAGCTGCAAAGACACCACTTGTAAAGGCTGGTTTATTAGTAAGACTTGTAGCAATACCTTGTGTATAACCATCTACAGATGTAGATTCAGATAAAACTACTTGTCCAACAAGATATGCATGTTTACTATCGTTGGCTACATTAATGTATTCTACCATGACTACGGCTTGAGTCATGTGTAATTTTTCTGTACTAACCCATTCTACATTTAAAAATGATTGGGTCATTTTTATCTGCCCAAGAGAACCAAACATGTAAGCTGGTTTAGAACTTTGAGTTGGGCCTTGTAAAAATGCGTGTTGAGATGAACTCTTGGTCATCAATCCAGGCATACAAGCTGCTTGAGAAGATGATGCAGTTAAATTTGTTTGTTTAAGAAGCAGAGCAGTTCTAACAATTGCTGGGTCTGAATTAACAGGCCCATTAATATACGCATGTTGCGAAGTACTAGTTTTAGCCTGTGTTGGCATGTATGCTGATTTGGATGTACTGGCAGCGTCACCAGAAAAAAATGATAACCCCATCATGGCATAATTATCTTGGTCTACATTCCACATTGGCTTAGGAGAAGTAGTAGTAGATATACTTAGATTGTATGCATCAGAGAAAGTAAAGGCACCGGGGTCTATTTGATTGTTAAGAGTAAATCCCCAAACAATACCTGCTGCGGTTCTGAAACCATCTGTAATAGCAAAATAACCTAGACAATTAGAATGTCCAAGCCAGCTTAATGATGTATAAGAAGGGTCATTGGCATTACCAGTTAAGGCACCAGATGTTCCATCATAAATTACTGTACCAGAACCACTTTGATTGAAAGATACGGCACTAATAGCTAAGTCGAGAGTACCACTGTTAGGAACATTGATTGTATAGGCACTTCCAGTGGGTGGACTTATCTTATACCAGACCTCAAAGCTACTTTCCTCTGCTGTTGGCATATTATAAGTGCCAACATAAGTCATGTCACTACTGTTATACTGAACATTACCACCAGTTCTGGCAGTAACTCCTTGGTAGAAAACACTAACTACAAGAACTTTAGCACTTGAACCACAAGTATAGCTAAGTGTTGTAGGATTAACATTATCCCAAGTAGTTGTAGCAGTAGTATCTTTAGTCCAAGCCATATAGCTCCTAAGAAACGTTACTTACATAAACTCTGATTCTTAAATCACTGTAATTTGTAATACTAGATACCTCCGCAGGGGTAAGTACGTGATTATATTCAACGATAGATGAAGTTAATACTTTTTCCTCCGTAGCAATTATTGTAGAACCTTGTCTTAGTTCAATAGTTACTGTTGTAGTTAGTGTACCAGCCTTTAAATATCCTTGCCAAGAAAGTACATGTTGAGAAGTTGTATCAACAGTACCTTCAGGTGCTGCAAGAGCTACTTCAAAGTATTGTCTTGGTATTACATTATCTTGCCAAACATAAGTGGATGTACTACTGTCAGCCAGAGATGGATACAGTGTTGTTCCACTACTTTCATTTTTCCAATCTCCTATTGTAACATCAGATGCTGGTAATAGAGGATTAGCATGTCCGTTCATGTAAGCGGATTTGGATGAACGAATGTAATAATCAGGCTCAAACTGAAGAAAATAACCATATAGAGTAGTAGTATTAACTACATATATTAAATTTATATATGTATTTTCATTTTTATTAAAAAATGAATACTCTGTAAATATATCATAAATAGCGGGTATATTTGATACAAGAGTTCTAGGGGTTGTCCAAGGTATAGTACTTCCATTAGTGCAACTATATCTAATTTCTTGAGCATTAGTATCATACCAAACTAATACTCTTATATTATTATTTACAACACCAGCAGCAAATCTAGTCCAAGTACCACCATTACCACGACCAGTTAGAGTAAGAGCGAGACTATCATTTTCATAAAAATATGCATCCGAACCATCAGCACCATCTAAAAATGTATATCTATAGATAGTTCCACTGCTGTTAGCTATAATAGCATGTACTCCAGGATGAGAAGCATTTGCTGTTGTATAAGCGGATTCTGACCCCCAGCTAGTAGTACGAACTCTTAGGTTCGCGTAGTATGCTGAAGTTATATAAGATTCATAAAAAGCATTAACTGTTGTACCACTTACTATAAGTGCATCTGGATTTATTCCTACATCTTTAACAGTTTCTGCTGCTAACCAAGAAGCACCTGTCTTATTGGTATATCTAAGTTCTCCAGTGTCATAACTCCATCTGTAGAATATGTGAGGTTTATCGGATGAATCCAAGCGTAATACTGGTGGTGGAAAAGTTACAGGTTCTCCATATCCAGCACCATTACCAGATATACTTGCTGCCTCTGCCCAAGACCCCCATGTTTCATTGGCTGTATTAAATAAAGCATATACTAAATCTCTTCCTGTAGTATAGAAGTACGCAGAACGGATACAGATAACATGAATATATCCCGATGAATCTAGTGCAGTATCTACAGCAGTACCAAATCCCCAACCACTATTACCAAACATGGTCTGGTCTGATACATAGGTCAATGAAGTAAAACTAGCACCATCGTCAGTAGACTTCCATATATAAAGTCCGTTGCTGTAACTGCCCCCAGCCAAAGTACCGAATACATAAATAGTACCATTAGATGTAGTCTCACTTGAATACCACATCTGTCTTCCATAAGATAAACTTTGTCTAGCAAAACTAGTAAGCAGGGTTGGAGTTGCCATATTAGCCTACCTCGGCAACAAATTCTAGAGAATCTAAGTCCGCGTCTTCCCAATCTTGTGAATCAGCAGGATTCGTAGAATAAACAGTTCCTGTATAACGAGCATAATTTGTAGTTAATGGAATATTGCTAGAAAGATAATCACTGCTACCACTCTTAAGTCCAAGTTTGACATTAGTTGTAGTATCGCTAGTCTTTTTTAGGCGTGCTTCAGCCCATACATTTAGTATCCTTTTATTAGTAGGGGTAAAGTCAGAAAGAGCATATTGTTCTTGCAATCCTGTAGCAGATTGGTCAGCAACAACATAAGTAGTATCACTATCTGGAGGAAAATCATCTACAAGCAAATGGTTATCGGTATAGTCATAATCAGAACCAAACCAACCATTGGTTGTCCCTACTCCATTGGGAGTAAGTTTTTCAATATGAGTACCACCTACCCAAGAATCATCCACACCACCTGTGGTATCATTCAAAGCTAGGTCATCAAAGTGATGATATGGGTAACTACCAAGGTGAGAACCTGAACCATGGCAAACTCTGTTTACACTTGTACCTCCAGCAGATGTATCTCCAGAAAAATTAATGTCTAAACTACCATCAATACGAACTTGAATTACTCCAGCTACAGCTAACTTTACGTAAACTTCAAATAAGTGAAGTACATTTCCAGTAAAGTTTACAGTTCCTACTGCTACTTGTGAGCTATTGATATAAGCAGAAAGATTACCATTCTCTATACCAACTAGACCAAAAACCTGTGTACCAGTATTATACAAACCGTAGAGAGTAAAATCATCTCCATTACCTGCTGGAATCCATGAACTGAATTGATAATAACATTCACTTAGTGCTGTGATATTTTTATAAGGCCAGCCACCAGGGTCCCAAACTGCATAATTATAAGTGCCGGTTCTAGGATGTTCATTTGAAATTGATGCTCCTGCACCATCCCAAAATAGAACATCACCAGCTTCGGCACCTTCTCTAAATACTTTAGCCATAATATCTCCTTAAGACATATCTAAATAAATTCTTACTCGTAAATCAGTCCAATCAGTAATATTTGATTTTTGTGCTGGAGTAAGTGTAAGATAATAAGTTTGTGCTACAGAACTAGTAGTTCCTCCACCCCACCCTGATATAAGTGTGCCTCCTTGATATAAAGCGAAACTGAGTATCGGATACTCTGTTGTTGATTTAGCACGAACAAATATAACCACATCACCAGAACCAGGAGTACCTGAAGGATTAGTCAAACTAAATTCAATATAGTCTCCATCGGTTGGGTCTATATTATAAACATAGTCATTATCGTCTGCTATAGTTTCATCTACACTTAAATATAGATTAGTAGTTTGTTCCAGTTCATTTTTCCATACCCCAACTTTATTTACATCTCCATCAGGAATGAGATTGTTATCAATTCCTATAGTAAATGCATGATTACTAGTACTTATTTCTCCACCTACTGTATAACCTTCTGTGTAGGCAGAAACACTATCGTTTACAGCTATACCACCAAGTAAGAAAGCTAATACGCTGTCTGTAATATCAATACTACCCTGTGTAAAAGCTGATTTATTTTCTACCTTATAAAAAGAACCTTGTGTGAAAGCAACTTGATTATCTACTTCATAAGCAAGACCAGATGTATAGGCAGATTGATTATCTAATGCACCAGTACCACCTTGTAGGAAAGCATGTAATACTGTGGGGGTAGCAATAACACCCCCCTGTAAAAAAGCACTTTGTTGTGTTGGTGTAGGACTTGTACTACCTATTAAATAAGCAGACTTACTAGAAGGTGTGGCAATAATACCACCCTTTAAGTAAGCCGATATGCTTGTAGGTGTAGCAACAGTAGAACCTCTAGTGTATGCTGATATTTGTGTTGGGGTAGGAGATGTAGACCCTTTAGTATAAGCAGGTTGGCTATCAGAAGCTGGATACGAAGGATTAGAACCCTCAAGATATGCTTTGGCTACTGCTGGAGTAGGGGATGATGCACCTTTTGTATAAGCAGGTTGAGTATCTGTTAGAACAAAACTAACATCTCTTGATAATTCTACCCAAGGAACATAATCATTAGTATCACCAGCAGCAAGAGAAAAATCTTGTGTAGCTGTTGGGTCTCCATAGTTATGATAAGCAACATTTAGAGCAGGAGATACACCATGATGCCCAATTTCAATGATGATTCTATCACCAGCTTGGGAAGAAAAGTTGCTTGCTCCAGATGTTCTTGCATCATGGATACGTGTAGCAATAGTAGCAAGTGAAGTTGGATATTCTGAACTGGTAGTAAGATAAGAACCAATGGTTCCTCTTATTGTAGAACCATCCCCACTAACTACACGGATTACATAACACAGATGGGAGTCAACCTGAGCAACAGCCTCAGCACATTTGATAACCATGCTTACAGTATCAGCAGTAGTCCAGCTATAACCAGCAGCTAGACGCTTGGATTGAAACTGTACCCATACCCACTGTTGAGTAGTGGTAGATGACCATGTAGCACTCTTCTGAGTGAGTGAGGTATTACTCTTTACAACATCACAAGGTCGTCTATCTAGGCTATCAGATAATTCCCATTGAGAATCAACTGCCAACGAACCTAGTGGTGCCGTTCCTGATGCTGGTAAGTAAAATCTAGTTGCCATTCATGTTTTCTCCTAAAGTTTTACCCCCACTACAGATATTATCCGATGTGAGGGTGCAATTAACCAGGGCGCTTATTGGGCGAGGTTATGTATTTAGTTTTAGAAACTATTTATTCTAGTTTAATTCTCAGTGTTGAATGAATTCTTCCTTCAGAAAGTGGTCGTACATCTTGATGGATGTTTCCATTCGTATCAATCCATGTGATAAATATTTTATCTCCTATTATAGAACCACAACCTTGTTGAAGAACTTCATTTCTGCTAAATAAAGCAGAATGTGATTCATAGGCTTGAAAATATCCATCACATTGTCTAGCTGGTAAAGCATGAAGAGTAATTCCACCACGCTGTACTCGTAAACTAGTAATCTTTAAATTTTCATTATCTAATCTATCTAATAATTGTTGCCACGCACTTTTTTCTTTCCCGATTGGTGGTTGCTCCCAAGCATTTTCTCCGTTTGAGAGTGTGGCAGTCCATCCTTGAAACATTCTATTGTTGTCCATAATTACATCCTTTGTGCTACTGTATCTGAGATTGGGTAAAATCCTGATTCAAGTAGTAATGATTTCCATATGTCACCATAATTATGATGCATTGGAAATAAATCTTGCTGTCCCCAGTTTCCATGATAAATAAGCTGTCCTCCAGAAATCATTACTTCTGATAACCTATGTAAAGTATTTTTCAAATCTTCAAGTGGCATATGTTCAAAAACATCTATTGCAAAAGCATAATTTATATTTTTTATATCTTCAGTAAACCATTCATCTCCCATTAGTGTGAGAGGATATACTTGTGTTTCTGTAGTGCTTCTTATTTTTTCATGTCTAAATTTAATGAAATCTCTAAGAACTGGATTTACTTCTACTGAAATAACATTGTTATGTTGTACAGCCATCTGTATTGACATTGTTCCTATTCCAGCTCCGATGTCAATGACATTTGAATTTCTTATATTCATATATGATTTACGCATATTAGAATAACCAGTACCTGCGTTCCATTGTAGTAATTCTACCATGTAAGGTATAGCAGAATTGGGGTCACGATATGCTTCACGTTCTTTTTCAACTGTGTCTACACCTAATGTTTTCCAGTATTCTCCAAAAGCATTTACCTCAGATGTATTAAAGATTTTCTCTATCTTTCGGGGTGACTTATGTAAGAACTCTGCCATCCATTCCTTACCATCTTTAGCAGTATAACTACTAGCTTGAATACCACGATATTCATGTTTCATCCTGAATTGTGTATGCCCCATAGCAGATAATTTATAGTGTCCACTGATGGTGCTCAAATCACAATAGATTGGGATTTGATATTCAAATTTTGCTTTATCACAAAATGCTAAATCTTCAGATATAGCACCTTCTTCATACTCAAACCAAGGTCCAGGTACAGTTTCAAGAACACTTCTATGAATTAATATTCCACCTGTACCTATAGCATCACATTCTATCAATGTGTCTGCTTCATCCATACCATTTACCCCAATTGCTCCATCATAATTTGGAATATTTGCTTTTGCTAAAAAATCATAAACTTCATCCCTGAGTGGTGCCCACAATCTATATGGTCTTCCCCATCTGTCTTTATTACTCTTTGCTTTGTGGAATACCAATGGGTCATGAGAATCTCCACGATAAAAATATAATGAACCTACGATTGGTTTCTTGTATTTGGCAAGACGTTGACCAATAGATGGTACAAATTCCATATCTGAGTCTATCATGAGCAACCACTCAGGTTTTTCTGTAAGTTCTAGGAATCCTTGACAGATTCTGTCTCTGTTTATATCTACTCTATGTCCAGATGCTTGAAAAAATCCACATGCTAGACCATCTTTTTGTAAGCTGTCAAGTATTCTGTCTCTATTGTCTACAAATTCTGTAAAATAAAATCGCTCTCTAGGAATTCCTAGATAGATTTTTCCATTTCCTTTTCCTATCTCCATGTTTATTTATCCTATCTTATGAATAAGTTAAAGCAACACCAAAGTCAAACTGTGTCTTAGCACCAACAGATTCAGGTTTAGCACTAACACCAATATAGAATGTATGGTCAGTAGCAGAACCTTGGTCAGCCAATGATAATCTTTCACCAACATTATCTCCACCAGTGTTACCAGTATCATTGTTGATTTCTACCCAAGTAGACATGCCTGATACACGTTCAACAGCGTAGGCATCAACACCAATTGCTTCAGCAGTTGTAGTTGTGCCATCAAAGCTATAGAATCTAGCTCCTGATGTAGATACGCCTGTATCATATGTAAATCTAACTCTCAAAGTCATTTGAGTATCTGCTACGTTAGTAGTATTAAGTGTAGTTGTGCCAGCACCGATGTCAACCTGTGTGCTTGAAATCCATTTCATATTTCTTGAGTGAGTAGTACCACAAGAATCTGTTCCAGGGTCGCCGGTTCCGATATGGGTACCTGTATTCCATTCACCTACGGTGATAGGCACAGTTAAATCTGTGGCGCTTCCAGCAAAAACGATTGTACCTGTTGAAATATCTTTCCATCCAGGTGTGTCTCTATAAGTTTCCCAATAAAAAGTAGCTGCCATTGTAGTCTCCTAAATTGAATAAGTAAAATAGAAATCATAGTAAATATAAGCTATGGTTTCAAAGTAGTCCGTAAAAGTCCATCCATTTATAAACATATTATACTCTATACTATCACATCAGGTAGATTTTTATTACCTGTTTCGTACAATTCAGATAATAGTATATCATGTTTAGTGTTGCATCTTTTACAATAAAGAGTTATTTTATTCTTTTCTTCTCTTGGATATAATAACCAAACATTACTCAGTAATGTCCTGCAATCTGGACAAAAAATATAAAGCATTTTTTGTTCATAGAATTGAGAGGCCTTTTTTGATAACTCTTCCCACCTTTGAACTATACTTATGTCTTTACTTTTATTTCTTATTTTTTTAGTTAATTGTAAATCTGTAGAAATAGTAGATATATCGGCACGTAACTGTGATAATATTTTATTAAATTTTTCAAGAGCTAGAATATTAGTATCTGATAGGTCGTTTCTTCGTTTGTAAACTTCTTTTTCGATGTCATCTAATTGCAACATAGCTAATATTAGTGACTCTAATTGCATCCTATCATTTGCCTTCATATCGCTGAAGTCATAATCTTTCTCTAATTCGTCTAATTTTTCCTGGGTTCTAGCTTTTAACTCTGCTAAGATTTCTGAATCATCCTCTTCAGTATTTTCCCCATACTCGCTATCCCACATCTCATCGAATTCTTCTTCAGACATTCCCTGATATTGTTCTAGGTTTTTAGTTCTCTTCTTACTAGGTATATAAAATCTTTTCTTTCCCATTATAAATCGCAGCTACTCCATCCACATGTATAACATGTTCTACATCTACCATTCCTAACTATGTCATTTCCACACTCAGGACAAGCCTCCGTAGGTTCTTTTGGTACCTCAGGGGGTTGTGCTAATTGTGAATAATAACTTGAAAATTTGTCATCATTTTCAATTAAATCATTCATATTTTCTCCTAAATTATAACATATATGGATTATTAATGACTATTTTGGAGATTCACTTCTAAAATATCTGAACAGAGTTCTAGAAATTCTCTCAGATAGCAGGTTTTTATCTCCTGTAGCTATAAAGTTTATCAGTCTATTCAAGTCCTCTCTAAGCAGGGGAACGAAAACAACATCATGACTGTTTTCACAATCCCTAGCTTTCTTTTCAGTTGCATATAGCTTGCCACAGTAAAAGCATCGTAATTTATTCTTCATTCACAACTCCAAGACCACTTGAAGTCTCCCCCTTGACAAGAACATTGAAGTGGTGTATAATATCGTTTAGGACTTCAAGTTGAATACCATAACAGTAATCTACAAAATCATCCTTATTTATGGAACGCATCTCTATGATAAATTTTTGTTTATTTATCAAGTACTTTTCAAATTTTTCAGTGTCCATTTCAATCTCCTTATTAAGTATAATATAATTATACCACAACTAATAGGAAATGTCAATGGAATTTTGGCATATAGGAGGCAATATTCATAAACTCTAATCTGATTTTAATCAAATACCCCTTGACAGTTTTTTATTTCGGTGGTATAATACTTAAGCTCCTGAAGGGAGAACTTAAGTACAGTTAATTAAAAGGACTTAACAAATGGTAATAACTGACTACAAAAAAATAATTTCTGCTATACAGGATAAAGACTTGACAGAGATAGGATTAGATACTGAAACCAGTGGTCTAAGCGTCTTCTCGGATAGGTTATTATTGATTCAAATAGCTACTGCAAAGGATATATTCACCATCAATGTCGGTAAAAGTGATGATAGGATGGTAAATTATATCCTTCAACTTATTAAAGACAGAAACCTATTAGTCATTGGTCATAACCTGAAATTTGATTTGAAATTCATCTATCATAAATATGGAGTGATGCTAGAAAACCCATTTGATACCATGTTAGCTGAGATTTTATCCTATGTTGGAGTTGGTTCCATCTATATATCCTTACAAACACTGGCTAAGAAGTACTTAGGAATAAAGCTGGACAAGGATGTACGTGAAACCTTCTACAACAAGGTAGATGATGAATATACAGATGAGCAAATAGAATATGCTGAACAAGATGCTAAGATAGTGTTACAGCTAAGACCAAAAATGCAAGAAATATTGCAGAAAAGGGGGCAGACTAGTGCATGGGCACTAGAGATGCAGTTACTACCTGTGATTACACTAATGGAACATACTGGAATCATACTAGATAAAGACAAGTGGAGAAATACATCTAATCAAGCCAAGCTGTCTGCTGACAATGCTAAGGTTAGCTTGATGGTGTTGTTGGCTAGAGACTTTGATAAGTATGCTGGTAAGTATACCAATGCTTTAGATGTATTTACTAACATACACTATCCAGTAAAGACAGCTTTCAAGAAAGCGGAAAGAGAACGCCTTACTACTATTACTACCAAGGATGAAATCAAAGCAGAGGTGATACCCCTAATCAATTTTGGTAGTCATGTACAGGCTAAGTATGTATTGAATAAGCTAGGTGTACCTGTAGAAACAACCAATGCTAAGGAAATGATTGCATATAAGGATGGGCATGAAGTTATAGGATACCTACTAGATTACAGGGAATACACTAAGAAGATTACTTCATTTGGTGAGGAATTCCTGAAGCATATTAATCCATCCACAGGCGCAGTACATACTACGTTCAATCAATTGGGTACAGCTACAGGAAGATTTAGTTCTGAAGACCCTAATCTGCAAAATATTGTGGCAGATGAAGCCTATCGCTCACCTTTTGTTGCAAGACCCGGCTACTTGTTAGCTGATTGTGACTATTCTAATATTGAATTGAGAATAATTGGTGACGCTAGTAGAGAGCCTAAGTTTATAGATGCTTTTGAGCATGGTAAAGACTTGCATAAGGTTACTGCTACTATCATCTTTCAGGTTCCTTATGATACTGTAACCAAAGACCAGAGAGCAGTTGGGAAACACCTGAATTTTGCTGTATTATATGGAACATCTGCTCAAGGGATGGTGTATAATTTCAGGATGCCTCTCGATGAAGCTAGAACATACTTGAAAAGATACTTTGACCAGTACAATGTTTTAAAAGACTTCATCAATCACTTTGGTACGATGTGTTTGAAGAAGGGGTACAGTGTTACACTTGGTAAGAGAAAGAGATTTTTGTCTTTCATGCTTGACCCTAAGAGCAAAGACCAGTACAAGGAATTGGCTAGAGCTAGAAGGCAGGCTGTAAATCATCTACCACAAGGTACATCTGCTGATATGATTAAGAAAGCATTGATATATATGTACTATGAAAATCCATTTGGGTTTGAAAATCTACGCCCTTTGATTACTGTACATGATGAGATTGTAGTAGAATTTAAAGAAGATATAAGAGAAAAGGCAGAAGAGTTTATTCACTATTGTTTACATAAGTCTGGATGTGATTACCTAAAGATAATACCTGAAGGGCATGAAGTAACAATTGATACACACTGGAGAAAATAATATGACACCACTTAAGATAGGAGATAAAGTTATAATAATACATAGTCCATATAGTTCTGTAAAACCAGGTACAATAGCTACTATAGTAGATGTAAAATTCAGTTTGATGACACAACGTTGGGTATTGTTTATACTAGATACTAAACCGTGTAATTCATTTAGAGGATATGAGATAAAAAAAATATGACAAAGAAGAGTAAAGATTTATTACAAGAATTACAAGATAAATATGGAGATGATATTCTTATTAGAGAATATCCCGATGGACATCCATCTGTTTCTACTGGTTCATTAGCTATAGATGTGTCTACAGGGGTGGGTGGAATTCCAGTAGGCAGGTATACTGAAATATATGGGCCTGAGGCTGGTGGAAAAACTACACTGTGTTTGTCAATTTGTAAGAACGCCCTAAAGTTAGGTATTCCAGTATTATATGTAGATGTTGAACATAGTGTTGACTTCCCCTATGTCAAAGCTATTCTAGGAGATTTATATGATAAGAAGAACATATTGATTGTTCAACCTGTTACTGCTGAAGATGCTTTTGATATGGCAGAGACAGGTATAGATAATAACTATGGATGTATCATCTTTGATTCGGTTGCTTCAATTGCACCTGAGGAAGAGATGGATAAGGACTATGGTAAGCAATCTATTGGGTTAAGTCCAAGACTTACCAACCAATTTCTAAAGAAAACTAAAGCTAAGATACGAGATAATGAGACTATATTTGTTATCACTAATCAGATTAGGGCTAACATTGGAGCATATGTGGGTGGGTATACTACTCCTGCTGGTTATGCTTTGAAGCATTATACTTCACTTAGAATATATTTATCTAAAGGCCAAGCCATTGAAGAGGATGATAAAGCCGTTGGGAATTATATCAACTTTGTTATAAAGAAAAACAAGTTGGGTATTCCCTACAGACAGGCTGAAACCAATCTTATTTATGGTAAAGGAATTGATTACTACAGAGATGTACTAAAATTTAGTACTCTGTTGGGAGTTATCAAAAGCAGAGGGCCTTACTTTTCTTTTGAAGAGACTACACTTGGGCAGGGTGGCGCTAAGTCAATTGAGTATTTGATGACTAATCCAGAAGTACTTGACAAAATTGAAAAGGTATGTTATAATGTAGTTGGAGTTCAATATCCACCTGTTAGGGTGGAAAGGAAGGTAGTTGATGAACGGAACAATCAAGACGGATAGACGCTATACATTAGGTGAATATAAATATGCTACACTGGAGGATATAATAGGGGATGTACCGGGTACTCTTATGCTCAATCCTGAGTTTACATCTTCAGTAAGATATTTACAATTAGTGGGTTTCGAGATAGCCTATCGTAAATATATAAAGCTGGCATCCATTGTTCCCCAAAATATGGACTTGGATAAAGCATTGGAACAACTCGAAAAAATAAGAGAAGAAGAGTTGAAAAAACTAAAAGTTATAATGAATGGGGTATCAATCGAGGAAGTACCCTCACAACCAACCCCACATAAAACACTAAGAAAGAAGGAATAAGAAAATGACTGACGAATTATTTGCTGATATACCTGTATATGATGATACTAAAAAGGATTTTAAACCTGTTAGGTTTTTGAAAATTATTCCTGGGTATCCAGTTAGAATTAGAGTATTGAATAAAGGTGCATATAGAGTATCAAAACACTATTTACCTAGACAAAAGATTAGTGTTGTATGTCTTGAAGAAAATTGTCCAGTTTGTGCCAACAATAGAAAGTTAGCATTGGCTAATCCAGGAGTACCATATAATGAAATTCCTGGTATTATAAATAAACAAAATAGATTCTTGGTTAATGTACTAAATAGAACTAAAGTTAAGACCACACCTACTGAGCATGTTGTATACGCTGGTGCAGATGGTAAATTCCCTGCACAACATCCAGAAACTGGTGAAGACTTATCTCAAATTAAAGCTATGCCACAAAACACAATCGAAGTACTTGAAAGAGGTTCTACCTTATTTGGTCAATTGAATGGTATCCATGATACTATTCGTGACGATGAAGGTAATAGAATTGGGTTAACAAGCTATGATATTATCCTTACTGCATCTGGTAAGGGTAGACAAATGACTGTTAGTGCCGTAGCTCAACCTCAATTTAATGATAAAGTTGAATTGAATGATGTAGATTTATACAATTTAGAGAAAGTACCTATGAAGTTGTCCGAGAATGAATTGCTACAAGTAATGAATGGTGTCTCTTTACAAGATATTTTTAGTGCAAGAAAAGCAACTCCTAAAGATGAAAGTGAATTAGAAGGAATTGCTAATGATGTGTCTGATGAAATAGAGAGTACCGTTGATAGTTTGTTTGAAGATATGGATATATAATTAAATAAAAAATGATGTTGGAGCGTAACAGGCGTATTAATGAAGGTCTCCTTGAGTCTCATAAGACCAATGGGTGTAAATCCCTACCCAACTTCATATATCTAAATAATTAGGGAAGTAAGAAAAAAGGATTAAAGGAAATGAAGACAAAATATCTAGTTTTATTACTGATTGTTGGACTTCTTCTTTCAGGATGTTACATAAACGAAGAAGTTGATGCTAATGAAGTTGGTATCAAGATGTATGCAGGAGAAATAAAAAGTTGTGTGGGTCCCGGTGTTCATACTGAGATAGGATGGTTTGCTGATTTGAAACAAATTTCATCTGCTACAGTGAAATTGAATGTAGGCGACCCTGAAGTTGCTACACAAGATAATCAGTTAGTGGGGGTAGAAATTACTATTCAGGCTAGACGTTTGACTGATTGTGATTCTGCTCGTAATATTTTAACAAACTGGCCTGCATTAGTAGATGACCAAGCCTTGATGGATACTGTAGATGCTACTGCAAGAGAAGGTATTAAGGTTGGAACACGTTCCTTTACTTTGACACAACTGCTGGATGATAGAAATAGTTTAGCAACCAAGATACAAGAATCATTAGAAGGGGATGCGGGTGTGTATTCTGTTGAGATAGTTAATGTAATTGTTAACAATATAGCTATTGACCCCTCTTATGCAGAACAGTTGAAGACTAAAGCGTTGCTTACTGCTCAAATTGAAACCGAATTACGCAGACAAGACCTTATTAAACAAACAGCGTCTAATAATATCTTGGAACAGGAAAGACGTACTGCTGTTCTTGGAGAGACAGTCAAAGCAGAACAAGCACAGACCGCTGTTCAATTAGAAATTGCTACGCGTGCTGGAAAGATGATTGCTGCTGAGAATCAAGTATATGTGACTAACCAATATGCTTTTGAGCTAGAGAAGTTACGTCTTTTGAAAGATATATTGGGTGACAAAGCTACATTCTACTTCATTCCAGAAGGTACAGATATAACCATGTTGTGGAATCCTGGTTCAGTTGTACCTATAGCAAAATAGGAGAATAAAATGATTGCCATAACATTCTTACTTAGGATAGCTAAGTTTTTGTTAGCGGTAATCATCATAGGTGGAGGAGTAGCAGTAGTATGGTTTGTGCTACTCTACTCCTTCAAACTGATGATTGATGGTATAGAGTATAGTAATAGGGAATTCTTCATATGGTTAAAAGAAAAATTCCCATTCAAACAGATTATTGCACGTAGAAATAGAAAAAAAGAAGAAGTAGAATACAGTAAAAAAATGAAGGAGTTAAATAATGGATAAACCAATGTTAGTTTTTAGTATAATATTAATTATATTATTGGTTGGATTAATAGCAATTGCATGTGCCCCTACTTCAGAAATATCAACAGTAAATTCTAATCTAGAACCTGCTGTACATGGTAATATGCAATTGGTAGGACAACAACAGGATATACAAATTTGGAGTGTTGTGGATGGTATTACAGGTACAACTTGTTATGTAACAATAAATACACAAGAATACCATACCGCTGATATATTTTGTATAAACAAATGAACTCTTGTCCCGGCTGTGGTAAAGAAGAAAACTTAAGGTTATGTGTTGTACACATAACCTTCTGGAATAATAGTAATAGATATTTTGTAAAGTGTAAGTGTGGTTGGATAGGCCCAGAAAAAAAGACCGAAGAAGATGCTGTGGAGGCATGGAATAAAAGATATGATAATAAATAACGAAGAAGTTGACGAGGCTCTATTATCTTTACTACTAAAGAATGGTATACTAATATATTCTATAATAGATAAAGTAATTCCTCCAATGCTAATAGGAGAAAGTAATCAGATTATTCTAAGAACAATGCTGAAGTTAGCTAAGAGGGGTATAGAGCCTTCTAAACTTTTGGTAAAGAATGAATTAATAAAAGATGGAAACTATCTTACTATAGGTGGTGAAGAGTATATCAATGAGCTACTGATGCGAGAGTCTGATGAAAATCACCTGTTTGAATATGTAAGTTCTATTTCAGATAGTTATAAATCCAGAGAGCTAGTAAAACTAGCTGGTAAAATTGGGAAACTTGTTGAAAAGAATGACCCATCTGTAGTAATCTCAAGAACATCTAAATTTTTAGATAGTTTATCTATCATAGGTTCTCATGAAGAGGTAGTATTCATTGGTGATATTACGGATACCACCATGAACCAAATCAAAGAAAGAATAAATAACCCAGGTGTACAAGGGATTACTACAGGTTTCCCAACTATTGACAGAAATACTACAGGTTATTGCCCAGGAGAATTGTGGTATATTGGTGCTAGACCCTCAATGGGCAAGACTACGTTTTTACATAGAAGTTTATTAGAGATTGCTAAACAGGGGACATCTGTTCTACTAGTTAACAGAGAAATGTACTTGAATAATGTTACAGAAAGACTTTTATCTGTAATGAGTAGAGTACCCTATCATAATATTAGAAGTGGATATTTAGAAGATGGTGAGTTATCAAGATTAGAAGTATGTAGTAAGTATTTACAGGAGCTACCTATTTATATAGATAACAATTGGACAGGAGATGAGAATTATCTCATGTCTACTATACGAAAGTATAATCAATTGAAGAAAATAAGGGTTGTTGGAATAGATTATATTCAACTTCTTGTTCCACGCTCTGATGAAAGTCTACAAGAATTAGGAAGATTATCAAGAAGTCTAAAGTTATTATCTGGTGAGTTAGGAATTACCATAGTTATTCTATCACAATTAAACAGAAAATTAGAGGAAAGACAAGATAGAAGACCTCAGATGTATGACCTAAGACAAGCTGGTTATCTTGAAGAAGATGGAGACTATATGATAGGATTATATAGAGATGAATTCTATCGTGCCAATTCTCCTGATGCTGGTAAGGTAGAATTTATAGTAAGAAAGGCTAGAAATAGTACACCAGAAACCTACACATTAAACTTTGATGGGCCTACGGTTACTATATATGATGATGAAAATCCGCCTTTAGAATGGAAAGATAATGGTAAATAAGAATAAAGATAAGGGGTCACGTTGGGAAAGGGATGCTGCAAATTTGCTGAATGAAACCTTTCCCAGTACTTGGAGAAGAAATCCTGGTTCGGGGGCGTTAGGAACCATTTTGGATATGCCAATTCTCAAGGGAGATTTAGTAGGAGATTATGAATTTCTGCCTACAACTTTTGTAGCTGAGGCTAAGGTAGGATATGGTGGTACACAAATGCAGTTGCATAAAGAATGGTTTGATAAAATAAAAATGGAAGCTGACCAGAATTTTGCTCTGCCTGTAGTGTTATTAAAATTTGAAAAATCAAAAACAGGAGTTAGACATGTTATAGCTATGGACTTTGAAACATGGGACAAACTCATGGAATTTGTAGAAAGTATGCATGAGGAATTATTAGGATTGTATGAAAAACAACAAGAAGGAGTTGGATAAATTTAAGGCTATTTTTCTAGCTAAAGCAGACGAGATGTTAGATAAATATCCAAATAAAACCTTTACAAGTTGGGAGATAGTTGCTAAAGTATTATCAGAATCATCTGGATATGATGTGCACTATCTTACATTGAAAGCAGATTTAGATGTAATCAAATTAATTGCAGAAGGGTTGTCTGCGTCTAGTATATCTAATAGATTATCTGTTTCATCTTTGTATGTATATGCAGTAGCTAAGACTTGGGAAATGTATATACTAGATTCAACTCTTGATTTTAATCCACTATTAATATATAAGGATGGTATGTCTGCTGAAGAACTAATGGTATATATCAATGAGATACTGCCATTACCAATAACATTAAAAGGTGCAAAAGATATTGTAATTAACATAGAAAAATATTATGACTTTGTAAAATTTTTAGAGGAGTATGATAATGAAAAAGGTTGAACTACCAGATTTTGATGATATGACTAAGTTAGCATCTGAGATTGGGAATAAGAAAACCAAGATTCTGCTGCTTGAGTCTAGATTAGATTTAATATTAGCTTTGATTACTGAAACAGTTACTAAAGATAAGAAATATTGGGTGGGAGATAAGCCACCTAGTAATGCTCATATCAAGGATACTTACCACATATTGGGAATAGACCCTGAATCAAGTAAGGAAATCATTGGCATAAAAGAAGAGTTAGCTATGCTTGCTGGTGACTTAAGGGCTGATGAGTTACTATTCTCTGTAGATGAGCAAATGATAGCTGTTTGGAGAACTCAAAGTGCCAATGAGCGTAAAGCATATCTTGATTCTTGACAGAATTAAGAATGTGTGGTATAATAAAGAACAATAAAGGAGCGTTATGAGTTGGGTAATTGAGGAATACATACGCCAGATGCCATTTATACTGGAAGAAGGCGACATTGATGCTGATGATTATAATAACTGTCTTCTTATTCAGAAGTGCATTGATGATTTACAGAATTCCAATCTACTTTCTGAGCTGGAGAAGGATGTTTTATCTGCGGTGTATGTAGGATTCAATTATGCGGAGATTTCTAAACTTCTAAACGTGAATAGGCAGACTGTATCAATGGCATTTGATAAAGTTACCGATAGGATAGCTTATATTTTAGGAGGTGAATTTTCTGATGCATCCTTTTTGGATAGAGTGCAATCCCTGAATAGCAATATACGAGCTAAAGATGTGCAAGAGATATTCAAGAAAAAGGGAATAATAAAAAATGAGTGAACAACGCTGTATACATAGGCACACTATTAAAACTCATCCAAACTGCTTTAGAATGGGATTGATAAAATATGATTGGTGGACTAATAAGCGAATAGCTTATTTAGACATTGAGACTAGTGATTTAAAAGCAGATTTTGGAATAGTATTAAGTTGGTGCCTAAAATTTAAGAATGAGAAGTTTATCTATTCTGATGTAATAACTAAGAAAGATATAGAAAATAGAACATTTGATAAAAGAATTATTGAAAGTTTGTTAAAGGAGTTAGAGAAAGTAGATATAGTAGTCACATACTACGGAACTAATTTTGACATACCTTTCCTCAGAACAAGAGCAGAGAGATGGAGATTGGACTTTCCAAAATTTGGCTACATTTATCATTGGGATTTATATTATAAAGTAAAAAGATTGTTTGCAACTCGTAGAAAAAGTTTGGGGGTTATAACACATTTTTTGGGCATAGATGGTAAAACACCACTAGACCCAGAGATATGGTTTATTGCTAAGTATGGTGATACAAAGGCACTAGAAGAAATTTTAGAGCATAATGAACAAGATGTAATAATCTTGGAAAGACTACACAAAAGAATTGAGGAGTACACTCGATGGGACAAAAGAAGTCTGTAAGTAAAAATAAAATTGATAATGAAATGGTAGATAAATTTGCAGATATGCTTAGAAATATACAGGCACACTATATGCAATTGACTATAGCCACCTCTAAAGAAAAAGATGATACATGGATGGCTAATGGAACAATGCAGGTAGGGTCGTCATTAGATGGGGAACATTGGGGGGAAGTTGCTATGGAAGTAAAAGGATACGATGTTAATTCTGATTCTGCCTTAGCTACTGTGATGATTTCCCTTAATAATTATATTAACTCTCCTGAGTTTATATTTGAAATGGGAACAAGAATGGAAAAATCTATGTCAGAAGAGAAGAATATTCCAGAACTTATGACATCGTAAGGTAAAATGAAAAAAGATAGTATTTCTATTAGTTTATTACCAGGTACAGATACCTTGGTAATACGAAAAGAAAGTGATTCTAGAGTATTTATCCTTACTGATGATTCTATAATCATCAGTAAGGGAACTCTAGTGGTATTATTAAAATACATGATGGAACATAACATGATAAACCACAAGACTGTCGAAGGTTTATTAGAAGAGTTTCATACGGAGTGAAAAATGGTAAAAAAGAATTTAGATGGACATACATATTATTATTTGCTAGATGGGAATAATCTTCTACACGTATGCTCGAATGGAAAATCTACATGTGGATTAGATGCAACTGCATTTAGTCAAGTAGAAGATAATAGATTAATAAAATATGAAATTTGTCAAAATTGTAAAGAATTACAGGTAACTAAATCTGCTACCTTTGAGACTAAAGCAGAGATAGTTGACGAGCCAGCAACTGGTAGAGTTATATGACAGACTATAAGATAATAGATGATGCTAGAGTTATTCTATTCTATAAAGAATGTACAGATAGAAAATTTAAGTCTTTGATTGGGTTGAAGTTTCCAATCTTTGGTAAGAATAGAGGTAAAATGCTAGTCCCACAAGGCTTGTGGGGTAAAATAGCACCCATATATTTGATGAATGGTGGACACCTTCTCCCCAAAGGGCAAAAGGTAACTGCTAAACACTTGACAAATTCGTAAAGTATGGTATAATAGGGGAGTAAATTCTCCCCATTCGGGAGTGTAGCTCAACAGCAGAGCGAGTGGCTGTTAACCACCAGACGGAGGCGCAACCCCTTCCACTCTCGCCTATACAGGTTGGTAAGCTAATGGTAAACTAGGTGTCTCCAAAACATTTATTGAGTGTTCGAGTCACTCCCGACCTGCCTGAAGGAGAAATAAAACATGGAAGAAAAAGCTGGAAATGTACATGCAATTAGAAACTTTATGATTAAAACTGTCAAGAGATACATGGATGATATGGATTTGATGAAGGCTGTAGTAACACAAAATCCAGATGCTTTTGATGCTAATAAAGATATTCAAGAACAGTTTGATAGAGTAAAGAAAGAATTGCAAGCTATACTAGATTACAACTTTTATGAAGTTGAAATAAAAGCTACAGAAAAAGAATAACGTGGTAGGTGTGGCAGACAAGTAATGCACCTGGCTGTGAACCAGCGTAATGTGGGTGCAAATCCCACCACCCACCCTACGGTTGTATCGTATAACGGTTAAGTATGGCTGTCTGTCTAACAGTAGGTCGGAGTTCGATTCTCCGTATAACCGCCTTGGGGCTGTAACGGCTCGCCGCGTGGCGTATATTAATACTGCTATTGCTGGAAATGTGGGTTCGACTCCCACCAGCTCCACTTATGGAAGGTCGCAAAGGAGTGCTTATGCGTCTTGAAAACGTTGATGTCCGTTCAATTCGGGCGTGAGAGTTCGAGTCCCTCACCTTCCTCCTATTGGCATGTGGTGTAATCGGTAGCACAAGTGACTTTGAATCACTTAGTATTAGTCCGAGTCTAGTCGTGCCAGCCTATGCCTCCAAAACATTGATAGTGATGTACTAGTTTTGTAAACCTGAGAATTCAGCGCAAGTCTGAGTGGAGGCTCTGTGATACTTCTAACTAACCTTTCCAATCTGCCTAGAAATACTGTTTATAGAACAGTTACTAGCAAAATCCCTATTGATACGGCAGATTTTGTTTTTTACCACAAATCTCTAATGTTCTATTCATGTTATTTTAATATACCTGTAGTAGAATTAAAGAAACGAACAAGGAGAAAGAATGAAAGTTCTAGTGGCGTGTGAATATAGTGGAGTGGTAAGGGAAGCCTTCAAAGCAAGAGGACATAATGCTTGGTCATGTGATTTATTGCCCACTGAAGTAGAAGGCAAGCATTATCAAGGAGATGTTCGTGATATACTTTATGATGGTTGGGATATGATGATAGCACACCCACCATGCACACATCTTGCAGTAAGTGGAGCAAGGTACTTTAAAAATAAACAGAAAGAGCAACAGGAAGCATTAGATTTTGTTAGATTGCTTTTAGATGCACCCATAGATAAGATTTGTTTAGAAAATCCTGTAAGTATTATTTCTACTAGGATAAGAAAACCAAATCAAATTATACAACCTTATTATTTTGGAGTAGATGCATCAAAGAAAACTTGTTTGTGGCTAAAGAATTTACCACTCCTAAAATTTAAGTTAGAAGAATTTTTGGATAAAGATAGATACGCTAATCAAACTCCATCTGGTCAAAACAATCTAGGGCCTTCCCCTGATAGATGGAAAGAACGCAGTAGAACATACCCCGAAATAGCCAAAGCTATGGCAGAACAATGGGGATAACGCTGATGTGGTGAAATAGGTATACACAGTTGTCTTAAGAACAACCGTCAGGCATGGCATGAGAGTCCGAGTCTCTCCATCAGCACCTTGATGAAAGGAATCTTTATGAGTCTTGACAAAGCAATTCATTATGGCAAAGAACATCGTAAACCTTATTATCGCTCAGGAAGATTTGATTATAGCTGTAGACCTCATGGAGGCTGTGAGTATTGCTGGTACAATAGATTTCATAACAACATTGTAAGAATGAGTGTAGCAGATGATACAGCAGAAGGACTCTACCCAATCAAGGGTAGAAAGATTAGAATAAGATAGCTGGTATAACAGAATTGGTATATGTATCTGTTTCAAAATCAGAGTTTTGTAGGTTCGACTCCTACTACCAGCACCATGCTCTTGTAGCAGAATTGGTATATGCAACTGCTTTAGACACAGTATTCTGGAGGTTCGACTCCTCCCAAGAGCACAGGAGATAAAAATGATTTATTATCCAGTAGATAAAAATACACCAATATATCATGGGTTTGGTTGGGGAGGTTCACATAAAGGTATTGATTGGATTATTGTACCTAAAACACCAGTTCCAAGTATACTAGATGGGAAGGTTGTTGAATCTGCACAGGATTCTAAAATCTACGGAGGGTACGTGCTTATTTTACATGAAGATGGTTATGCCAGTATGTATGCTCATCTGTCAAAACTTATGGTAAAAACAGGTGATGTTGTAAAAGGTGGAGATATAATTGGTCTGTCAGGTGGTGTACCCGGTACACCTGGGGCGGGAGCAAGTTTGGGTTATCATCTTCACTTTGAGATAAGACCTCCAATTAATATATATTATAACTGGTATAATATTGACCCTATAAAATATATTGAGTCATACGAAGAATAATTTTATGTCCTCATAGCTCAATGGACAAGAGCAATAGCCTTCTAAGCTAAAGGTTGTGAGTTCGACTCTCACTGGGGACTCTGCGGAATGTTGTAGTCAGGTAGCATCCGTGCGTTGGAAGCATGTGGCGTGAGTTCAAATCTCACTTCTGCAACCTACGGACTCGTAGTTTAGTTGGTTAGAATACTTCCCCTACAAGAAAGAGGTCGCAAGTCCGAGTCTTGCCGAGTCCACCTAAAGGAAAGGAGTAAGTATGCGTAAATTTATAAATGAACTTTGGTCTAAGATTTGGCCTTACAATTTATTATTTTTTATATTTTTTCTTTTATTTATACTTGCTATATATATAACATCTTATGGATAATGAAGCATTGTTTATTATAATTTATGAACGCCCATGTGTAATGGGGTGTAGTGATAAAGAAATAAGAATATGTAAAGCATATAATAGACATGATGCTGAAACTATAGCTAAGGAACACGGAAAGAAATTTTTTAAAGGTTGGTCTATTACAGTAAATAATGTGGTATGGAATAGTGATAATACAGCATTTGTGTATTTTAGCATGGACTAACAGGGGTAGGCAAGAAGTTAAGCCATACGTCTGATAAGCGTATATGCGAAGGTGCAAATCCTTCTCCCTGTACATGCGGGTTGGACTGGAGGTGGTTCCAGCTTTGTCTCATAAGCAAAATCAGGAGGGTTCGACTCCCTCACCCGCTACTCTTGACAGAACCTTAATAATGTGGTATAATATAATACAGACGAGCAACCCGACAGCGAGGGGCACGTTCTTATAAAGCGTTGATGTGATGGTGCAATTCCATCCTCGTCTACTGTTGGATGTAGGTAACGACTACATAGCAAATCTGATGTCTAATAAACATCATTGGCTACACGCCATACAACGTAGCGAAAGCTACCCCCTGTTGAACGAGAGAGTTACAAGACTCTCAAAAATAAAAACTTGAATCTCGTTACCGCTTTTTCCGACTTATCGGGAATGTAATCTAGAGATAGGATATGTGAATCTCAATCACATGACATGGGTTTGAATCCCATCATTCCCACCTGAAAGGAAAGGATAGTGAATGAAAAATATAATCTTAGTTTTAGTTGCTTTTATTTTTGCTGTTGTAGGGTTAGCTTTAATTTCTAAAGTAAAAATTGTTAAAGCTGATGGAACAATTTATTGGGATGGGAATGGTAGTGGTAATCTTCCGTGTGAATATGGTGGATTATGGATATTAGCACCTGCACCTGATGTAACTAGTGCTACACTTACTGTAAATGGAAGTGATTATGGTATGGAAAAGTATGGAAATAATTGGAAGGGAATTAGTGATGGATATTTGGCTGAACCTTTGGATGTGTATGTAACTTATACTGGTGATGCTCCTGATGCTCATATACAATTGAGTCATTGTACTCCTGATAATCCTACACAAACTCCACCACCTACTCCTACAGATACACCAGAGACACCTACTCCTACCTTAACAGCTACAGTAGTAACTCCTACAGAGACATCTACACCTACTGATACAAGTACTCCAGTAACGTACACACCTACACCTACCTCTACTGGAACACAACCAACAGCTACTAAAACAGTAACACCTACTTTAACACCTACTGCAACTAGTACATTACCAACTGAAACACCAACAAGGACAGCTACTTATGTTACAAATACACCTACTGCAACATATACAGGAACTCAACCAACGAGTACGGCAACAGCAACAGTCACTTCAACACCAACATCAACACGTACACCAACTGAAACGACAACTGCAACGCCTACAACTACGGTTATACCTACTGAAACTCAAACTCAGACTCCAACATCTACTCCGCTAGTTACTTCTACAGCAACACCTAAGCCACCATTTCCAGCTTATGTTATTGATGAAGTAGATTTTACAGATGATTCTATAGGTACAGCAGTTATAGATGGTATTCATTTCACACTTTATAAAGGTGTGTCAGATAGTAAAGGAATGTTGTTACTACCCTCTGAAGTATATGGAGCATCTGTTTATCAAAATACTATATGGGTACATAGATTATGGAAATCTGGTTGGCTTCATATTGAAAAGGGTGATACAGTTACTGTCAATAATCAAGAGTATGTTGTAACTAAAAGAAGTTTCTTAACCTATGGAGTATACCCTCAAGGTAATGGACTTATGATTGCAACTTGTTACTCTGATGCCAGTGGGTGGGCTGGAGTGGAAGTGTATGAATTAACAATTAAATAATATATATGGAAGTGATGGTAGGGCAGGACTACCGCCTGTCTGTAGAACAGGTGCCTCGGCTTTGCTGGTGCAAATCCAACCACTTCCACCTTGGGAATGTCGTATATCGGCAGTACTCGTGGCTTTCGACCACAGAAGGGGAGTTCGACTCTCCCCATTCCCACACGCTAGGAGTGTTTGTAACGATTACATAACAAAACTTGGTAAACAATATCCCTTTAATGATATTAAGAGGTTCAACCCCTCAACACTACTCGTAATAGTGAAGACTCTTCGTTACAGATTTTATCCTATGCTTACCGCTTTTGCATAGATAGTTATCGTGCGTCTGCCTGAAGAGCAGAAGGCCTTGGTGCAAGTCCAAGAGGCGGTACTCGGAGGCTAAAATGATTGGTTTTGGAAACCTTATAGCTGCAAGTTTATTTATAATAGTGGTATTAATATTGATACTACGTTGGATGGAAAGAAATGATAAGGAATAGTGACAGAGTGGTAATGTGCCTGTTTGCTAAACAGTAGCCATCCGAAAGG